>WBZQ01000007.1_pt1 | contig 361840 bp, 347 predicted proteins | sample 5204251 | NCBI WGS metagenome assembly WBZQ01 (sample SAMN12412402, study PRJNA552823) | activated sludge metagenome | isolation source: activated sludge from nitrification reactor of wastewater treatment plant... | place: USA: Virginia | collected 2017-09 | reverse complement strand
CACGCCCCTCGATCATCGCTTGCAAGAGATCATATTCCGTCACAATTCCGACCAAGGTGCCGTCCTCTTCCACAACGGGCAAACTTCCGTAGTTGCGATGGGTCATCAGATGGGCGATCGTGGACGCATCGGTACGCGCTGCGCATCGTGTGACGGCATCCTGCATCAACTGCCCGACCGTCACGGTCTTCGGATCGGTCGCCTTCATGAAAAATTCTGTTTGTCTCATAAGCTCCTCACAGTTGTCGTTTGCCGCCTGTGGCCAGATAGGCTCGCAAAAGATCGCGTCGTGCGATGATCCCGATCAATTTCTCTTTGGCATTGACGACGGGAACGCGAATCAGATCGCTCGCGCGCAGCACGTGCACCATCGTTCCAAGCGTCGTCTCAGGCCGGACTGAGTAAGGGTTGGCCGTCATGATGTCTTTTGCCGAGACGGTACCGAGCGGATGCCCGTCATCGACGGCTCCCAGTAGATCATGTTCGCTGACGATGCCTGTTAGCTTCCGGCCGTTTCCCACGACCGGCACGGCCCCGAACCCCTCGATCATCAACGATGCGATCACGTCCCCTTTCGTCTTCAAGCGGACATATTGCACTTCTTTCTCCATCACCTGACTCACGGTCATTGAGTCGAAGTCTTTGACTTTCACCTTAGCCTTCTTCTTCTTTTTCATTGCCCCTCCTCTATATAGCAGCGCTCTGTAATCTCATCTTCTCAACCATGCATTCATACTGACGCCAATCACCACAGTAGGGTGAGCGTCGCTGCTGCAAATTGCTACAACAAACCCCTCCCTTCGAGAAACGTTTCTCTCCATAACCCCCTGGTAATTGGACGATTCTGCTTCCAGCTTTTCCCATGCTACAGGCACATCCGATGCAGAACTGATACCCGAAACAGTTTCTCTAGAATCACAGACTGCACGGAAGGGGACCAGTTATGCGGATCTTATGCGCGGTTGATGGATCGGAACATTCCCAATGGGGGGTCCAGGCGCTTGAAGCTCTTGCCGGTCAAGAACCTGAACAGGTGGTGCTCCTGCACATCGTCGACCAACCGGCGCTGCAGGCCGCCACGAATAAGAACCCCGTTGCAGCGAAACGTGCCCTTGCTGCAATGGAGAAGGCCGGTACCATCCTGTTGCGCGATGCCACACGAGCGGCTCGACTTGCCCTTGGCCAGGCGACAACCGGGCCACGGACAAAGCTCCAGACCATCCTCACGCATGGTCCGATTGCCCATACCATCGCGAGAACGGCCCGGCGGCTGAAGGCTGACCTCATCCTCATGGGATCACGCGGCTTGAGCGACATCCAAGGATTCTTGTTAGGGAGCGTCTCTCGCCAGGTGGCTGCGACGGCTCCCTGTCCCCTGTTGGCCGTGAAACAGCCACTGAAGAACCTGCTCCGCGTCGCCTTTGCTGTGGACGACTCCAGACCATCACGCGCTGCCGCCCGGTTTCTTCGATCCCGTATCCTTCCGGAATCCGCCACTGTCACGATCCTGACCTCGGTGGAAAGTCCCGTTACTGACTTCGCGGCACGCTATCTCTCTGAATCGCAACTGGCCGAATTAAAACAGCCCGTCATCGAACGGGCCACCAGGTTGGTCAATACCCTACGGGATGAGTTCATCAAAGACGGATTCTCGGCTGTCACTCAGATCCACATGGATCACGTGATCGACACCATCGTGAAACATGTCGAAGCTAGCCATGACCAGCTACTGGTGATCGGCTCGCGTGATTTGACGAAGAGCGAGCGACTCTATCTCGGCAGTGTGTCCGAAAGCCTGCTGAGGCATGCCCCCTGTTCGGTACTGATCGTACGAGGCGCCCGTGCCTGATCTCGACGGGCCGCACCTCCACCGGCTGGCAATGAGTGAACTCTTCACGCATCTGGGAACCAGAGAAGGCGGCTTGTCGACTGAAGAGGCGCAACAGCGGCTCAGTGAGTATGGCCCCAATGTTCTCAAGGAACCTGGGCACTATTCATTGATTCGAAGGTTCCTCCACCAGTTCACCCACTTCCTGGCCATTTTGCTCTGGATCGCTGCAGCCCTCGCGTTCACGGCAGAATTCATGAAGCCCGGCGAAGGGATGGCCACGCTCGGCTGGGCAATCCTCGGTGTGATCGTCGTCAACGCCATCTTTGCCTTCTTTCAGGAATACAAAGCGGAGCGCGCGGTGCATGCTCTCCATCGCCTCCTCCCTGCCAGAGCGTGGGTGCTACGAAGCAACCAACCTACTGACGTGTCGCGAAGCGAAATTGTACCGGGTGACATGCTCCTGATTGAGGAAGGAGAACAGATTCCTGCCGACGCCAGGCTCGTCGAAGCCACCGACATGCGGGTCGACCTGTCCTCTCTCACAGGCGAATCCCGACCGAAGCGGCGAACAGCGGAGCCGGTGACCGATGGACATCTCCTGGACATTCTCAATCTCGTCTTCGCCGGCACCCCCGTGCTCTCCGGCAGAGGTCGTGCGGTGGTGTTCGCCACGGGCATGCAGACGGAATTCGGCAAGATCGCCCGCCTCTCCACTGGAGTGGAGACAGGCCTTAGCCCTCTTCAGAAAGAAATTGTGAAGGTCACCCACGTGGTCGCGCTACTGTCGCTCGCGATGGGTGGAACCTTTTTCGCCATCGGCATCTCCATGGGCTTGGGTTTCTGGATCAGCGCGATCTTTGGAATCGGCATCATCGTGGCAAACGTGCCGGAAGGACTGCTGCCCACGGTGACGCTGGCCTTGGCCCTGGGCAGCCAGCGCATGGCCAAACGCCACGCGCTCATTAAGCAGCTGACATCCGTGGAAACCTTGGGCTGCACCACCGTGATTTGCACGGATAAGACGGGGACACTGACCGAGAACCGGATGCGCGTGGCTCGTTTCTACATGGACCATCTCGAAATCGAGGTGCAGGAAAGCTGTTTGGTGATCGCCGGACGCGTGACCAGCGCAATCGAGGCCCAGGAGTATGCGCCGCTTTTCGACGCGATCATCCATTGCCACAATGCCAAGCGCATGCGAAAAACCGGCGGCCGTCCCATCGTGACAGGAGATCCCACCGAAGTAGCCCTAGTCGAATTCGCACTGGGGCACGGACTTCTCCACCATGACCCGTTGCCCCGGATGGGCGAGCTCCCGTTCGACGCGGACCGGAAACGCATGACCACCCTCCATTGGCGTGAAGGCCAACTCGTGGCTTTCGTGAAGGGAGCGCCCGAATCGCTGATGCCCCTCTGCAATCAGATTCGCCACCAGGGTGTTCGCTCACCGATGAGTCAGGAAGATGGCCAGCGGATCATGGCACAAAGCCGTACCTTTGCGCAGCAAGCCTATCGCGTCCTGGCTGTGGCCATGCGTGACATTGAGCAAGGTATCGAGAAACTGGACATTGAGCAGGTGGAACAGAATCTGACCTTCCTCGGCTTGGTCGCCATGATGGACCCGCCGCGCCACGAAGTGCCAGAAGCCATCGCTCGCTGCCGCCAAGCCGGCATCCGCGCCATCATGATCACCGGCGACCATCCCCTCACGGCTCTGGCCATCGCCCGCCAGATCGGGCTGGCGCCGAAAGAGACTCCCGCCGAGCCGGACGGATACTGTCCCGTCATCGAAGGGCACCAGGTCGAAACGATGAGCGACGACGCGCTACGCCGGCTCCTCACACCCACCAATCCCGGCGAGCCCGAGCCGGTCTTTGCGCGTATGGCACCTCGGCACAAGATGCGGATCGTATCCACACTCAAGGGGATGGGCGAGGTGGTCGCAGTCACCGGTGACGGTGTCAACGACGCCCCGGCTATCAAGAAAGCCGATATTGGTATTGCGATGGGTATCGCCGGAAGCGACGTGGCGAAAGAAACGGCTGACATGATTTTGCTCGACGACAACTTTGCCACCATCGTCAACGCCATTGAAGAAGGTCGTGCCGTCTACGCCAACATCCGAAAATTTTCCACGTACGTGCTGGCAAGCAATGTGCCTGAAATCGTACCTTATCTGGCATTTGGCTTGTTCGGGATTCCACTCGCCCTCACGGTCCCGCAAATCCTGGCAGTGGATCTAGGGACCGACATGGTTCCAGCCTTGGCGCTGGGTGCCGAACGTCCAGACGCCGACATGATGGCAAGACCGCCGCGCCCGCGCACGGAACGGTTGATGAATCTTCCGCTCCTCCTGCGCGCCTATGTCTTTTTAGGCATGATTGAAGCAGGGGTTGCCATGGGTTCATTCTTTTTATTGCTCCTGACACAGGGGTGGACCTGGGGCATGCCGCTCGAGTGGTCCGACCCGCTCTACAAGCAGGCGACCACCGCCACCTTCGCCGCTATCGTCGTCGCCCAGGTGGCAAACGTGTTTGCCTGCCGCTCCGATCATCTCTCGGCAACCCGACTCGGCTGGTTCAGCAACCCACTCATCCTATGGGGCATCGTCATGGAACTGACCATCCTTGCGCTCATTACCTATACACCGATCGGAAACGAGATCTTCGGAACCAGTCCCTTGCCTCTCTGGTTCTTCGGACCTTTGGTACTCGGAGCTCTGACACTCTTGCTGGCTGAAGAAGGCCGGAAGTTCCTCATAAACCGGCATCATCGCAGTCCAAATTCCAGAGCGACTCAGATCGTGAGCCCATCATGACCACTGATCCACAAAAACCCACTCGCCATGTGCCTGTTGATGAAATCATTTCTCATCACGAGGCCTCGACACCAGAGTGGCAACATTCCGACCCGTCCGTTGCTCTGAAATCGATGGCTACAATTGTCCCGCTTCCCGGCCAACCAAGTCGCTCCCGTCTCCCCTGGCTGATCAGCATCGTGATAGTCATAGCCGTTGGCGGAGGGGGCATGTGGTACTGGTGGACCTCCGGCGCCCCTCCTATTCACTACAAGACAGCCCTGGTTGATCGTGGACCGATCACAGCGATCGTGACCGCAACCGGCACGATCAATCCGGTCGTTTCGGTGCAAGTCGGTAGCCAGGTCTCCGGGAAAGTTGCCCAACTGTTTGCCGATTTCAACTCCAAGGTGGCAAGGGGACAGATCTTGGCACAGATCGATCAAAAGCCGTTCAAGGCCCGTTTAAGTCAAGCTCGTGCCGCCGTCAAGAGCGCCAGAGGCAACCTTGCCAGGGCCAAAGTATTGGCGATACAACGCAAGCGTGAGTTTGATCGTATGGCAGCACTGCGGCCACAGGCATTCGTCTCGCAGGCAGACGTAGACCTTGCCGAGACCAACTACAGGGATGCCTCAGCCAACGTGGAGGTTCTGCAGGCGCAACTGGATCAGGCACAGGCCGTGCTCGCTTCTGCGGAATTGGATCTTGGCTATACCACGATCTACTCACCGGTAGACGGCATCGTGGTATCCAGAAACGTGGATGTCGGGCAAACCTTGGCCGCGACCTTCCAGACACCGACTTTGTTCGTGATCGCCCAGGACTTGACCCAGATGCAGGTCAATGCCAACGTCAGCGAATCTGACGTCGGCGGTGTCAAGGAGGGAACAGAAGCGAATTTCCGCGTAGACGCCTATCCCAAACAGTTCTTCGATGGCGTGGTGACGCAGGTGCGCAACGCACCGATCAATATTCAGAACGTCGTCACCTATGATGTGGTCATCACCGTCCGCAATCCCGAGTTGAAGTTGAAGCCAGGCATGACAGCAAACGTCACCATCGTGACCGCACGGAAAGAAAATCCGCTCCGTGTCCCAAACAGCGCTCTACGCTTCAGGATGCCCAACATGCCCACCGACAGGAAAGCTACGCGTGTCTGGGTGTTGGATCCCAATCACCAACCTCGCCAAGTGGAGGCCTCGACCGGCATCGCCGACTCTCTCTATACGGAAGTCGTGTCTGACACCTTGCACGAGGGCGATCCCGTCATCGTCGGCATCGAGACCGAAGAAGAACAGCTTCAAAGGAAATTACCGCCCGGCTTCGAACCGGGACGAAGTCTAAGATGACGGAAAACAAGAAGCTATCGGCTGTCAGTATTCAGTTGTCGGCCTCGGATTGGATTCAGATTACTGAAGACTGAAAGCTGACCGCTACTAGCTAATCACCATGTCCTTCTTTTGGCTGACCCTTCTATCGGCTTTCCGTATTCTCAAACGCAACCCGTTGAGGGCCGGCTTGACGATGCTGGGCATCATCATAGGCATCAGCGCAGTCGTTGCCATGATCAGCCTTGGCCAGGGCGCCACCGCCTCCGTGCAGGCTGAAATTTCGAGCCTGGGCACCAATGTGCTGATTGTCATCCCAGGAGCCACGACGGTCGGAGGCGTCCGGGGTGGACTCGGCACGATTTCCACCCTAACGGTGGACGATGCGGAAGACATTGAAAAAAAGATCGCCGGCGTGACGACGGCGATGTACGGGACACGCTCGATCCTCCAAGTGATCAGGGAGAACAAGAACTGGAGTACGGTCGTCTTTGGAACCACTCCCGTCTTCCCGGATATCCGCAATTGGCCCATTGCAGAGGGAAACTTTTTCACACAATCAGACCTCGATTCTGCCGCCAAGGTCGCGGTCTTGGGAAAAACCGTCGCTCAGAATCTATTTGAGCCGGGAGAAGAAGTCGTAGGAAGTGAGATCCGTATCAGGAATGTTCCGCTCCGGATCATTGGGATCCTGACATCAAAGGGCCAATCCATTACAGGGCAGGATCAAGATGATTTCGTTGTCCTTCCCTTCTCAACCGCAGAACGCAAGGTGTTTGGAACAAAATTTCTGGGAACGGTCGGCATTATTCTCGTGTCAACGGCAACCCACGACGACATTCCCGCTGCAGCGGACGATATCAAGGAGCTGTTACGGGCAAGACATCGCCTGCACACATCGGAAGAAGACGACTTCACGATCCGGACCATGGAGGACATCGCGAGAACCATCGCCGGCACGAGCAGAACGATGATGGTGATGCTGATGAGCATTGCATCGATCTCTCTGATTGTGGGCGGAATCGGCATCATGAATATCCTCTTGGTTTCCGTCACGGAACGGACGCGGGAGATCGGCTTGCGGATGGCGGTGGGCGCAAAGCGCGCACACATCCTGCTGCAATTCCTCATGGAAGCCCTCATCATGACCGCGATCGGAGGAATACTTGGGGTTGGGACAGGAATCGGCATCGCCCGGCTGCTCACGACCATGATCGGGTGGCCGACCATCATTAATACCCAAGCGGTGCTTGCCGCGTTTCTGTTCTCGCTCGTCGTCGGATTGTTTTTCGGCCTCTACCCGGCGAATAAAGCGTCCAAGCTGAACCCAATTGAAGCGCTGCGCTATGAATAGTCGAGAGACAACTTTCTGGAGTCTACCGGCGGATGAACTTCTCACCCTCCTTCGATCAAGACCTGAGGGCCTTCGTCCCGACGAAACCCAAGAGCGTCAAGCCCAATACGCCTCCGCTCGGCTCAAACCACACCGAAACAGACGCGCCCTGTTCGCTTTGCTCTCGCAATTTCGTAGTCCGATTATCGTGATCCTACTGTGTGCGGCAATTATGTCTTTGTTCCTCGCGGATCGAACCGATGCGCTCATCATCCTGGCCATCATTCTCATCAGCGCGTTGCTAGGGTTTTGGCAGGAGCACGGTGCTGCAAAGGCGGTCGCCGCATTGCTCTCACTCGTTCGAGTGAAGACCGCGGTCTGGCGAGATGGGCGACTCATCGAAGTACCGAGTGAAGAGATTGTCCCTGGCGATGTCATCAATCTCTCAGCCGGGTCCAGTATTCCCGGCGATGGGCTCGTGATTGAATCAAAAGACCTATTCGTCGATGAAGCCTTGTTGACCGGCGAAACCTATCCTGCCGAGAAGTCTGTCGCGATCGTTTCTACCGCAGCCGTATTGAGCCAACGAACAAACACGATTTTCATGGGCACGCACGTGGTCAGCGGACATGCCAAGGCTGTGATCGTGCACGTCGGGAAGGAAACAGAGTTTGGCCGCATCGCTTCTCACGTGATGCTTCGACCTGCGGAGACAGAATTTGAACGTGGTATCAGGCGGTTCGGATATTTATTGCTTGAAGTGACGCTTCTCCTCGTATTCGCCATCTTCGCCATCAACGTCTATCTCCATCGGCCGGTACTCGATTCGTTTCTGTTTTCCATGGCTCTCGCCGTCGGTCTCACCCCCCAACTCCTCCCGGTCATTATCAGCGTGAATCTGGCTCATGGCGCAAAACGCATGGCCCAACAGAACGTGATCGTCAAACGCCTCGCTTCCATTGAAAATTTCGGAAGTATGAACGTCCTCTGCTCGGACAAGACCGGCACGCTCACCGAGGGCACCATGCGCTTTCATGCAGCCCTGAGCCTCGACGGCGCTGCCAGTGAGCGCGTGCTGTTTCATGGAGCCCTCAATGCCACCTACGAAACCGGCTTCATCAACCCCCTTGATGAAGCGATCCGGACGCAGTGCGTCCGCGACCTGTCCGGATACCGGAAGCTGGACGAAGTTCCCTATGACTTTCTCCGGAAGCGCCTTTCGATTCTTGTGGCCGCCCCCACCACGCACCTGCTGATTACCAAAGGGGCCGTGGAGCCCATGCTGGCCATATGCACTCGCGCGGAACTGCCGGATGGATCGACGGTCCCCATGGAATTTTGCCTCGCAAAAATCCGTCAGCAATTTCAGGATATGAACCGCCAAGGTCTCCGCACGTTGGGTTTGGCGATTCGTGATATGGGCGAGACCCCTCACATTGGCAAGGAGCAGGAAGTCGAGATGACGTTTCTTGGTCTCTTGGTCTTTGTCGATCCGGTGAAACCCGACATGGCTCAGACCATCGCAGCCTTACGGCAACTGGGCGTGTCGCTCAAGATTATCACCGGCGATCACCATCTCGTGGCCACCCATGTCAGCGAACAGGTGGGCATGGACCACCAGCGCCTCTTGACCGGGTCGGAGCTTCGCCTGATGACCGATGAAGCGCTGAGTCAGCGGGTGAAGAACATTGATGTGTTTGCGGAAGTGGAACCGAATCAGAAGGATCGCATCATTCTCGCCTTGAAGCAATCCGGCAACGTGGTCGGCTATATCGGCGACGGGATCAACGATGCCCCCGCGCTCCATTCGGCAGACGTGGGCATCTCCGTGGAAAGCGCTGTGGATGTGGCAAAAGACGCGGCAGACATTGTGCTCCTCGACAAGAATCTTTCGGTTCTGATCCAGGGCGTCCGTGAAGGGCGCACAACGTTTTCGAACACGTTGAAATACGTCTTCATGGCGACCAGCGCCAACTTCGGCAATATGTTCAGCATGGCCGGCGCCTCGCTGTTTCTGTCGTTTCTCCCGTTGCTGCCGAAGCAAATTCTTCTCGCGAACCTGCTCACCGATATTCCGGAGATGACGATCGCGACCGATACGGTTGACCCTGAACTGATCGCCGAACCACAGCGCTGGGATATCGTCTTCATCCGCAGGTTCATGTTGACATTCGGACTCGTCAGTTCGGTATTTGACTACCTGACCTTCGGCGCACTCTTATGGATTCTTGACGCCTCACCGGAGGAGTTTCGGACAGGCTGGTTCATCGAATCCATCATTTCCGCTTCGGCTATTGTGCTGGTTATTCGCACCAGACGGCCATTCTTCTCTAGTACACCAGGACGCACCCTCACACTCGCCACCCTCGCCGTGGCTGCCGTCACGTTACTGCTCCCCCTGCTCCCGATTGCCGCACCGCTCGGACTGACGCCGATGCCGCTGTCATTTCTGGTACTGTTAGGAACAATCCTGGCCGGCTACGTCGTAACCGCCGAGATTATAAAGCTCCGCTTTTACGCCACGCATGAGCTTCCAGGCAAGGGAAGAAGCGGCATAGGCAAGGTCTGATTCAGATCTATACTGTGAGCAGGACCTCCACCTCGCCGGTTCGGCGGACCACTCGTAACGCCACTTCGTTCTCATGGCGATCGAGCACAAGATCAAGACGCGCGGCTCCGACAGTGAGATTCCGAAGCTCGACCCGTTCGAGAAACGGTGGAAGGGTGGGACAGACAAACTGCACAAGCCCTCGAGTGCCATCAATCTGCAACCCAAGACAAGCCTGCAAGGCTTGAAAACCGGCGCCGGCTGCCCAGGCTTGCGGCGAACAGGCCACCGGATAGCGCGTGGGACTTTCACCCTGGCGACGAGGGAAGCCACAAAAGAGTTCCGGCATTCGATGGATATCAAGAAAGAGACTGGCATCGAAGAGTCCGGTAAGGATCTTCGTTGCTCCTTCCCTATATCCGTAGGCCGCCATCCCCGCGGCAATCAGCGCGTTATCGTGCGGCCACACCGAGCCGTTATGGTAAGACATCGGGTTATACCGCGTCTCTGAGGTCGCCAACGTTCGAATCCCCCACCCGCTGAACATCTCATCAGTCAGCAGTGTACGTGCCGTGCGCAACGCTCGTTTCCGCCCGGCAATCCCACCGTAGAGACAATGACCGGCATTGGAGGACCGTACAAGGCATGGTCTCCCCCGCCCATCCAAGGCCAGGGCATAGGAACCAAGCTTCTCAGACCAGAATGCCCGCTCGAAACGCGCTTGAAGTGAGGCGGCTTCCTTCAGTAAACGTTCGGCCTGATCCTGTTTCCCGAAGACGCGAGCCAGTCCTGCCGCCGCTTGCTTGGCCCGATAGACATAGGCCTGGACTTCACACAATGCAATCGGACCTTCTGCAGCCGTTCCATCGGCATGGAAGACTGCATCATGGGAGTCCTTCCAACCTTGATGCACAAGACCACTCGCCGATTGCCTTGCGTAGGTGGTGAACCCGACACCGCCGGGATCACCATCCCGATCAATCCATTGAAGTGCCAGCTGAATATGAGGCCACAGCTTTTCCAAGAACGGCCGGTCTCCAGTCCGCTCGTAGTAGGCGCCAGCCAAGACGATAAACAATGGTGTCGCGTCCACACTTCCGTAGTACTTTCCGAATGGGATTTCGCCTAGTATTGCCATTTCCCCTTGGCGAGTCTCGTGCAAAATCTTTCCGACCTCCGCATCCCGTTCCGGCCAAACCTCTGTCGCCTGGGTAGAAGCCAGAAACCCCAGCACGCCACGAGCAAGCAATGGGTTCATCCACAGCATCTGAAGCGCCGTAATGATCCCGTCCCTCCCGAATGGGACGCTGAACCAGGGGACTCCTGCATAGGGATAGAGCCCTTCCGGGGTCTCCGAGATCAGCATGTGAAGGTCCGCGAGAGACCGGTTCAGCCAATGATTGAACTGCTCATTCGCCGTATAGACATGGGCATTGTGGGATATGGCATCCGTGAGGGCACGATTGGCGTGATGGTACGCACGCTCGTAGGTGAGTCCTTTTCTGTTCTGGGGATTTCCGATTTCACAGGAGATAGCAATCTCCCAGGTCAGGTCTGCATGTGGACGAAGGGACGATTCGATGATGAAGCCGTTTGCTGTCACTCGTTTCGGGGTTGGAGTGCACTGAATGGAGGTTCGACGGACGATGCCATCAAGTCCCTTGTACCCAAACACGAGTCCGTTCTTTGAGCGAGCCGTCTTGAGTCGCACCCCACGCCGCTCCCGTTTTCGGCCTCTCGCTTCAAAAAGATCGGCGAAGTCTGCATCCAATGCGATCGTAATTGAAAGCGGAATGCTCTGACTTCCATAATTCTGAACACGGAAACGTTCGTGCCACGTCCCTTGCCAGAGAAACCTGGTGCGGCACAGATGGACGGTGCCGCGCTGGACGACCTTCTGCCCATCGCGCATCAGATCCGGATTAGTAAGATCAACCGTGAAGAGAGCGTTGTCCTCCTTCACAGTGGCGCTGAGAAGCATCGGACGCTGACCTTGCACCAACAACTCGGACTGGGAGAGAAAACGCGTCCCTTCATGATACAGCCCCTGTGGACCAGGAAGCACCTGATGCATATCACCGTATCGATCAAATACGGCAAAGGTCTCCCCATGTTTCAGGACCTCGGTTCGGCCATCGGCCAGAGACGATGACGCAAGGATATAATATTGTTCGTTCCATCGGATGATATCGTTCATGAACGGTTCCCTTCATACTCGGCACTGGCTCGACTCATCCGTGTGGCGACCAACGCCGTGACCATTAAGACAAGTCCGATCCCGAGGACGCCGGTTTCGGGACCATGCTGTTCCGTGATCCACCCAAACGCCGAGATTCCACCGATGGCGGCGGTCATGGCACCTGTCCCGTAGAGTCCTAAGACCCGTCCGATCATATGGCTCGGCGCCAGTTCCTGAATGATCCCCCAGGCAATCGGCGTAAATACTCCCATCCCACACCCAATCAGTCCCATAAAAACTCCGGCAACATACGGATCAATCGTCCAGGTTAAGCCGCTCAGGGCGAGACCACTTAACACACTCGCTGCCATGATCAGTCGCATACGATCCTGGACCCTCCAATCGGTCACCCATAAGAGCGCGATCGACGTCACAAGCAATCCCATACCCAGCGTTGACCATAAGTACCCGACCTCGACCGGTCCCAGCCCAAGCATCTTTCTGGCAAAAACCGGGAACAGTGCGGTCAGCGCGCTGGTGCCGAACGTATACAAGGCAGCGGTACCGGTCAACAGTAACAATGCCGGTTTAGTGACTACGCCATAACGAAATCCTTCGACCAGATCTTGCAGTAGAGTCGACCGTGCCCCAGGTGAGGGACTCGTTACCACTGCGGGTTGGAAACGGACCAGTGCAAGGCAAGCCGCTGAAATCAAGTAGGTGACGGCATTGATACAGAGCACCTCTTGCGATCCATACGCAGCAATACCGATGCCGCTGATCGCGGGACCGAAGATAATCCCCAGACTCGTGGTGCCCTGCAAAAGCGCATTGGCAGCCGTGAACTGCGTTTTGGGGACGAATGCCGGTACTGCGGCCGTCAGGGCAGGGCCAAAGACCGCCGTGGACACCGCATGGAGAAACACGAGTACATACAACACGGAGACCGTAAAGGATTCCACGGGGATGAGGCAGGGAATCAACCCGATTAACAGCGCACGGAGAATATCGCTCGTAATCAGCAAGACTTTCTTCGGAAGCCGGTCGACGTACACGCCGATGATCGGGCCGAGGATGATGGGAGGAATCGTCTGTAACAGTCCAATGATCGACGTCTTGAGCGGCGACCCCGTGACGGCGTAGACAAACCACAATAGAGCGAGGCGGCAGACTCCGTCACCGATCTGTGAAATGAGCTGTCCCCACCAGACCAATCCGAAGTCCCAAGTCAGAAGGAGGGGGCGATCGTCGACCGGGAGCTGACGCGCATGCGCCATTCCAGAAGGAGCATCTGCCAGAGGGCCTGAGGAACCCTGCATCAGCTCTCACCCTCTAGACGAATTTTTTCGGTATTGACGGCCCGAACGCCCGGCACCTGCCGAGCTGCCTCAGCAGCTTCGAGGGCGATCACCTGAAAACGAACCGTACCATTGAGCTGCACGATGCCTTCTTCTGTCTTGATATCGAAGTTTGCCGATTTCAAGGTCGCACTTTTTGCAAAGCGTTCTTTGATGAGAAGTGTAAGGATTTCATCCTGCTTCTTCAGTAACGTTCTCGCCAGATCTTTTTCCACGATCAACTTGTTTGTAACGGTCTTCACCCCACTGACCGCCTGCGCAACTTCCGTCGCGGCAGCCTTATCTTCTTCATTCGAGACCCGCCCGCTCAGTGTGACCACCTGTTTGTCATCCTCCACCTCGATCTCATAATGGAACAGCCGTAAATCTCCCATGAGCGCAAGTTTAACGGACAGGATCAATGACCCCATCGGCTTCTTCGCAGCTGTCTCCTTTTCTTTGATGTCGATCTCAGCAGGGGGGGGAAGGTCGGCCTTGATTGTCGGAGCAGGTTGTCCCTGTGGCTTGATCTCTCCTGAAGGCTTGGGAGCAGCGCCGTGACCGTCTGTTGCAGCCGAAGAAGAAGAGGGACGCGCCGGAACCTTTTCCAATGTACCTTCCTTGCGATCTGTCGCTGATTCAGCCTTGGTCGGCTTGGACTCTGCCGGCGACTTGTGCGGCGTGGGTTGAGAGTCGGAAGAAGCCGGTGACGGCTGCTGTCGGACTGCCGGCTTTTCCGGCACAGCCTCTTTGTGCTCGGTTGCTGCCTCACTCTTCACGGTAGGGACAGTTGGTGGTGGTGACGAGCTCGAGGCCGGTTTTTCAGACACGCCTTCCTTGCGATCCGTCGCTGATTCAGCTTTGGTCGGCTTGGACTCCGCCGGCGACTTGTGCGGTGTGGGTTGGGAGTCGGAAGAAGCCGGTGACGGCTGCTGTCGGACTACCGGCTTTTCCGGCACGACCTCCTTGTGTTCGGTTGCTGCCTCACTCTTCGCGGCAGGGACAGTTGGTGGTAGTGACGAGCTCGGGGCCGGCTTTTCTTTTTCCGGCATGCCCTCCTTGTCATGCCCATCGGACGCTTGCGAGCTGGTCCCTATCGGCCAGAATATGAGCAGACTGAGAATAACCAACCATTGAAATCTCATGGCCATAACGCAAGCCCTCCCCTGGACCTGTCCTCGTGAATATACCTGTGGAGTGTAGCGAAACATTGTAACCCGCTCTCGATCTGCTGTCATCTGCGCGGAGCCCGAAGCCCCCTGAGAATCAGGGGGCTTCGGAACATCAGATCGTCAGCGTAGCGAGTATGTGGAACGGTGTGACGATGGTGCAGCAGTCTGCTACGCAGCAAATGAGCCGCGCGAGGGGACAACCAAAGTCTGCGCGTGGGACTTGTAGAAGCTGAACAACCACGCGCTCGCAGCAGTCACGAGCAAAATCAGGCTAATACCTCCAAGACACGTCGCCGGACCAATCGTATCAGCTGCCCATCCAAAACCAGCCATTCCGGCCATCGACGCAGCCATCCCTCCCGTGGCGAAGCTCGTAAAGACTCGACCGAGGAGATGCGTCGGCGTCAACTCCTGAAGCATGGTCCACACCAACGGAGTAAACATTGCCGTGCTACCCCCGATCACTGCAATCAGCGCCCCCGCAGCGACTGGCGCATCAAGGAATCCAAGAGCCGCAACTGCAAGCCCACCGATCGCTAACGCGCCCGACATAAACCGCAGGCGCCACGAGACATCCCCCTGCGTCACCGACGTCAGACTGAGAGACGCCAACAACATCCCCACGCCGAGGGCGGACCACAACCAACCGAGCTGGACCGGCCCCACACCCAGAACCTCCTTTGCAAACACCGGCAGGAGAAAAATGAAGGCGCTGATCCCGACGCTATACAGTGAGGCCGTCAACATTAACATCAAGACCGTCTTTTGCTCGACGAATACGAAGCGGAAGCCTGCCAGCAAATCACCGGTAATACCGCCCATCAACCCATCGCCGGTTACCCGCCCACGATTAAGCGTTTCATGCACCTGAATGGGAAACAGACAGAGCGCCGAGAAGAAAAACGTCGCGGCATCAACATACAGGACGTTTTGCGCCCCGATGAGAGCAATCCCCAGTCCGCTCACCGCTGGACCAACAAGCAGTCCTACGTTCGTCGTGGTTTGCATGAGTGCGTTGGCCGCCACCAATCGATCCTTTGCCACGATCAGCGGAACGGCGGAGGTCAAGGCCGGCCCGAACACCGTTGAAAAAATCGCCGTCGCAAATACCAACACATAGAGCCGATCAAGCGTCAACGCCTCCATTGCGTAAAGCAATGGAATCATGAGGACCATCAATGTGCGAAGAAGATCTACACCGATCATGACCGGCTTTTTCCTAACACGATCTAAATACACGCCGATCAGTGGCCCAAACAACAAGGGAGGAAGCGTCTGTAGCAGTCCCACCACCGTCATCTTGAGCGCCGACCCAGTCATCTCATAGACAAACCAGAGCAACGCCACCTTATTGAGGCTGTCACCGATTTGAGAGATCGTTTGACCGGCAAACAGAAATCCAAAGTTTCTCGTTTTGATTAACTCCCACCCATGACCGCGGCGGGCCGTAGAGTGCGGCTCTGGTGAGTCAATGGCTGCTTCAGACATGTCGGCTCCCTCCGTTCACTTTATGCGCCGCAGCTTGTACCGCTACGCCTTCAAGAATTCGTTCGTACAACGCGACATAGTCCCGCGCCATCCGGTCGGCTGTAAACCGTTCGTCGAAGGCCGCTCGACAGCGTCGGCGCTCCAGGTGGGGTAATCGTCCCACCGCCTCGACCATCTCATCCAGGGTCTCACACACGAAACCGGTTACTCCATGATCGATGATTTCCGGAATGGATCCCCGTCGATATGCTATCACCGGCGTTCCACAGGCCAGTGCTTCGATCAAGACCAGTCCGAAGGGCTCTGGCCAATCATAGGGACAGACCAACGCCATGGCGTTTCCAACAAAGTCATTCTTTTCGGCATCGGATATCTCGCCGACAAATTCGATCAACGGGTGCTTGAGCAACGGTTCAACCGCAGCCTCAAAGTACACTCGATCCGCAGGGTCGACTTTTGCCGCCATTTTCAATGGGATGCCGGACCGCTTGGCGATTTCAATTGCCTGATCCGGGCGCTTTTCAGGGGAAATACGCCCAAGAAACGCCAGATACCCTTCACTCTTCTGATGGAAGCTGTAGAGGTTGCGGGGCAGTCCATGATGGATAGTCCCAGCCCAGTTGGCCCACGGAAGCGGTCGGCGCTGGGAGGCCGAAATGGAGACAAGCGGCATTTCAATGAACTCGCGAAAGATCGGCTCCAGCTCGGGGAGATCCAGACGCCCATGTAGGGTGGTCACCATGGGAACCGCGTTTCTACGTGCAACGGGGAACCCAAGAAAATCGAGATGAGAGTGCACGATGTCAAAGTTGCCGCTCACGCCAAGCGCTCGCTCCTGTTGCATAATCAGCGGAGCATCTCGATTGAAAATACCGGTGTTCAATCGCAGCGCCTGCGGGCAAATCGCTTCGAGCTTGGCAGTTGTTTCCGAATCGCCGCTGGCGAACAGTGTCACATCATGCCCCATCGCGACCAACTCTTCCGTAATGTACGACACAATTCGCTCCGTCCCACCATACAGTTTGGGCGGAACGCTTTCCCACAGCGGTGACACCTGCGCGATTCTCATGTCTTGTCCTTTCTTACACTGATCATCGACTGGATAACTGAATCATCCGTCAATGTGTGAGGTGAATGGAGATTGGGTTGATTATCCAAAAGAGAAAGGCGGCCTGTTATTTTGCATCCATGAACCGCAAATCATACGCTGCTTCCCGTGACCCATGATTGTCATGTTACTCAGCACATCTTCGCGGACTCAACGGACAAAAGTTCATGAGTTCGGCGCCAATATATCCACTCAGGGGTCACTTGACTCCTCGTCGACCTCATGGTTGGCCACACGAAGATTACCGTGTGAAGTCAACCCGAGGGTTACGACGGGCATCGACCTAGTGAGTCAGTCGAGCCTCTTTGATGATTTTGTCCCCTTTGATTTGCTCTAAGAAGGTATCGGGTGGGACCGGAGGGGGGAGGATCTGTACCTCTTGCCAGCCTTCGTTTTGGACTCCTTTATGCCCTTTCATCCCATTCACCCACTGATCGATACTTTCCTGAGTCGTACCTTCGCTGAAAGTGACCCAGAAGAGAAACGGCTGCGTCTGGGTGCTCTGCCGGCTATCGACGACCGGCACGAGTTGATGTTTTCTGGTCATATCATCCTCACGCGCCACCACACGTTCCGGACTCTGCTCAGCAGCTTTCGCAACATGTGCGATCGCCATATGCAATTTGGCCGTCAGTGTTCGGTTGTGCTCCTCTAGACCGGCGATTTGCTTGGATAAACGATCGTTGTCTGCGGCAAGACCGTGAATCGCTGTTTCAAACTGCTCTTGATCCACTCCCTCACGACCGACAGGGAGCTGGACCGGACGATCTGCCTCACGTTCAGCGCTCTCCTGCCTCTTCTCTATCTCTTCCTTCACCATCACGACGCTGGAGGCCACAGACTCCTGCGTCGACGAAAGTCTGGCCATGGTTTGGTGGAGCAACGTCATCCCCTTCTCTTGAGACTGGAGCGCGTCTCCAACCTTCGTTTGCATCGACCTCAGCTCCCGGAGTTGTTTTGCAAGCTGATCTATTTCAGCGACGGAGGCCGTACGAAGCGCTTCTGCCTGCACAGTCGGCGCCACACTATGCTCTGGCCCGATCCAGATCATGGCACGGTCAGCCACGAGCCCGATGACTGCTGTCGCCAAGAGCACTTGCGTAAAGGCCACCGTTCGCATCCCGTATGCCATCGTGGACTCCGGGCGCCTGATCATCCATCTGTCCGCAACATTGGCAAGGATGGTCCAGGTTCGATTCCAGAAACTTGGGGCTGGAATGAAGACCGCACTGAGCGATCCACCCTGTACCGTATTCTGAACGCAGAGTTCGACGGTATCAGCTGAAAGCTGCACCCGAATCGTCCGAAACCCAGACTCGGGAGCAACCAGCCCCCCCAACAATTGTCCGTCTTCGGTGCGAAGCTGTACCGTCTCAACATGATCAACACCCTGCACACGGAGTGTCGCCTCGATGTCCGCACCTTTCAATTCACCCACGCGTCGCTCATTGACATAGACCTGTATAGGATCCGACAGGCCACGAACTGAGCGGCTCGGTCGTTCACTTATCGAGTCAAGGAGTTGCGATCGATAGAGTTCCAGATCCTCTTCCTGAACCATATATCCTCCTCCGCTCCTCTTTACTAATTTGACGGATTCACAGACCCACGGATCACCACGGAGCTGCAGGTGCTCATCCTTTACGGCCGCACCTGCAGCTCCAAACGTGGTTTTTCACCAGACGACTCGCTGGATCCCAATCCCCAGGCCGTCTGCATACAGTCCAAACAGAGGGCCAGATGCCAAATCCGATAATCGCACCCGTACCCCTGAACAAACATCTCCGCCCATTGAGATCGTGATAAACAGGGGTAGTGATCCGGTTCGCTCTTTCGATAATGCCCCTGTGCCACACGGATCAGCCGTTCAGCCTCGCTGTTGAACCGCTGTCGATGACGCTGCCGCTGGTTGTCCAACTCCACCAACTCCGCCTTCGTCAAGCCCATCTCGTCCATCGTCCGCTGCCAGCCGCTCTCACGCCATCGACGAAAATTCTTATAGATGCGCTGGCTCTCCAACCCATTGAGCCCGGTGACGGCGATGACATCCCCTGCACCCCATCCATAGGAGTGATGGTACAACGCAATCAAGGCGTCTCGGCTCACCACCGCCCGTGCAACCAACCCATCGAGAAACCGCCCAAGCGGCTTCAGCAGGTCCGGGTGATAGCAAAACGGTTCCGGTTTGCTATGTTGTTTCGCGACCAACGAATCAAACAGGAATAACGGTCGGCAAGGGACTTCTGTTCGTCCACAGACGAGAAAACGTTCCAAATATTCAGATCCCCAACGCAGCGCAAATTTTTCATGCTCGATGTCGTCGTTCCACTGACCGGTCTCGCGCAGAAATCGTTTTGTATAACCAGCCGCCCGATCCAACAAAATCGGCAAGGCCTGCGCTACGACCTGATCGAACTCATCCGAGGTCGCAACCACCTCTTCCAGGCGGCTCACCGTTGCTGTCCGATCAGCAATACTGTGGCTCTTCCTGAGCGTATTTTGCATCGTCGCCATACCTATTGTGCCTGCACTGCCACATCGGGAGCATTGGACAAATATGTGTTTTGAACACTGGTTTTGTCTGTTGTTCCCAACCGCCTCACTCTGGTACAAATCTATCGTTTGCTATTATTCTGGTTGAGCATTTCCAGCCATACGGTAATTCATCCGTTCAGTTTTCCGCAATCCCTCCCCCCTTTCGAATTAGGAAGAGTGCTTCGGAATCCGATACTTTTGCGACTCGACACACTGCTTTCCGCACAAAACCGGAAACCCTGCTTTTCACTTGGCTAGAAAGAGGCGACAATCCTACGATGGGTTGTCACGAACCTTACGCCAAAAAGACTGACCGAGGAGCTTTACAAGCGTAAACCTCCACAACCTCGTCAGCACTGCAAAATCGCGACTCTTTTACACCCTGACGACGGATGACCCTAATGCCATTGCCGTCGAACCCACTTGACCCCTTCAACGATAGCCAGTGGGAGCAGTGCCATGGCCACCATCAGTTCCCAATCTTCTATCGGTAAGGACGCGACCTTAAAGATAGGCTCCACGAACGGAATGGTGAGAATGCCGACTTGTAGAGCCAGAGAAGCCACCACCGCCCAGATGAGGGCACGGTTGGTCGTCACCCCCACTTGAAATAACGACCAGCGATCGCTCCGGCAATTAAAGGCGTGGGCCAACTGAGCGGCAACCATCACGGTAAACGTCACCGTTCGAGCCTGGTCAATCGACTGCTGCCAGACAAACAGACTATACGAAAAGGCGCCCAGGGCAATGACCGCCAACATCAGACCTTCGCCGACGATAGTCCACAGCCTGCCGCCATCCAGTAAACGCGCCTGAGCCTGTCGCGGGGGCCGCTGCATCAGGTCCGGCGCTTTCGGATCGACCGCCAAGGCGAGAGCTGGGAAACCGTCCGTCACGAGGTTCATCCACAGAATGTGAATCGGCAGGAGCGGAAGCGGCAGGCCGAACAGGGTCGCAAACAGCATGACGAGCACCTCGCTCATATTGCACGACAAAAGAAAATGTACCGTCTTCCTGATGTTGTCGAAGATACCCCGCCCCTCCTCGACCGCGGCGGCGATCGAGGCAAAATTGTCGTCCGTCACGACCATGTCCGAGGCTTCCTTGGTCACATCGGTTCCGGCAAGACCCATCGCCACACCGATATCCGAGGCCTTAATCGCTGGCGCATCATTGACTCCATCACCGGTCATGGCGACAATCGCCCCGTTTCGCTTCCAGGCCTGCACAACCCGGAGCTTATGCTCGGCGGACACCCGGGCGTACACCGTCACACGCTCGATCTGTTGCATCAATTGCTCGTCGGTGAGACCATCAAGCTCAGCACCGGACAAGGCCAGGTCGTCATTGTGTTGCAAGCCCAGCTCGCGAGCGATCGCGACCGCGGTCTCCTTGTGATCACCGGTGATCATAGCGGTTCTGATGCCGGCTTGCCGGCAGAGACGCACTGCCTCTGTCGCTTCAGACCGCAATGGATCTTTCATCGCAAGGAGCCCGAGAAAAATCAGGTCGCACTCGACTTCTTCATCAGCATTTACCTGGCGGCCAAGAGGTCTATAGGCGACTCCCAGGACCCGGAGGGCTTGCTGCGCCAACGACGCATTGGCGTCGTTAATCTGTCGCCGATGTTCTGCATCAAGCACCTCGATCCGTCCTTCTGGCGTGATATGTGTGGCACAGCGCTTTAGTAGGACATCGGGCGCTCCTTTGCTGTATACCTTGCAGCCTTGCTCCGTTCGGCGGACAATCGTCATCATCTTCCGCTCGGCATCGAACGGAATTTCCCTCTCCCGTGGCGCTTGGCCCTCCAATTCAGCCTTGGTGAGACCGACCTTCGCAGCCGCCACGAGCAACGCTCCCTCGGTCGGGTCGCCGATGATCCGCCAGATCCCCTTCTCTTGTTGCAATGTCGCGCCGTTACACAACACCGCAGCGGTCAGAAGATCGTGTAGACCAGGGGGAAGTGCTGATTGCTGGGTGACGGGTGATGGGTGCTCCGGAGATGGGTGTCCTGATCGATCCGATGACTGAGTGTTCAGCACTCGTGCCTCGGAACTGTGTTCTTTGATTTCACCCACCGGCTCATACCCCTCGCCGGTTACCTCGAAGGTTTCGCTGCCGACAACCAATTTCGTCACCGTCATCTCATTTTTCGTCAACGTACCGGTCTTGTCGGTGCAGATCACCGTGGCAGAACCGAGTGTCTCGACGGCGGGAAGTTTTCGAATCAGCGCATGTCGCTTAGCCATCCGCGTGACGCCCACCGCCAATGTGACCGTCACGACTGCAGGAAGACCCTCAGGCACAGCCGCTACCGCCAGGCTCACCGAAATGAGAAACATCTCCACCAACGGTTCTCCCCGGAGAAAGCCGAGCACGAATACGATTGCGACAACGCCGAGCGCAAGCCACAGGAGCGTCGAACCGAATTGTTCCAATCGGCGCTGCAACGGAGTTTCGGTACGCTCCGCCTCAGCGGCCTTCTGAATCAGAGCGGCGATCCGACCAAGTTCCGTATCCACGCCGGTCGCCACCACCAGCCCATGGGCCTTACCGGAGACAGCCACAGTACCCATGAAGACCATATTGCGCTGATCGGCCAACGGGACCTCGGCTTCCTCACACCACTCTGCCTGTTTCTGCACCGGTGTCGATTCGCCGGTAAGCGAAGCTTCTTGCGCTTGAAAATTCGTCGTGTAGATCAACCGCGCATCGGCCGGAATCCGGTCTCCTGCTTCAAGGGCAACCAGGTCTCCCCTGACCAGTTCTCTGGCCGGGATGGACTGCAGTGCCCCGTCGCGGATAACACGGGCCATGGACACTGACATCTTACGCAGGGCTGCCAGCGATCGCTCGGCTCGGAATTCCTGCACAAACCCCAACACCCCATTAAAAAACACGATGGCGAGAATCGCCGCTGCATCGATCCAGTCTTCTAATAGCCCAGAGACAATGGCCGCCCCGATCAGCACCCATACGATGAGGCTCGTGAATTGCGAGAGAAAAAGTTTCAACAGCGAGGGAGGTTCGGCTTCGGGTAATTCGTTGGGACCTTCCTGCGCTCGGCGGCGTGCCGCGTCATCGACAGGCAGGCCGCTATTGAGGTCTGTCCGGAGTTCATCCGCCAGGGCTTGCGCAGGCCCGGCATACCAAGCTTTCCTCCCGGTGTTGTCACTCGGTGCCTGCGATCCCTTTTTCATACGACTCACATTCCTTTCCTAAGGCATTTCCCAGCAGGGTGCATGCCAAATGGAGCGCTCCCCATGATGCATTTTTAGGCAGGGCATTGTGGCGTAATGCTACGTGAGCAGAGCAGCATGGTGGCCAAATGCAACAGGTCCGCGGTGAGGGACTGTGAGGAGTGGCTGGGGAGCTTCTTGTTACCCGTTAAAGAGGAGCCAGAGTCCCAGGACATAGACGATAATCGTTCACAAGGTATCCGGCTCGATCAGCATGAGTCGTCGTTCGGCTCGGTATATGATCCCCATTAACCCAATGTTCATCATGACGATCGACCACAGGACTGTAAGCGCATAGGTAGAGCTGACGGCGCTCGGCGTCCTCCCTGTTGATAGGCGAGATCGGCAAAGACGAATCCCGGAATGCTCACGATTATTGCTCCGGATGGAGTCCGGGCAGAAGGACACACCTCACAGTCGGGAACAGACTACCCGGCAAGGTGTGAAGGTCCGATCACAATGAGGCGCGCGGGTGGGTGCCTACCATTGATCTCGGAAAAAGAGGAAGTATCCGATCGCGACTGCAATCGCTTGGAGCAGGATAAACCAGCGCAGGAGCCCCCAATGAGTTCCTGCTCGGCTCTCCACCTGTCTCATACTGGCCATCATCGACGGCTGAGAGAGGATGAACGACGCCACCACTTCCCGAGCATCTTCTCGGTTGAGGTTTCGCTCAAGCTGAACCTGCTCGATCGCTTTATTGCGGTCGCCCTGCAACAGCGCTTCCAGAGCCTTCTTGGGAAGATCAGCATCCCATTGAATTTCGTTGGCCATAGTGGGGGGAGTGTACCAGAAAAGACTTCTTCCCGTCTCCATGATTTCCACCCGATATTCGGTGAGGCTTCTGAATAACCTGCCTCTCGATTCTCCCTGGGGGACATCCTATATAATGTGGTTGTAAGCGACTCACCCCCCTATACCGCACCCTCAAGGAGGGGATCGAAAAAGGAGGACAATCATGACTCCCGTCACTACACAAATCCCTGTACACGAACACGTTCAATCCTTTGTCCGTACACCTCGCAAGATGTTGATCGGCGGTCGATGGCGCGACGCTGCGTCGGGAAAAACATTTGCCACCTATAACCCCGCCACCGGCGACATGCTTGCCCACGTGGCCGAAAGCGATCGCGCCGATGTGGATCACGCTGTCACGGCAGCGAGAAAGGCTTTCGAGGGCGGTCCCTGGCGAAAGCTCACCGCCTCTGAACGTGGACGGCTGATCTGGAAACTGGCCGACTTGCTCGAAGCCCATGCCGAAGAATTCGCCCAACTCGAGTCACTGGACAACGGAAAGCCGGTCGGCGTCGCACGGGTAGCTGACGTCCCGCTTGCCGTGGACCTGTTTCGGTACATGGCCGGTTGGGCGACCAAGATCGAAGGGAACACGATTCCCATCTCAGTCCCCTACACTCCCGGAGCTCAGTACCTGTCCTACACCCTCCGCGAACCAGTGGGAGTGGTGGCGCAGGTCATCCCCTGGAATTTCCCGCTGCTTATGGCGGCGTGGAAACTAGGGCCGGCCCTGGCTGCCGGCTGCACCGTGGTCTTGAAACCGGCTGAACAGACGCCACTGTCGGCATTGCGATTGGGCGAACTAATCTGTGAAGCGGGCTTCCCAGACGGCGTCGTCAACATCGTGCCGGGATTCGGCGAGACCGCCGGTGCGGCACTCGCCGCACATCCGGATGTCGACAAAGTGGCCTTCACCGGCTCCACGGAGGTGGGGAAGCTCATTCTTGGCGCCGCGGCAGGAAACCTCAAGAAAGTGTCATTGGAGTTAGGAGGGAAATCACCGAACATCGTGTGCAAGGATGCCGACGTGGAATCCTGCATCCCGGGAGTGGCTAGCGCGATTTTTTTCAACCATGGCCAATGTTGCTGTGCGGGCTCCCGCTTGTTCATCGAAAAGAGCATCTTCGACAAAGTCGTCGAAGGAGTGGCAGCCGACGCAAGGAAGATCAAAGTCGGGCCGGGAATGGATCCCACGACTCAAATGGGCCCCCTCGTCTCAGATGAGCAACAACGGCGCGTGCTCAGCTATCTGGAGTCTGGGTTTTCGCAAGGAGCAACAGCTGTGGTGGGCGGACGCAAACTCGGGAACAAGGGCTACTTTGTAGAGCCGACCGTTCTCGTCGATACGAAGCAAGATATGAAGGTCATGCAGGAGGAGATCTTTGGACCGGTCGTCTGTGCCATGCCGTTCACGGATATCGAGGAGGTGCTGCCCGCAGCAAACAACTCGATCTATGGACTAGCAGCAGCGGTGTGGACCCGGGACATCAGCAAGGCCCACCGTATCGCGGCGGAGCTACGGGCCGGCACAGTCTGGATCAACTGTTACAACATCCTCGACGCGGCCTTGCCGTTCGGCGGCTACAAGCAATCGGGCTGGGGGCGAGAAATGGGCCACGACGCGCTGGAACTCTATACCGAAGTGAAAGCCGTCACCGTACGGCTGTGATGCACTGACAATCTGATAGCCAAGAGTTCACGTGACTATGCAAAGAACCGGAGCAGCGGCCCTGCCCTATGAAATCTTCGTCGGCCTTCGCTACTTGCGCGCCAAGCGACGCAATCGGACGATTTCGCTGAACACGTTCGTGTCGGTGGCCGGCATCACGCTTGGAGTAGCGGCACTAATCGGTGCGGTCGGTATCATGACCGGCTTTCGGGAGGACTTGCAGAGTAAGCTGATCGGCACCACCGCCCATATCATCGTCCAAGAGCGGATGAAAGAACACATGACTGACTATGCCCGTCTCACCGATAGGATCCTGACGGTACCGAACGTTGTCGCAGCCACACCATTCGTCTTCCACCAAGTGTTACTCACCACGCAAAGCGGAGTCCAAGGCATCATTGTGCGTGGAATCGATCCGAAACGAGAAGCCACGGTCACCGAACTGGCCAAAAACATCACGGCGGGGCAATTGCTCAACCTCCTCACTCCAATCAAAGTGACGCAGGCTCCGACCGATGCCCCTCACGGCGAACGACGCACCGCTGAAACACCAGGCATTATTCTGGGCAACGAGCTGGCGCGCAAACTGAAAGTGGGCGTGGGCGATACGGTTAACGTCGTCTCTCCCGCCGGGCCGATCAGCGCGATGGGCATGGTACCCAAAATCCGAACATTCGCCGTGGTGGGCCTCTTCTCTTCGGGAATGTTCAGCTACGATTCTTCGCTGGCCTATATCGAGCTCGTCGAGGCTCAGAGATTTTTCAACTTGGGCGCGAGCGTCACCGGGATCGAAGTCAAGGTGACGGATGTCTTCCGTGCCGGCGACATCGCCCACCAGATCGAACAGGCGCTTGGATTCAGCCACGGGGCCAGAGACTGGATGCAGATGAACCGTAACACCATCTCGGCCTTGAAGCTGCAGAAGACGATGATGTTTCTGCTCCTCGTCCTCATCACGGTTGTCGCCTCATTCAACATCGTGAGCACCTTGACGATGCTCGTGAAGGAGAAACAAAAAGAAATCGCCATTCTCAAAGCGATGGGCGCAACCGAGCGCAGCATCCGGCGGATTTTCATGCTGAATGGGCTGATCATCGGCCTTGTGGGGACAGCCGTCGGCATTCCGTTGGGCTATGCCTTTCTGTGGCTGATTCAAACCTATTGGACCTTCGATCCGACCGTCTATGAGATCTCGACCATTCCAGTTCACGTGCTGACGGAAGATGTGCTACTGGTAGCCGGCTCCGCCATCCTAATCAGCTTTTTAGCGACGATCTATCCGGCCAATCAAGCCGCGAAACTCGAACCGGTCGCCGCGTTACGGTATGACTAGATCCACAGGGCGTGAAGCCAAAGCATCGGTAGTACGCAGGGTTCCCCGACACCACGATGGCCTCGAAGCCGAGGTGCCTGCACTGTTCGAAGCCGGCGCGCACAAGCGCCGACCCGCTGCCGCTCTGGCGAAACCGCCAGTGGCCCAAGGCCCATGATCTGTCGTTCGGGGTGGTCTTCACTTGATCGATGACGCCGTCGACCACCGCATAGAATTGCCGTTCGATCTCACGAGCCGGGAAAGCGTACAGCGGATCCACCGATACCACGGAGTGTCCTGACACCGCCATCTCGGCATTGAAACTGGCCGGACCGTCGCCGACACCGATGATCGCTTGGTCGAGATCTTCGGAAGACAAGACAAACATCGCCCGGTATTGATCCAATGAGCGTCCAGATGGAACGACTCTTTCCGGTTGCATCGCCATGCGTTCTATCCCTGCGTCTTCAGTGGGCAAGTCTATCGCAAAGACCGAGGCTTCTTCATTAGCTCGGATTCAAGCTTCCGTTGTGGCCTCTCACCTCGATCGTGGAAGTCGTATCCTCATGCGAAGAGATGAATTCAATCAGTACGGATAGTCCATTTGAGCGGCAATTCGTGAGCGGGCCTCTGCACCTGCGAGTTTCTGTACGATATGCAGCCCTGCATCGATTGCGGATGAGACGCCGCCTGCCGTGACGATATCACCCTCGTCGACTACTCGGTCATGAACGACTGACCGACAGTAGGCTTGAAGTTCCGTATAGGCGTTCGGATGCGTGGTCGCAAGACGTCCATAAAGAAAACCCGCAGCGCCCAGCAGAAGAGCTCCGGTACAAACCGATACCTTCAGGCTCGCTGAGTGAGCGGTCTTCAGCCAATTGATGAACTCAGGATCATGCTGGAGAGTTCTCGTCCCGAACCCGCCTGGTACGAACAGTAGGTCAAAGGAACCAAGCGGCTGAGCGACGATGTCCACCTCGATCCGGAGTCCTCGGTCGTCGACCACACGATTTGAGGTTGCACAGAGACGCCACTCGAAATCGTCCATGATCTTCATGGACTTCAGACGGGTGACGGGGTCATACAACCCGATGAAATCCAGAGAGGTCATACGATCAAAAATCACGAACGCGGCCTTCATGACTCTCCTCACTTCGTACGGGCGTTATCGACCAGCCGGCGACTCAGCATGTGTGAGACGTAGCTGGGCTGTTGGCAGTTTGCGCGATTGAATCGTTAGGCAGACTCCTTGGCTACCCAGCTCACTCTTTTCTGAACGCCAACGCCGCTTCCAGCAGGTCATGAGGGCGAAGGCCGGATTCGTTTCTGCCCTTGTCTCGCGTGCTATCCAAGGCGGCGGAATGTACTCCATTGCCGAGCTGAGTCTGATACCAAACCAGTTCGCTCGTGGCCTCAATCATCTCTGGGCCTCCCTGCCTCAGCGCTTAAAACACCATGGCATGGTCACATAAATATCTGCCGTTCTGGTGCACCAATACCATCTCCGCCACAAACTCGCCCTTGGCTTTGGTAAAGCGTTGTTTCCAAATGATCGCTGCCGAATCTGGTCGCTTGAACACGGCGACCGGCTGACGTTCCGCGAAGAATCCTTTCTCCGCCTGATATTGCTCACACACCTTCCGGAGATACTCTTTGGTCACGATTTTCTTCATCCGATCACTGAAATCCCTGACGTGCGCCTCGTAATCAATCCGGGTAGAAGCCTCCATCAGATGATCCATGATCGGAGTTGCGATCTCGAGAATGGCCTGATCTGACAGATCCTCAAAATTCATACTGTTTCCTTCACGAGTGAACGATTTGGTTCAGCCTGGAAACCCTATATAGGGAACCTACTCTCACACGCCATATAGGCTTCGTCTCACCACACCGCTCGACCGATCTTTTCGGCATCATAGTAATTGTTTTCGCCCTCATCGACATGCGTGCGGATCATCCGAAAGCCTAGACGTTCAAGCGCATGCGTGTACCCGATTCGCCCTAGAGACCAACATTCGAGACCTGTGCTGACATCCCGCCAGGTTCCCATTTCAATAGGCGCTGTGAAGAGGAAACGTCCTCCCGGCTCGAGGATCTCTGATACTCGATCAAGGAGAGCTAGCTGCTCGTCCTCGTGAAGAAAAGACAGGAGACCGATCGAGATAACGGCCTCGAATGTTCGCCCAAAGTAGGTACTGTCCAGAGCCGACGCGCATTGCGTGGGAATCGTGGGAAAGCGTAATCGAAATTGTCTCAGCAATGTGGGCGATGTATCGATCGCCCATATCGCGAGCCCAGAGTCCACGAGAACCTGCGTAATAGGATACCCTCCGCCGCAGGCGATTTCGACGATGGGAGTACCAAACGGTAGCGATCGCGCCCAATGTTCAATAAGCTCCACTCCGACACGGGATCGGTCTCGATCGTCAAGGTACCTCAGGGCCTGCATTTCGTAGAAACGGCCGACATCGATCATACGGCTACTTCCTCCGATAAAGAATCATGGGTGAGACTGAGAGTCCTCCGGTTCGATACCATGCCCCTCAATCGCGCGATTCGGAAATGAGAGTTCCAACACCACACATCCCACATCCATCTTGAATGGACCATGATGCTCGCCAGGAGGCCGGCTTGCGTAATGGCCTGCTTCCAGCCAGAGGCCAAAGGCATCGTCATACAGACGTCCGCTCACAATGAACACCTCCTCCGGGTAGGAATGGGTTTTCCCGCCAAACTGTGACGTGTCGGCGCCAGGGAGAAATCGTGTCAGCCTGGTGTACTCGCCGCTTGTGGGGTCGATACTCAACGTAAGTTCCTCCGCCATCCCTTCCAGGCCATGGATAGGTGTCCACCGTTCTCGATTTTCAGAGCGTAACGGATTCCAGTAAGGTGTCGTTGATTTCGACATTGATGAACTCCAAGCTGCGAAGTGGATGCAGGTTGCTGAACAGCCCACTGACATCCATCCCATAGGGTTTGGGAGTGAACGTCGTCTGTGCGAGTAGCCGCTGCCTATGTGGGGGTAAGAAGCTCACCGTATCGAGGGCAGCCAGACTCTGCACCGACAACACAAACTACTCTCTTCGATGTGCTCACACAAGTCTAGATTGCTGGCATGGTTTACGAGACCACTGTTCGGAGGAACGATATCCAGCCGCTACATGAGCCCTATCCGCTTAATGCACAGCATCTGGTTTCCACCGCGTTGGAGCTCGTAAGGCACGGTTCGGATTTCATGGTGATAGCCATTGCGTGTCAAATCCTCCAAAAGCGGCGAGAGATAGGGAGACGGCTTCAACGCGAGAGTAAGCAGGGGAAAGACTCGGACTTCTCTTGCGACGCGCAACATCTCAAAGACAGCGGCACGGTGAAATTCATACGAGAAATGATCCGAGTATAGAAATAAGAAATGCGAACAGAGGGCGAGCTGAAATCGTTCATCAGAAAAACCCAATCGAGGAAGCTCACCAATAACATACCGACCCTCTGCTTTTCCGCCTTCATAATGTGCGAGGAAATGGGTGAGAGCATGCACACGGCGCGCCCGAAGCTGCTCGGGTGACTGGTGGAAGGTCCAGACCCAATCATCCGGCGTCTCGTTGACCTGCCGTATAATCTCATCGACGACCGCATAGAACCGCTGTTCAATCTCAGTCGAGCGGAACGCGTACAGCGGATCAACCGAAACCACATGCCTCCCTCGCGCATACATTTCAGCATTGAAACTTGCCGGGCCGTCCGCGACGCCGATAATCTTTTTGTCCAGATCATCGGAGGACAAGGAAAACATCGCCTGATATTCATCGAGTGAACGACCGAATGGAACCACCTGATCTAATTCCATGGCCATAGGTGTCTACCATCTAGTGTGGTGTCTCATAAATTCCTTCACCTTCCGTTCGTGGTGAGCCTGTCGAACCATGAACGGAACCAGTTGAAAACACTTGCCCTTCGACAAGCTCAGGGCGAACGGCCAATGTCAAAGTACTAATGAAACACTACACTAGGAACGAGGCATCACGATTCGGCACAACAGGTACAGCGACAGAATGCTTATGGTAATGACCAGCAGCAGCGCCCATTTGGACCAGAAGACCGGGGGATCGACCAGAGGCGTCGTATAAATGTACAGATCACCATTCTGGTAGACACGCCACGGGATGCCCGGAGCGAGATAATGGGCCGCGTACCGATACGTGGCTGTTCCCTTGGTGATCTTGTCCAATTCACGATCTAACAAAGTCAGCCAGTCACGATCGAACCGTGGGATGCCATGTGCGCCGAAGAACAACGTGTCGGCGGGAGCGAGACGTAACAGCCGCATGCTGCTCTCCTTGTATGCCGTCAGGTCGGACCCCGATGCAAAGGCGATGATGCCGCCCAGATGTCGATACACGAAATCGCCGGTGAAGACCTGATTGCGACGCCGATCGAACAGCACGACCGATTCCGTGGTATGCCCCGGCAAGTTGAAGACCTCAACCCTCCGGCCTCCAAGATCGAGGACCTCCCCATCCTCAACGAGTTGCGCGACCTTGAGCAGTCGCCAATCCGTCCCGTGCGACTCCAATGGACCAATCGTGTACATCCCGTCTCGGATAGCAGCGCGGATGTCCGGACGATCGATGAGAATGACGCCATCAAATGCAGCGGCATCAGAAATATGATCATAGTGAAAGTGGGAGAGGATCAGCGAGATCGGTTTGTCACCTGTGTACCGCTCGGCCACCCTGCGTATGGATCGAGAACCGGCCGGCCGTTCGCCGCTGCCCGCATCGAACATGAGCGCTCGGGTCTCTCCGACGAGGAGGTACGATGTGTTGTACTGAGAAGATTTCGGTTCGTTGATGGCAAAGGTCTGTGCATCGATCGCTTCGACCGCATACCAGTCATCGATCATGTGTGACGCAGGGCTGTAGGTTTCTCCTCGGTGCACGTCGCCGAACACATCGGCAGGTTCTGCAATTCGATCCATGCAACCGGTCAAGCTGGAAGCAGCGATGACTACAGCTATGGTCAACTTGAATGTCACCTGCTATTAGACCGTGCGTTCCCCTTTAGGTGTCAGCCAAGAAATAGCTGTTCCGCACGACAGGACCGTGCCTTCTACAAAGACGGTGGGCATGTATGCGTGCGAACGGATTTCACTGTTCCGCTGTATTCTTGGCCGAGACATCTTTGCTTTCCAGGGCAGCCTTCAGGAAGGCCGTCACAAGAAGATGTGGTCTTGCTGGTGTGGAACGTTGCTGAGGGACAAAGAGCGTCCCAATGAAAAACGGGTGACCAGGGTATTCGACAACACGCACTTCCCCTTCCATATCTGAGCCCGATATCTTCAGCGGCCCCTGTTTCAACAGAGAAACAGACTCGGGATTCACCCCGAAGTTGCAATAGTAGTGTTCCTGCACCGATGTCGCACCATAGGTCCCAGCTACCTGAGACCCAGGAACGAGACTCAACGTCATCTCACGGCCTACCAATGAACAGGCAAGCTGGGAAATAAAGAGGTTCGAGGCAGAGGGATCATATTCGGCATGGTGCGCATCCGTGAATCCCAGGACATGACGTGCGTATTCGATCACGAGATGTTGGAATCCGCCGCACGTGCCTAAACAGGGAACTCGATGTTCCCTTGCGTATCGGATGGCCCACAGCGTGTTCTCCAAACTCTTGTACGGGCTACCCGGGGCAATCCAGATACCGGAATACCGCTCAAAGAGCTGAGGCTCGATCTCTGCAGATGATACCCAATCGGCTGCGAAATCCGTTCCCAGAACGCTTTGAGAATGTTCAATCGCCGCATCGGTCGCCTGGTGAGGCTGATAGGAAGATCTGTATTCGCCAAGTACAGCGATCAATCGTCGCATAGCGGTTCACCTGATAGGACTGTCTGTCCAGCACCCGGAAGTACTATCTGCAATGTAAGCGAGAAAGTCTAGGCGCTCGCAAGGTTCCCAAAACATTGACGATAGATCCATGCTGAATGACCTCACTGTATCAGCATGGAATACTGGAACAGGTAATCTGCTCATCAGAGTTCCGATTCGTCATTGACGGGGCACAAGACGAATAGTAGCGTGACACGGGAGGCCCCCATGACAGTCCACATCGCTCACGCCGGAATTGAGGACACGGATACCATTGCCACCGTGGTAGGCGAACTCTTGAACGAAATCATGGCTGCCGTGCAAGACAAGGCCTTTGGGTTTGATCATGCCCGCACCGTAGATCGAGCCGAGTCATGGATGAAGCAGGGCTTGTACCTAGTGTTGCTTGCACGGGTGGACGACCAGCCGATCGGGTTCCTTGCTCTCTATGAAAGCTATGCCCTCTACACAGAAGGTGTGTACGGAACGATTCCTGAATTCTACGTCCGATCACCACATCGCTCGCAAGGAATTGGATCCGCACTCCTGGCTGAGGCCAGAGGAATTGGCCTGGGACGAGGCTGGAAACGCCTTGAAGTCACAACACCCCCTCTACCGCAATTCGATCGCTCTCTGAGTTTCTATCAACGGAACGGGTTTACTATCTCGGGCGGACGGAAGTTGAAACTGAATCTATGATGAAGCCGGTGATTCAACTTGCGAAAACTGGTTGCGGCATTGCGAGTGTGGCGGCGCTGGCGGGGGTGAGCTATACCGCGGCCAAGCGTGTGGCCAATCGGATGGGCATCTCTGTCACAGATAATCGCTTATGGTCACAGACCGCTCATGTGCGTCGACTCCTAAAGCAATATCGGCTTCGCGCATCAACAGGAGAAATGCCGTTCCATTCCTGGGAAACGCTCCCAGATCGCGCACTCTTAGCAATCAAGTGGCATCGCGTAAAAAATCACGCCTTCTGGCATTGGGTGGTCTTTGTTCGTGATGCTGATGGCGTCTACATACTGGACTCAAAGCGGAGTCTGAAGCGGCATGTGCGAAAGGATTTCTACCGTATGAAGCCAAGGTGGTTTATTGAGGTACACTAATCGCATTCTTTAAATGTTATCGGCTTCTGAATTTTTGGTAATCGCGTCCACTTGGAGGCAGAAAAAGGCTAACTGGCCCATGCCGATCCTGCAAACCAGCGTTCTCTACTTTCTTCCGGTGTTTGGGGCCGGATTCATCCTAGGAACCGGACGGGTCCTTATCATGGTTCCACTCCTCGGTGAGAGAGTGGCCGAACTGATAGAGATACCGCTGATGCTCACCGTGATTGTCGCCGCAGCGAGATGGGTAGTTCGTCACAAGCTTGATGGTCGGCAGTCTACAGCACTATCTGTCGGCTGTATTGCTATGGGACTCGTGTTGCTTGCTGACTTGGCCGTGGAAATGTGGCTCAGAGGAATGTCAGCGACCGAAGTCTTTCTCCACCGTGACCTCGTCTCAGGCGTTGCCTACTACGCGGCGCTCCTGCTCTTTGCCGTCATGCCGGGCATCATCACTCGCTTCAATCAGGTTTAACAGGGGTCAAAACAACGGGTGGTGTGGAGCCGACGCAAAGGGAGCGGCAGCCGGCACCTCTCCCGCATTACCCAGGAATCGCCAGTTCTCACCGTCCTTAACCAAATAGTGAACCTCGCGGAACCAACTATCGAGGGTCACTCGCTTTCCACTCTGTTCATCGGTGCCATACAGCCCTCCGGTGCAGGTCACCTCAACTCGTAGTTTTCCATCCACCTTCAGCACCTTGATGTCAGAAAACAAATGGAGCGACTCGAGGGCCTTGTAATGCTCGAACACTTCGCCCCAAACCCGCCGAACGTCGGCTTGTTTCAACCCGTGGTAGTCGTAAGACGGAGCATAAAACTGCATGAGCATATCAAGCGCTTCTTGTTGTAACCCTGATTCTGCCCGCTCAAATGCTGCGACGACCCCTGTTACCACCGGATGATGCAGTAAACTGCTCTGTCCACTGACCTTCTTGCCTTCCACGAGCAGGACCGTCTCCGGCAACACCTGTACCTTCGCCCACACCAAAACCGGTGCGAGCGCACAGAAGACGATCATACTCAACACAAGCAAGGGCCATGCACTGCGTGCACATGTCATGTTGCCTCCATGAGAACATCCCACCCGCTCATTACCGCATGTCGCGTTTGGAAGTGTTGGTTTCATGATAGGACTGTTAGACATACCCACATCGTCACAAACCCCAGATCACGAAATACGCGATGCCGGCCGCCACAACCAACACCCCCACCATCCATCCGATGAATCTCCGTTTGGCCGTGGTGAGCACCTGATCGATCTTCTTCTTAAGCGCCGGCTGTGTACCAATGTACGTGACCACCAGTTCCTTTGCTTCCGCCACACCGATACCCCGCTCCTTGCGCACGATATTGATCGCTCCGACCACATTGCCCTGCCACAGGGTATCAATCGCGGCTTTGGACAGACGTACGGAACGATCTAGTTTGGTTGCCATATCAGGTCTATTGGTGGAGTAGATGAACCATTACATTCGCACGACCGTGGTGCCAAGATCTACATTCCGTCTCTGGTTCCTCTTCTGTTCCCTTCTTCTAAGTCCAACGCGCTCAAGAAGCAAGCTTTCTGAAATACCCACCCACGTATACGTTGCATCTCTCGCAGGGAGCACGGCATCATGCCCTTCTCGTTCGCCGAACGCTATGCCTCTGTCTCTTCAGGTCTTCATCGTAACCTTTGTCGTCGGAATCTTGCTCCGATCCCGTGGCATCTTGACGAAAGCGCATGCCGAACGGTTGGCCACCTTTGTGTTCTCCGTCAGTCTACCGGCAACGATTCTGATCTCGCTTGATTCTGTCGCCCTGACCTCGACAGCCTGGAAGCTCCCGTTGGCTGCCGGCCTTATTACGCTCCCGATGGTCTTCTGCTCCTGGCATCTGGCCCGGTCCCTCTCGGTTCCGCGTGAGACGCAAGGCGGGTTTGTCTTGGCCACGAGCTCCATTAATTCTGTTTATTTTGCCTTCCCCGTTATTCTGGCCACATTCGGTAAAGAGGGTCTGACATACGCCGTGCTCTTCGACCTCGGTCAAACGACGCTGACCCTCACCGTTCTCTATGGTCTCGCGGTGTGGCACAGCACGCAGAATGCCGCTCGGAGATCAGCGGCAGTCCGTTTCCTGTCATCACCGCCTTTATGGGCTCTGGTTTGTATTCTCACCGTCAAATTGTCAGGGCATCATCTACCTCTCTGGCTCATTGAGCTACTCAAGCCAGTGCACGTCACCACGACGCCGCTTGCCAGTCTGGTGCTCGGCCTCTCAATCAGTTTCTCCACGATCCGGCGAACGACGCGTCTGGCCACATTGGGTGTGGCAACACGGATTGGTGGCGGGCTGCTGCTCGGGTCGATCGCCGTGGAGGTATTAGGTCTGATCGGAGTGGAACGAGCCGTCGTGCTCCTGATCGCCGCGATGCCCTCGGCGGTCAGCGCACTGATCATTGCCGCTGAAGCACATATTGATGAGGAACTGGTGGCCTCGATCGTCGCCCTTTCCATTTGCCTTGGCATGCTGATGCTCCCCTGGCTCCCTCGACTGGCCGTGATACTGTTGGGATGAGCTCCTACTTCCTATGACGGCTTGCTGAGAAACCTGGGGCGATCCCGAACGGAGACCATTTTCACAAGATCCCGCACAGAGAGCACCCCAACGATTTTCCCACTTTCCGTCACCGTCAAGTGTCGCACCCCCTGCTCAGCCATCATCTTACTGGCGTCACGGACCGTGCGATTGACATCGATGCTGAGCAGAGGCGAGCTCATCACCGCACTGACGTGCGTATGCGCTGCCGTACGATTGACCGCAAGTCCTTTCCGGATCAGGTCGCACTCGGTCACAATGCCGACGATCTCGCCTGCCTCAATGGTCAACAAGGACCCGAGCCGCTTCTCGCGCATCAACTGAGCCGCAGTGAGAAGAGACGCATCACTCGGAATCGTCGCAATTGTCGTTGCCATCAGGATGCTCAACGGACGGTAGACCTGGTCAAGCTCGCTCACTGGGCCGCTTTCCACATCCACAAACGATCGTACCAAGTCCCGCACGGAGATGATCCCAACAATCTCTCCAGCTTCCACCACACAGAGGTGACGGATATGATTGGTTTGCATCAGATGGCTGGCATCCAGCATGGTGAGGTCCCCCGTGATCGTCACAATCGGACTGACCATCACCTGATTCGCCGTCGCCACCATGGGGTCTAATCCCGCAGCCAGAACTTTCCGCACGAGATCGGTCTCCGTCAGAATGCCAATCGGCCCTCGGGTGGGATCTTCCGACTCGACCAAGAGACAGCCGACCCGCTTGATGCCCATTCGTTCAGCCACAGCCATAACCGTCGCCTTCTGTGAGACGACCTCCAGGTAGCGATGCATAAACTCCTTAACAGACCCACCCCTATGCTCACCCATCTCGGCTCCTTGTCTCATGATAAGGTTGTTCGCTCCATGACAATCTTTGTCAGGAATCCCTGATGACGACTATACCCGATTACTGATCAGAGTATGAAGGAATACGCGCTTGATCAGTAAGAGCATCTCCGCATCCTTCGGAAGGAGGAGTCACCCTGGCAAACCCATGACCCAGGCTTCGTTCAGTGCTCCATGAACAGCGAAGGACCATCTTTTGAAGAGGATGTCTGTCCGTTTGAAGCCTCTCGAAGAAAGGATGGACCGTTTCGAGGCGACTCCTCATGCTACGATAAAATACTAGAGTCATTTGCCTTCACCTCCTTCACTTGGAACAGCTTCCGGGAGATCCTTCCAGCTTAGCCTCTCGAACAGCTCCCACAGACATAACCTGTTAAATTTACGTACGAATCTACCAATTTCCAGAAGTAGTCCAACCTGCTTCTCCATCTGTGTCCCTTATGGCATTTAACTTGCTCCATATGGATTTGAGACAAAGGACTTGCACTCCTAAGACCAAACACATGGGACAGCCGATGCCCCCTATCACTGTGCGAATTGAATGGTGTCGACAACGGTCGAGACAGGCTCCTAGTGAACTAGAGGCGGATGGCTGGCAAGCCGAAGCGGATGGGCTTCGAGATGCCGTGATGAGGCGAGACCATAGCGAAGACTACCGGCTCTGCTCTCCGGAAATTCGTGAGCGATACTTGCTGGGCCTCCAAGACGGGATCGCCATGCTGCAAGCGATACGTGTGCAGCAGGTGAATCATGCTGCTACTCCTCGAATTCCACAAGCAGTTCCCCGGATGGAACTCGGAACACGATCGGGAGGTGAATGATGAATTGCCAACGCTGCAATGGGTTCGCAGTCTATGATGATAGTGTCGTCGTACAAACTGGTTCGTCCTCGGAGGTTCATGCCTGGCGTTGTGTCAACTGTGGAATGATCGTCGATGAGGTCATCCACCGAAATCAGCAAGTCCCCTTGCGGCGAAAGGGATCGGGCGGTTCCAAACTCCGTCAATATGGGGATGCGGCTGCGTGACGGACACCTCTCCAAGGAACGTGTCCTCACCGTCCACTCAACGTCGAACAAATGGCAATACGCTCTCGGCTTCACTCCTCTCCTGATCCCGCTTCCACTCGCCGGAGCGCAGAAGCTTGCCTCCAAGTCCGACGGCTAGGTTGCGGTAGATAATCACACCGATATCGGGACGACGTCGAATGAGGTCTTCCAGATCTCGTCGAGGGAGTTCGGCGACCTCGATCTCACTCATTGCCATTGCCGTGGCAGAGTGAGGTCTGGCCGACAGGAGAGAGACTTCGCCGCAAGTCTCACCGGTGTGGATGGTGCCAATGATAGCCGGAGACGATCCGCCGCTGATGGCAACCTGCCCCTGCAGTACCACGTAGAGCCGGTCGGTTGGATCGCGCTCGGTAAAGAGTCGCTCTCCGCTTCGCATGCTTTTCACCGTGCACACGCCAGCCAACCTGGTCGCCTGTTCGGTATTCATTCCGTGAAACAACGGAACTTCCTTGATCGCCCGCGCCATGCGCGGCGCAATAACGCACGCCGAAAATCCGCGCATCACGACATCGGCCAGGGCTTGAACGGGCTCGGTCAGACCGAGTGGCCCCAAGTCTTGGAGCTTATTCAACCGCACCATTTTCACGATGTCGAGCCGTTCAACCTGATAGAACACCATGGCGGGCACATAGGCGACCGGAAGAAAATTCAACTCCAGCAACGTTCGCTGCATGCGCGGCGCATAGGCGCTGACATCGATTTCAATATACTCAATGCCCATCTCCTCCCGACACTTCCGCTCAAGTTCGCCCAGGAGAAAGCGCACCACATCATCAGCCAATGCAATGAGCTCGAATACCCGCACGGTGTGCTCAACCTGGTCCATCGTGTAGCCGACTGCTCCAACGACGTGAGTGCCGGAGCGAGCCAGAAAATAGTTGGTCTGGCGGGCTTGCAGCTTGAAGAAACCGTAGTCCAACCGCATGGGCCCAAAGATCTCCCGATTCCTGACTCGGCCTCGTTCAATACGTAGCAAAGCCGGATAGCCCTCGGCTTGCAACTGTTCAAGCCGGTAGTCACCGCCTGTCGGATAGGAAGCAGAGTCTTCATCCACAATGAAATCCGGCGTAAACGGTGGTTGGCTCATCACGAGATCGGCCAAGGCATAGGCCTCGGGAATGATGCGCGGATTATTGCGACGCAGGGTGAGGGCATCACCAAAGTACCTGGCCAACAAGGCGAAGCTCTCGCGATGACGAAAGAAATGCTTGAGCGGGAGAAAGCCCGTGGCAAGAAATCCCTGTGCAAGGCTGATGCGTTGTGCATAAGGATGGATCGTACGTGCGACGACAAGTCCCACATGCAGACGGTTCTTGATGGCCTCAAGCCGCTTGTCCATAAGCAGCTTCCCCACCTGCATCCGGCGATACTCGGGATGCACGGCAAGACGGCCGAACTCTCCCACGAGATCGGAATGGGCCCCGAAATCGAACAGGACGGACGCCGTGCCGACAACACGCCCTGCCTCCGTGTCTTCGGCGACAAGAATCAACGCATCGTCCGTGAAGACCGAACGCTTCAGCCAGAGTTCGTCATACAGTTCTCGATGTGGATACTCTGTTCCGTAGACCGCGAGAAAGATTTCGCGGATCTGCCCCACATCCTCTTCACGAGCCTCTCGAACTCTGATCATGAGCGCCCCTTCGCAGTGGATCAGGAGGAGGTCGAGTGTTGACGAAGCTGCTGGCCGGCAATTCTGGCGATAGCCCGATAATAGACTGCCCCTACCGCCAGCGCTTCTTCATCGAAGTCAAACTTGCTGGAATGGGCCGGATAGCCCTCTCGACCAGGAACTTGGCTGCCGAATCGGACGTAAGCTCCTGGAATCTTTTCCAGATAGTAGCTGAAATCTTCCGCCCCCATATTGGCTGTCTTCAGCGGCAACACATTCGCTTCCCCCACTGCCTCGATTGCGGCTTGCCGCGCGAGGCCCGCCATTACCGCACCGTTCACAAGAGGTGGTGTGCCTTCGGTTACCGTGACATGGATTTTCGCCCCGTGTAATTGAGCGATCGATTCAGCAATACGACGTACGGAGCTGAGCAACTGTCTGCGGACAGCCGGATCTTGCGCCCGTACCGTTCCCTCCAACTTGGCCTGCCCCGCGATCACGTTTGGCGCAGTTCCGGCATGAAATTGACCGACTGACACAACCGAGGGCCGGGCCGGATCGATCTCGCGTGAGACGATCGTCTGCAACGCCATGATCATAAGGCTCCCCACCACGACCGCATCGATGCTTTCATGTGGTCTGGCTCCATGTGCTCCCTGCCCGATGATCTCAATGGCAAAATTATCCGACGATGCATTGACCGGCCCCTCACTCACCACGATGGTGCCTGGGCGGTAATGCCGATCCAGATGTCCGCCGAAAACCAGGCCGGCTCCACTAAGTGCGCCCTCCTGGATCATGGCGATCGCACCGGTTCCTTTTTCTTCAGCCGGTTGAAAAATCAACCGCACCGGCGCCGGCAAGCCCTTCTCTCGGGAAAGCAACGCCGCTGCACCGAGCAACATGGTGGTATGCCCGTCATGGCCACACGCATGCATGACACCGGTATGCGCCGACGCGAATTCGAGACCGGTTTCTTCTTGAATGGGAAGCGCATCCGTATCGGCCCGCAACACCACACAAGGCACTCCGGATTTCCCATGAATGTCGGCGACGACTCCATGGCCCGCGACGTTCGTGCGGTGATGAATGCCAAGCTCGTGAAGAAACCTGCTGATGACTGTGGCCGTCCGAGCTTCCTGCCCACTCAGCTCAGGATATCGATGGAGCTCTCGCCGCACAGCGACTAATTTGTCATAGAGCTCTGGAGCAACCAATGCCATAGGAGGCCCCTCCGCGCACAAAGCCCAGACGGTCAGAAGACTTCACCTGGCCAAGACACCGTCAGCCTTCCTTGGCCTGCGCACCCGGCTGATAGACCGCATACACATAGACGGGAACAGACAAATGGCCGAGATGTTTGTCGATCAACGGCTTGACGTCCTTCCAATCGAGTCCACCGACACCGGTCGCCAAGCGAGGAAGGGCAACACTTTTGACCTTCTCGCTTTCAACCAACTTGGCAAGGGCCTTGAGACAGTGGTTGACGTTTTCGATTGTGGCTTTTCCCGGCTTCGCTCCATGACCGGGAGCAGCCTCCTGTGTAAAGAGACTCACGATTCGTACCCCACCCACACCGGCCCAAGTCCACAAGTCACCGGTCTTCGGTGTAAATGTTTGGCAATAATGCCTAAAATCTTTGTACATCGCAGGCCACTGCTGTCGCAGGCTCAAGGCTAACCCGTTGGCATAGTTGTCGTTCGGAGCCACCCCATGTGCGACCATTTCAGCGGTTGTCCGTAAAATATCCCCCGTGACTTCTTTCAGCATAGACACTCCTCTTGAAGTATTGGTTGGAGCGGCATACCGCTCTTCGTTACACTGTTCCCCCTGATTTACTCACCCCTTGCGAATCCCATCTCATTCCGTTATGAACGTCGAACATTGTCCCTTAGCCAGAGGCCACCCATGGTGCACATCCGGCCGGCAACCGAAGAAGATTTTCCTGCGATCCTCCGCGTGCAACAGTCCGCCTTCGGCGAATATGCTTCGGTCCACACCGTGAGCGGCTGGACGACGGAAACCCTTGAGAGCCTCAAAGCGGACGCCGGGGAAAAACAGATCTTTGTGGCCGTTGAAGACCGAACCATCGTCGGCTCCGTGCGGTTCTGGACCGTGGCCGGTGTGTGCGTCATCCGCCTGCTCTCTGTAAATCCCGGCCATCAGCACCAAGGAGTGGGCAAAGCCCTGATACGCGAGATCGAGCAGGTCGTGACCAATGCCCATAAGCTCTACGCCTGCACGATGTTGCGAACAGCTCGCAATATTCAGTTCTTTCTGAACCTGGGTTACAAGGCCGAGACCATCCTGCCCGATCACTACGATCACCTCGATCTCATTTGCTTCGCGAAATATCGCTGAGCGCCTCTCCTATGGATTCATTCGAAGACCACGAACCCTCTTGCCTCGAGCCTATGGCGTCTTTGCGCACCGAAACCCATAGCCGAACTGCCGGTTCATCGGTTGCGCATTGAACCGATGCGCGGATCGCAGAAAGTCCGTCACGTACAACCAGGACCCCCCACGTACGACCTTCTCATCGCCTTTTGCCGGGCCAATGGGGTTCTTCTCCGGACTTTTCTTATACGTATCGAGCCCATACCAATCAAACACCCACTCCCACGCGTTTCCGGCCATGTCGTAGATCCCGTAAGGGCTCTTCCCCGCCTCGAACGATCCGACCGGGGATAAGGCCAGATGGTCATCCCAATCCTTTCGTCCGTAATTGGCGTGGAGCCTGGTCGGAGCTTCATTGCCCCAAGGATAGATCCGTCCATCGGTTCCCCGTGCCGCCTTTTCCCATTCCGCTTCAGTCGGCAGACGCTTACCGGCCCATTTGCAATAGTTGACCGCATCCTCCCAACTGACATTGACGACCGGACGTCTCAGATGTTGCGGTTGATTCATGACGCTCCAGTCCGGAGGCTCCTCCATTTCCGTGGCTTCCAAATACCTGGCGTATTGCCCGACCGTCACTTCATACTTGTCGATCCGGAACGCATTGAGATAGATCTGCCGCACCGGCTTTTCATCATCTCCCAGCGTGCTACCCCGGGTGAACGTCCCCGCCGGGACCAGCACCATCTGCAGATCGAGGTTATCAGCGTCTCCCATTCCTCCGGATGCCCCGGAAGAGACTTGTTTCTTCGCCCCGGACAGAGCCCGTGGAAGTTTGGCCTGGAGCTGTTGGTGAAGGACCTGCTGTTCAGTAGTCAGGCCCATTTCATGTGCGCTTTCGAGCGTCTCCTGGGCTTGCTTCATCTTTCCACCCGCCACCAACGCTTTCGCTTCGTGCAGAAGTCTCCAAGCCGTTGTTTCCTCTCGTAACCGCCAGACCTTCGCTTTGGTCTTGGGCAAATAGGATGTCGTCCGTCCTGATTTGGCATCCAGATCCAGGGCGGTCTCGTAATGTTCCTCTGCGCAGATCCAAGACTCCAGGGCTCGACAGGCTTCGGCGAGATTGAAATGGGCCTGGATATTCGACGGATCTTTCTGGATACCAGCCTCCAACGTCGTGCGTGCCTCTGCATACTGCTTGCTTTTCAATAAGGTCTCCCCCTTGGAAAACTCCTGATCCCCGCCTCCCGCAGCGTACACGGCTCCGGATAGTCCACTCACCCCCCAACACAGGAATACGCACAGCAAGACTGTCCTCTCCACTTTTCCGCTCATGGCAAGACCCCTCCCCGATTGATAGTAATCTCCCTCTGGAGTCAACCCCGCCTCCAAACCAGGATCTCTTGCCATTCCGGCCAGGCAAGGTCATTGAGCATCTCTTACAAGATTGATACCCATACCGGTGTTGGCTTTGATTCCCTGATTCATCCCTATCGGACTGGTCAGAGAACGACATTCCTGTCCCATCCATACGGGCTGTCACGACATGGCTCGGGATGAATGCTGTCACCTCCACTGGCTCTGTTGAATTGACCCCGATCTAGGTGGAAAATCCACGAGGTGAACGGTTCTTCTCCTGAACCCCTAGCGACAGCTCTAATCGCATTCGGAGAACTGTTCCGGTATCTGTCACAACAGCACTGTATGTGCGGACAGTGGTGTTTGCCTGACAGCCGGCAGATGACCCGAATAAAAAATTCGCTGGTCGGTGATTCGATCCATGATACCCCACTAATCGTGACTCCATGGCATGATGCGCTGAGCTCAAGTACATCCCTCCTCTCTTTAGCTCCTCTCGCATGGGGCATGCCTTCCAATCACGTGATTTTCTTGATTCATGGCTCCATTTTCGTAGCCTAATGCCACGGTGCGAAGAGAGCGCTGTAGCAAAATGCAACAACTCCTATTGGAACCGTTTGGCGCTATTGATCGGCGAGTGTGAGATACTGATTTAGAAAGGGATCAACTCTGCGTGAAAGTCCAAGCCCAGTTTCCACAAGAACAATCGTCTACGGGAGAATTTCGACGCCAGGCAGATTCGTTCCGCAACTGGGTCACGGCCGATGGCGGCTCAGGCTATCCAGCCGCTGTGGGGCGGTATCATCTCTATGTGTCATGGGCCTGCCCGTGGGCCCATCGGACGATCATCGTTCGCAAGCTGAAGCAACTCGAGTCCGTGATCGGCATGACCGTCGTGGACCCGATCCGCGATGAGCGAGGGTGGGCGTTTCGTGAAGGTCCTGGGCACTCCCCAGATCCCATCAACGGATTTTCGTTTCTGAGTGAGGCCTATAAAGCGACCGACCCGCGCTACATCGGACGTTTTACGGTTCCGGTGCTGTGGGACTCTGTCACCAAACACATTGTCACCAACTCCGACGACGACCTGATGAGAATCTTCAACGGTGAATTCAACCGATTCACCGAAAGTCCGATCGACCTGTATCCGGATGGACTGAGGCAAGAGATCGAGGAGCTCAACACGTTCATATACGAAAATGTGAACGATGGGGTCTATCGAGCGGGATTCGCCACATCACAACAAGCCTACGAACGAGCGGCCCGGCGACTGTTCGCCGCACTGGATCAGCTGGATGCGCGCCTCGCCACGCGCCGCTATCTCTTCGGGCCGGAATTCGTGGAGACCGACTGGCGCCTGTTCGTCACACTCGTTCGGTTCGACGCGGTCTACCACGGACATTTCAAGTGCAACATCAGACGCATCCTCGACTACCCGAATCTGTTTGGCTATCTCAAAGACCTGTACCAAACCGACGGCATCGCAGAGACGGTGAATTTCGACCACATCAAGCGGCACTACTACATCACGCACGACGACATTAATCCAACTCGTATCGTCCCAGTCGGCCCTGACCAAGACCTCAGCTCCGCTCATGGGCGGGAACGTTTATCCGGCTAGTTCCTTCGCCGCACGGAATCCGCATCGACGCTTCAGTAATCAGCTGCTCTCAAGGCCGGTTGTCTGTGCAATAAACTAGACAGCCTTGAGGATATTCTCCCCATCACCCCCTGTTATCTCAGCCTCACTTTGTAGATCCCATCTGTCTTTACGGGTTTTTTAGACGCGCATAAGAGTTGCTGTATAGCCATAGAGGCGAGTGATTGTGTGTACGGTGGCAGGAATATACAGCAGGGAGATGGCCCTGAAGTCAGCGCCAGAACAAGACAGCGGATGTCGTAGCCACCCAGGGGAAACCTGGTATTTTATTCATTAAAACGGAGGGGTTATGGAAAGCAGTCTCTTAATATTTGCGGTGGTCATGATCGGTCTTTTAATCGGTGGCATTGTCGTCTACAAGAAGAGTGCATAGCCGGTCACGTCCTGGTTTTCTTAGGGAAGTGTCCAACACCTTGTGCAGCCGTCTTGGGACGGCGGGTGAGCCGTTCCTTTTTCGAGATGTGGCTAGGTGTAGAGACGATCTTGGGTCGGCCGAAATCCGAAGACTGATGATGTGCGCGTTCCGTACCGGAACGCGCACATCATCTCAGGGTGTTGGTGTGCACGAACAGCCTGTCCAGCTTATCTGACGACAAGGACTGAGCAAGCTGGTTGCTGGACAAGTTTCAACGAAACGCTGCCCTGAAGGAAGCGGACCACAGCACTCCGCCCTTTTGCACCTGTCACAATCAAATCTGGCTGTTCCAGATTCACAACCTTCATGATTTCTTCCGCCGCTGGTCCGACCCGAGGGAACTGTCTGACCCTGTACCCGACCTTTTCGAGTTTGGCGGCCTCCTGAGCCAGCAACTGTTCTCCCGCCTCTTTCACCGCCGTATACCGTAAGAACGGCATGACATGCACCAAGAGAATCACAAGGGGCTTGCCGTCGGCCGTAGCCTTGAATCGTTTGAGCAGAAACTGAAGGGCCTTCCCCGATGAGGCAGATCCGTCTGTTGCAAACAAGATCCGCCGAGGAGGGTGAGGCGGCTCCTTGACGATCAGGACCGGAGTCGTGGCATGGAGCGTCACGGCGGTCGACACACTCCCCAACATGAACCGATCAATGGCGTCCAAGCCTCGACTCCCCACCACGATCAATGCGGTACTTCCTGCATGCTTCAACAGCGCTTGAGCAATTGGCCCTTGTTCCACACGGACGGAGCCGGTCAATCTCAACTCACCCATCCGTTTCTTCGTGCCCTGTTCCACCTGTTTGGCTCGGGTTTCCAGCAAATGAATCGCTTCTCCAATGTCAGGTTCATACGAACTGACGGCGGGATAGGTGAGAGCCGGTACCCGGGCGGAATTGAGATCGACGGAATGGATCGCCATCACCCGAGGGGCAGACCGCAAGGGAATCTTCCCCACCCAATCCAGCGCCCATTCGGAATATTTCGACCCATCGAGCCCCACCACAACCTTCATTGTCATGTCACCCCTCCAGACAATAGGACATGCTGCTTCGCCATGCAGATATCACCAACGGCTGTTGGCATTGCTTGAAGATCCCTCCACCGGATGATTGTCTTCCGCTTTTCATGGTTGGTCATCGCCATCTCTTCGTCAGTCGCCCTCAGTCTCGTCATGGTGACGGGGTAGGGCTTTCTCTCGTGGTTGAGCCAACCAGCGGATGTAGAGCAGGACGTGCTGCTTCTCTTCCTTCGACAACGCCCATTTCCAAGACCCCATCGCGCTGCCCCGTTCACCTTCGTGAATGGTCCGTGTCAGCTCGATATCGGACTTCCGCTGGACTGCAGGGCTCGTGAGATCTGCTGGTGGCGGTGTGACATTGAATGCGTGACCTTTTCCCTGTCCTCCATGGCAGAAGCGACAATACTCCCCATAGAGACGCTTTCCCTCCTGTAAATCGTAGTGCTCTCGTAGAGCCTTCTCACTGCTCTGCTGCGCCGCACCGACGTCAGCAAAAGCCAGCCAGTACAGAATAAAGAAGAGAGACAAGAGGACAACTCGCGATGAAATCACCCTTCCCTCGCTCATCATACAGAGAGTAGTTGGCAACCATCGTGCCATTTGAACGAGCCTCAGTGAGGTCGCAGTCCAGTTATAACGTATTGCAAACACGGGGTTTCATCGGACCAGAGGCTCAGCACTTGTTTCGAGAGTGGGGAAAATTCCACGGAAGCCTTCTGCTCACTGTCGCGGAATGCTACAGCAGAGGGAACTGCAAAGCTGGAGGTCAATTCTTGGGAAGGCCGGCGACAATGACTACGGACGGTGGCGAGTTGGCAGAACTACAAGGAACGGATCAGCAGATACGTGGGAGTTGCTCTCCCGAGAGAAGATCAAGGATCCTCTGCGTGCCCAAGACCGTTCGCAGCACCACAGGTGGAGCACTTCGATCCATGACAGTGCCGATAGAGGCTGCCTGGCTTGCGGCCTTGTGTCGTCGCATCACAGCCAGAGCAGCCTCGGCCTGCGATGCCGGCACCATGGCGACGAAACGTCCCTCATTCGCCACATAGAGTGGATCGAGCCCTAAGAGCTCGCAGGCTCCGCGGACCGGTTCGCTCACTGGAATGGCCGCTTCATCCACAGCCACGCCAACCTTCGCCGTTGTGGCTAATTCGTTCAACACGCTGGCCAGCCCGCCACGAGTGAGGTCGCGCAGGCAATGAATCTTGATGCCGTTGTCGATCAGGTCGGCGACGACGTGATGCAACGGGGCCGAATCGCTTTCGATGTTGCCGTTGAACGTGAGCCCTTCCCGAACACTGAGCACCGCCACACCGTGGGAACCGAGATCACCACTCACCAGAATCGCGTCACCTGGCTCAATCAACGTCGGCAACACACGAACACCCTTCGGCACCAGTCCAACACCAGATGTGTTGATGAAAATTCCGTCGCCCTTGCCGCGATCCACCACTTTGGTGTCGCCGGTGACGATCGGCACGCCCGCAGCCCTTGCGGCCTCCGCCATGGAATTCACGACGCGCCGCAATACCTCCATGCTGAGCCCTTCTTCCAAAATAAACCCCGCGCTCAGATAGAGAGGCTTGGCACCACACATGGCCAGATCGTTGATCGTGCCGTTCACCGCCAAGCTTCCGATGTCGCCACCCGGAAAGAACAGCGGCCGCACCACATACGAATCCGTCGTGAAGGCGAGCGTACCTTTTTCAACCGGCCAGGTTGCACCATCGTGCATCGGCGCCAACATAGAATTGTGAAAAGCCCGCACGAACACATCGTGAATCAACTCCTGCATGAGCCGCCCGCCTCCGCCATGCGCGAGCTGGATAGTATTCTTCGTTGAAAGCGGCAGTGGGCAAGCTGGCTCAAATGGTTTGTTGCTCATGGTTGGTATCTCGCCTGAAGAACAGAGCTTATAGCTGATGGCGTATAGCACGTAATCAGCGTGAAAAGAGCCTATAATAGCTTATGTCCTATAGTACGAGATCACACCGGGATGTTGTCCCATCGGTGGTTTGCTTTTCCTGCCTCTACCATAAGCCATACGCTATATGCTCTGATCCTAACAAACACCACGCCTCACCCCTTACCGTTCCCCCGATACCGATAATACGCCGCGCAGGCTCCTTCACTCGACACCATCGGTGCGCCTAACGGTTGCTCTGGCGTACAGCGAGTGCCAAAAGCCGAACAGTCCATCGGCTTGAGCAATCCCTGAAGAATCAGTCCACTCTGGCACTCCGGATCTTCTTTCCCTTCAGCGAGCTGCGAAAGTTCCCCTCGGAACTTCACCTCGGCGTCGTAGGCACTGTAGGCAGACTTGAGACGCAGGCCGCTTGCTGGTATCTCACCGATACCGCGCCAGTTCCGTGGTGCCGGTTCGAAGACCTCCTCCACGATGGACCTGGCCGGTCGATTCCCCTCCCGGCTCACGGATCGCACGTACTGATTCTCGACTTCAACTCGACCTTCCTCCAACTGACTGACTAGCATCGCAACGCCTTCAAGCACATCGAGCGGCTCAAACCCAGTCACGACGATCGGGACTCGATACCGTTGTGCGATAGCCTCATACTCCTCATAGCCCATCACGGTACAGACATGGCCTGCGGCCAGAAAACCTTGAATCCGATTTTGGGGTGACGACAGGATGGCCTCCATTGCCGGAGGCACCAGCACATGGGCAATCAACAAACTGAAGTTCGTGATACCCGACTGCTTCGCCTGCGCAACCGCCATGGCCCAAGCCGGCGCAGTGGTTTCAAATCCCACAGCGAAACAGACAACTTCGCAATCTGGGTTTTTGCGAGCCAGCTCGAGCGCATCCAATGGTGAATAGATGATCCGGATATCTCCGCCCGCCGCCTTGACGCCAAACAAGTCCCCACGGGAACCAGGAACACGCAGCATGTCGCCGAAGGAGCAGAAGATCACCCCAGGCATGGACGCGAGACAGACAGCCTGGTCGATCAACGACACCGATGTCACACAGACCGGGCAACCAGGTCCATGGACAAGCTCAAGGTTCTTTGGCAACAGGCTGTCGAGGCCAAACCGCACAATCGCATGGGTCTGTCCGCCGCAGACTTCCATGATCGTCCAAGGCCGGTGCACCGTCTGCTTGATCCGCTCCGCCAGCGCCGCCGCCACCGCCCGATCGCGAAATTCATCCACGTACTTCATAAGCGCGATTCCCGTTACTCTACAACGCTCCCATAATGCGTAGAGCGCCTGCCCTGCTTCCTGTCTTATAAACCTCTGGCAGCCTACTAATAGGAACAGGGTGCCACTTCGACCATTCGTTCGTGTTGCTTGACATGACCATTATAAATGACTATATAGAATTATTGCCAGAAGCGAGACAGGGGAGAGGGTGCGTCACATGAAGACCATGCCCGTGACAGATTTTAAGGCACACGCGTTGAAAGTATTGGGAGAAGTCGCGGAAACACGAGAGTCGGTCCTGGTCACAAAACGAGGCAAGCCCCTCGCCGAAATTGTCCCCTTCGCCGGAAAATGTACGGCACCGGGCAGGTTGGCGGAGGCTCTGGTTTTTGAAGATGATATTGTGGCGCCTCTCGGCGAAGCTGAGTGGAACGTCTGCCGGTGAAGTACGTGCTGGATACGCATGTGTGGATCTGGTGGCAGATGAACCCGAAGAAGCTGTCCCCTCGCGTCCGCACCCTTCTCAATAATCCCGACCGCTATGAGGAACTTCTCCTCTCAGTAATATCGGCGTGGGAGTTCAGTAAGTTGTTGGAGAAAAAGCGGATAGGGATTTCCTGCGATCCTGAAGAATGGTTTCGTGTCGCACTCGAGATGCCCAAGCTCCGACTCGTGCCCCTCACTCCCACACTCAGCTACCGATCAACGACGCTGCCTCAGCCGTTTCACGGAGATCCAGCAGATCAAATCATTGTCGCGACCGCCAGGGAAGAGAATGCGACCGTGCTGACCAAGGACACCCTCATCCGGCAATACAAGCATGTGCGTGCACTGTGGTAAACCACGATGCGATTGCCTGCCTTCCACCTCAATGATCTGTTCCGCGCTCGCCCGTCAACCAGCCTGAGATTTCTCGGCAACAGGTTATCGATCCCGAATCGCACAATCGAATGAGTCTGCCCCCACAGACTTCCATGATCGTCCAAAGCCGACGTACCGTCTGCTTGATCCGCTCAGCTATCGCCGTGGCTACCGAGCGATTGCGAAATTCATCCACGTACTTCATGGCCGTGATTTCTCACAAATCCAAGCGCGAACCTCATGCATCAAGTCCCAGAACACCAGAGGACCACCAAAATCCTCAAGCTCTAAAGGCTTACCATCCAAAGCGTTCAGATCTATTTGCAGGTCATGATACGCAAACCGTACCCGTATCTGCTGAGCGTATGGGCCTCGCGCATTCCACGTTGGAACTTGAAGGTCGTGAGCAAATGCTGACCGAATCATGTAGACAAGGGTCCGCAATTGACCTCGGTCGGAACGATCATTCGGGTCGTTACTAATACCAGCGGCTTGCAGGGCAAGCTTCCATAGCCACCGCGGAAACTGCTAAAGCCTGTGAGTATAGATTCTCGCTGGCATGAACGAGATCGTCATAGGTGTGGAATGTAGACTGGCCAAGGCTTAGCCTCCCGCCAGGCAAATGAATCAGCGTGTCGCAATCTAGCAGGCTGCGGAAAAACTCAAATTGTGTGCTTCGACGGGCTCAGCATGAACGGAAACTTGGCATATTCAACGGCTGCCCCGTTCGTCCTGAGGCTCTCGAAGGACGAACGGAGGGGTTTTCCGCAACCTGCTAGGTCTTCCTTGTTGATTTTTCTCAGGGCCACAGAGTTCATGACCTTGATGGCAAACTCCAAGGATAAGAGGGCTTGATCAATTCGATCAATAGGACTCCAGATCATAGGTGACTTGACGTTCAGTTACGAGTCTGCGTCAGACAAACCAACCTTCATGCGCTGTTCTATGGCACGATTAATAAGTGATTCAACCGTATCAATTGTATTTACCAAACGAACACGCTGCATAAATTGCATTGGGCCAAGCTGTAAGAAGAGCTTCCCAAATGCCTCATCGGCAAAGCTACTGGAAATAACCGGCACACCACTGAAATCAACGTTGACCGCGCGAGAGTCAGTCATCTTTATTATATTGTGAAGTTTTTGTCTTACTGGCTTTCCTGAAACGCGACTACCAAAAGACATGCACTCATCACGCAGCATGAATGATACAGGACCCCCATCACGACCTTCATACGCAAACTCAACATAGTCGGTCGGGTGGTACGTCACACCTTTGAATTGCAAGGCATCAGCGAGAAGTTTGGGATTGCTGAAGTCAATTGTTGCGGCAATCAAAGTCCCTGAATATGGAATGGTTTGATTGGATATCGACATCTGCTGTCGCTTTGGGTTGTATTCCAATCGGGCATGCCCAGAGTCTATTTGGAAGTGGCCCTTTGACTTGCTGCAGACCCTGTAACTCCCAAATAGCCCGTTACCTTGACCAATCCTGGCGTCCCTGGTGACTCCCTCTCGAATCGCCCAATCGAGAGCCTCCGTATCGCTGTGAATCCCAGGGTGGCCAGGTTTTAAGGACGCTGGAATTCCTATGCCTGCGTCAGCAACAACGAACTGAACGCTTTTTGCCCTCTTCTGGAAGGTAGAGACTTGAACGAGCCCACCAATCGGCGACTTAGCGTGGACGAGGACGTTGTCCGTAATCTCATTTATCGCCCATTCAAACGCAGCAAAATCAGTTCGTTCGAGATCAGGCAGGGCACCGAGCATAACGTTCACAATTCTGTTAACAGCAGCCCCCTGCTCTTCTGGCGACTGATACTGCGTGGCAGCAATTCTCGTGTGCCCCCTGAAATTTGACTGATGGAACTGAAGCGGATCAAGAAAATGTGCCCAATTTGTATTCTTGAACAAATTGGAAAGCGTTGATACTCGTGGTGGAACAAGGCTGAACGTTACTCCAGACTTCCTGTATGCAGCCACTTGCGCGCATACGGAAAGCATAGAGTTCTGAAAGGCAGACGTACACGCCGACATATCCAGGATAACGTCACTGTACCCTGTCACCCCAATACATTGATGAATTTGAGCGAGCAGATAGTGGAAATCTCGAAGATCACCTTCCACTGTAATTCGGTTACTTTCACGCGAAATCTCAACCATTGATCATTCACACGAACGCACAACAATGTTTAGACCGATCTGCATATGAACCGAGTCCAGCGTTTTCTTCCCGTCTATCATGCCATTGATGTTCCGAGCATAACGTCACAATTATGAGATTCAATGCAGCACAAATTAAGGGTCAGCGTGAAATTCAGCCAGGCGACCAGCCCGCTTCGGACACCCCCCGCTTCCCTTTCAGCCGCCTGCCGACTTGACGGCCAATGTCTTCTACGCCACTGTGAGCCGAACCTTCCCAACCTTGCCGAGCTTCACGTACTGCTTAGGTGCCAGAGATCGTGATTGTATTGCATGGCTAACCAACTCTCAGGAGAGCGGAGCGTGAGCGGAGTCCGCTGGAGCGATTTGTTAGGCAGTTGTTTGCCAGGCTACTTTTCCAACCACCTGCCACCGTGCCTCGATCGTGTCCGCTGACAAATCGGCCCCACAATTCCATTCCACAAAATACCCGCCATTGATGACCTTCTTGAATTCGGTCTCATCTCGAAGCACCTCGAACGCCTCGTACTGTAGATAGGGGCTGACATCAAACCGGCCAACCCGGCCATCATCCGCCACAATGGAGAGAACCCAGTTTGCTTGTGCCTCGAGTTCCATAATTCTCATTGATCAAGTCCTTTGATTGGGAAAGGTGTCTTACCGTTGACAGCCAAGTCCCAGTCAGCTAACAAATCTTCTTGATGAATCTCAATCCATGCGATGACCAATTTGTGCTTATTCGGGGGCAGACCACCGGCCAAAAGCGTTCCATCGGGAATTGAGTACACTGCCACTTGGCCTTGGTAATCGGCATGGATGTGTGGGTGATGTTTCTCGATATCTCGAAAGAACATCCGAATGAGAATACCGTAAAACATGGAAATCGTTGGCATACTATCTTGCTCAGTTACCTATAGGATCTAGCATGGTATGGGCTGATCCGTATGCGGAGCCGACTATGCCCCTGTTCCACTCGACTGGCAAACTCTCGAATATTCCGAGCATACCTCCATAACGTTGGCGTTTCAACGAGATGCGGCTGCAAGACCATTTGTCACGCATGTTCATGAAACACACTTCGGCCAGGCTGCTGACATTCTTTTGTGGCCACCGTCGACCGAACATGCGAACTCACCGTCATCAGACAGTCTGTAGTAACACTTGGTAGGATCCGGCATGGACATCGTAGCAACGCTGCGCCGTCTGCGCATACTATTGTGCGGCGTCATTGGGTCTCGCCCCTGAAAACCACTCTGTATGTTGATCCCCTTGACGACCGAAATAGGTAACTCGCTTCCCTCGAAGGTAGGCCATATATCCCTGCACTCCGGCCTGCATGGCACGCCCGCAGAAAGCCCGAAACTTTTGCCCGTGCTGTTGACTGTCGAGAATTGCCGCCTTGAGTGCAACCACATCCAAGTCTTTGGCTATCAGGGGAAGGCCCTCAAAGATGATAGGCGCTAAAACGGTAGCCCCTGAAGTGCTGTAGAAGGTGAATGAACGAGCGACATAGTCCACGTGATAAGACTCGACATCATTCACGATGAGCTTCCCGACAATTTCAAGAAATGGCATTGATCCATCCTGCGTCGCCTTTGCCAGCAACGCAATTTCGTTTGCATTCACGTATGACCTCCCCCGTGATGTTGTACTCCCTCAACTGTGTATATAGAGCTCATCACAAGTTCAGTTCGCTGTCGTTCCTCGCCCAAAGTCTTCCCCTGTTAGCTGCTCTCTTGGCTCGCTACCTGTTGGGGAATGATACCTCGAGCACCATACATTCGACATCGGTCTTGAACGGACCATGCCGTTCTCCAGGAGGCGCTATACAAAGGCGGTGAGGATCAGGCATGTCTTCACTCGCGGCTACCCCGGCTCCCTCATGACCAGTTGGGCGGCATTCATACCTTCCGGTTTCGAATAATGAGACCTATCACGACCGGAAATACCATGACGTAAAACAAGAGGAGTCCTCCAACAAACAGCTGTCCGCGAACTTGCATGGGGTCCGCCACGCTATCATGCCCCTGCATCCAGAAATGTCTGGTCATAAGGTCGCAGGCAAACCCTGCAATAATCAGCGCATACCAGAACCGCCATCGTCGTGAGGTATAGAGCGCCTGCTCTCGTCGATGAATCAGGAACACTTGGGCTAGGATCGCTGCAAGGCCGAGATACTCTGTCCAGGCGGGAATCCCACGGGCCCCCGTCAGTAAGAGTAAGATAAGGATCGCAACGAATACTAGAATGGACCCGAACAGAAATCCTCGTCGCGATTCCGAGAGACTCGCACCAACCCCGTCCAATCCATCCCCCGAATGGCTTTTCTCTTGTTCGAGACGCTGGATCATTGTCCTCACCTGGTCTTCCGCTACGGAGGAGTGGGCTCTGGCCAGCCTACCTACTCCACCACTTCAGCCTTATCGGACTCGTTCAGAAGATAGAGGGTTTCGTTCTTGATAAAGAATCGATGCGGTTTCTCACTTCTATACTCGCCCATTAAATTCTTGGCCGTAATCCCCACGTGTACAATGTAACCAAACTCCGGAGGTTTTCTCCTACCTGAGAGATAGGCATAGCCTTTCTGTGGCTCTTTTATGATCCGAATACGAGCCGGGAACGGTTCAAGCAGCGACTGCTGCACAAGATCTTGTATGGCCTTCCGATAGAGTGAAGATTCCGGAACTGTCCCATAGTCAGCACTCGCGATTTGTTCAGGCGTCACCGGTGTAGCACACCCCGACATGAGCACGAGCAGCACAAGGACAATTCTGAGTTGAGCATTCAACTGGGAACTCTCACTGGATGGTGTGGGCTACTTCTACAATGCAGGGAGTCGTTATTTTAGGATCCCAGCTCACACACTGTCCAGCATTCACCCCCTGGTTGGGTCTGGCGACTGTGAGGCCGTCAACTCGGCATAGGTCTCCAATGTTCGTCGTGCCGCTTCCTCGTCCAGTTTGCTAATCGCAAAACCGACATGGACGATGACATAGTCCCCCACGTTTGCTTCCGGCACCAATGCCAACGCGACGGATTTCGTGACTCCCCCGAATGACACAGTCGCGGTGCGAAGCGGATCATCCTCAATGTTCTGAACCTGTCCCGGAACCGCGAGACACATCTTATGCGTTACCTTCCTTGCCAGCTAAGCGTTGATGAGCCGACACCACCGCCTGTCCCAACGATAATCCGCCATCATTGGGCGGAACCAACGAGTGGCTGTAGACCGTAAATCCCGCCTCCTCCAAGCGACCTCTCACCAATGACAGAAGCAGCCGATTCTGAAAACAGCCGCCGGTCAGGACAACGCGAGGAAGGCCTGCCGCGTGAGCCACTCGAACCGTCGCATCGGCAAGACTCACATGAAATTGCGCGGCAATCAGTTCAGGCCGGTGGCCTCTGCCAAGGTCATCAAGCATAGGGCTGATCATAGGTCGCCAGTCGACCATCCATTTTGTACCTGAATTCTCACTCCGCACTAGATCGATCGGATAGCTTTGTGCCCTCCCTCCGCCTGCCTCCCACTCTCGCTCTGCAGCAAACTGAACCGCCATCGCTGCCTGGCCTTCAAAAGAGGCCTGGGAACAGAGACCGGTGAGCGAGGCCACGGCATCGAATAGTCGTCCCAAACTTGTTGTCCATGGTGATGCAATGCCAGATCTAAGCAAGATCGCCAACTGTTGACGACGATCACCCGTCTCCTTCCAAGAAGGAAGGTCGTGCCTCAGCATCTCTTCTCCCATCAATTCCCACAGGACTGCTGCAGCAGACCGACTTGGATCTCGCATCGCTGCTTCGCCACCAGACAAGCGAAACGGTCGGAGATGGGCAAACCGGCCGAAGCCGAGATAACTTGCGACCAAGAATTCTCCGCCCCAGACCTGACCGTCTCCTCCATAGCCGGCCCCGTCCCAGGCGATGCCCAGCACGTCACCGTCAAGTTTGTGCTCTGCCATGCATGAGGCCACGTGAGCATGGTGATGCTGAACGGGGGTCAACGGGACTGTGAGACTCGCAGCCAGTTGTCGTGCAAAGCTGGTCGAACGATAGTCAGGATGCAGATCACAGGCAATAGCCTGAGGCTCGATTTGTAAGAGCCGCTGAAGATCCTCAATGGCTTGGCGGAAAGCCTGATCTGCCTCAACAGTGGAAAGGTCACCGAGGTGCTGGCTCAAGACCACACGATCGCCTGTCAGGAGCGCAACCGTATTCTTGAGATGTCCGCCCACGGCAAGGATCGGACCTTGCGCCGTTCCAGCTGATGAGTTATCGCTCCAGCGGATCGCCTGTGGCACGTAACCCCGCGCCCGCCGAAGGATCAACCGATCAGTTTTTCGCTGGTCCGCCTCGCCCCTTTCATGGCGCTCCGGCATACGGTCAACCACCAACACCACCGAATCATCGACCGGCCTTGCGATAGGCCTGTCGTGCACGAGCAGTGCATCGGCAATCCCTTTCAGTCGAACCAGTGCCTCATGTTCATCGATCACGATCGGTTCTTCGGATCGGTTGCCGCTCGTCGCGACCATGGGACGCTGTAGGGACGCCATCAAGAGATGATGGAGGGGCGTCGTCGGCACCATCACACCAAGATAGGGGTTGCCCGGTGCCACGGCATCGGCGAGAACTGCATCTCGCCGCTTGCGGGCTAAGACGATCGGTGCTTGCGGCGAGCAGAGGAGCGCTTCCTCGTCTGACGACAACAGGCAATAGTCTCTGATCGCGTCAATGGACGGGAACAGCACGGCGAAGGGTTTGTCCACTCTCTGTTTGCGATTGCGCAACCTCCGGACGGCATCCTCTGATTTGGCATCGACCCAGAGTTGAAATCCACCCAGCCCTTTCACCGCGACGACAAGTCCTTGTTCGAGCAAAGTCGCTGCCTGTTGGAAGGCTGCTTCATCATTCGTAGTTTCGTGGCCCTGCTCATCCCACAAACATAGGCTTGGACCGCAGATCAGACAGGCAATTGGTTCCGCATGAAAACGCCTGTCTGATTCGGAGGAGTACTCGGTGCGACAGTTAGAACAGAGTTCGAACCCAGCCATGGTCGTATTGGACCGTTCGTACGGAATCGCTGTGAGCAGGCTATAGCGCGGGCCACATTGTGTGCAGGTGAGGAATGGATACCGGAAGCGACGATCATCTGGATCGACGAGTTCGCGAAGACAGTCGGCGCATGTAGCAAGGTCCGGTGGAATGACAAGGGTTCGTTCACCTGGTTCGGCACTCGTGCCGATTGCAAAGCTCGCGTCGCCACGTGCCGGAATGAGGCTGGTTCTTATTGCCTCGATAGAAGCCGCGGCAGGCGCATCAACTTGCAGCCGTTCGAGAAATGTCTCGATCGCTTTCGCGGTCCCTTCCACCTCGATCACGACACCGTTGCTGCTGTTCCGAACCCATCCGGTCAGCTCCAACGCACGAGCCAGTCGGTAGACACAGGGGCGGAACCCCACCCCTTGCACGGTTCCTCGCACATTGACTTGCACACGCTGAGTGAAAGTCTTTCTCACCCCTGCACCACTAACTCGTGGAGGACCATTTCCGGCTGTCCCGATGTTGCAATGACAGACCCTCCGCAGGCCGAACAGGTGTCGTTCAATCCGGTGACGGTCATGCCACTCTTACATTCTGGGCACCAGACATCAGCGGGAACAGGGATGATCTCTAACCTCGCGCCTTCAGCCTTTGTACCTCGGGCAGCCAGTTGGAATGTAGTTTGGAGTGTGGCGTGATCCTGCGTGAGGAGATGCGACAGCGTGCTGACTTTCAGTCGCACGACAGATAGCTTGGCAGCTCCTGCTTCGCTCAAGCTGGCTTCTACAGTCTGTACGACTTGCCTCATCAGATGAAGTTCATGCACGGCAGGCCTCACAGTCCTGGACGATCCGGCCCACGACCTGTTCCAACACCTTGGCCACGGCAGACGATAACGGTCGACCGACCTCTGTATTCTCTACTTCAACTCCGTACACGATCACGGTAGCAGGAAGCACCCCCATCGCACGGGCCAGCTCCAACGCATCTGCCGTACCGACAGCATGGCTGGAACGAGGGAAGATCGGAGCACTGATCGACCCAGCCGAACCATCAAGTCGATGGATCGTGCCCGGAGCCTGCCCACTACGCGCAGCATCGATGAGAAACACGACGTTGGCGCCTTTCATCAATTCCACAAGGTCTACCCCCGCCATCTCGGCCTCGACCACGTCGACGCGGTCACCGATTTCTTGTCGAAGTCGGTGAGCCACTAATAGTCCGACCGCATCATCTCCTCTCATGCCATTCCCAAGACCGATGATGCGAATGCGGGATGAGCGAGGCTTGCGCGACTCGCCACTCGCGCGTTTCTTGCCCCTCTCGTCTGGAAGCTCATCACGCATCCTGAGTCATATCCAGCTTCAAGAAATGGGTCGCGCAGGAAATGCAGGGATCATAGCAACGGATGACCCGCTCGCAGGCGAGCGCCGCCTCCTCATTGGAACGATCCAACACACGGGGCAGGAATAGACGAAGGTCCTGCTCAATGCGGCCTTGATTCTGCGAGGTAGGTGGGACGATCTTGGCTTCGCGGATCACCCCGTCGCCGTCCACCCGATACCGATGGTAGAGAATACCTCGCGGCGCCTCTGTGCACGCTATACCGGTTCCTGCTCGCACCGTAACCGGACGCGACGGCGCCGAGGGAGATTCGTACCGATCGATCAATCGCAGCGATTCTTCCAATGCGTAGAGTATTTCGATCGAGCGGGCGACAATCCCGTGAAAGGGATTGCGCAGCGGCAGCGACAACCCCGTATCCGCCAGCACCCGCATGACCGCTTGAGGCAACCGGTCGTGATTCAGATTTACGCGAGCCAACGGCCCAACCAAATACGGCGCGCCCTGCAACGTGCAGTGTAATGCGTTGGAGTAGGATACCTGATGCTCGGAGAAATGCCGTTCGAACTCGTCGACAGAAATATCCAGGCCGGTGCCGGCCACGATCCGTCCCTCGTTGAATGGATACTCGTCGGGATGACGCAGTGCCACACAAGTATAGTCTGGAGTAAACTCCGGATATTCGAACCCTGCAACCCAACGCACAGTTTCCACCGCCGCGTCGCGCGCCCAGAGCAGCTCATCTCTCAACCCTTCCAGCTCGCGGCGGAATGGTACCCGAGAGAAGCCACCGACTTTGACCGACACCGGATGCACGGATCGACCACCGAGCAACGTCATGATCGCATTGCCCGCTTTCTTCAGTCGCAGTCCTCTGGTGACCAGCGATGCATGGTCCTTGGCCATGGCGATCCCGCTCTCGTAGCCGAGAAAGTCCGGCGCCTGCAGCATGAAGACGTGCAGTGCATGGCTTTCGATCCATTCGCCGCAGTAGATCACCCGCCGCAGGTCACGCAGTGCTCCGTCGACATGCAGACCGAAAATCTGCTCGATCGCATGGACCGCACTCATCTGATAGGCCACGGGGCAGATGCCGCAGATCCGAGCGACAATGTCCGGCACTTCGTCGTAATGCCGCCCTTGCAAGAAGGCCTCGAAAAACCTCGGCGGCTCGAAAATCTTCAGCTCCACATCCTGAACCCTGCCGTCTTTCACCGTGACGCGAAGCGCACCCTCCCCCTCAACACGCGCAATCGTGCCGACGGCGATGGTTCTCGTATTCTTTTCTCCCTCAGACTTCGTCTGTCCCGTGCCTTCCACTTCTCACCTTTGACGTTTCACTGGTTACCCCGTACACCTCACCCTTCACTCCTCACGTCTTCTTATCCCATCTCTCGCTTTCCTGCTTGAACGAGGAGGCATACCCATTGATCCCGCGAAATCTCCGCAAGACGTCGACCGGGATCAATTGCAATCCGCTATGGAAGTAGTTTGCGAGTGAGGTCGTGTTGGGTGGAAAGCCCGGCCCTTTTCGGGCGCCCTCAGTGGGACCGAAACAACCGTAGCAGTCCCGGCCCATGCTGGGGCAAATCGCGCCGCAGCCTGCGCGGGTGACGGGACCCAGGCAGGCCAGGCCCTTGGCCACCATCACACAGACATTCCCACGCCTCTTGCATTCCAGACAGACGCTTTCGACAGGCACCTGAGGCTGAACGCCGGCCAACAGGTCCGTGATGACCCGCAACAACTGGCCTTTGTCGATGGGGCAGCCCCACAATTCGAAATCCACGTGCACATGCTCAGAGATCGGCGTGGAGGTCTTGAGACTGTGGATATAGTGCGGGCTCGGATACACCACCTGCTTGAACGAGTCGACATCGGCCCAGTTGCGCAAGGCTTGAATCCCACCGGAGGTAGCGCACGCGCCGATCGTGACCAAGACCTTCGTCTGCTCTCGCACGGACCGAATGCGGTGCGCGTCCTCTTCCGTGGTAATCGCCCCCTCAACCAGCGCAAGATCGTACGGGCCTGGATTCATCTTACTGGAGGCTTCAGGGAAATATGCGATATCCAGCGCCTGCCCCAGCGCAAGCAGATCGTCCTCCAGATTCAAGAGGCTGAGCTGACACCCATCGCACGAGGTGAACTTGAAAACGCCTAGCTTGGGCTGATTCTTCTCCGCGTCACACTTTGGCAACCTGCTCCTCCTGCAATTCGGCCAGCAGTTTTGTGTTGCGAGTTGTTTGTTTCTGCTTTCTCTCTCACAGCCATGAAATCAGAAACTTGAAACCCTTCCTACTTTGTGATCTACACTCCCACACGTCCTAACCATGGCTCGATCAGGTCGTAGCGCATGACGGGACCCTCTTTACACAGAAAGTACGGACCCATCTGACAATGGCCGCAGAGACCGACCCCGCATTCCATGTGCCTCTCCAGCGAGACATAAATGGCTGTTGCCGGAATGCCGCGTCTCATCAAGATCGGCACGCCCAGGCGCATCATGATTTCGGGGCCACACATCAAGACCATGGTCTTTGGCGGATCTATCGACACGCGTTCGAAGAGTTCCGTCACTACGCCGACATGATAGCGCCAGGTCTTGTCTGGACGATCGCTGGCCAGCAGAACCTCCGTGCCGGGTCGTTTGCTCCAAGCCTCAAATCGCTCATGAAAGACCAGGTCTCGCGGGCTCTTCACCCCATGAATAATCTTGACGGAGCCATAGTGTAGACGTCGCCGAAATATATATTCGATCGCTCCCATTACCGGAGCGCAGCCTAGGCCTCCGGTTACGATGACGACATCATGGCCACGCGCCGCATGGAGCGGCCAACCTTGTCCGAATGGGCCTCTGATACCAAGAGTCTCACCGGCTTGCAACTGCGCGATTGCGGAGGTCACTCGCCCCACGGATCTGATGGTATGGTCCAGCCTCTCAGGCTCCTCCGGGTCTGAGACGATTGAGATCGCCACCTCCCCGACACCGAACAGATACACCATGTTGAACTGCCCGGCTGTGAAACGAAAATTGCGGCGGGTCTCTTCATCATTCAGCCGCAACCGGTAGGTGTGGATGCTGTCAGCTTCCCGGATCCTCTCCATGATGGTGGCCGGATGTATCAGGTAGGGATTGATCATGTGCTTGCTGCAATGCTATCTGCCGGATGCCTCTTGCTGACGGCTGCTGGTTGACCGCTGTTCACTCGGCTTCAGCAACACCGATAGCTCCTCAGTCAAATCGATCCCGACCGGACACCAGGTGATGCACCGGCCGCAGCCGACGCAGCCGGATGTTCCGAATTGATCGATCCACGAGGCAAGCTTATGCGTCAGCCACATCCGGTAGCGATCCTTGATCGTTGGACGGATATTCTTGCCATGAATGTACCCATGTGCTTGTGTGAAACAGGAATCCCACAATCTAGCGTGCGCGCTGTTCTGCCGGGTGAGATCCGGCGTCTCCTCGACCTTATGGCAGAAACATGTCGGACAGACCATCGTGCAATTCGCGCAGGCCAGACATCGTGCCGCCACATCGTCCCAACGAGGATGCTCATGGGCGTCATAGAGCGCCTCTGGCAGGCGAGTACGATCCAGTCGGCGGACTTGGCTTTGCGCACAAGCATCTACCCGCAGGGCTCCCTCACGGGTCAACTCTTGAGAAGCCGGAGACAGGGAGAGGACAGAAAGCAAATCAGATCCGGCTTCGCTGCCAGCTTGGACCAAGAGCTGATCGTCCACTTCAGTCAGAGCGAGATCGAAACCGTTCTTAGCACAGGGACCCGTGTCTATGGATGCGCAAAAGCAGGTCTGCAGTGCTCGGGTACAGTTCACAGCAATAATGAACAGCCCCTCACGGCGGGTCGCGTAGTAGGTGTCCTGATACTCGCCTTGTAAAAAAATCTGATCTTGGATGGCCAATCCTGCAAGGTCACAGGCACGAGCACCGATGATCGCAACTTTCTCCTGTCGGGGAGGCGTCGGGCGGGCGGTGAATCCGTCCTTGCTCCGTTCAATCTGTACGAGCGGTTCACGCGGCGTGAAGGCGAATGGCTTCAGCGACTGCGGTCCATGCACGACCCCGAAGAGCTCTTTAGAACCACTTTGTTCCAACCGATAGCGCCCGGGCTCCTGATGATCGCGCCACCCGATCGGCAGATCCGATACGGCCTGGATGGTCTCCCACATGACCGAGCCATCGCGCATAGTCGGCCCGACAATCCTGTATCCCTTTGAACTCAGGGTGTCGAAGATTCGTTGGACGTCGGATCGTGACAGAACACCAATCTCACCGGCCGCTGCCATAGCTCCAATTCCTCTCATTCTTGGCACGAGGGTCTCGACATCGTACGGGCTCTTCACACTTGGCGCAAGATGAGAGCCGCCCGGCAGACACACGATAAGGTCCTCGCCTATCCTTTCATAAGTCATAAGACTGAAACCGGCCCTACATACTCCTCGTTGACTCGCCAGGCTGTTGAAAGAGGCGACAGCCTCACCGAGACCACTGTCCCGTAATGCTACAAACCCCTTCATCTCCTTCACAGATCTGAGCTCCTCGCCAGACCTAACCCATCGCATTTTCTAGGGAAACGGCCACCAACCGTTGTCCCCTTTGCTCTTGGCACCGTCGATGCACTAGTCTCAAAGTGGCAATGGTTGAGCTGTGGAAGGGAAGGCGACAATGACACAGACGGCAACGATGCAAGCAGTCATGGACATTGTACGTCGCTCGTCAGGTTGCGATATCGAAGAGATCCTCCACGAATGTCCCGGGCTGACATGGAACCAAGTGTTCCTTGAGATCGATCAACTGAGCCGGAAAGGTGACGTGGTTCTGAAGCTACAACAAGCAGGGCATTGCAGTGTACAGCCCTGTATCAGGCACTCATAACAACACACACGGAGGTGATGGTCATGAGCGGACTGACACGATGGGAACCGACGACAAGATGGAACCCTTTCAAAGAACTCGAAGAGATGGAGAAACGACTCTCAGGCTACTTTGGGCGTACACCAACTCCGGCCGGCAGCGACAAGAAGGAAGCCATCTCGGTTGCTGAATGGGCACCGTTGGTGGACATCTCGGAAGATGAGAAGGAGTACGTCATCAAAGCGGAACTTCCCGAGATGAAGAAAGAAGAGATCAAGATCAATGTCCATGACGATGTGCTTGCGATCAGTGGAGAACGGAAATACGAGAAGGAAGAAAAGAGTAAAAAATATCACCGGGTTGAGCGTGCCTACGGCAGTTTCATGCGGAGCTTTACGCTTCCTGAAGATGCCGACGGGTCCAAGGTCAACGCCGAGTATAAAGACGGCGTGCTGAAAGTCCATCTCCCAAAGTCGGAGAAGGCCAAGCCAAAGGCGATTGAAGTGAAGGTGTCGTAAAAGGGAACGGGCTAGGCTGAGGTTAAGATAAAGCAATACAGCGATTGGCAATCCATGGCTCAATCTTGACCTCAGCCTTCTTCTGAAAGGAGGACACCTTGTTTCGCCATCCCCGTTACCTCGAGATTCCATGGGACGTCCATTGGAATGAGAGGGAATCCGGGTCACAGCATCATCTGCTGCTCATGCTGATTCTGATCTTCATGGTGATGTTTCTGATTGGAGTTGGTGTGACAAGCGGACTTGCATAGATTGACAGGTTTATTTGGTTGAGCCAAGCAGACAACCAGAGGTTCGTGTGATGTTTAAGAATCGCGAAGAGGCCGGGCGACGGCTCGTCGACCGATTGCTCCAGTATCGTGAAAACCCGGCAGCACTTATCCTGGCACTTCCTCGGGGGGGAGTAGCGGTCGGGTATCAGCTGAGTCTGGGGCTGCACCTTCCGCTGGATGTGTTCATCACCCGAAAACTGGGCGCGCCGGATAACTCAGAGTATGCACTCGGCGCGGTGGGGGAAACAGGAACGGTCTATCTCAATCCAGAGGCTAGGGCGACGTACCGCCTGTCTCGTGCGGACATCGAGGATGTGGTCCTGGTGCAGCAACGAGAGATCGGTCGCCGGCAAACTCTTTACCGACAGGGCCGACACCTGCCCGCACTGACCGACCGCATCGTCATCCTCGTCGATGACGGCATCGCGACCGGTTCCACATTCTTCGCATCCGTCCAATCCATCAGACACTTCAAACCAGGTCGCCTGATCGGCGCCATTCCGGTCGGCCCGGTGGAAACCATCCAAGAAGCGCGCAGGCAAGTGGATGAGTTGGTGGTCCTTGCGACACCGGACCCGTTCCGGGCCGTGGGCAGTCACTATATCGACTTCGCCCAGATCAGTGATCACGACGTGGTGGAGTACTTAAACCTGGCGGACGAATCGCTGTTGGAGTGGAAGGAACGGGCACAATCTTCAATGGCCTCACCACCGCGATGAGGGAGCACGCATGACAGCCAAGACAATGACATCCGCCGGCCTAGGTGCTCGACATGATCGGATTGTCAACAACTATGAACAGAGAAAGATAGGAAAGGCTATGACATGAGAGTCGTCATCGGCATTGATTGGTCGGATCAGACGTTCGCTGCGGTCGCACAGACGTTCCAACTCTATCGTCCTACCGATGTCACATTGGTCCACGGCGTCGAATTAGGGATTCTAGAGCATCCGCTCGTGGCCCAAGCGGGCAACGTGCAAGGATACGACGATTTCCACCATGCCATGGTTGATTCAGGACGACAAGTCGTGGAGCGCGCTGCTGCCATGGTCCCGCCCGAGGTCACGTCGATCAGGAAGATCAATGAGATCAGCAACCCCACTCAACTGATCCTTGATAGTGCCGCCAACTTGTCGGCCGATCTGATCGTCATCGGGGCCCGAGGGCGAAGCCGTCTGTCCGAAGTTGTTCTTGGCAGCGTGTCCCATCGTGTACTGATGCACAGCTCCCGTCCGACATTAATCGTCAGGGGAGAGGCCCGCAAGGCTCAACGGGTGCTCGTCGCCATTGAAGATCGAGACGACGCCGACCGAGCCGTCCGCTGGTTGACACAGCATCCGTTCGCTGCTCCCGTCGAACTATGTGTGGTGCACGCCGTCGTCCCGATCGGGGTCAATGAACCCTATACTGGACCGGAAATCAGCGCCTGGCTTCAGGATGTGCAACGTTACGCGGAGGAACTCGTGCAATCGACCGCCGGCAGGCTCGCGAATTCTCACTATAAAGTGAGCACGAAGGTTGTCCAGGGTAATCCCGTCGCCGTAATCGAACAGGAGGCGAAGGATATGGATTTGGTGGTCGTGACCTCCCATGGACGCAAGGGCATCTCCCGCTTTCTCTTAGGCAGTGTTTCCCATGCGGTCGTGCATCATGTCACTTGTCCGGTATTGGTCCTACGGTGAAAGGATTGAAGATGAAGACGATACTGACTCTCGCGATGGTACTCATTTTCGTCTCGACTTCCGTGGTTTTCGCTCAAGTCATCCGAGGGGATGCGAAAGCCGGACAAGCTGTGTACGAACAACAGTGTCTCCGTTGTCATGGGGCCAAACTCGACGGGAACGGTCCAGACAGCAAGGACTTGGTCATCCTGCCAGCCAACTTTCAAGCTCAAAAAAGTCGTTCCAAGACCGATTGGGAACTCCTGGTGGCTATCTCGAACGGCGTGCTGTTCAGCCCCATGCACGGCTTTCGAGGGAAGCTGACGGATCAGCAGATGTTGGATGTACTGTCCTACATTCGGTCCGTCGCACGACCGGATATCACCAGTTAGCACAGAGTGTCGGTCCAGCGTACAGACCAGCTCTGCTTTCTGCCTCGTCTTGCGATACAGCTTTGTATTCTTATAGTCTGTGGCCGGGCAAGCACTTGATCTGGAGAAAGGAAGCCTGGCATCGAGGTGTTTCTCCGATCCTGATGTCCGCATTGTGAAGCCGCAAAGACCTTCCTTAACGATCTTCGACGTGAGCGGCCATCGCTTCAGATCGCCGTCTACGATATTGCGGAGAATCCAGCCGCACGGCGGCGACGTGCAACCTTGTTTGTTGACCGAGGCATGACCAGCGTCGGCGTTCCCACCTTCCTTATCGGCACAGAACTACATGCTGGTCGCTGGTTGACGCTGAGCGGTGGAGGAGTGATGGTAAGCCTGGGCATCGTTTTGATATTGAAACCAGAATGGCTGGCGATTTAGATACACGTACGATGAGAACAGTTCGTCCGCTCTACATTCCGCCCCTGGAGGCCGATCACACTGAGTTCGGCTCGCTCATCATGCGAGATGGATCGACCGCTGCAATTCGGCCGGCTGAACCCACCGATGCAACACTGTTGCAACAGTTCGTCAGCCGCTTGTCACCCGAGTCCAGACGTCACCGGTTCTTTTCGGAGAGCCTACCTCCGGTCGAGGCCGTCGCTAGCTTGTGTCATTCTTCAGATCCCTGTTCCCAGTTCACATTGATCGTGACACGAATGTGGGAAGGGCAGCAGCACATTATTGCTGCCGGGTCCTACTGGGCGAAGGATGCACAAACAGCCGAGGTGGCAATGGCCGTGGATGACGGCTTCCATGGGAAAGGGCTGGGTACGCTGCTGCTCGAACGACTGGCCATCGTCGCCATCCGACACAATTATTCTCACCTGTGGGCTGTCACTCACACAGACAATCTGGCTATGCGCGAAGTGTTTCGAGAATCGGGGTTTACATCGCATGAAGCATATGAAGGCGACGACATGGAAGTGGAACTGTCGTTGATTCCCACGGAAACGACCGTCACTCGCGCCGAGGTCCGAGAACGGCTTGCCACCACCGCGTCGCTCCGACCGTTTTTCCACCCACGCTCTGTGGCACTGATCGGTGCCTCGCGCGATCCCAAAAGTATCGGCTATCGACTTCTCGAGGCACTTCGAGCCAATGAATTTCAGGGCGCCATCTATCCGGTCAATCCAAATGCTTCGGAGATCGCTGGGGTCCCGGTCTATCACTCAGTTCATGCGATTCCTGAACCCATCGATCTCGCCGTTATCGCCGTACCACGGCAAGACGTCTTATCCGTCGTCGATGAGTGTGCGGGTAAAGATGTTCGGGTATTGGTGGTCATTACGGCAGGCTTTGCCGAAGTGGGAGCTGACGGAGTGGCACTCCAGGAACAGCTTCTTGAAAAGATCCGGCAGCACGGGATGCGCATGGTCGGGCCTAATTGCTTTGGGATCTTGAACACAGCCCCCGATGTACAGTTGAACGCGACCTTCACCACGTTGTTTCCCCCACGAGGTCGTGCCGCTATGTCGTCGCAGAGCGGCGCCATCGGGATTGCGACTCTTGCCGGCGCACGGCGGTTCCACTTGGGCATCTCGTCTTTCGTGAGTGTGGGAAACAAGGCCGATGTGTCCACCAACGATCTGTTGCAGTATTGGGAGGAAGACTCATCCACGAATGTCATCCTGCTCTATGTCGAGTCCCTCGGCAATCCTCGCAAATTCGCCCGCATCGCGCGGCGCGTGAGCCGTCGCAAACCGATCGTTGCGGTCAAAGCGGGACGATCACAATCAGGGCGACGGGCGGCCAGGTCTCACACAGCGGCACTCGCAGCCAATGACGTGGCCGTCGACGCGTTGTTTCACCAGGCGGGAATCATTCGGGCCGAATCGCTCGATGACATGTTGGCCCTGGCCGCTGGTTTATCGAATCAACCCCTTCCTCCGGGACGACGCGTAGGAATCATCACAAACGCCGGAGGGCCGGCCATTCTTTGCACCGACGCCTGCGAGACAGGCGCGTTGGTTGTTCCCGAACTGTCCACCCAGACCAAGGCAAGCCTAGCAACATTTCTCCCTTCTGCCGCCGCCTTAAGCAATCCTGTCGATCTGATTGCTTCCGCCACGCCGGACCAGTACGCCAAAGCTATTGAAACCCTCTTATTGGCAGCGGAGATCGATGTGCTCATCATTCTGTATATATCCGTGACTGTAACCGACACGGCAGACATCGCCGACGGTATCCTGGCTGGAATTGAAAATGGGCGGAAAGCAGGCGTGACGGCTAAGCCCGTGCTCATTGGTTGGATGGCGGAAGGAGACCTGGACCGTACGTTTCACCTTCAAGCGGAGACCATCCCGGTCTACCACTTACCGGAAACGCCTGCATTCGTGCTCAGCAAAGCGACATCTTACAGGGAATGGCAGCAACAACAGCCGGGGATGGTTCCTGACTTTGATGATCTGGATCTTTCTACCGTGCGAAAGATCTGTGCCGACGCGCTCTCGTGCCGCGGAGCTGGCTGGTTGACGACCGAAGAAACACGAAGAATTCTGAGTGTGATCAGACTTCCTGTTCAGGCTGGCGGTGTGGCCAGAACGGCCGATGAAGCAGTCGCCATGGCAGGGCAAGCCGGCTATCCGGTTGCCATCAAACTGGCCTCGCATCAGATTGTCCACAAGACCGAGGTCGGTGGCGTGCAGTTGAATCTCACGGACGAGGAGACCGTCCGTAAAGCGTTTGAGTCGATCAGAACACGACTCTCTGAGATCAACCAGCGCGACGCCATGGATGGGGTACTCGTGCAGTCGATGGTGACCAACGGTGTGGAAGTCATGATCGGCGTCACCGACGACCCGGTATTTGGCCCTTTAATTGCGTTCGGCCTTGGTGGGATTCACGTTGAAATTCTTGGTGATGTGCAGTTTCGCATCACGCCCCTCACCGATCGTGATGCGGCAGAAATGATCAGAGGAATCAAAGGCTATCGGCTGCTGACCGGCTATCGCGGACATCCTCCGGCGGATTTAGAAGCGTTGGAAGAAACCCTGCTGCGGGTATCTCGCCTCGTTGAAGAAATTCCCGAGATCCGTGAACTCGACATGAATCCGATCTTCGCACTCCCACCAGGCCAAGGCTGTCGTATCGTGGATGCGAGAATACGAATCGATCATCACAACCTGCGACCTTCTTAAACTCACTCAAGCCGAGTACAGTGATCGTTGGGCCAGTGTTACTGTTCCGGATGGGGGTCTTTTCTGATAAGTGCGAGGTAGAGCAACATATCGGCAAGGTCTTGATCGGTCATGGTGGGATCGGGGAACATGCCGGTGCCGGGATGGCCTTCTCGGATAGCGCGAGCTCGCTCTTGATTGGTTTTCAAATGCAATGCATCGGGATTGCGCAAATCCGATGGAGGCGGATTCAGCTTGGCGATAAGCTTAGCGGTGTCCACTTCCACTCGTGGTGTCCGATACAAGTACCCATCGATCCCATGACAGTAGTAGCACACACCCTTGCCGTTGAAGATGTCTCGCCCTCGCAGGATATTTCCTTTTAACTTCCCGCTCGGTGGACTGGTTGGAGCTTCGGCCCACACCTCATGGGTTACAGATACTGTCTCTACTCCCAACCAACCCGCAAGCAGGATACCGCATACGGTCAACCAAACTTTCTTGTTCATTTGGTCCTTCCGGCCTGTCTCATCCAGTGGGTTGCTTGGTGTATGCGTGCACCGTGCCCAGCCAGAGAGATCGAGCTCATCTAATCAATCAGTGCCCACCACAGCAGGCGTTGGACCGGTCTTCCGGAATGCGGTTCATCGTACTGAAGATTGTGGCGCGTTCGTCTGCATCGGTGACGTTATCAATGGCAGGATAGAGCGCCTTCTCTTCCTTTCGGTTGTGAGAGCCCAAGAGGTTGAGCAAAGCCTGCTCCTCTTGATCACTCGTGAGATCCTGGCTCTCCACTTTCCGATAGATCGCATCAAGCAGCTGTTTGATCTGCTCGTGCTCAAATCGCATCACCGGTGTCGGCCCATCCTCGATCATTCCGGTTTTCTCTTCCCACATTGGAAACAGCAGCTCCTCTTCCCAGACGATATGCCGCTGGAGCCCAACTTTGAATTCCTTGAATGCGTCCTTCGCTTTGGCAAAGTCCGAACGTTTCGATGTCTGAAAGGTCTTGAACAATTCATCCAGCCGGTCATGATCCTCCGCGTACAATGCCGTGATCGTGTTCTGCTCGCTCATTGATTCCCCCGTCATACCCACACAAGTACCTTCAGTTCGCTATCACACACCGGCAGACTCGAGAGTCTTATCGCTCTCTCCGCTCCCGTATCGCGTCTTTGCCTGCTTGCAAAGCCGCTTCTACATCAGCCCGGCGCTCATCGACAAATTGTCTGCCCCGATTGATCACTTCATCAAGCGCCGCCCGCGCCTCTTTGGCTTTCTCGATCACCTCGTCCTCCGTCTTTCTTGCATACCCCTTGATTTCTCGCCGGGTATCCTCGCCGGACCTCGGAGCCAGAAGAAATCCGGTCATGATCCCCATCATGGCGCCGCCGAGAAATGCCAACGCTACCGCCAGTCCTGAATCCTCATCGTTACGAGTCGTCATGGTCGACCCTCCCTGGATAGCACATGGTTCATCTATGTCAACGCGCTGTGCCGGACGAAGCTCATCACGGCACAACGATCACAGCTTACTAAAGGAATCAGTCGGAATACCACCCCCACAGACAAAATCTCACGACGACTCCGCCACGCTGCGTAACGTTGAAGGTCGTCGGCAGAAATGATGCACAGTTAGCCGAGAGGGTTGAATGGCGCGAACGTCCGAATATAGTTCAGTACATCCCGAATCTCTTGCTCGGACAACCGATCTGCCCACCCATGCATCGGACTAAAGAGCACTCCTTGTTTGATCGCAAGATACAATTCCCCGTCGGTCCTTGCCCGCGTTTTCGGTGCGAGAAAATTCGCCGGTGGAACGATCAACTCCTTTATATCAGGTCCCAACCCATCGCCAGAAACTCCATGACAGCCGGCACAGTGCTGTTGGAAGATTTTCTCCCCACTCTTGGTGTTTCCAGAGTGGCTCTGAGCCAGAGCCCACGAGACCGTCAACGTAAGTACCAGCACGCTCATCAGAATCCGTACATACATGTATACCCCCCTCTTCCCGAGAACATCCGGTGACCAGAGCGCCACCTCAAGCATCAATGCTGATGTTGTTGCCCTCCGCCGGATCCTCCACTCCCGTGATCCCCTCCGGCATGCCCTCCTTGTCCACCACCGGCCCGACCGCCTCCATGACTTCCTCCACCTCCCATGCCACCCATCATCCCACCGTGGCCCATCCCGCTCCCTCCGGCTCCGTGCTGACCACTACTCTTCATCTGCTCATGAACAGCACGTTCTTTATCGCGCTGATCCGAACTCAACAGAGCCATGGCCGTGCGCTTACTTTTTATGGCTGCGAAGAGACAGGCCGATTCCGCATTCTTCAATTGCTCGACCTTTGCCTGAATCACATTAAGGTCAGCTTTCTCATCCTCCAACAAGGCGTGCAATTCGAGATTTGCCACCTTTGCGTCAGCCTCTAATCGGGCTTCTGAACGTTTGAAGTCTAGCTGTATGGCCTTGAGCTTTCCGACTTGCTCCGATGTCAGCCCGATCTCCTTGGCATGCTTCAATAGATGTTTCACATAGTGTCCACTGTGATCGTCCTGTTCCTCCTGATCGTGACCACCATGCCCCTTCTTCCCATGGCCATCGTCGGCAAAGACAGTACCCATTGCCATTGCGACGACCAATGTGCTTACCCCAATTCCAGCGACCCACTGTGCCTTCAGCTTCGTCATAACTAGTACCTCCAGCTTTAGACAAATGACAGCTCATTCATACGATTGAATCTATAGGCATTGCACACTCCTGCTTTGTTCTCTGCTTGACACTATAGTGCGAGTGAACGTTCAAAAGCGATAAGCTGTACTTCGTGTTGAGCATGATAGCCCTCATAGTTTGTAAACTCGGTGACAGGCAACACAAGCATCTATGGTCTTCGCAAGCTGCGGCAGGATTGCAAGGAAGTCTTTCGAGGGGATTGTCTTTGCAAGGTCTTCAGCCGCTTGATGATGAGCCATTGCGAGCTCATGATACTTGGGAGGGAATGTCGCTCCAGCTTCCCGTTTCATCGCTTGGTGGTGCTTTGAAAATCCGAGCTCCTCGCGGGCCACTTTGGCCGCCTTCTCGAAATCTTGCCGGCCTAGTGCAGCGACAATGCTGTTGATTGCCTCCAGATGTTCTCGCATAGTCAGCGTGAGTCCCGCTTCTGCCCCAGCACCGATTGCGAGAGCCACAGGCTCATCTCGTTGGGTCTCGCCAGGGGATCCGCTCTCATTCATGGAATGTTCGTGCTGATGCTGTGCCTGACTGACAACGGCTGAGCTCAGCAATGCGGTCAATCCTCCGACCATCGACAGAATCATAATGCGATTCATCTTCTACCCCTTCCTGTCTAATTTCCTCGTCATCATCAGGGCTTTCCCCCTGAAGGAGTTACGATTCAATAAGACCGCATATAGACAATCGAATCGGTAGTCTGGGCATTATCCAATGCTCGATCGAAAGTCGCTATGGCCCTCACAGCCTTCCATTGCATGGGAGCCACTCCCATAAGATTGGATTCAGAAGAAAAAGATTGCGATTCTGATGCCGTCGCTACACTTTAGGATATGTCCGGCAGATAGTCGGTAAAGCGTTGGTTTGAAGCGGTCCGATCACATGCGGATGGTATAGAGTGATGCAGGAATACTCACGACCCGATCATTGGATGTGGGAAAATGCGACATCAGGATGGGAAGACTACCTTGGTCACTCATTCGCGCGCGAGTAAGGCGACAGAATGTCGTGGAGTTTGGAACTCCTCTTACTGCTTCACACTACCGACTTGGAAAGCGACTCTTAGCCAGTCTGGCAGGAGCCTTACCCATCATCGAAATGGCTGCCTGATAACGGTCTTCAATTTTGAAGGAGCAATCTGCCGAGTATCGCTCAAGCAGATTTCGTGATGTTTCCCCGTCAACTTACCACCCCGAAATTGGATAAACTAATGAACCCGCTCGATCGTCGCCCCTTCTTCTGAGAAAGGGCCAAGATGCAAGGTCTGCGCACAGCTGCCATCCGTAAACCCTTCAAATCGAAGCTTTACCAAGTCAATATGACTCTTTTTTTCGCTCACAGCCGCTTGGGCCATCTGGATGACACGCTTGGTCTCGGGTGGCGGTTGCATAATCATCATGATCCACTTCCAACTCGCTTTGTTGGCCGTTGAAAACCGTGACATATCGTCCGGCCACCACAATCCCTCAAGTGGCATGACACCATAGTCGATGGCAGCTGGACATTTCTTCACCATTAATTTTGCTGAGTCGGACACAGCAAAAAGTGCTTCGACCGCTTCTGCATAGGCTCTTGAGGTGTTGAGATCGCCCTCACCGTCGATCAGGCGATAGTACGTCAATTTCGACCACGGCTTTGGCTGATGCTTGGTAACAGATACCTGAGGTCTTTCCTGAAATTGACTTTTTCATTGGCGTTCACCCTTGGCAGAAGTGACTGCCGGGCTATGATCGAAGCGCCCCATATAGAAATGGCTTACCGGTCACAGGCTTCGCCTTCACATTCCTTCATTCCTCCCCTTCGTCCTCGATGCTGCATGCCTTCCCGCCCGCCCATACCAGGCCCCATCCCTTCTCGATGCCCCATCATGCCATGCCTCCCGGAGAAGGTTTGCTCGTAGTGAATGAGGGCCCAGATTTCGTTGTCGGACAAGACCGAGCCGAATGCGATCATGGCGGTCCCGGGTGATCCATACTTGATGGCCCAGAAGACTTCGCCCTCAGTACGATGGCGCCAGAATCCATGATGCTGAAAGTTACGCGGCGCGGGATTCATACTCACCGCTCCCGGCCCTTTGCCGTCCCCTTCTATTCCATGACAGGTGACGCACCCGCCCTTGCCGTTGTACAGCAACTTACCGTTCTCAATGACTTCAGGAGTATTCGATAAAGGATTCTTGAGAGCTCTCGCTTCAGCCAGCTTATCGGCCGGCACGACTGGTTGCATCATGTGCCGTTCAGCAGCATCAGCAGACACCGCGAACCACAGCGAAGCGACCATCACCATCAACCGACTCGTTTTCATCTCCTTGTTCCTTTCGTCGATGGGATCAACGGCCTTCCGACGTTAGAGATCCAATTCCACCATCTTACGGTGGAATCGAGTAATGACGTTCGGATCAGGTGTCAGCCTGATCTGAGCTTCGTCCTTTCCTTTGTAGGGCAGCAGGTTCAGGACATAGCGCAAGCTTTCCAGTCGCGCAGCCTGCTTGTCGTTCGCCTGCACGATGATCCAGGGGCTAAAGGTCGAGTGCGTTTTGCTGAACATTTCCTCTTTGCAGCGGGTATAGGCATCCCACAGCTCCTGCGCTTTTTCATCAACCGGACTCAGCTTCCACTGCTTGAGCGGATTCTGCCGCCTCGCTTCAAATCGCCTGGCTTGTTCATCCTTGGAGATAGAGAACCAGAACTTAATGATGGTGACTCCGTCTTCATAGAGCATGTGCTCAAATTCCGGTACTTGCTGGAGAAATCGCTGGTGTTCCTTTTTCGTGCAGAATCCCATGACCGGCTCGACCACCGCGCGGTTGTACCAACTTCGGTCGAAGAAGACGATCTCACCTCTGTTCGGCAGCTGGTGAATATAGCGCTGGAAATACCACTGGCCCCGTTCTGCGTCGGTCGGCTTCGGCAGCGCCACGACTCGCATCGCACGAGGATTCAGATGCTCGGTGAACCGGCGAATCGTGCCGCCCTTTCCGGCCGCATCCCGTCCTTCGACCAAAATGGCGATGCGCTCCCCACTGCTTTGAATCCACCGTTGCAGCCTGACCAATTCAACCTGCAACTGTCGCAAGTCCTGCTCATAGAGCAGCGTCTTGCGCACTTCCTCGATATCGACGGCTTTGTTGGCAAGGAGTTTCAGAAACCCTTTCCTTGTGTTGACCCTTCGAAGATCATCCGCTGTCAAGACGTATCCCGGTTCACCGATGCGTCCAAGCCCCTGGGCGATCATGGCACTGCGCGGAACCTGGTACCCGTCTCCCTCCCTCGGGACCTTCGTGGGAATCGTCTCCAACTCGTGTGCATCCGTACCGGATGCGGAGGGCAAGAGGTCATCAATGTCCTCGGTATCCGTCTGCCCCTTGCGATCTTTTGACTTCCTCGACGATTCTCCGCTCGCTGCCATGAGAAACCTCCTTGGCCCTAACCCACATGACTCATGAACACTTCTACTGCAATCAGGGATTCGCTGCGACGACTAGCCTACAATCGGCAGGCTCTCCCCCGGCTACCTCGACGTATTGTTTCAAGGAGGCCTTCGTCCCGCTGGCCTCCGCGTGCCCGTCTCGTCACGCGACTCCGCATTATTCATGACGAACCGCCATGAGTAATGCGGGCTAAGAATCAGAACATCACGTTTCGGTCTCGCTCAGCCACGGCCTTGATGTAGTCCGGCATACCTTTGATGGAAGCACCAGCCACCAGATCCGCCACAGTGACCTGACGAGCCACCGCACAGGCTCCACAGACCCAGATCTGCACACCCGCCGCCTGAACTGCGGCAAGCAAATCCTTCAGAGGCGTCAAATTGACACCGGTGACATGATCCGCCACACCCTTCCGCCCCAACGTCACCGCTTCATTCCACAGCCAGAGCACCACGTCATGTCCTTGCTCTTTCGCCGTCTTCGCCGCCATGAAGGGCAGGGTCGCCATGGTGGGATCGTCGGTTCCTCGACTACCTGAAATAATGAATGTTGCCATTGTCTTCCTCCGTGATGAACTGAAGAGCCGATAGCTGATGGCCTATAGCGTACGGCACGGGCAAGATAGCGGAGCACTCCCTCTTTCTCTCACAGACGAGACACCTTCTGCCGTTCGCCCTTACCCCCCGACACTCAATCACTTCGCCAGACTCCTGATGTAGTGAATCAACTGCCACACCTGCTCGTCTGGCAGCGAGGCAAACGACATCATTCCGGTTCCCGGTGAGCCATTCTTGATGATCCAGAATAATTGACCATCAGAAATATCCCGCATCATCGCTCCGCACGTAAAGTTTCTTGGTGGTGGCACCAAGGCTGCTCCCATGAGTCCTTTGCCATCACCTTGCTCTCCATGACACATCACACAGGCAACGGGCTGCGCCGTTTTGAGAAACAGTTCTTTCCCCGCCTTGATGGCTCCTGCTGATGACGAGAGCGGATTGGTCTTGGTCAAGATGGCGTCCGGCGCCTTAGCCGTCTTGCGTGGCTGCACACAGGCACCGCTCTGTCCTCCTGCCGCGGTCGGCACCTCTGGAATTCCCTTGAATGTTACCTTCAAGTAGGCGATCACGTCCGCAACCCCCTGCTGGCCGATCGTGAGCCCCCAGTAGGGCATATTGGGCGATTTCCCGACGGCCACTCCGCCATGGTTGATGACGGTATAGAGATATTCCATCGGAAGCTTATCAAAGGGCATGTTGGCATGAATGGCAGGCTTAGGTTCCAGTCCCGATGCGGCAGGTCCGTCACCCTTGCCGGTCAATCCGTGACATTGGGCGCAGTATTCCTTATAGAGCACGTTGCCGCGCCCGGCGTCGGCCTGACTGAACTCAGGGCTCGTCCAGGGCTCGTAATACTGAAAGTCCGGTACCCCCTGAACCATCAGATAGCCGATCACCGCGCGAAGCTGTGGCTCCGTTGCGTCTGCTAGAAACTCGCCGCTGTGCGGCACAAAGTCTTGCGGGTTGAGGCCAAAGCGAAACAGCCAGTCCTTATCGTATCGCTGACCGGATTTCTGCAGCGCCGCACTCTGCTGCCCTCCGATCAGTTTGCCGTTCTCTTCGATCGTATGGCAGCCAAGGCACGCATGGGCCTTATAGGCCGCCCCTCCGAACGCCACGTCGAACTTGGTCACCTTTGACAGATCGAAGGCTCCGACTGTGACGCGCGGATCCTTGTTGTGTTCGGCGAAGTAATCGGCGATCGCGCCAGCCTCTCCCTCAGTGACAACTGGGTGTTTCGCCGAAACATCCGTCAGGTCCCATCGATAGCCTTTGACATAGAGCGGCGCCTCTTTTCCCGTCAGCCAGCGCATAAGCCAGGACCGCTGGTATTTGCTGCCGGCCCAGATCAAGTCCGGGGCCCGGAGGTTGAACCGAGAATCGGCTGTTCCTTCTAACCGGTGACACTGCACACAAGTCTGTTGGAGGAGATCCTTGGTGCGAGATTGATCACTCGCAAGAGAAGGATCTTGAAATAGGACCAGCAGTCCCGCTGCCAGTGTCACTGCCGTTGCCATCCTCCTTCTCATTCCCTGCAGACCCATCGCTTTCTCCTTCTGTTGGCTTGAGTGTAGGCTCACGATCCCTCGGCTTTGTGATGCGTATGTGGATTAAGTTTGATTGCAATGTTCGGTGCCACGGCGATGGACTGATGCACCGTACAACCGTGCGCAACCTTCAGCAGTCGCTCCCGTTGATCTGCCGTAATGCGATGGGGGAGATGGATCGCCATGTCGATACTGCCAACACGATGTGGCCCCTCCGACATCGTCCATTCCGCCTCGACGGCCAAGCCGTCTCGGGCGATACCGTGTCGCCCGCAGAATTGTCCCACGAAGTACGCAACACAGCTCGCAACAGACCCGACATAGAGTTCAACCGGACCCATGCCGGCATCCTGCCCTCCATCCTCGACCGGTTGGTCGGTGATGATTCGATGCTTCCCGCTCACAATGTCGTATCGAGTCCCACCATGAAAGGTCGCTGTGAGCTTCATGTCGCTCTTACCTCCGGAAGTTTTACCGCCCCCCATAGGCAGAGCACACCGAGCGGTAACGCAATGAAGAGTCCATTGATCCCGAGTGATTCATGAATAGTGACCGGCCCAAATGCTCCGAGCGAGGCTAAAGACGATTCAAGGTCCGGCCAGAGGAAGGCAAACGTCAACGCGCCGAACAGCCCTCCGACTATCGTCATCCACGCGTCCGGTTTTCCCTCCGCCGCAGCAGCCAGCGCCGTCCCTGGACAATAGCCCGTAACGGCAAAACCCACGCCAAAGATCAAGCCTGCGACCACGATCCCCGGCACATAGAGGTCTTTCACCTTCATATGGGCCACACCAACCGCATCCAATACATGTACCCCTATCAACCCTACGCCGATGGCGGTCATGATGAGCTTCATAATCGTGAAATCTCTCAGCCGCAATGTACCGATGATCTTCGTGTAGCTCGACGCGCCCGACAGTTGAAGGACCGCGCCGAATGCTGCGCCGAGGACTAGCCCCAGGAGTAATGTCATTGCTCTTCTCGCTCCGGGTAGAGCCACCGAGCCGTCAGGATCGCGCTCGAAAAAAGGGCAGTGGAGAATGCGAACGAGCTCACGGCCAACTGCGACACCCCGCTGATCATATGGCCGGAGGTACAACCTCCCCCGAAGCGGGCACCGAATAGCAAGAGGAACCCTCCGATAAATGACCAGATCAGACGCTTTACCGGAGTCGGTCCGAAGCGCTGTGCCCAGAGGGAAGGAACGACGCTCACACTGAACCGGTTTGTGACCATCGCCGCCAGAAACGCTCCAATTGGAATCCCTGCAACGAAAAGAAATTCATACGTGGCCAAGGTCCACCCTTTGCTGGCTGCACTCAGATACGGGCTGTTGTCGGCCACTTCAGGAAGCACGGCATGTAAGAGCACACCATCCAACACCACATACTGCGTGGATACCCCGATCGGCTGGATGAGAGCCACCGCCACCGACAAGACCACGCCGATTGCAAGACCACCTGCCCACCAGGGTAAAATTGGAACGATCGCCTTCTCGTGATTAGCCATCTTTTATCGCATCCACATCGGCACTCAGGAGATCAATAGGGTGCATCCGCCGGTTTGCCCCCCTTTGGCCAATCATGAATCTTGTCGGGAAAGTCAGGTCGAGGTTGCGTATTAATATACGCCGCCGCGTCGAGGGCTTCATCGTCCGTCACCGTCCAGCCCCAGCCTCGTGGCATATTCGCTTTGATAAAGGCAGCAGCCACGCTGACCCGCGCCATTCCTGCGCCAATATTGTACGAACGCGGTCCCCACACGGGCGGTGCTGCCATGGTACCTTGTCCGTCGGAGCCATGACAGAAGACACATTTTTTCTCAAAGACTTTCTTGCCGTTGATAGAGTCTGGTTGATGAGTCGAGGTCAGGCGCGGAATTCCTCGCCACGGCACCGTACTGCCAGCTGGCATGTTTTTCGACAACCATTTGATGTAGGCCACGATGCCCGTCAGCTTCACACTGTCCGGCGGGAGAGGCTTCCCATTCATACTGCGTTCGAAACACTCGTTGATCCGATCGGCTAATGTCATCTGACGGCCGGCTCGCTCACGATACTGCGGGTAGAGCGCACTGATACCGACGAATGACGCAGCATTCGGGTTAAGCCCTCCGTCCAAATGACAATTCGTGCAGTTGAGCGCATTGCCGACATACAGCTTTCCGTACACTTGCGTATTGACTACCATCTCGTAGCCCAGTCGAATCTGTTCGCCCCTCAAATCACCGGGAATCGTTTCTGGCGACGGCGGAGCAAACAACGCGTCGACCGACGACTCTGTACTTGGACGACCAGTTGCCTCCTCACTCCCCGTCACCCGTGGAGGCGGGGTACAACTGATCACCCCAGCCAGCGTATACACCAGCAAGGCCCAGACGGCGACCGGTCGGCTCATCGATTCCCCCTCACTTCTTCGAACTGGACGTAGGAGTGCAGGTATTAATCCCCAGCAATGTGAACAGCGGGCAATACCCCACCGCCCCAGTCAGTAGCAGAATCCCCCCCACCGCAAGTGCGGCCCCTGCCACACCGGTCGAAAGCCCCGCAAAGAGGCCTACGATGATTGCCACCACCCCGGCTCCAATCCGTATCGGTCGTTCGATTCCCCCAACATTACATGTCATGTCACTCCCTCCTCATCTCACCATTGACAGCCATCCCCGTTTCGCACCTTGGCACCTGGTCTGTAGGAGACACCTCTCGGCGATTGGATTCATTTTTATGGTTGGCCAGGAGACTCGATCTTAAATGTGCGCACATAGGCCAACACGTCCCAGATTTCTTCGTCCGAGAGTGCGTGTTTCCAAGCACCCATGACCGTGTTCGGTTTGCCGTCGTGAATTCGGCGAAACAACGACCCATCCAGTCGACTCTGGACGGCGAGCGATGTGAGGTCTGCAGGAGGTGGAACGAATTGGAGTCCTCGTACGCCTTTGCCGTCGATTCCGTGACAGAGTATACAGGTGTTCACGTAAATCTCCCGTCCGGTGACTGCGTCACCGCCTTCTTTGGCAAGGACCGCGGTCTGCTTCACTCCAAGATTACTGAACCCCAGTCCACACAGGCCGGCGACCAGTGCACACAACACTACCCCTTGTACCGTCATACGCATATCTTATCCCTTCCCTTGGTACGATCTTGCGATGACTGTGCCACTCTGTCGCAGAGCAGAAGGAGAGCTTTCTCTCAATTCGTCGAGGAGTTACCAGCCAGATTCTCGGTGGCGATAGGAGCGACAACGAAGATTGCAGACAAATGCCACAATGCCTCCATGCCCACTGGCGCAGGATGCTACAGTGCTCAGTCAACGATTCTGACTTGGGTCTTGAACCTGAGCTCCAAGTTGCGAGTTTCAGGTTCTGGATCCGGTCATCAAGAGCCTAAAACATGAAGCTCGCAGTTTTGAATCAACAGATCGTGGGTTCCAGTGTGACCTTGGCTTTCATCGAGTTGGAAATTAGACAATTATGCTCTGCCTTTTCAATGAGTTCCTTCGCTTTGGTTGCATCACCGCCGGGCGTCAACGTGATTGAAGGCCGGATGGTAATCGCTGTGAATTGAAATTTTCCCTCCACGATCTCCAGCCGTCCTTCCGCCGTACTCTCATACGAGGAAAAGGCAAGACCCGCTCGTTCCGCGACGGCGAGAAACGTCGTCATCAAACAGACATTGGCAGACGCCACGAAGAGGTCTTCGGGAGACCAGATGTTCTCATGCCCTTTGAACTCCGGTGGGGTTGCCACCTGCACATCGGGTTTCCCTGTGCAGGAGAGCATGCCCTTGCGTTGTGCTGTCCACTTCACTGAGGTCTGATACAGATAGACTTTGCTCTTGGATTCCATTCGTCCTCCTTCTTATTTCTTTCGCCGACAGCTGACGGCTATCGGCTCCTTCACGGCTTGATATAGGCCCACCCTTGCTCTTGTCTCTCCAGCAATCTCACCATCGCCGGCACGGTGTCACCGACTTCACCGATCAAATCTTCTCGTGTCACCTTCATTGTCTTCATGGTGTTGGAACAAGCGGTGTAGTTCACACCATACGCGTGCCGTAGCTCGGTCAGTTCCGCGGCAAACAGCGTACCCTTCTTGATGAGAAGTGGAAGCCCGGCCCCATGCACGACCAACTCGACCCTGAGAGTCTCTGGTGAAAAATCCTGATAGAGATTCTTGATGTTGTTGAGCGCACCACGTTGGACTTTTTCATCACCAGAATTCAGATGGAGTACGACACGATGCGGCTGACCGCCTTCCAGCGCCACATCATCGCTCGCTGCCCATGTTGGTTGCCCAGGCATCATGAATGCCATGCACGCGAGGAAAAACAGCAGCCATCTCAACGTCTGAGGGTGTCTCTTCACTGGTTCATACCTCCGTCATTCCGCTCCCACCATCTTGTTCACCCAATCACCGGCCACGTGTGTCATCGCAACCACGCACAGAGCAATGAACAGATGTTCACCGATGACCTTCCACGGAGCAATCCCTTGTGCTCGAGCGACGAAAAAGCTAAGTACGGTGAGTAAGAATAGCCCCCACACGATGCTCATGACAATCGCGTGCTCCAGCGGACCGAAGATGACGGGAACGACAAACGTCAGGGAAACCAAGAACTTCGCAGCGAAGGTGGCGAGCGTCGCCTCCCAGATCAGCCTGGTCGGACCGCTGTTCTTGGACTCTTCGGACACATGGATGCCGAGCGCATCCGACATGGCATCGGCGATGGCGATCGTCAGAATGCCACCGATCACGATCGCACGGGAATGTGTGCCGGAGTGTAGTCCGACCATCAACCCAAGGGTGGTAATGACCCCTGACGTGAGACCAAAACTGATCCCCGTTTTCCACGCCGTCTTCATCTTGCCACATCGACTTCTCTCAGGGCGCTGAGTATCAGAATGGAATCGAGCATGGTGCGAATCGCCTCATCACCCGATCGACAGTACTTCTTCCCTGATTACCAACTATCTCTTGCGATCCCCGTGCCATACTCCCACCACATACGGTGAGATCGCCGTCATGACGGTTCATACCCTCATGGGCAAACCCGCGCTTCGGATCGCCCCGGAGCGATGTCGAGAGGTTGAGGGACGAGATGCCTGGTGAGACGCGCACGCGTGACCTCGAAAGGGCAAAGCATACTTGAAACAGGATAGTGAGATCACAAAAGAATTTTGACCTGCGGCCTGAGGTGCCCCATACTTATCACAGCGACACAAGCAGGATAGAGCTGCATACCGGTTTCGCCTTCTTTGGTCGTGCCATGAAAATGAAGGCAACCTGAGGACTCCACCGTGCTGATCTCCTTCCGGTCGATAGATCATCTCACAGACATGCAACTCAAGAATTCCATCACCCTTGAGCCACATGCCGTTCATTTATGGGGAATTGAACTGGAAGGGTCGCCGCAGTGTATTGAGCGATGTTTGGGGTGGCTGGATGAAACAGAGCGTCAGCGCGCAGCCCGGTTTGTTCGTGAGCAAGACCGGCAGCACTATGTGCTGGCTCATGGCGGCCTCAGGGGAATACTGAGCCGATACCTTGAAGTCAGCCCCTGTGAGATATCACTGGGACGTACAGAAGCAGGCAAGCCCTTTGTGACGAGAGACGCACGGAAACATTCCGCGATGACCTTTAATTTATCTCATGCCCATAACCGGGCGCTCATTGCGGTCTCGAAGGCCCAGGAAGTCGGAGTCGACCTTGAATGGGTTCGTTCGAAAGTCGATGTTCTGAATCTATCCGAACGCTACTTTGCCCCTTCTGAACATGCAGTGATTATGCAAACAACCGAAGCGCAGCGCACCATCATATTTTTCCGCTATTGGGTTGTGAAAGAAGCGGTACTGAAGGCGCAAGGTATCGGTCTCCGCGGGCTGTCCGACTGCGAGGTCATTCTTGACCAAGATGAAGGCATGAAGGACGTTCGGATCCACTTAGGCTCTCAGTTCACAGGGCCGCTTCGCGTACGCCTTCTCTCTTGTGGGGAAGGATGGGAAGCCGCAGTCGCCGCGCAGGACTTAAATGTCCTGACGCAGGGCTGGTAGCACAACCGAGGCCTTGGCCCCGTCGTCTGGCCTAGTTACATTGATCGCCGGCAGGTGGGCGAGTGTCCAACACATTCCCTGAGCCACACCGTGATCTGATCGAGCAACACAGCAACCGCTCGATTAGCTGCAACCACGCCACCATAGGCATTCTCGCTCGATGCAGGTTCTACGGCTTCAAAGCGCTGCATCCCCACAATCGTCGATAGTTTAAGGTCCACCAACTGAGCGCGCACCGTCACTCTGACGCGACTTGGCAACTGAAAAAATTCATGCTGCAGGGCAAATCCATAGACATCCAGCCGATAATCACCCGGCACCGAGCTTGGCAAAAAAACGACATCACGCAAGATCCCGCTCTGACTCAAGCTCTGGGCCAACAAGGGGGCAACCATGTTCGCCGGCGTGTCGGCCCATTGATTCGTCGCGAAATACTCCAACTCGTAGGGCCGCTTGAGGTAAACCATTCGAGGGGTTTCAAATCCAGGCTCGGCTTGAGGAGGGCTCAGGTGAATGACGGGGCCATTCCCGTCGGCAGCCTGCACCACCCTCTGCGCTCCTTCAAGATTCAATTGATAGGTGTGGGCCACTTCAGATCCACCACGGAATGAAATGCACCCACCCGTAGCCAGTACCAATAGCACGCAACTCACATAGACTATCCGATAAGAGATCATGGCCCCTTCACACCGTTCCATTTTTCAACCGGCTCACTCTCCAGGCCCCCGCGATGGAGTCTTTCGTCCAAACACCAGTGAACTCGGCTCCCGTTCCAACTCCCGTGCCACGCGCGTCAACGTACCGGTCAGCTGCCGAAGCTCCGTCACCAATTGTCCGGCTTCCGGAAGAGTGCGTTTGGTAAATTGCTGCAACTCTGGTTTGGCTTCCGTCACCACAGTTCCTACTGTCTTACTCGTTCGTGCCAGCTCCTCCGTCGCTGCATCAAGCTTGGCGACGCTCCTGTTGATTCCGGCCAGCAGCGCAGGGACCTGCTCATTCATCGATGCCGTGAGTTTGGCAAGGTTGTCGGCGCTCTTTGCTGCTCCATTCAAACTTTGCTCGATCTGAGCCTTATGCGTCGCAATGGTCCGGGCGACATCCGAAAGATCTTTGATCGTCCGCTTGAGCTGGTCGCGATTCTCTTCATCGAGGGCCTTGGCCACTCCTTTTGCGGCTGCATCAAGATCGACCAACAGTCTGGCCACACCTTCTTCTGAGAGCATGCGGGACACCGCTTCATCCAGGCGAACGAAGAGGGAAGGGCCCGTCTTGATGACCGGATAAGCTTGCCCATCTTGCGCTTGTAGTGCCGGCGCCTCCCGGCTTCCGCCGGTCAAATTGATCGTCGCAAGACCAGTCAATCCTTGTGTTTCAAGCACGGCAATCGTATCGGTCTTCACCGGCGTCCCGTGCAGGATATCCAACGTCAGCAGCACTTGCTCTGGATTATCGGGATTCAACGTAATGGCTTTGACCCGTCCCACATCGACTCCACGATACTTGACGGTGGAATCGACACTCAATCCTGCGACCGACTCCTTCATATGGGCCTCGTATCGATCGTACGAGCCTCGGTAATCGGTCTTTCCTAACCATAATATCCCAGCAAGAATCGCGGCTCCCAACAGGGCGACAAATGAGCCGACAATCACGTAGTTGACCTTTGGTTCCATCTAGGTGCCTTCTTGGTGTCTCGATTCTGAGTTACCCGTTTCGAGAGATCGATAACAGAAACCTGAAACGATCAACTCTTCGCCGATGTGACCCACGAGATACGCTTCACGCGTGTTGCGTGTTCCGTACCGCCTGCTCGCGTGCCGTCCGTCCCCGGACGCCTTGAAAGTATTCCTGGATATATCGATCGTCCGATTGAAAGAGTTCCTGCATCGTGCCGACTCCCAGCACCTTCCCCTGACCCAGAACTGCCACCCGATTCGTGATCTGCCAGAGCGAATCCAGATCGTGCGTCACCATGACCACCGTCAGCCCCAAAAGCCGTTTTAACGAGAGTACCAGCTCATCGAACCCCGCCGCGATGATCGGATCGAGGCCGGCCGTCGGTTCGTCGAGGAACAATAGCTCAGGGTCCATGACAAGCGCTCGTGCGAGCGCCGCACGCCTTCGCATCCCACCACTGAGCTCGTTCGGAAATTTCACGGCACTCTCCGGCGGTAATTCCACCATTGCGATTTTGGCAGCTACAATATCACGAATGAGTGACTCGCTGAGGGTCGTATGCTCACGCAACGGCACGGCGACATTCTCGGCCAGGGTCAGTGAACTGAAGAGGCCCCCCTGCTGAAACATGACGCCGAATCGACGATGGATCGGATGGCCATCGCCCGCCTCCAATCGGCGACTATCCAACCCGAACAATCGGATCGTCCCGGCCGACGGCGCGATGAGACCAATGATCTCGCGCAACAACGTGGTCTTGCCGCACCCGTTGCCTCCGGCAATCGCGAAGATTTCGCCAAGATGAATGGACAGGCTAATATCCTCGTGCACGACCGCCTGCCCAAACTTCGTTGCAACGTGACTGACTTCGATTACAGGTGTCTTGATATTCGTCGCCGACGGCATCAGGAACGCGTCCTCATGACTGAGAAGGTTAAGGTTGAGCTAAGGGAGCTCCTGGGGTTCGCTCAGCCGCAGCCTTCATCTCTCCCCAATCTAACAGGTTGCCGAAAAACTCGATTGCCGCCAACAAGCCGGCTGAAATGTCCCACACACTACGAACGCTACCATGCCGTCAGGATGCTCAAAAAGGCCTTCTTTCTCACCCGCCCAACCCCGGCGCGCCAAGACGCGCCGTTCCGCGGGCAAGGCCGCAACGAGCGAAGGGGAGAGGCGTACGTTTCGGTACATTGAGCCCCTGAGCGACGCGAAAATACCGCCAGCGGCCTTTTTCAGCATCCTGCTAGAGGTCCCACCAATTGAGAAGAATGCTACAGATTGCATCGAACACAATCACGAGAAAAATCCCCTGGACCACACTGGTGGTGGTGTGTCGGCCCACGTCGTCCACGCCGCCCCTGATCTGAAATCCTTGATAACAGCCGACCAATGCAATGAGTGCTGCAAAGAATGGGGCTTTCCCCAACCCAATGAGAAAATGGCGAACGGGAACGGCTTCATCGAATCGAGCGATGAACTCAACGAAACTGACATTAAGCTCTCCCAGCGCAATCAACATACCCCCAAAGACGCCCACGGCATCCGCGTACACCGTCAATAAAGGAAGGGCAATAATCAGGCCAAGCGCTCGAGGCAATACCAGCAGATTCATCGGTGAGATGCCCAATGTCCGTACCGCGTCCAATTCTTCCGTGACCTTCATCGTCCCGATCTGGGCTGCATAGGCGGATCCCGATCGACCGGCGATGAGGATGGCGACGATCAATGGCGAAATTTCACGCAAGAGCGAGATACCGACTAAATCTACGATGAAAATATTCGTGCCGAACTTGCGGAGCTGTTCAGCCCCTTGATAGGCGATCACGACACCGACCAGAAACGTCAAGAGTCCAGTGATCGGCAGTGCTCGGACACCATCCAGTTCCACGAACCGCATCAGTGATTTCCACCGAATAGATTGGGGGCGTGCGACAGAAGCACACAGGGCGAGCGTACTTTCGCCGATGAAGGCGAGCGCGCGAACAACGGAGTCGTGCCACGACTGGGTGGTCCCGGCAAGACTATTCACCCGTGTCGTCTCACGGATGGCAGCCTGACGGCCAGGCTGAATCGACTGAGCCTTTATCTTCTCAAGCAATTGCTCAAATTCCGGTTTCAACCCTTGGAGTGACGTCTGTTGCCCCTTGTACGGCAAGCCGGCGATGTACCGCTGCAACAGCAGCGCACCGCCTGTATCCATGGCGGTCACCTCACCGGCATCGTACAGGACGGTAGGAACATCAGGCCATCGAAGCGCGTGACCTCCGCGTTCCAGCTCCGAGAGGTTCGGAAGTGTCCACGCGCCTCGGCAGTAGACCACATTATCCTCGACCGAGATGGTTGCCTGCCGTTCCACTTCACTCCAGTTGGGCGATTCACTTCCCCGGAGAATTCAGTATGCGGTCCATGACAAGCAGCGTCAATAGCAGTACGGAGAAGTCCTCTTGTCCGGGTCAGGCGTTCTCCATGACGGCCTTCAGCTCCGCTCCTGTAATCACCTCACGCTCCAGCAAGAGCGTGGCCCCTTGCTGCAGAATGGCCTTCTTGTCTTCCAGCAAGCGTCGCACACGTCCATACTGCTCATCGACAATCCGGCGCACTTCGCAATCGATTTCACGGGCGGTCTCTTCGGAATAATCACCCTTTTCAGACGCGACAGGAAGCTGAAGGAATTGCGGTTGTCGTTCTCGCTCGAGCGTGATCGTGCCGAGTTTCTCGCTCATGCCGTAGGCCTTCACCATGCTTTTGGCGATGTCCGTGGCTTTCACGAGATCGTTCTGCGCTCCAGTGGACGCCTCGCCGAAAATCGTTTCTTCGGCAATTCGCCCACCGAGTAACACCGCCACTTTATTCTCCAATTCTGATTTCGTCATCAGAAACCGGTCTTCTGTCGGCAGCTGCAACGTATACCCGAGCGCCGCGACACCTCGAGGAATAATCGAGATCTTCTGCACCTGATCGGAACCTGGGATAGAAAGGGCCACCAGCGCGTGGCCGGTTTCATGAAACGCGACCCGTTCTTTCTCCATCTTATTCAGGACGCGATTCTTCTTTTCCAATCCCGCGATGACACGCTCGACCGCTTCCTGCAATTCGGAGAGATGGACTTGATCCTTACCCCGGCGAACCGCCAGCAACGCCGCTTCGTTGATCACGTTCGCCAGGTCAGCTCCGGAGAAGCCCGGAGTCATCGCCGCAATCTGTTCCAAATCGGCCTCCTGGCTCAAGGCCACTTTCTTGGCATGCACACGCAGCACATCCAGACGCCCCTTTTTGTCAGGGCGATCCACGGTGACATGGCGATCAAACCGCCCCGCGCGCAGCAAGGCAGGATCAAGAATTTCCGGACGGTTGGTCGCAGCCATGAGGATCACGCCGACTCGTGGATCGAATCCATCCATTTCGACCAACAACTGATTGAGCGTTTGCTCGCGCTCTTCATGCGCCATGGGTCCCACGCCTCTGGCCTTACCGAGGGCGTCCAACTCATCGATGAAGATAATGCAGGGCGCTTTGCCCTTGGCCTGTTCAAACAGATCACGAACCCTAGCGGCCCCGACCCCCACAAACATCTCGACGAACTCTGAACCGCTGATGCTGAAAAACGGCACTCCGGCCTCACCGGCCACGGCACGGGCAAGTAGCGTCTTGCCGGTGCCAGGCGGGCCGACGAGGAGGATGCCTTTCGGAATCTTGCCGCCGAGCTTGGTAAACTTCTCCGGCGTCTTGAGAAACTCGATCACTTCACGCAGTTCTTCTTTAGCCTCGTCCACACCGGCGACGTCCGCGAACGTCACCTTGATGTCCTTCTCCATGTAGATCTTGGCCTTGGATTGGCCGACCTGCATGAAACCTCCCTGAGCCTGGCCAAACCGTTTGAGGATGAAGAACCAAATCCCGACGAAGAGGGCGACCGGGACCACCCACGACAGCACATCGCGCCAAAATGTGGATTCGATCACACCGGTGAAGGTGACTCCGTGCTGGTTCAACTCGCGGACCAAGTCCGGATCCTCGACACGCACGGTCGCAAAGGATTTCTGCTCTTTGGACTCACCATCGGGTTTCAGTTTTCCCGTCAGCACATGATTGGCAACCGAGACCTCTGCGATCTTACCGTCGGCCACCAGCTTCTTAAATTCACTGTAGGGGAGCTCTTCGACCTTATTGAAGGTATGAATCAGATCGTGCACAAGCACCACAGCCATCATCGCCAACAGCACATACCAGATAGAGAAGGAAACTTTATTGTTCATCGCACCGCTCCAAGAGGACGTGGGATGTGAACCGCACTGAGCTAAAACGTAAAATAAGCTCCAAGGCCGATCCACTCGATCTTCTGATGGTAAAAGCTCCCGTACGGATTATAACCGTGGAAATAGGTCGCCATGATTCGAAAGCGCCGGCGAGACCCCGTGCGAGACCATTCGAATCCGCCGAGCATACTGGTGTTGATGATCCAGCGCAATTCCTCATGCGACTGAAAATCTCCCGATAACAGCGGAGTCACGACCAACCGATTGAGGAACGGCTCCAACATCCTGGTCCGCATCGAGGGTGCTCGCGCCTCAAACCCCCATTGGATTCTGGTGCGATCGATCGTCGATGGCTCACGATGCACGAGCACCGCCGCTCCCCCGTACAGGCGAAGCCATCGATAGTCGTAGGACAGAATACCTTCCGCCTCCTCCAGGATGAAACTCGACGGCTTGATTTCCGGATGACTGCCAAGAAATTCGTCGCCAAGATGACTGCTTTGATGATAATAGCGAAGTCTCGCGGACCAATTCCCCGAGCGCCACGAGAGCGGGATCCCCACGTTAAAATCCGTATTGATCAATGCCGCGTTTTTCTCACTCAGGTCGAACTGCGCAAAGACTCCCGTGAGTACCCCCACTTGCCATCCGTCACAGCCCTTCCGCTTCGTGTAAAATCCGAAGTTCTCTCCGATAGCCACCGACCCGATGTTTAAGGTCGTGTGGTCGACGCGCAATCGCGTCGATCGCCAATTCGCGAAGAACTGCGGTTGCTTCGGGTCCGCCATCAGGGGGCGGAAAACATCGTCGGAGGGAAAAGCCTCACTTGTCTCCCCCTCATTATGGTGGTCATACCGACAATCGATGACCGTTGGTACCTTCGCCTCCTCCAGACTCTTTGGCTCAGGCTCATCCGCATAGGCGTGGCCAACAAGCAAAAGCATCAGATATCCTACTACTATACTCCATGAAGAAAATGCGACTAGCCGGCCCATGTCTATTTCTCCTCCCTCATCACGCTCGTCCGAGCTCCGTTCAACGTTCCTAAAGGCCCCTTCGATAGCATATTTAATGAGGACAATTCACATGTTTTTGATGTGAGAGGAGGAAGCTGACTGATGGTGGCAAGACTATCCTGTCGAGGTCGAGGTGGTAAGCGACGCCTTGACCGTGGAGGCTCAGGCCATTCATGCAAGACATGAATCTAGTACCTAAAGTTGGGCTCGTCGTGATGAGTATCCGAAAGCGCGACTTTAGTTTTCTCAATGTGCATTGGGGGCGTACGAACAACGAGGGAATGGTCTATCAAGCCATCCGCCGCATCGACCGATTCACACGCGTCCACCTCGCCGCGTTGCCATCCTGGGCCATCTCCACTGCCTGATCTCAGGCATGTCTTCGCCATGCTCGGCGATGTAGTGTTTATGCTCGATACGTTTGTCGCGAAGGGCCTGCCTGGTGTAGTCGGCCTGCGAGCTGCGCAGGCCGATGCGGTCGATGACATCAGCAACGAGGTGAAAGCGGTCTAGATCGTTCATCACCGCCATATCGAACGGTGTCGTCGTCGTCCCTTCTTCCTTGTATCCGCGCACATGCAGGTTCTTGTGATTGGCTCGACGATAGGTCAATCGGTGAATCAGCCAGGGATAACCGTGAAAGGCGAAAATGATCGGCTTGTCCGCCGTGAACAGCGCATCGAAATCCTTGTCGGACAATCCGTTCGGATGTTCAGCGGATGGTTGCAGCTTCATCAGATCCACCACGTTGACGACTCGCACTTTCACACCCGGTAGGTACCTCCGTAACAAGGAGACGGCCGCCAAGGTTTCCATCGTCGGCACATCGCCGCAACAGGCCATCACTACGTCTGGTTCCCCGTTGCGATCATTGCTGGCCCATTCCCATATGCCGATGCCGGCGGTGCAATGCTTCACGGCGGCATCCATAGCAAGCCATTGCGGCGCCGACTGCTTGCCCGCCACGATGACGTTCACATGGTTGCGACTGCGCAGACAATGGTCAGTGACCGACAGCAGCGTATTGGCATCGGGCGGAAGGTACACACGAATCACCTCGGCCTTCTTGTTGACCACGTGATCGATGAAACCGGGATCTTGATGGCTGAACCCGTTGTGATCCTGTCGCCAGACATGGGAAGACAACAAATAATTCAGCGACGCAATCGGCCGTCTCCAGGGAATGTGGCTGCAGACCTTCAGCCACTTGGCATGTTGGTTGAACATCGAGTCGATAATGTGGATGAAGGCTTCATAGCAGGAAAAGAAGCCGTGCCGGCCTGTTAACAGATACCCCTCCAGCCACCCCTGGCATTGGTGCTCACTCAGCATCTCCATCACCCGGCCATCTGAGGCCAAGTGGTCATCAGAGGGATATCGCTCCGCCATCCAGGCACGGTTGGTGACATCCAACACGTCCTGCCAGCGGTTGGAATTGTTCTCATCCGGACTGAAGAGACGAAGGTTTCGACGCTCCCCGTTGAGTTTCATCGTATCCCGCAGAAACGCCCCCATCACACGCGTCGCCTCGGCCTCGACGCCACCCGGCTGCTTCACAGCAACGGCATACCGACGGAAATCCGGCAAACGTAAATCTTTTAACAGCAGACCCCCGTTCGCATGGGGGTTGGCACTCATGCGACGCGCTCCTTTCGGAGCCAGCTCGGCGAGCTCCGGCTTCAATTGCCCGGCTTTGTCGAACAGCTCCCCTGGCTTGTAGCGCTTCATCCACTTCTCAAGAGTCTTGATATGGGCCGGTTGGTCCATGTCACCCATCGGGACTTGATGTGAACGCCAATGATCTTCCGTCCGCTTGCCGTCGATGTGCGTGGGGCAGGTCCAGCCCTTAGGCGTCCGGAGCACGATCATGGGCCAACGCGGCCGCTGCGTCGCTCCGTTTCTGCGCGCGTCGGTCTTGATCCGTTGAATATCTTTCACGATCTGATCAAGTGTCGCTGCCATGATCCGATGCATCTTTTGTGGGTCGTGCCCCTCGACGAAATAGGGCCGATACCCGTACCCTCGAAAGAGTTGGTCGAGTTCGTCATGACTAATCCGTGCCAGGACCGTCGGGTTCGCGATCTTGTACCCATTGAGGTGAAGGATAGGCAGGACAACGCCGTCAGTGGATGGATTGAGAAATTTGTTGGAATGCCAGCTCGTGGCGAGCGGGCCGGTCTCTGCTTCACCGTCCCCAACCACGCAAGCTGCGATCAAATCCGGATTGTCGAACACCGCCCCATAGGCATGCGAGAGAGCGTAGCCCAATTCACCACCTTCATGAATGGAACCAGGCGTCTCCGGCGCCACGTGGCTGGGAATGCCACCGGGGAACGAAAACTGCTTGAACAAGCCTTGCATACCCTGTTCGTCCTGCGAGATATCCGGATAGACTTCGCTATAGGTACCTTCAAGGTAGGCATTCGCGACGAGCCCAGGTCCACCATGGCCTGGTCCGGCGATATAGATCATATTAAGGTCATGTTCCTTGATGATCCGATTCAGATGGACATAGATGAAATTCAACCCCGGTGTGGTGCCCCAATGGCCGAGCAAACGTGGTTTGATATGGGCGCGAGTGAGGGGCTTCCTGAGTAAGGGATTGTCGTAGAGATAGATTTGCCCGACAGACAGATAATTAGCCGCTCGCCAATAGGCATCCATCCGCTCGAATAGCTCCGTGTTCCGCCTTATGGTCTTAGTTCGTGGCATAAGCTCCTCGTTCATCCTTTCGGTTCGCCGAGTCGTTCGCTGACAGAACGTGCGATCTCACGTTCTTCATCGGTACGCATGACGCGTACGGTCACCCTGCCGTTGTCTTTTGAAATCACAGGTTCACCGGCCTCATTGCGCGCGTGATCGAGCGCGACGCCGAGAAATTTCAAGCCGTCGCAGATCCGAGCGCGAATAACCGGTGAGTGCTCGCCGATCCCGGCGGTGAAGACCATGGTGTCTAACCCTCCGAGTGCTGCCGTGAACGCCCCAATCCATTTTCTCGCCTGATAGCAAAACAGCTCGATGGCTTCTGCCGCTCGTGGATCATGCTGCTCCTGATTGAGTAAGTCCCGCATGTCAGAACTCGTTTCAGAGATACCGAGCAAGCCCGATTCCCTATTCACCATGTTGTGAAACTGATCCGCGCTCATGCCTTCCGTGCGAGCCAGATAGGCCACCAGCCCCGGGTCGAGATCCCCTGATCGACGGCTCATCGGCAGGCCGGAGGTAGGCGTGAAGCTCATCGTCGTGTCGACCGCTTTTCCATCTTTGACTGCCGCCATGCTCGCGCCATTTCCGAGATGGGCGAGGATAAGGCGCCCGTTCGCTTCGCCTGGCTTCCCGACTCTGACCAGTTCTTTCATCAGGAAGGCATAGGACAATCCGTGGAACCCATATCGTTGAAGGCCCTCTTTTTCGTATCGTCGCGGGATCGGCAGGAGGCGAGCCACCTTCGGCATGTCGCTGTGAAACGCCGTATCGAAACAGGCGACTTGCGGGAGATGAGGATATCGCCGTGCGAATTCGTGAATCAATTCGATCTCAGCAGGAAGATGTTCCGGATCATACCCACGTAATCGTTGCAGCTCTTCCATGACAGTCGGCGTCACGAGCTGCGGCTCACGATACCGACCACCATGAACAACACGATGTCCAATTGCCACGAGCGGGTTCTGTGCAAGATGGTCCTTGATGCAGGCTAACAACGGCTCAAGACAAGCGACATGGTCGGATGCCGTGATCCTCCGATGCTCGGCGGTGCCGGTGTGTTTACCCACCCAGGTGATTGTTCCGTCTGGTGTCCCGATGCGGTCTATCGAGCCTGACAGTTCACGGGCAGGGGAAGCACCGGTCTGGAAGAGAGCGAATTTGAGCGTGGACGATCCTCCATTGATCGCCAAAATTGAACCAGCTGGAGAAACTTGGGCGGAGACCATCATTCCTATTCCATCTTAACCATCAAGGCTGTACTGACCCTCACCCCCGACGGACAGACTCGCCGACCAGCCGGTAGGCGTTATGAAGATACTGTGCCATCATCCGTTGAGTATTAAAGAACCCGCCGTTCAATGCAATCGATTGCCTCATTATTTCGAGAAAGCGTTCACGGTCTTTGTAGAAACAGGGCAAGACTTTCTGCTCCAGCTTGTCATACAGAGCGGCGGCATGGCAGACATCCATACCCCCGTTCGGCTCAAGGCAGGTATCAGTCCGATCGCCGATCGACCAGCCGGTCACGGCTTCCACGTGGCCTTCAATCCACCAGCCATCGAGCACGCTCAAACTCGGCACGCCATTGACCGCAGCCTTCATCCCGCTGGTTCCTGAGGCTTCCATCGGCGGGAGCGGGGTGTTGAGCCATAGATCCACACCGGCACAGAGGAGCTTGGCGAGTGTCATATCGTAATTCGTGAGATAGGCCACCCGAATGTTGCCCCGCAAGGCATCGCGAAGCTCATGAATCCTGTGAATCAGGTTTTTCCCATCCTGATCGTGCGGATGGGCCTTGCCGCTGAAGACAATTTGCAGCGGCCCAACCTGTTTCGCCATTTTCGCGAGCCGTTCGACATCATGAAAGATCAAGGTGCCACGCTTATAGGCGGCAGCCCGCCTGGCAAAGCCAATAGTGAGAACGTCCCGATCAAACCCGACATTCGTCTCACGATTGACATAGTCGACGAGCGCCCGCTTCGCCTCGGTGTGTGCATTCCAAATGTCCTGCGCGGGAATGTTGATCGCGTATCGCAGTGAGAGTTGATCATGCCGCCAGTCGGGAAGATGCCGGTCATAGAGCGTTTGAAATGAGGGAGCAGCCCACGTCACCGCATGAACACCATTGGTGATTGAGTGAATCGGATAACCAGGGAAGAGACTCTGGGAAACCTCACCGTGTTTCATGGCCACACCATTGACGAAGCGTGAGCCGCGCAGCGCGAGCTGCGTCATGTTCAAGCCGTGGTCATGGCCACAGGCTTTCAGCCACCCGCAGCGTCGATCACCCAGCACACGATGGGCAAGATCGGAAGGAAATTGATCGTGACCGGCCGGCACCGGCGTATGCGTCGTGAACACACATTGTTCCCGAACGGCATCGATAAGATCGGCAGGGACCGAATCTTCATGAACACGTGACGCGAGTTTCTCTTCCAGAAGAGCGAGCACAAGTAAGGCCGCATGTCCTTCATTCATATGGAATCGTCGAATATGCCCATATCCCAACGCCCGCAACAGCCGGAAGCCTCCGAGCCCCAGCACGACTTCTTGGCAGAGCCGATAGTAGTCGTCGCCGCCATAGAGCGTATCCGTGAGAGTCCGATCCAAGGGTTGATTCTCCGGGAGATCCGTATCGAGCAGATAGACCGACACCACACTGCCCGACTCGCCTCTCACCTGAAACTTCCAGGCCCCGACATGTACCGTCCGACCTTCGATCTCGACGGCGACACGTTGATCGACAGGCTTGCAAAAATCATTGATCGGCCAGGCCACCGGCTCTTCGTGCTGCCACCCCTGTTCGTCCAGCCGTTGATAGAAATAGCCACGACGATGCAAGAGGGTGACTCCAACCATGGGAATTTCGAGATCGGCAGCTGATCGAATCGTATCCCCTGCCAGGACGCCTAACCCACCCGCATAGGTCGGCATGTTGGGATCGAGCCCGATCTCCATAGAAAAATAGGCGACCAGCGGGTCGTTGGTCCGGTCCGTCATGCTGCCCCCAGCACCTGCTTGATCAGTTGGAGCTCGTCGAGCACCAGCCGCGGCAGGAGAAAATGTTTTCGAACATGCTCGCGCCCCGCTCGGCCGAACGCGCCACGTTCGCCCGGTCGCTTGAGCAGGTCGAGGACCCGCTCCGCACAGCCTTCCACGCTGTTCACAAGGTTTGTCTGATAGGCCTCCGGAAACTGCATGGGAATCCCTCCGGCCTTTCCAGCCACAACCGGCTTTTCTTTCCAGAAGGCCTCGGATACGACCAACCCGAATCCCTCTCGGAGTGATTGCTGAATCACAACATCAGACCCACGTTGGAATACGTTGGCCTCCATACTGCCGACACCGGCCAGGTTTGTGAAGACAAAGAGGTCCGGGTCGTTTGCGGCTTGCTCTTCCACGCAATCCAAGATTTCTCATCCTTCGGATCATCGCCCGCCATCGCACCGATCAGCACCAATTGAACCGCCGGGATTTCTTCTTTGATCAGACGGTACGCGCGCATCACCCCCAGAGGATCCTTCCACGGATCAAATCGCGACACTTGCGCCAGTAACGGCCTCGTCGGATCGACACCAGAATCCGCGATCGCCCGACGGCACAAGTCTTCCGGCAACTCCATATTCTTCGTGGCCAAGGAATCGATCGCCGGTACAATGATCGCCATGTGCTTTGCGGACGGACCTGGCAAGAGAAAGTCCGCCATCATAAAAACGACGGCATCGCACTCTTCGAGATACGATCGCAAGAAGAGACTGACGTCATTGTCCGGAGTGGAACTGTCGATATGACAACGCCAGATCCACTTCGCGTTTCGCAGCCCCGTGAAATGCCGGATCGCAGCCGCTGCGGATCATGCACGATTAGACATCGTAGTCGTTCCTCGACGTTCCGTCTAACATTCGGATCTCCTCCTCGCCCTGGTTCATGAAAAAGACGGTTGTGTGCTGTGATCAATCTTGTGAATCCAGCAACAAGCCAAGCTTACAAGATTTTGACTCCACCCCAGTCGCACATCAAGCAAAAGAACTCAGGTGAGAAGTCTCCGACAGATCAGACCCTCTGCTTTCGTACTCCTGGCATTGGGTGGAGTGCAAGAAGAAAACCGATAGGGGAGGGAAGCGCTCCAACTGTCTTTAGGCTGAAAACACTTAAGAGTTAATGTAATGAGTGGAGAGAGCCGACGGCCCAGAGGCATCCTGCTACAGAAAGCATTTCGTCTCTGTTGCAGCAGGTAACAGGGAGTCTTCCGGCATCAAGCAGCGTCTTACGTATGGCCCTGATACGGATCGTCAAAGATCGCTTGGCATTCGAGGCAGCGCACCCTGCCGCTTCGTGCCTTACCCCTGGTCAGTACATCATCAATCGCCCGACTGTGGAACAAGAATTTGTCCGGATGCTTCTGCCCGCGGGTTGAACCGTCACGGACTTCGTTACAAGTTCCATGGTGTCCTCCATCATCCGTGAGATCGCCGCATCCGTCTGTGAGAGACTCTTCTCTTTCTCCATAGATCCTTCGGCCAGGGTGTCTATGCTCTACTCGTGTTCGACTCTTGGGGTACCAGTGGTCAAGAAAACTATGGACGCAACCTCTCTTTCTGCTGCTAGGCCTGCACCCAGTAATTCCTGTTGGTGTCCAGCGTCAGACACACCTGACCTTTGCGGGTCAAATAGTCGACCGCCAAAAAAATTTGATCCGTCGTGAGATCGGAACAGAGACCCTCAATCGATTCGAGAGGACAACGCGTCCCCCGTTCCCGGAGTGCGGTCAGGACCCGTTGAATGTGGGCCCGATCAATGGCGATCGACATAGTCATAAGCCGCCTCCTTTCGAAGATGGATTCCAATCTAGCGCAACGACGTAGCTGCAAGAACTAGGAATTCGCCCTGATCACTAAGGAAAAGTTACCAGAGTTACTTGATCGAAAGTTCTTCCAGGATACACCCGTTGCCGAAGTAGGGGCAGCGCAGGCGGAGTTGTATCTGGGACGTCTCGCTCATGAGATACACCTTCCATCATTTGCATGATTCAACCAGTCAACGTGCAGCAATTTCGCCTCGTTAGGATCGTTGAGCCTATGAGCGTAGGAACGGCCTGTATCGAAATAGATTTTATCCCGGCGAATCAGATTTGATACAGCAGAGCTCGGATCGAGCTGATCATATTTCCTGAATCGATACGATACCGAGCCAATTACTTGTCGCAACGGCTAAGGGCTGTCTTGCGAGGTGATCTCGAAGAAGTGGTGATAATCAAGAGGAAGTCCGCCATCGGAAAGACGACTGCGTCGCACTGCTATCCGATGCGAGGCTCATCTCTCGGAACACTGGCGTTTCAGCTCATACCGACACATTACCTCCGTTACCTACAGACTCTACACTACTAGTGGGCACGTCTGCTTCACTGTTTTCCTCAAATCGGGGGAGAGATTGGAAGAGTTCATCCAGCGTGACAAGCACTCCACCAATGATTTGGCGCAGTTCCCGTTCCGTATAGTGCAGCGGAACCAATCGCCACCGTTGCCAGCCTCGGAGAAAGAACTTCTGCCCCAGCTGAGCATAGGGTCGCTCACAGCCCACCACAAATTCCCTTCCCCGATCATCTTCAAGAATGAATCCCTTAACATGCATGGTGGCTTCCCTTCCCATTTCCAGAGATCCAACGACATGCCGTACTCTCCCGCAATGCTATGCCTGTCACCTGCTCACGACTCACACCGCTCCGCGATACGATCGGCCCTCACTTGATTCGAGAGAGCCCTGACGGGCCAATCCGATCACCGCCACTCGACTACAACCTGTAGCCTGGCCAACTGCGGTCGTTCGAACCCAACTTTCATCATAGACAGCTTCTTCAACTCCCACCTCCTCTGGTACATGACCTCCTGGCTGATCAGGATGTCTGGTTCGAGTAAAGAGCTCTTCAACTAGAGCCCTCACCACGGGGGGAGGTTGAACCGTGAGGATGACGCCGTCGACGCCGTAGGCAAAGACGTTATGCAGACATCGAGTCCCTTCGACCCCGCTCAATAAGATGATCTTGCTGGTCGGGGCCGCGTTCCGAATCTGTCGGATCATATCGACAGCGTCTCGCTCTGTCTCCAGATCGAGCACGAACAGATCGGGGTGCCGCTCGGTTCGTAACGCCTCAGACATTACTCCAGGTAGCAGATGCACGACTGTTCCAACTCCCGCTAGGATGCTCTGGAGTCCAAGATAGATGAGAGTGTACCGACTGATCAGTGCAAGAGTGAACGATGGTGGCACTGAATCAGCTAATGTCATACTGTCTCCTTAACCAAGTCGGACGACTGGGCTAGAGAACCCTGCATCATTTCGTATCTTCCACTCGGAGAAATTTCAAAGATCAAACCCTAGCCAAGATGACGAACCCGTTTCGTCCACTTCCCCATAGCACCAAAATCTCATACAGGTGTTACCCCTCAGATCATCACTGGCGTGTTGCGTGGCGAGCTGAACTGCCTGGGTTACCATAGGGCCATTCCAATGGGTGGCTCCACAGTGTGCTCGATCAATGCACATGCATGAACACTAGCGTCACGATCGCTCCTTGCGTACTAGGCATCCGACCTGGTGGGGATGAAAAATTTGCCTGATATCCGATCAATAGACCAGAAGTCCTTCTGGTCTGTCTCTAAGACCCTTCACGACTGATTGGTACACCGGGCATCTAGTCAGGGTTTCCAGAGGAAGAAGTCTGGGGGAAGAGGAACAGGACCACTACAATTCTGCGCTGGCGAGACCTTGCGTGATGGCGTAACGCATCAACTCCGCCGTGCTGTGGATATTCAATTCCTGCATGAGGCAGGTCTTATGGAACTGCACGGTCTTCACAGACAGGTTCAGCAGAGTGGCGATCTCTTTGGTGCCTTTCCCCTCCCCGACAAGTTGCAAGATTTCCCGTTGCCGGGGCGTCAATTCCTTCGCAATCCCCATGATGGCCGAAGCCTCCCCCGTCTTCAGCGCTTGGTCGATCATCGGCTTCGCAATCGAGGGGGTGAGATAGTGTTTCCCCTGCACCACGGCCTCGATCGCCTGGGGTAATTCAGACGCGGCCGACTGTTTCAGCAGAAATCCCTGCGCGCCCGCTTTGAACGCTTCCGTGGCATAGCGGGAGCTCGCATGCATCGTCAGAAAGAGGAGCTTTGTCTCAGGCAGCGTTTTCTGAAGGTGCCGAGCAGCCTCCAAACCATTCAAGAGCGGCATAGAGATATCGAGAAGGATGAGATCCGGTTTAAGCCGATCAGCTGCCTCGAGTAAGGCTCGCCCGTCCTCCACAGTCCCCACAACCTCGCACTGATCCTCGATCAGCTTGCGCACCCCAGCCAGAAATATGGAATGGTCATCGGCCATCAACACGCGCGGCTTCTTTATCGGGATCATTTCTGACATGACATTAATGTATGTCTCTGCTAGTACAGACCGTAAGTCGCCTCTCTACCGATTGTCGTCGCTCTCCATGACGCGCGCGTCACGTCTCACATCTTCCAACGGCACCCATGCATGTATCTCTATCCCGTCACCGGGTTTGGTCTTGATGCGGAACGTACCCTGCAACGCTCCTACCCGTTCTTCCATACTGACGAGACCGAGCCCCTTTCGTCCGTTGGACACCCGCTTCGCCTGGTCAAAGCCGTGTCCGTCATCATGGATACAGAGCCCGACACCCCGCGTCGAGCCCAAGATCCTGACCACAACATACGTCGCGTTGGCATGTTTGCGCACGTTTTGGAGGCTCTCCTGCAAGACCCGATAGAGGCAGGTCGCTCGGTCGAGGGACAGAGCCGTCGGCAGATTGCGTATCTGGACCTTCGTCTTCAACCCCGTCCTCGCCTCGAACTCCTCCACATGCTCTTGGACTGCCGCTTCCAGACCACTATGTTCCAGGAGTGTCGGATGAAGCTGATATGCTAGTCGTTGGAGATCTGTGGTGATCTGCTCCGCCATTTTGCCGGTTTGGTGAATATGAGCGAGCAAGGAAGCCTCGGATCCAGGCGTAACTGAGCAGATGCCCTGCAGATCGATCGCCACCGTGGCAATCCGTTGCGTGATATCGTCGTGCAGTTCACGGGCGATGCGCTGTCGTTCCGTCTCCTGAGTCATCAGCAACTTCGCGTTCAGCTCTTCCAATTCTGTTTGAGACCTCTCCAACTCCCGCTGCTTCACAAGCAGAGTTTCCTCTGCACGTTTCCGGTCGGAGATATCCTGATGGGAGAGTACGACACCCTGGGATTCCACCAACGGCGACACGCGGAAGAGGAACCAGCGCTGCTCATCGGACGAATGACAGGGATACTCCGCGCTAAACGCCTCCTGTTTCCCCGCCAGCACTGCTTCGATACCGGAGAGAATCGGAAGCACCGTGGCATCTCCCTCGGCAATGGCCCTACGGCATACGTCAAGATAGTTATCCCCCACCGCCCCGATAGTCCGGGACTTATCGGAATTCGCTTGAGCGAATCGCTTCCACGGTTCATTCGTCCGGATGATGATCCCATCCCGATCCAATACACAAACATGGGCCGAAAGCGAGTCCAACACCTCTCTGGTAAAGGCCTCGTTCGACTGGAGGAGCCACTCATTCCGCTTACGCTGAGTGATATCCGTTACCAACGCCACCAAGTATAGGGGAATGCCCTGGTCGCTGAAGAGAATAGAGATATGCTTCTGGACCCAGACCGGCCTGCCCGATTTCGTCAGGTACCGATTTTCAACGTGGAACCAGCTTCGTTTCCTCTCCAGTAGTTGTTGCACCAGTTCCAAGTATTGTGCGCGATCGTCGGGATGGATCAGGGAAGAGAAATGCCGCTGAGCCAACTCCTGAGCGGAGTAGCCGGTGATGACACAAAAAGCCGTGTTACACTGGAGCAGATTCCCTCTCTCATCAGCGATCACAATCCCTTCCGCAGCATACTCGAAGACCTTGCGGAATCGCTCCTCGCTCATACGCAGCGCGTCTTCGGCCTGCTTACGTGCCGTGATGTCCTTCATCACTCCGACCATACGCTGGCAAGAACCATCAGAGCGATAGTGGTATGAACCCTGAGCCTCGATCCAGCGAATGGTCCCGTCCGGCCAGCATGTCCGAAACTGACGGCGATACTCACACCGTTGCTCCATTGACTCACGAATTGCGGTCTCTGTCGCCGCGAGATCCTCCGGATGCACTCGCGCCGCCCAATTTGCATAGCTTGGCTCCACACTGTTCGGCCGATATCCCAGCATGACAAAATGCTGCAGCGTCCAGTAGACCTTGCCGCTCTCTACATCCCAATCCCATACCGCCGTCCCTGTCTCCTCCAACACTTGCCGCAACCGTGCTTCGCTCTCCTGGAGCGCGATTCGACTCTGGACCTGCGCGGTGACCTCTTCCGAAACAATCGTAATGCCGCCGACCTCCCTGCCGCCAAACCAGGGACGGACTTCCCATTTGACCCACTGCGTCGACCCGTCTGCCCGGAGAAACGGGTCTTCCTCGCCCCGGATCACTTCCCCGGCCAATCCTCGTCGATGCACGGCTTTCCACTTTTCCGGGATTTCCGGAAACACCTCATAGTGCGATTGCCCGATCACATCCGCTGTGATCCCGTAATCGGACAACCACCGTTGGCTTGCTGCGAGATAACGCATCTCGTAGTCGAACATCGCAACGGCCGTCGTCGATTGCTCGATGAAATGATGCAGCTGTTGCTCGCTCGCATCTACGGCTCTCTCAGCCCGCTTGCGCCTGGCCGAGAACGCTGAGGCCTTGCCCTGACGTGCGGCGGCACGTCGCACAGGCGAGGGTCGTTCGTGCTTTGCCCTCTGCTTTTTCTTGGTGGGTTTGGGTGCCATGCGAGCGGACAGTATTCTAGGTCCGAACTGATGCCCTAGCAAGGATGTGATATCGAGACCTAGGGAAAAAACAGCTCTCCTGGCAAATTATCCTCGATGACCTAGGCAAATGACTAGGTAAGATTTCATTAATTCTCACTTTTGACCAGCAACACCAGCAGTAGTAAGAAGGAGGTCGACTGGAGGACAAGTTACGTTATGACGACTTTCGATCGGACACTTCGTGACTTGGTCGACAAGAGCCTGAAGAAGGTATCGAAGCCGGGGAGACTTGAGATAGAGGCACATTTTGCACTGGTTTAGAACGCCGCATATCATGGGAGGACTACGTGTGTATTGTGAAGGAAGCACCTCGCTCGTGTTTCTGCGCTACAAGCCAGCCCTCGACGTAAGAGATGAAGACTCGCCTTCTAGCAGAGTGCTGAAAAAGTCCGCCAGCGGCGTTCTCGCATCGCTCAGAGGCTCACCGTACGGCCCGGGATAACACCTGTTCTGACAGGTGATGGGTGGGCCGGGTGAAAACAGTTTACGATTCGCCTCTTCGCTTGCTACGGCCGTGCTGGACGGCCATTTTGAGCACCCTGCACGGCCAGTTAGAGTCCTCTCAAACTTCGATACCTGTGATGGCCGCAGGAGCCAAAATGAGTTTTTCCGCAACCTGCTAGAGCGCGTCGATAGCGTTCTTGCCCTCAAAAATATAGGATGTCCCAGAGCAGCCATACGAACACGAAAACGAATTTTCTGCTGAATGCCTTCATCATACGCACCTCTCGTACGTAGCCTACTGAATAGGACGTAGGTAATCGCGACCGCACAGGCACAGACATCCGGTGAATAGGAGGGCCGTCGCCAATTCGGCTATGTCGGCACGTCCCAGTTAAAGATTCCGCACCATCAAGGGATGGCGATAACTCCTGTGTGACGACTCAGCGAGAAATCTCACGGTGACGTCTCCTTGTCAATTTCAGCCGACTTCAGAGTCGGCGGCGACGAACCGATCGGAGGCGCTGGGATCGACGCTGAGATATTGGTGAGATCATAGCCCTGTTCTGGTGTGACGATGCGCACTTTGTTTCCTTCGAGCAGTGCGGCGCTGGGATTATTAATGATGCGGTCGTTCTCCGAGAGCCCTTCTTCCACTTCGACCAGTTGGTCCATCAGTTGGGCAACCTTGATGTCCTTCAAGTGGACTGTATCGTCGTCTGTTACGACGGCCACCTGTGCGCCGCGCTCCTGGAACACCAATGCGGTGGATGGCATCGTGAAAGATTGCCGATCGACCGGCGCTGTAAGATGAACCTGGGCGTACGAGCCAGGCCAGAGCGCTCGATCTTTGTTGTCGATTGTGAACACCGTGGTCGCGGTGCGCGTGCCTACATCAAATCCTTTTGCCACGGTCAAAAAGTCGAAGTTGAAATTCCGGTGAGGCAATTGTGGAACAGTGACCTTGGCCGTCAGGCCCGGCTGGAGGAAGGGACCGAAGGTTTCCGGCACGTTGACAAAGAGTCGTAACTTATCGACAACGGCCACGGTAAACAGGTTAGTTTTTACGTTGGGGGTACTGAGGTTACCCTCCTTACTGACCAAATCACCGACGTTGATATTACGTTGAATGACGACACCATCAAACGGTGCGACGATCTTTTTGAACTTGATGAACGCCTCGATGTTTCTGACCTTTTGCTCCGCGGCCTTTACCACGGCTGCCTGGGCGTTCCTATTTTTTACCTGTACTGTGATTGACTGCTCGGACACGGCTTGATTCTGACGCATCGCTATCCAACGCTGTGCGGTCACATCGGCAAGGGAGTACCTGACGCGTTCAGATTCGAGATCTGCACGCGCCTGTTGAAACTCAGCATCGAGATCCGGCGTGCTGATTTCTGCGAGGATGTCGCCGGCCTTCACGCTGTCACCGTAATCCTTGTACCACATCTTGACGTAGCCCGTGACGCGTGCGTAGGTCGGCGCTTCATACCAGCCGACGATATTGCCGGGGAGGATGATGCTCTGGGTCCCCGGCACCGGCTTTGGAATGACGACGGCTACGGTAGAAACGGCGTCTTTGAGCGTTTCGTCGTGCAACGTCTTGGCTTCCAGATGCCCCTCGTAGAATCGATAGGTGAAATAGGACAGGCAGAGAAAAATGGGGACGATCACCAAACCGTTTCTGCGTAAACTGTTCATGAGGCACGCTCCTTTTCTATTTGAGCGACTCGTCCTTCATAGATGATGGCATACACGCAGGGCACGAAAAACAGGGTAAAGAGAGTTGCCGCGAGTAGGCCGCCGATGACGGCGCGGCCCAACGGCGCGTTTTGAGAATAGCCCGTCGCCATGGGCACCATCCCGAGGATCATCGCCGATGCCGTCATGAGCACGGGACGAAAGCGGGTCCGTCCGGCTTCGATCGCGGCCCGTAGCGCGTCACCGTGCTCTTGGAGCCGGTCGCGGGCATAGGATACGACGAGGATCGAGTTGGCGGTCCCCGTGCCCATGCACATAATGGCACCGGTCAGCGCGGGTTCCGAGAGTCGCGTATGGGTCAGGAACAAGGCCCATGCGATACCAGCAAGTGCGCCCGGCAGAGCCGTGATGATGATGAAGGGATCGAGCCAGGATTGAAAATTGACGACGATCAATAGATAGACGAGCGCGATCGCGCCGAGCAGCCCGAAGATCAGTTCGAAATAGGCGTCGTTCATCAAGGAAGCCTGGCCGCGAATCTCTACCTCAGCCGACCGGGGCTTTTCATCCTTCATGTCCTCGACGATCTTTTCGACGTCTGCCAGTACGCCTCCCAGGTCCCGCCCCTCGGTTGAGACATAGATGTCGAACAGCGGCATGATATTGCCATGCGTGACCACACCGGGTGTGCCAACCGGAGTAATGTTCGCCATATTTCCGAGCAACTGCACTTTGTCATTGAGCGAGTCCGCTCGTGATCCCGAAGCTTCGACCGGGATGGTGTTGATACTGTTGACGCTATTGATGAACGGCTGCGGTGTATAGACGTTGATCAAGTAGGACATGCCGCTCGACGGATCGAGCCAATAAATCTGATCTACCTGTTGGCTGCCGGCGGTCGTCATGAGGAGGTTCTCGGCCATGTCGGAGAGGGTTCTATTGACCCCGAGCCCGAACGTGCGGTTGCCTTCGACCATCATGGTCGGTGTGCGCATCGTTTGTTGGATGACGACGTCCACGGTGCCGGGGATCTCTCGAAACTTGTCCATCAACTTGCGAGCAAATTCGTAGCTGGGGTAGGTATCAGGGCCGTTGACCTCCACATCGATCGGCGCAGGCGCGCCGAAGTTGAGGATCTTGGCGGTCAAGTCGGACGGCTGAAACGTGAACTCGGTTCCCGGAAAGCGTTCTTTCAAGCCTCTCCGCATAATCTGGCGGTATTCCCACACGGGAGCTTTTTCCTCCTTCAAGAGGATCGTCAGATCACAATCCTGGGAACCGATAGTCGGCGTCGGAATGAACGCGAGATTGTGCGGCCCGACCGGAAGGCCGCAATTGCTCACGATGTTTTCAACCTTGTCGGGGAGCAAATCTTTTTCGATTACCTCGGAGACCAGAGTAGCGATGCGCCCCGACACCTCGATGCGCGTGCCAAGGGGCACCCGCATATGCATCTGAATCACATCCGCCCTGATTTCCGGGAAATAGTCGCGTCCAAGGAAGAAATAAAGGGCCATTGAGCTCAACGCGATCGTGAACGCAACGGCGACGAAAGAACGGCGATGGGCGATCGCCCGTTCGAGCAGCGAGCCATACCGGTTGCGGAACTGGTCGAAGCGACGCTCGAACCCTTGCTGAAAGCGGGCAAACGCGTTCCCCGCTGATTGTTCCTGCCCGTGTTTCTGACTCTCATGTGGTTGCGACATGTGGTGATCCTTTCTCAGGATGAGCAGCCAACATATATTTCGCCATGGTCGGCACCAACGTGCGCGACAGGATGAAGGATGCGATCATCGCGATCATGACCGCCTCCGCCATGGGTTTGAACAGGTAGCCGGCGGTCCCGGTGAGCCCGAAGAGCGGGAACCATGCGATCGCGATGCAGAGAGTCGCGACGAGCGTAGGGACGACGATCTCATTGGCAGCGTCGACGATGGCTTGCTCCAACGGTTTCCCCATCTCGATATGGCGATCGATGTTCTCAATCATCACGGTTGCATCGTCGACCAGAATCCCGACGGCCAGAGCCAAACCGCCCAAGGTCATGACATTGACCGTTTCCTCGAGCCAATGCAGACCGATGATCGCCGTAAGAATGGACAATGGGATCGAGACCCATACGATGACGGTGGCCCGCCAGGAACCGAGCAGCACCAGCACGATGACGCCGACCAACGCGCCGGCCGTCAGCATTTCATGAAACACGTCGGAAATCGCATCCTTCACGAATGTCGAGGCGTCGCTCAGGAGTCTGATCTTCACGCTCTCCGGAGAGACTGCCTCGGCGCGCGGGATCATCTTCTTGATTCCCTCAACCACGTCCAGGGTCGAGGCTTCCGTGCTCTTCATAGCAACAAGGATGACGGTCTGTTTGCCCTTCACCAGCACTGAGTTCTGTTGGACCCGTCCCATGAGGCGCACCGACGCCACGTCACGCAGATAGACGAACGCATTGCCCTCCCGCTTGATCGGAATATCGGCAAAATCATTGATCTTCAAGGGTGACGCATTCGTCTGCACGATCCAGTCGGTGGCGCTGACCTTGATGTCGCCGGACGGCAGCACGAGGTACTGCTTCATGAGGGTATCGTGAATGTCTCTCGGCGTAAGGTTGCGGGCGAGCATCTTCTGCGGGTCGAGGTTGACCATGACCTGCATATCCTGGCCGCCGTACGGATGGGGGAGTACAATCCCCGGGACTGTAACCATGAGGGGGCGAATGCGCATGTAGGTGAGGTTATAGAGCTCCGCCGGCGTCATCTCATCGGAACTGATTTCGAGCATGGCCACCGGGATGGAGGACGGCGCGAGACGCATGACCATGGGCGGGGAAATGTCCGGCGGCAGCGCCTTGACGACATTCTGCGCAATGCCCACAATATCAGCTTCGGCTCTAGCTACGTCTACGTTGTCCTGCAGATACACATTGGTGATGCTGCTCCCGAAGTAAGACTGACTTCGGATGTACTTGATGCCTTCCACGGTCGAGGTCATGAATCGCTCAAACATGTAGGTGATGCGCCCCTCCACTTTCTGCGGCAGCATGCCGGAGTAGATCCAGACGATGGAGGTGACCGGAAGCGTGATATTCGGGAAGACGTCGGTCGGCATATGGTAAACCGTCAGTCCCCCAAACAGGATGATGAGAATACACATGACGACGAAAGTGTACGGCCTGCGGAGCGCAATGAGGACAAGCTTGTTCATATGTTCTGCCCCCTATCTCTCTTCAGAGGTTTGCAACGGATCCTTCACGACCCTCGAGCGACGACGCTGATCTATTTGTGTTTTGCCAGGTTGTTGCTTGCTGCTGATTTCGTTGGGCTTGCCCAAGAGCCCGTTGCTTTTCGCACCAGCCCTGAATGACCCCCGGTCGACGGGGCGGTCTCCAGCTTGACCGTCCCCATTACGAGTCCAAACAATCCACACGTAGCGCGAGGACCCTGAGATTCCCTTGTCTTGTGTATTTTGTGTGAGCATTGAACTCCTAGCTAGTAAAACCGCAGCCAACTACCTTCTTCTATAGCGCAAGGATCCGATAGTAGGAACTCGTAAATTTAGAAGTGGTGGAGGGGATTATTACGAGGTTAATGAATCTGGCCAGGTCTGCTGGTCGGCTTGTACGACCCCGTGGGTCCGAGCGTATGTAACTTAATCAGTGGTGGCCTACAGATTGCGCTGTGTCAGTACCTGGGCGTTATGGAACTCAATTGTCAGTGACGAAATGTTCGGCGTAGTGGCGATCTCATTCTCCGTCCGTCCCTCAATCGATAGCTGCAGCACTTCTCTGGCGCGCGGTGAGCACGCGTGTTCGAGTCAGAGTTTCCGTGGGAGGAGCAAAACCGCAGGGGTATCGAGTCGCACTCACTGAGTCTATGGAATGTGAGTTTCATCAAATCGGAAAGTGTCGGGAAACATGATCAGGCTCCATGCGACAGATGACGCATGTGGATCGACAACCATCCACATTGATCGCTATTTTCCCATAACCTATAGGACGAACCCTCGGGACCCGACTGCACTCTTATCCAGGACCGTAGCGGGTGGCAGCTCTATCTTCCACCAGGCAGGAACCGCAAGAAAATGCTTCACAACAGCAACGCCCTGTACAAACAGCGAAACAGTCTCAATCATGTTCAGTCACATCAAGGACTGGCGCCGCATCACCATGCACGATGACCGTTGGGCACACCTTTTGTTCGGCCAACCGCTTCCCAGCCATCTTCATTTTCTATTTCAACGAGTGAGTCCTCAGCTTGGGGGGCTCCCTGTTTTGGGGTGCCCCCCACTTCAACAGCATGTTCAGCGGGGCCTATTCGCTCGCAGTGGCCGCATCGACAATGATGCCCTGTACATCAAATAGGAACAGGGTGGAAACCCCCACGGGAATATGCTGCATTTTATGCCGAGCGTATTCTGTAACATGGTACGGCAGGTTCGTCCCCCAATCCGTCTTCAGCAACGCCAAGTCGTGATCACCTCGCAGAGAGTGGAGAAGCTTTCCCTTGACGGCGATATCCCATCCCGGCATATCAGCCCGATGATAGGCGACGGGCTCGTTCTCATTACTGAGAACAACCTTGAGTTTGTCGCCTGGTTCCACCGGCCAGATCCCCTTGTCACGTGCCCTGTTTTCCGAGAGAACCAGCGGCTCGAGCTGGCCGATATTGATCTCGATGCCCCCTGACTTGACGGCCTGCACCGTGCCGGTAATGACTTGATTCTCGGGCAACAGATATAGTCGCTCCATGTCCGACTCAGTGTTCGACTGTGCGATAGTTGGTTGCAGCAGATCATATGCGGTACTAGACACGATGAACAGTAGCAGGAAAGACAGCCATCCTGCGCCGACAGGCCTGCGTGGTGTCCGCGTTCTCCATGTCCAGTCCCACCTGGAAGCAGGAGGCGCTCCTCGGACCGGACCACGTACGTAGTCTGACGCTGTGGATCTGGCTGGACTGGTGCAGTCTAGGCTCAATGTTCTCATGGGAAATCCTCCTCTTTGTTCGTTATGCATGATCTTTCCGTCTTTCACACTCACATCCATTTCTACTAATTAGTCCTCGTGCAGATTGCGAGCGCGTAATACGTCCCTGTCCTCCGATGCACGCCGATGATTACCTCTTTCGTCAAGGACTCCACCTGGCTGTGCCACGTGCATTCCGTCAGCCATATCAGAGGTCCCGGTACCGACTGTTTTCGATTGTCCCGCGCCGATCGGGAGTGTGTCGGTCAACTCATATCGCAACAGGCGTAGATAGATCCTCTCATTCCGAAGCCTCTGAATTTCCACCTTCATATCCGTCAACATGCAATCGATTCCTCTCATCCTGTTCATCAGATCGGCAGACCTCTCGTGAACAGACTGTCGACTACCCTTAGCTTGCATGACGTTCGATGATGTCCGTACTAAATCAATCATGCGGTTCTTCGGTTTCATTTTTGATCCCTCCTCGGTCTCTCTGATGGGGTGCTGCACAATCGCCAGAGCAAGTCGCGGTTTCACATTCAAACCCCGCCGCTGCATCGGCCTATCGTCTCTGCGGCATCTAACAAGAACTCAGCCGACTACTTTTGTGTATAGCGGAATGATCCGATGGGGGGAACTCGTAAATTCACAAGAAGCGAAAGAGATTGTTACGAGATCAATAGGTCGGATAAGGGCTGTTAGTCGACTTGCACAATTCCGTGGGTCAGAGCGTATTTGACTAAATCAGCGGTGGTCTGCAGATTGAGCTGCGTCAGCACCTGACTCTTATGAAACTCAACCGTCCGTGAAGAAATATTCAGAGTAGCGCCGATCTCTTTTGCCGTCCGCCCCTCGGCCAGCAGCTGCAGTACTTCCCGCTGGCGAGTGGTAAGAGTGCGTGTTCGAGTTAGAGTGTCCGCTGTCGTGGAAAGAAACACATCAAGCACCTCTCTCGTGACTAACGGGGTAATGTAGGAACGGCCCGCCATCACCGCCTGCATCGCTTGCTCCAATTCATCGACCGCCGAACGTTTGAGCACATAGGCCGAAGCCCCCGCTTCAAAGGCGGATCGAACATACTCCGTGTCCGCGTGCATGGTGACGATGATGATCTTGGTATCTGGGCAGATCTTTTTCAGTTGAGTTGCCGCATCAATACCGTTCAGCAACGGCATGGACAGGTCAATAATTGCAATATCGGGCTGCAGCTTCTCCGCGCTGTCCAACAGCGCGCGCCCGTCCTCGACGGCGCCGACCAACTCATACTGCCCTTCGAGAATGCGACGGAACCCCTCCAACACAAGGCGATGATCATCCGCCAACAGTACACGCGGCTTAGGCATGGTGTCCTCCTTGAGCCAGCGAAATCTTCACTCGGATACGGGTGCCGTGTCCTGGTGTGGACGTCAACGCTAAAGTACCCTTCGCCAAGCGTACGCGCTCCTTCATGCTTAACAATCCAAGGTGTCCATTCGGCATCGCTGACTGCTTGACATCAAACCCCACTCCATCATCAAAAATGGAGAGGTCGACCGCCTCTTCCTCGCATATCAATTCTATTTCGACACGTGAGGCTCGAGCATGCCGGGCGATATTGCTGAGACTTTCTTGTACCACTCGAAATAGGCAAATGGTGACTTCGGCCGGCAGCGGCGAGGCGGGTTCGTTGTACACATAGGAGCACTTGATGCCTGTTTGGGGTGAAAAGTCGTCGACCAGACGACGCAACGCTTTCACCAGTCCCAAATCATCCAAGATGGATGGATGAAAGCGATAGGCCATTCGACGTATGTCGTCAGAGACGGCGGTAAGGCGTTCGGACATCCGGTGCATTTCTTTTAGCAGATGGTCAGGATCGGTGCATGGCCCCTTCTCCACCTGCCGGATGTCCATTGTCAGCATCGCAAGTCGTTGATTGATATCGTCGTGTAAGTCTCGGGAGATCCTCCGGCGATCCTCCTCCTGCGCCGTCAGAAGCTGCCCGGCTAGTGCCCGCAGATCCTCCTGATTCTGCTGGAGCTGTCGTTCTCTGGCTTGCAGCATGGATTCGCTCAAGCGCAGCGATTGTTCCGTCTCGTTGCGTTCGGCAATTTCTCTGATCAAAGATTGATTGAGGGTGGCTAACTGATGTGTCCGCGCTTCCACTCGTTCCTCGAGTTCGTCATGCGCCTTCTGGAGCGCTTCCTCAGCTCTGCGGCGATGCAGAAAGAACAACAACGGCAGCCAGATAGCCGTGAGGCTTAGCACACGATTGACTACCAGCATCCAAAGGGGAAGAATCGGAATGGCTGAAACACGCATGATGCCGCCCAAGTCCAGGACAGAACAAATAGCTGCGGTCATGAGTGGCGCTTTTCTGTGCGGCAGTAGAAAGGACAGAATGACCAGTCCGCCATAAAGCACGCCATTACCGAGGCCTCGAGGAAGATAGAGATCGAAGCAAAACAGGCCCACGCCAAGGACGATGATGACAGGCAGCAATGGGATACTGATCCGGGCCATGAGGCAATCCGTCAGGTTGCATTCACAATCTGCAGCGCATTCTCAATCAAGCAGCAGGCGTGTGTACACTCCCGTATCAAAGCCGTCCGGCATGCAGAACAATTAGGGTATCTGTGATCCATTGTACTCACTGTCAATCGAGGCCTTTCACTCGCCGGATGCGCGCGCTTGACTCTCACCGTCAGCATAGCGAACTCATGGAAATAAAGTCACTGAGGAATTCTGCAGGTAATTCCGGAATAATTACGAGGTCGGTGAGACATCCTGCCTGAATCGTGTGAAAACGATCATCTCAATCGGAATTACTCATGATCAGATCGGTCACGCCGATGGAGAAGCGCCTTGAGCAACACGAGCCCAACATTGGCGGTGGCCAAGGTCCGGTCGAAGCGGGCCATGACTGGCTTCAGTTTGTCATAGAATGCAAACGTCACTTGCGGGATACGGTCTGTCGCTATCGGGTCTTCTCTCAACTGCACGGATAAGCGTCTGAACATCTCTCCTATAGCACGGTTTGTAGCCTTGATGGCTTTTTGTGTTACCAGTCGCGAATGATCCGAGCTAGCTGGGACACTGACTTCAAAAGCGGTCGGATTGAGTGGAAACTATAGAGGAAGATTCTCGGTAAGGAACGCCCTCTCTGAGTTTCTCTTTGCCGCCGGCATGGTTCGGTCCAGCGGGTTTTCCCATCACATGATAGTACAGCACCGGAATGACAATGAGGGTCAGCAGGGTCGAGGCACCGACACCGAAGAGTAACGAGACAGCCAATCCTTGGAAGATGGGATCCAGAATGATGACGAAGGCACCGACCATCAGCGCAGCGGCGGTGAGAAGAATGGGCCTTGTGCGAATAGCACCAGCCTTGACGACGGCTTCAGCCAAGGGCACGCCGGTACGTTCTTGCAGCTGAATGAAGTCGACGAGGAGAATGGAGTTCCGCACGATGATCCCCGCCAGCGCGATGAAGCCGATCATGGAGGTAGCGGTGAAATACGACCCCGTCAGCCAATGCCCGGGCAAAATGCCGATGAGCGTGAGTGGAATCGGCGCCATGATGATCAACGGGGTGACGAACGATTGGAACTGCCCGACGATCAACAGATAGATGAGCAACATGGCCACAGCAAACGCGAGGCCCATATCTCGGAATGTTTCATAAGTAATGTGCCATTCTCCATCCCACTTCATCGCGATCTTCTCTTCCGACCACGGCTGCGAGGCGTAGTATTGCTCAACCTGATACCCTTCTTCCGCTCGATACGTTTCCAGCCTTTTCCCGACTCCCAGCACTCCGTACACCGGACTCTCGGCTTGCTCCGCTCCAGGACCACCGACGTCCGCAACCACATACACGACCGGCTTTTGATTCTTGTGATAGATCGCTTTGTCTTGAACCGTTCGCTCGACCGTGAGTATTTCGGACAGCTGGATGATGCCGCCGGTCTTTGTACGCAGCCCGATCTCCCCGAGATGCTCCAGCCCGGTCCGCTCAGCGAGCGGGAGGCGAAGCACGATTTGGACTGGACTCTTCTCTTGCGGGATATGGACGAGGCCAACCTTCGTTCCTTGGAGTGCCATACGAAGCGTGGTGACGATTTCATCGGAAGGAATACCGGCGAGGGCTGCCTTGGCACGATCAACGGTGAAGACATATTTCACCTGCTCCGCCTCGATATAGTCATCCACGTCGACCACTCCCGATGTGGATTCGAAGAGCCCTCGGATCTCCCGTGCCACGGCAAGTTGCCTGTTGTAGTCGGGCCCATAGACCTCCGCAACGAGCACTGATTGCACGGGCGGCCCGGGCGGTACCTCGACGATCTTCACACTGGCGCCATATTCACGGGCGATCTCCTGCACCGGTGGACGAATCCGCTGGGCGATGTCATGGCTCTGGGTGGCTCGCTCGTGCTTCGCGACCAGATTGATTTGAATGTCCGCCTCGTGAGGTTGCTCCCGCAGATAGTAGTGCCGGACAAGTCCACTGAAGTTGAAGGGAGAGGCCGTTCCGACATACACCTGATAATCCCGCACTTCCGGCACCGTCTTCACATAGCGTCCCAGCGCCTGAGTGACTCGGGCGGTCTCTTCGAGCGTGGTCCCCTCCGGCATGTCGACCACCAATTGGATCTCGCTCTTATTGTCGAAGGGGAGCATCTTCACAACGACATGGCGGGTGTAGAACAACAGCGTCGATGCGACGAGCAAGAGCCCGACTCCTGCCAGAAACGCATAGGCGAGGAACGGATGGGCCAGCAGCGGAGAAAGAATCCGCCGATACATCCGAGCCGTCAAACCTCGGTCATCGCTCTCATGGTCGACTCCTGAAAGGGAAGTTCCCGGACGATAACAGGTCTGGCAAAACCAGGGGATCACAATGAAGGCAACCAACAGCGAGAAAAACATTGCGATGGACGCGTTGACGGGAATCGGCCTCATATAGGGCCCCATGAGCCCGGAGACGAAGGCCATCGGCAGAAGGGCGGCGATGACGGTGAATGTCGCCAAGATCGTGGGATTCCCGACTTCATCAACCGCCTGGATGGAGGCTTCGTGGTGAGCGGTGAGACGCATCTTCAGATGGCGATAGGTGTTTTCGACGACCACGATGGCATCATCCACGAGAATGCCGATGGAAAATATGAGGGCAAACAGTGTCACCCGGTTGATCGTATAACCGATCATCATCGACGTGAAAAGCGTGAGCGCAAGAGTCAACGGAATCGCGATGGAGACGACGAGCGCCGGCCTCGGCCCCAATGTCACACCGAGGAAGACCACGACCGCAACGACAGCGATCAGGAGGTGCCACAGCAGTTCATTGGCCTTCTCCTGGGCTGTTTCTCCATAATCCCGCGTCACCGTCACACGGACGTCCGACGGAATGACTCTGCCTCTCATCTCATCGACTTTTCGGATCACCTCAGCGGCGATGGTCACCGCATTCATCCCGGCCTGCTTGGCAATGGCGACGGTGACAGCGGGGTCTTCGTGAAGCGTCTCTCGTGAGGCGTCGTTCGTAAGCCCCGCTTCACGGGTGCCTCCGGCGCCCACACCGAACCAAACATAACTCGTCGCTTCTGCTGGTCCGTCCGTGACTTCCGCTACTTGGCGCAAATACACCGGTCGTTGCTCCTTGACGCCGACGACCAGACTTTCTAGATCTTCCCGTGACCGGATGAAGCGACCCGTTTCTACCAGAAAGTTTTGATTACGACTGTCGAAGCGGCCGGTCGACAAGGCGCGGTTCTCGCCGCGCACGACGTTCATTATCTGCAGCGGTGTCAGCCCGTAGGCCTTTAATCTCGTCGGATCGATCTGGATACGCAACTCGCGTGGCCTCCCACCGACAATGAATCCAGCCGATGTGCCCGCTACCTTCTTGACCTCCTCTAGGACCTGTTCGGCCAGCCGATGGAGCTCAAATTCCCCATAGCGCTCACTCGACAGCGTGAGGGTGACAATGGGGACGTCGTTGACGTCTTTCGGCTTGACCAGAAACGGTTCGGCGCCGGGTGGTAAGAGATCTTGGTTCGCCATCAACTTGTCATACAGATCGACCAGACTCTGCTCCATCGGCTGACCGACATAGAACCGGACAATGATCAGGGCGCCACCAGGTCTCGAGATCGAATACACATACTCGACCCCCTTGATATCGGAGAGCTTCCGCTCAAAGGGTTTGGTGAGTTGCTCTTCAACGATCTTGGCTGATGCCCCGGGAAACGGCAGCCAGACATCGGCCATCGGCACGACGATCTGTGGCTCCTCCTCACGAGGTGTACCGACCACCGCAAACAGACCCAGGAGCAGCACACCCAGCATAATGAGCGGTGTGAGTTTACTGTCGATAAAGAGGGCGGCGATGCGTCCGCTCAGGCCTGGCTCGTAATTCGTCATACGTCAACCGTCATGCGTCGTTTGTATCTCCTGAAGCGGAACGGTTCGAGTCGAAAGTTTCTTGTTTCGAGTTTGAAGTTCGAACCGCTTCCGGCACGAGACTCGAAACACGCAATTCCTATTGGGATGGCGATGTCACCGTCTCAACGACCTGAACGGCTGCTCCGTCAACTCCACGACTTCCGTCCATCAAGACCCGTTCGCTTTCGTTGATGCCGGACAGAAGCTCGACATGTTGTTCGAACCTCCGCCCGACTTTGACCCATCGGAGCCGTGCGATCTGGTCCGATCCAACGACGTAGACACTGCTGAGCTCGCCTCGCTCGACGAGGGCCGTCACAGGAACCAGAATGGTTTGCGTGACACCTTTCTCGAGAGGAAATCGGCCGAACATCCCAGTCCTCAGTCCCTCGACTTTGGGCAAATCGACCTTAACCGTGAAGGTATGCGTTTGCGGATCTCCCGCGGGAAGAATCTGGCTGACTATACCGATCAACTCTTGGCCGCCTACGGCATCAATAACGACCCGAATCTTATCGCCTCGAGAAACCAACCTGAGATCTCCTTCCGCGACCGTGGCTTCCAGGCGAAGACGTAGAGGATCTTCCATTTTGAGCAGCGGCTGACCCGGTGACGCTAATTCTCCTGCCTCTACTTGTTTTTCAGTGATGATGCCGTCGAACGGCGCTCTCACCGTCGTATAACTGAGCTGAGCCTCCACGGCCTTGCGATTGGCATCCGCGACTCGATGGGCTCGAGTCGCATTCTCCATCTCCTGTTTCGAGACTGCATCTTGGGCATACAGCTGGTTCATCCTGTCGAGATGCGCCTTCGCATTCTCGATCTCCGCATGCGCGCGGGCCAGGTCTGCTTGGAGGTCTCGGCTATCCAGCCGGATCAAGAGCTGCCCCTTGGAGACCTTCGAGCCTTCTCGAACCAGCAACGTATCGATGGTCCCTTGGATACGACTGGAGAGCGTGGCTTGGAAGATCGGAGCAACCTGACCGGTGACTTCAACGCGAATCGGCACCGATACCGGCTTGGCTTCCACGACTGCGGCCTGAATCGTCTTCTGTGGAGCGGCGGATACCACCGGTGCGACCGGCTCTTCCTTGGATCCGCAGCCGGTTGAGAGCAGGATCGCGAGGACGATGTATTTCGTTGGGTTGACCCTCATCTGCGTGATGTGTTCCTCCGGACTCACGCTTCGCCCGCAGCAGCCCGAGCATGGTCTTCACACTGATCCTGAGCCTGTGCACTCTTCTGATCGTCCCATATCCCGCGCTTGGCCCCTAGCTGTCGAAGGAGACATTCGGCTGTCTTGAGCAGCTCTTCCAACCGACGATCTGGTTTCGCCCCGTAGTGTCCCCGGTCGAAGATGGGAACTTGAAGACAGACTTCCGCTCGATACTGACGTTCCGGAGCATACATAATACGGTGCATCGGCGGTTCGGGATATTCGCAGGGCTTCAGAAGATCCAGCGACTGAAAGAACACACGGCACAGCCGTCGAAGGTCACCGATGAGGTCGCGCAGCTCGGCGTCCTCGCCCGACGGCAGATGTTTAGGATCCTGAAAAGCCGCGTAGAGGTTGAGTTGAAAACCAATCTGCACGATCTGATTCGATCCATCTTTCACATAGAAGGGATCGTGGTCGAAGCAGACCTTCCGAGCGGCAATCATTTTGCGGAGATCTCGCTCGCTCGCAAATGCATCTGTCAAAATCAGAGGAATGGCCATAGCAGCTTTCCTGATCCTCCGTTACTCCCCGGACGGCTCGGCATTCACCCAAGAATAAGGCATCCCACAACAAAGTCACGACTATTCTTGCACGCCGAGCTTTCGTAAGAGTGCCATCATCGGACACCAGCCGGTAAAGGCCGATTGAATCAGATTGACCGCCACAAAGGCGGCGAAATAGTTCCAATAGGGATGAACGGTCGCGCCCAATATCACTGCGATCAGCACAAACACGCCTGCGATGAATCGGAGCTGTTCATTGAGTTTCATGTAGGCCTCCTTCCCTCTTGCCTATGTGAGTCACAGACCGAGCAAAGGATTCACACAGACCCCGAAACGTGCCTTTTCCAGCGGACAAACCCTCCGGTCAGATTATGACAACCGGTCATACCTGCGTGCCGCAACAGTCGCTCGGTGAAATACCTTCGTTGACCGACCGCACAGATAGGTGACAACGGACTGATCTGTCGGCAACTCGCCCACCCTCGTGCGTAATTCCGGGAAGGGAAAATCCAGGAATATGTCCGATCTTGAACTCGGCGGAACTTCTCACATTCACAATCACCGGTGGCGTCGCAGTCTCCAATGCAAGTTGCAGCTCGATCGGCATGATTGGCATCGTGCTCCCACGCAAGACATTGGCACCCTGAAATCCAACCAGATTAACGGCGTCCTTCGCACTTCCATATTGTGGGGGATAACACAGCTCGGCTTGCTCCAAATCGAAGACCATGGCTCCCATTTGAATCGCCATGGCCAGCACATCAATCCGCTTATCGCCCCCCCCTTCACCAACGGCTTGGGCCCCGAGGATTCGGCCCGTGGAAGTCTCGAAGATCAGTCTGATCGTCAGCCTCGTTGCCCCAAACGGCTCACGATATCTCCAATGCGTGGTGAGCTCATGCACGTCGATTTCTTTCGCCACTCAATCAATCGAGAGAACCTCAATCTTTGTCGGAACGTCGAACGCCAGCAATTCCTTGAGGGTCTCAGGGCCGGCTACCAGAGGGTCATTGCGATCAGAGATTTCGCCGCCCAGGTACTAGGGTAGGCCGCGGTTGGTAAAACCGGCATGCGAGCCACGCCCGAGTACGACGATGTGGGCCGACTCATCCCGTCGGCGTGCTCTGGCCGCGGCGCTGGTTCCGCCGGCACTCCCACCCACAATAATGATGCGGGTCCGTCGACTTATAGATGTGATCTTTCCTCCTCTCATGGCCGTGATTCGATCGAACCGGCAGACACAACCCACACGATGAGAGGCCGGTGCTGCCCCTCCGAACAGGACCAATTGGTTTAGTGAGAAGCTCAATGCGGACATTGGAGTAAGCACTCTCTTCCCTTCACGACTTATCGGCCTGCAGAAAACCGATACATATCGTGACAGGCCGTGCAGCGAGCCGTCATGCTCGACAAACGTTGCAGGATTTGTTGTGGTGTCTCATTCTGGACGATTGCATCAGCCAGCGCATCCATATCCTTGTGGATCGACATGCCCATCTGCTTAAACGGCAGCGGCAACTTCGCCATGATGGCCGGCTCCGCATCCGCCGCCATATGCATGCCGACCGCTCGAGTCGTTTCTTCCATCTGTTTCAGGTCAGGCTTCGGTTCCCCCAACCCCCTGATGATGCCGTCTATCGCTTTCAACAGATGCCGCATCTCCGCCAGAATCTGATCGCGTTCGGCCGGTGCCAATAGTATTTCCACGCGCCCATCACTCCCTTCCGTCGTCCAGCCTTTGACGAAAAACCAGCTGAATGCGGCAATGGTCATGACCCACAGCATCAATGCGATCAATCCCATTGAACTCAGCGTCGCTTTTCCGTCCATCTGATGGAATCTTTGACGCAGAGAGATCGTTGTTCGGCGCGGCATCAGCATTCCTCCAACTTCGTGACCCAAAATGAATTTTGAACGGCAGGCGATCCTAGAATAGCCCACCGGTCATACACGTGTCCTCTCAATTCAACCGGATGACTCACGCAAGTCCGACTTCACCCGTTACTGGTTGGGCTCGTTGAACGGCTGTTTGATACTCACAGCGCCACGAAGCTCGCCCGCCTGGTACCCGGTCGCCGTATCGAATGGGTACTGCGCCTTCAGGCGCTGTTGAATCTCACCCGGAATCGTTGCCACGGGTCCATGACACAGAAGACATTGCGGCTGCACGGCGATCGCCTTCATGAACCGATAGTATCGTCCGCTCGGTTCCGTCACCACCTCACTCTGGGTCATGCCCGCGAAAGCCTCCCCTTTCGTGGCACGCTCGGCAAATTCGCCCAGCACCTTCTGCTCCCACGCATCCGGCATGCCGAGCAAGGGATTGCGCACACGTGTCCCCACGCGCGTCACCCGCCAACCATGTTCGCGCGACAACCGGCCCGCGATCTCCGGCGCCAGCTCGGCACAGACTTTGATCGCCTCTGTCGGACCGCCCTTAGCCATTTCCCTCGTCATGGCTGCACCCAGTTCCCTCACAAATCCCATGGCCACTTCAGACGCGGCTCTTTCGAGTCCTGTTGTATCTTCGACGGCGAAACCATGCGAAGGTACTAGAAGCGCAATACACACCCCGATACTCACTTGTAGTTTTCGTAGCCACAACATTGTCATATCTCCATCCATACGCTTGCGCCCCATGTTTAATGCTGGTGCTGCTGACCTCCGCTGGACTCTCCACTCTCATGATCTCCTCCGCCATGTCCTCCGTGGCTGCCTCCACTCATGCCGCCACCGCCCATTCCCCCCATACCTCCCATCATGCCACCCCGGCCCATTCCGCCCATTCCTCCACCCATCCCGCCGCTATGTTGACTCTCATCCTGACTCTTCATGTGTTCACGATGAACTCGGTCCTTCTCCCGTTGATCAGGGGTCAACAGGGCCATGGCGGTGCGCTTCCCCTTGATGGCCGAGAGCAGACAAGCCGCTTCTGACTTTTTCAACTGCTCGACTTTGGCCTGAATGGTCGTGAGGTCGGCCTGCTCATCTTCCAGCATGGCGTGCAGTTCAAGTTTGGCAATCTTCACATCGGCTTCCAACCTGGCCTCCGAACGCTGGAAGTCCAGCTGTAAGGCTTTGAGTTTGCCGACCTGCTCCTGCGTCAACCCAAACTCTTTGGCATGCTTCAACAGATGTTTCAGGTAATGCCCACTATGATCGTCCTGTCCCTCCTGACCGTGACCGCCTTGCCCCTTCTTCCCATGGCCCTCGTCGGCAAAGACAGGGAACACCATCATCGCGACCGCTACTGCGATTCCCAAAAATCCAAAACCTAATCTCCTCATTATCATTCCCTCCGTTTGTAAATTAGAAAACTCCGTCGGCTCTTTCCACTCATGGACCGCCTTGAGGCACAACCGCTTATGGTCACTGGATCGATCGGCGGTTCCTTTTGTGAGTATGAGTCACGCATGCTCAGAATGGATTCACATGATTCGGACCATCCCTCGCCAGACACCCCATAAGTTCGCCACCTCCGACTCGTCAGGGATCATCGCGGTCATGACCAATGTCGAGGCGCTGATCCGTGACCACCGTATGCGAACACGACACAGTAGCAAAGCTCATGGCCGCTCGATGCTTCGGTATGCCGGGACATGGTGCCTGTTTCCCTGAATCAGCGCGCGCCCCAGCTCAATGCGATCCCGTTATGGAGGATGAGACCGGCAGCGACGGCGGCTGCAACGACTGCAAATTGTTTCGCAAGGCGTGCTGGGGGGATTCGACGTGCCACCTCTGTTCCCGCGAGCATCCCCAGACCGCTGCCCAGCAACAGCAAGCCCGTCACAAGCCAATCGAGCCGGCCCTGTTGTACATGACCCAATAGGCCGCCGAGCGAGACAATCGCGATAATCAGCAGCGAGGTGCCGACCGCCATCTGCATCGGGAAGCCCAAAATCATCGACAATGCCGGCACGATGACGAAGCCTCCGCCGACACCAAACAATCCGGTGACGACGCCGGCCAGTAACCCGACGACCAGAGCTCTGATCACGCATCTGCGAGGCATCTCGTCTGCGCAGCGTAGGCCCTCGTCCATGGCCGAGACGGTGTGGCCTTGCCACGTCCGCCAGGCGACGGCCAACATCAAAACCCCGAGCAAGAGGAGGATGAGTTCTTCGCGAACCAGGCGATGAGCGAGCGCGCCCAACCACGCACCGATCCAGCCGCTGGCGCTGAACAGGGCTGCCGCCTTCAGCCGAACGTTGCCTGCTCTGAGGTGACCGTATGCGCCGAGTCCCGCGGAGGCCGCGACGACAAGGAGCGACGTCGCGGTCGCTTCCTGTACAGGCAGCCCAAGACCATACACCAACAAGGGAATCGCCAACAGCGACCCGCCGGCTCCTGTCGCGCCCAATGTCACGCCCACAATTCCGCCGAAGAGAACCGCAAGAAAACTTTCCCAGCTCATCGATCGGTACGGCAAATCCATAGGCTTGCCGCCCTTCTGTCAACCGACGATTGTCTGGACGTCAGATGAGTCATATCCTAATCATCACCCCATCATGCACGACCCGCGTCGTGACCGCACTTTTCCCAAGCGATGGTTGATCCCTACTCATTCGTTTCTTTCCACATCAAGCATGTGCCTCCTCCACCAAATGAGAGTCGCTGCGATCAGATTGGACTCACGAAAAGCGGGGCGCCGTTTCGTTGCCCTTGGGATCGAATTGAGGAGTGCGCAACAGCTGCTCACAGATGCAACAGCGTAAAGACGGCTGAGCTTCGCCACGCGACTCCGATGTGATACAGGTGTACTCAGGGCAACGTTTCGAGAGAGGGAGAATCGTAACGACCGACCGGTTTGAGCGGTCACCTAGGGCCATCCACCGTGAACAGCTGGACCGGATCACTTACCACTCGCTGACGCAACGTCATTTCTCATTCAATTGTGTTACGCCAGTTCCCCAGTCGACCGAATGACCGACTCCAGCTTTCTGAGGCTTTCGACCTGTCCGAGCACGATCAAGGTATCCCCTGCGACCAACTCGACTTTGGCGCCAGGATTAAATTCAAGATGTCCGGATCGGCGTTTGACCCCAACCACGATCAACCCCCGTTCCTCACCAAGTCCGCATTCGCAAGGTGTCTTCCCGTCAAAGCGTGACCCCTGTTCAATCGTGATTTCTTCGATTTGCAACCCGAGGTGCTCGCGCTTTGTGGCCAGATCCAGAAACTCCACAACGTTGGGTCTGAGCAAGACCTGCGCGATCTGGCTTGCCCCGATGAGATACGGGGACGTGACCCGGTTGGCTCCGGCTCGAAGCAGCTTTTGTTCAGATCCTTCCTCACCGGCTCGTGCCATGATAAAGAGATGTTTATTGAGTCCCCGTGCGGTCAAGACGATATAGAGGTTTTCCGTGTCGGTATTCACCAAGGAGACCAAGCCCTTCGCCCGTTCGATCCCAGCACGCACTAACACCTGATCCTGCGTCGCATCCCCTTCAATGACCACAAATCCCTCTCCTCGTGCGGCAGCCACGACCGGCGGGCTTTTCTCGACGATGACAACAGTGACCGGTTTGGCTTGAAGTTCTTTGCACACATGCCGGCCCATCCGACCGTACCCGCACACGATGTAGTGGTCGTTCAAAGTTTTCACTCTCCCTCCCTGTCGATACCGGCCAAAGGCCTGTTGAAGCTCCCCCTCCAGAGCAAAGCGAGCAACATTCCCTACCACATAGAAGAGTGTCCCCACTCCCATGAGGATCAGCACAATGGTGAAGAGCCTCCCCGCCGATGAGAGGGGATGAATCTCGCCGTACCCAACCGTCGTCAGTGTGGTCACCGTCATATAGAGGCCGTCGAACGCCGACCACCCCTCGATCAGCACATACCCAACCGTACCAAGGCTGATGACAAGGAACAGGATGCCGCTGGCATAGACGAGATGTCTCAGCGGACTTCCGGCGTGCATACTGATTCCTCTATATGGATTCCCTGCCCGATCACGATGACATACCGCAGTGGCCCCACCGGCGCAGAGGCGCGAATATCGAACACCAGCCGTTCAGAGCCGACTGGATCGCACGTGCCTACCAAAGCTACAAGATTGTCCTCGTCCAGGCATCAGCAACGGTATCCGACGCGTTCATGAGTACCGCAAGGTCAGAAGAGCTTGTCGATTTCTCCTTTGGCTCTGGCCAAATTGATCCGTGAGGCGTTGAACCGGAACAGCGCTTCAATCTGATTGTCGCGAGCCCTCGCGACTGAGGCTTGAGCGTTTGTCACTTCGATATTAGTCACCAAGCCGGCGGCAAACCGATCCTTGGCGAAGGTCAATTCCTTTAACGCCAACTCCAAGCCCTTCTCGGCCACGGCGACCTGTTGCGTGGACGACTCCAGGGTGAGCAACGCGTTTCGTACTTCTAGAGTAACTTGATCCGATACATCCTTCATGCGGATTGATTCTTGCCGGACTCGGCTGCGGTTTTCAGAGATTCGACCTTCCCGCTGGCCTCCGTCGAAAATGGGAATGGAGAGCGTCAGGCCGATGGACCGCGTGGTCATTGCCTCATCCGGCTTCAACCCGATCCAGCCGTAGTCGCCGTTCAACGAGAGCGAAGGTATGCGTTCGCTGGTCACGGAACTGAGGCTGAGCGTCGCGAGTCGCTGGCGAGTTTCTTGAGCCCTCAACTCCAGCCGCTGTTCGCGCGCGGTGACGAGTGCTTCTTCCACACGTTGCGTGACTGGCGGAACGAATTTCAATTCATCGGTCAATGTCAGTCGTACGTCAAATGCGATCCCCAGCGCCCGAATCAGATTGAGACGCGCGCTTTCCTGTTCATTCTGGGATACCAACAACCGTTGTTTGTTGTTCTCCAGCTGCACCTCTTGACGGGTGACATCTAAACCCGTTGCCACGCCTGCCGTTCTGCGATCTCTTGCCAACTTGAGCAATTGCTGACTGAGCTCAATATCGGTCAGACGCGCCTTGACCGCTTCGTCGGCCCGTAACACTTCGATATACAGCAATCCAACCGTGGCCATCACATCGCGCTTCGTCACCTCCGCCTCCAGCCCAGCCACATCGAGTCCCGATTTCGCCGCCCGCCATCGCTGAAGGAGACTGAGGCTGAAGATGTTTTGCACAAGGGTTGCCCGTGCGTCATAGACTTCAAACGGATCCGTCACGCTCCGGGTGAGGCCCAGACCCGAGAGTCGATCGGCGGGAAGCCCGAAGGCCGCTAGATTGACGGTTTGATGTCTGCCGGTGAGGTATCCACCGACATTCGGAAGCAACGCACCGAAACTCGTATTGGTCTGTGCTTGTGCGGCGGCAATTCGTTCTTTCAGCAGCCGCACATTGACGTTGTTGTCGACCGCAGCTTGAATCGCGTCGCGCAGGCTCAACTTGAGCTCCGGTGCGACAGCCTCTTGCTCCTCCGCCGCAACATGCCCTGGGCTCATCACACAAAGGAGCATGACGGTGAGGAGCACTCCGAAAGCCCTTTCACCCAGGCCGCTTGGTTCTGCGCCGAAGATCAACGCCATGACCGTCTCCCTCGTCTTTGGCAGTCGACCAGGTGTGCTGACTGAGTCCGCGATGAGAATGATCGACTAGCCCGGTTTTCGACCTGATAGACCACCAAAGGCGCCGTAAGCCGACTCATCGGCGTTGCTCCAACTTCGTGATCCCCAGCGCGTTCATGACCACGCGTTCGTAAAAGGGTTCGCTTTCGCCCTTTTTCATCTTGCGGAGGAAATACTTCTCCAGCGCGATCTTGCCTAAGTGCACCCAGCGGCCTTTCTTGGCCCAGGTTACGTCTCGAGGCGCCATTTGCGGCAGCGCTACGAAGGCCACGCCCGTGTCACCCATATCCGCCAAGCAGACCGCATTCCACGTGGCGGTCTCTCGCTGGGTCTCGTTCTCGATATCAGCCTGAATGTTGTGCACGGCCGCCCGCACCATCGACTCGATCATATAGCCCGTCTTGGGCGCCCCAGTCGGCACCGTGGTCTGCTCCACTGGTGGAATGGCGACACAGACACCCACAGCATAAATGTTCTTGTACTTGGGGTTGGCCTGATACGCATCGATATTGACGAAGCCTTTGGGATTGCACAGGCCCGGGGTTCCGGCCACAGCATCGACCCCGCTGAAGGGTGGAATGAACATCGAATAGCGGAAGGGAATCTCCTGCCCATCTTCCATCTGCAACTTGCCGGGCTGCACTTCCTTGATCGAGGCGTTGACGATCGGTGTGATGGAATGGTCCGCGAACTCATCCTCCATCAAACGCCGCGATTTCCCGACACCAGCGAGGCCCATATGACCGATGTAGGGTTCAGGCGTCACGAAATAGATCGGCACTTTCCGTCGCAGTCTTTTTTTGCGTAGATCGGTATCCAGAATAAACGCCATCTCGTACGCCGGGCCGAAGCAGGAGGCGCCTTGCGCCGCCCCGACCACGATCGGACCTGGATCCTTCAGGAAGCTCTGGTAAGCCCCCCAGGTCTGCTCCGCATGGTCCACCGTACAGATGGAATGGGTATGTCCACTGGGGCCGAGTCCCGGCACGGCGCTGAAATTCAATTTTGGCCCAGTGGCGATGATAAGATAGTCGTACGGCACCTCGCCTTTTGCCGTGATGATCCGGTTCTGCTCAGGTTCGATGCGCTGGGCCGCTTCGTAGATGAACTCGATTCCTTTCTTCTCCAACACCGGCCCCACCGCGAAGCTGATGTCCCTTCGCTTGCGCCAACCCACGGCGACCCACGGGTTGGACGGAACAAAGTGGAAATAATCGACATTCGAAATCACCGTCACCTTGTGCTTCTGGTCCAGTAAGGCTCGTGCCTCGTACGCAGCGGGCAAGCCGCCGATTGATGCGCCGATAATGACGATCCGTGCCATCGTTCACCTCCAATTGCTCATACAAACAATTTCTGAACGTTACCTTCTCACCTTCTGATTCTCAAGACCGGGAACTCCTTCCGTTTGACTCAGAGTCCTCCGCCTCCATCCCACTCCGCTCTCTCATACTGAGCTCAGGACCTCATACGCAGCCCGTCACCATGTTACCGGAGCGACATTGATCTCGGTTACTAGCCCGCATTATTCATGACGGTTCGTCACGAAACCGACAAGACGCCTTGCGAGACGGGCACGCGGAGGCCCGAGGGACCAAGGCGTACTTGAACAGTACGTCGAGGTCGCGAGGGACGAGCCTGGCCGCCGCACACGCGCAACCAGGCTTGTCGCAGCAGCGTCTTGGCGGTTGCAGTAGAAGTGTTCATGAATAATGCGGGCTAGGGATTGCCTGCCTTTCGAGGCTTGTGCCATCCGGCCATGGCAGGAGCCCTCACCTGGGTGTGAGTCACCACATCAGAAATGGATTCACCCTCGTTTGACTTTCGGTTCTTCTCCCCCCCTACTGCCTGTTGCTCATGGCAAACAGCTATTCACTTGCTTTGAAGCGATACATGTCGTGACAGGCCGTGCAGAGAGCCGTCGTGCTCCACAACCGTCGTAAGATCTGCGGCGGTGTCTCGCCCTGCACGACCGCTTCGGCCAGGGCATCCAGGTCTTTGTGGATCGACATCCCCATCTATATAAACACCAGCGGCAACTTGGCCATCATCTCTTTACACAGATAGGCCAGCTCTTCGACCAATCAGTCCGTGAAAGCGGCAAGGAGAAAACCGCGCGCGGGGGGGGGGCCTAGCATTTAGCCTTGGAAATTCACTGGTTCCGTGCAACGACAAGAGTCGCCCTATGCTACAGGGGGCACCGAACCTTTGTGGCAGAAGGCGGCAACCTAAGTTAGGTTTAACGCCCCGCTAACTTTCTTCTCATGGACACATAGTAGCCTAACCCTTGTTTGGTCACCTCGGCTCCGTTCCATGGTTTTCAGTCGGCAAACAGCTTCTTCTTCAACCAATTTGTAGGGGGACGACCAGATATGAGGAACAGACGTATCGCTGCTGACCAACTGGTAGAGGCTCCTCTACTTGCCGGAGACCTGTAGCGAACCCACATTCATCAACCGCACAAAATGTGGTCACTCGTTTAGGCTACTTTTATGTTATGGTTCCAATTATGAAGACTGCGTTCACAACGGCGCCGGTGCTCTTACCGGGAGACGAGACTCACTGCCATAGGGTACGCACAAGTGGAGGAATGCGCTTATGAGACAGACGTTTGGGGTGCTGAGTTTTGTCATATGTTTGAACATGACCGCAAACTCCATGGCGCTGGCAGCCGACGCCGGCGAGCAGGACTTTGCCAAAGGAGAGAATCTTTTAAAGCACAAACAATATGCCGAAGCACGTACGACGTTGGAGGCAGGGCTCATCAAGAATTCGTCCAATGTGCAGGCTCATTTTAATCTGGCTGAGGCCTGTCGAGGATTAGGAGCCTGGGACTGCGCGGAAGAACATTACGAGACCGCGTTACATCTGGATGCGAAATCCAGGATCACAGGGACGAGGGAGCCACGCTTAAGCAAAATGAAGGTGTGGCAGTCACTGGAGGAAGTAACAGCCTGGCGCTTGCTGGAGGAGGCAAAGAGTCTGATTGCCGATGGGCAGGCTCAGCCCGATAAGATGAAGCAGGCGGAAGAGGTCCTGGATGGGGCTCATGAGCTGGGCCTCAATAATGAGCAACAGGCCGTCTATGAACAGTTACAAGCGAAATTCCCTGGGCGACGTTCGGCCCGCTCGCTGGATGATCTGAAATCAGATGGACTTGCAGGAATGGCGTTCCCGACCAACCCCCGCGACATACCGATGGCGCTGGTGCCGGCAGGGGAATTCACGATGGGGAGTACGCTGAAAGCTGACGAAAAGCCAGTGCATCGCGTCTTCCTTGACGCGTTCTATATGGACAAGTATCACGTGACCGTGGGGCAGTATGCCAAGTATCTGGAGGCGACGGGCGCGGCGGTACCGCCGGAATGGGAGGTCATGAACCAACCTCGCCATCAGAAACGTCCGGTCGTCAACGTCAGCTGGTCAGATGCGGTCACGTACTGCAAATGGGCCGGGAAGCGTCTGCCGACCGAGGCAGAGTGGGAAAAGGCGGCTCGGGGGACGGATGGCCGTCTCTATCCCTGGGGCAACGAGGCTCCCACCAGGCTCCACGCGAATTTCGGCAAGAAGGAATGGGCGAACCATATGGCGTTGGTTCCGGTGGGGATGTTCGAGATGGGGAAGAGCCCCTACGGTATCTATGACATGGCGGGTAATGCCTGGGAATGGGTCAACGACTGGTATGACCATGACTATTACAAAAAGAGCCCACCGAAGAATCCTCAAGGACCGACGACGGGTAAGTCGAAAGTCGTGCGGGGCGGAAACTGGCTCTATGTTCAGGAGTTTCTAGGATCGTCCTTCCGTTACAATGCCGAACCGTCTCGCCGGCACTTCGGCTATGGGTTTCGTTGCGCAAAGACTCCGTAATCCTGAGTGGCTTGATCTGAGTCATATGACCCTGCCCTCACCGTGTTACCAGGAAGGCTTCATTCTTGCTCGATGCGGTGAGCCGGGAGATATCGCCGAACCGTTCACCCAAGTGGCTCGTCGAATCACGCTACGACCGGGCCAGCATCGCCGCCACCACTAGAACAGCTAAAGCGATCAAGAGTGACAATCGAGGGAGCCAGCGCGCGGTTTTGAACACAAGTTGCTCTCCTGCCGATCGCTGGGATTCTGGAATAGCACTGACCCGGCTGACCTGAGGACCAAGCACCAGGTCATGCAGCAAGGTGAGGAACAGCAACAGGGCGACCAGCGTCAGCTTCACCATGACGATTCCCGGCCAGGAGGAAGGACTCACGACAGCGACGCCTCGAAACGACAGCAGCATCGGACCGGTCATCACGAGTATCGCCATGGCCACCCAGACGATGGGGCGAAAGCGGAGCGCGGCAGACCGAAACAACGCCATGAATTCCGGTACAGCTTTCCGGCTTCTCACTAAAGGCGCCAAGACCAATGACAGAAATATCATGCCGCCGACCCAACTGACCGCAGCGAGAATGTGTAAGATAACAAGCGTGGAATACATACTGTGCTCTCATGATTGATGTGATGACACGCATCGTTCCTGGATGACTGCACGGTTACACAGCGCAGTCCCCGCAAGGCGATCCGGTCGGTCACGGTGTGTTCTGATCCGCCGTCAGCTTCGCATAGACATTCCCCTAGCCCGCATGATTCAGACGGTTCGTCGCGAAATCGTCAAGCCGCGTCGTGAGACCGGCGTGCGGAGCCCGGAGGGCCCTGGCCTGTCGCAACAGCGGATCGGCGATTGCAGCAGAAGTGTTCATGAATCATGCGGACTAGACTTGATTTGGACAAAAGTGGAACCCCCGCCAGCGGTCCAGGATGGCGAGCCGTTATCGGTCAGTCCTTGGCCTCGAACCACAGACTCAATGAAATCGTTTCATTCGCCGTGACGGTCAGCGCCTGTTCTCGCGTGCCGAGAATCGGATGCCAGACCTTCAGACGATATTTACCCGGCGGGAGATCATCAATGGAGAAAGACCCTGCTGCATCTGTGACCGAAAAGTAAGGATGGTCGATCGCGTAGCCCCAACTCTGCATATAGGGATGCATACTACACTGCATGCTGAATACTTTTCGCCCGTTGACCAACTGCACGGCATCTGTGGTGCCACTTGCCTCCAAGGACGGGCGATAAAAAACCATATCGCCTCCCGTTTGGTCGAACGCATACCCTTGAATGTCGTGCGGGACTGGGTCTCGATTGAACACCGTGATCTGTCGCTTATCGCCGACTACGGTCACGAACGGCAGAAACCGACAACGGTTTGCTTCCACTTGGGCATCGGTGAAGGAAAAAGGCTTTCCACGTTCCACACCCTCTACCATCACCAGGACATCTTTGAGGCCGCCGTCTGCCCTGACCGTGATTTCTCTCATGAGCCGATACCCGTTGAGATCAGATCGCTGACTACAATACTCGTGGTCGAGGTACCGACGCACTTCAAATTCTTTCGGCGGTGGGACAGTACCGATGAAGGTGACGGTGCCCCGCACGGTAGCCCCCTCTGCCACTGGCACAGACTCATAGGCCCAAGCCTCTGTTCCGAGACACATCGTCAGGGCCACGAGCACCCAACCAGCCAAACAGCCTCCCGTTCTAAACCTTTGTTTCACACTGTCCTTCTTTCTCACCCTATTCGGCTCACGCTGGTTGCATGATCTCATGAGGATTGACCCGATACCAGTCACGGAGAAACCCACTGCTGAGGATCTGATCGTCGGCACAATGGTTCGTCGCAACCGGCTTTAACAGATCGTCATGGGATATCGAGATGATCCCCGCCGATGTCCAAGCTAAGCGTTGCGCACAGAGACCGCAGAGGTCTATAGAATGGTTGTACCGTATGGCTCGTGCGGACGCAAGACCACCCCTAGCCCGCATTATTCATGACTGTTCGTGGCGAAACCGCCCAGCCGCGTTGTGAGATCGGCGCGCGGAGCCCGGAGGTCCTGAGGCGTACTCATGCAGTACGTCGAAGGTCTGGAGGGCGAGCCCGTCGGCCGCAGGCTTGTCGCAACAGCGGATCGGTGGTTGCAGCAGAAGAGTCATGAATAATGTGGGCTAGGTCACCCATCTGAGCAGGGTGTTCTCAGGAACCGGATGCTGAGGATCATGGACACCAGCCAACAAATCACTATGATATTTCTTTAACTGCCGATACCACACGGCCAGTGTGTCCGATTCCAAATTCAGTAACATACTTCCATGTGAGCTGAACCCTTGTTCCTGCAATTCCAGAACGTCCCGATCCTGACCAAGAATCGTCCTGAGAGTCCGGCGGACCAGCCACCCCGCGGGAAACCCGTGCAGAAAGTTCCACCCAACGCAGATGTCGAATCGGCTTCGCTCATCAGTAAGCGGGGTGGCCACCAACATAACGGATGCGAACCGGTCGCCGATCTCCCATCGCTCCATATGAATGCCGGGCAGGACGAAATCGACCGTGGTCGTCGCTGCGCCCAGCTTGGGAGACAACGCTCGAAAGATAAAGGTATCCGGCAACAAGACATTCTTCGAGATCGTCCGGAACCCCAGCGGCAACCGCGTGAATACCTTTTCTTTCTCCCTGGCCGCCTCACGCCGCCGGAAATAGTTGTTGTGCACGAACGGGACATGCGCGGGATCCATGAGACTATCCACTGCGAAGTCCCACCGGACTTTTGCCTCGGCGGACTCGCGCACGGAAACCATTGGGCTCCCGTCTGCGGGAATTGGCAAGGAGGGTGGTGGCGCCGAAGGTTTCGGGCACCGATCGTTTCCCATATACACCCACACCCACCCGTCCCGTTCCTCTGCCGGGAATGTTCGCACACAGGCCGAGGCCGATGATGGATGCGGCCGGTTGCCAAGGGCCGGAACCTCCACGCAGTCCCCCGTTGAAATGAAGCGCCATCCGTGAAATGGACAACGCAAGGAATCCCCTTCCTGTCGAGCGGACGAGAGCGGAACGCCCTTGTGGGGACAGCGGTCGTGCAACGCATACACCAGGCCATGCCGATCCCGAAAGAGAACAAGAGGTTGGTTACAAAGAACTGCGGCGCATGGCCGTCCGACCTGGACGTTCATGCTTGCTGTGGCGATATACCAGAATCCTTCGAGCATTCAGTTCTGTCGGATCAGCCGCCAAGTGCATCGAGCGTTTTCTTGAACCTTCGACGGATGTAGGTAAAGATTGAGGTAAAGACGAGTGCAGGGAGCCGTGAAGTGGCTCCCTGCCACGCTTCTAGCGGATATCATTATCCGCCAGCTCGAGAGTTAGCGACCAACTAGAACCCGATAGCCCCATAAATACCGGTGGTCCAGTAACTGTTCACCGTGTTGGTTTGGTTAGAGGCCAGGTGGAAGCGGCTGTCGAGACCCAGCCACAATTCCTTCCAGACGCGAAACTCGGCCCCCCCGCCGAATTGAACCCCGATGTCCAAATAATTGATCTGACTCGAGGTTGGACTGATGACATGGAAATCCAACCCGGCCGGAATAATCCAGGGCTGGAAATCGGTTCCCTGTCGGAACTTCACCTTGGGGGCTACGCTGACTGTCAGCATAGTCAGCTGGACTTTGCTCAGACCGCCACTACTCACTCCGGTCACAGTCGTGGTATCGACATTCCCAACATTGGCGGAGGCCCACCGTTTGAATTCCATTCCAATCTCGCCGACGAGCGCCACACCAGGCACCATACCCCACAGGTCCTTGGTGAGCATAAGATCCGCTCCACCGCCGATATAATAACCTCCAGTCCCATCGTTCTTCCCGGCCACCCCATGGCCATCGGTGATTAATTCACCGCCGCGATCACTGAGCATCTCGCCATAGCCCCCGCGAAAGAACACGCGGTTCCCTGTCGCAGTGGTGTCTTCCGCGGAGGCTGGGCCGCCGCTAAAAAAAGCGGACGCCGCCGCGATCGATACCATGACAACCCACACTCCGATATTCCCCTTGCTTCTCACAACCTGCATGTCGCCCTCCCTCCCTGGTTACGCATCGAGGAGCACGGCCCTCCTTCGAGCAATCAACTGCCAAGATCCGATTGCAAGCGCTTCGTCCGGCTTGCTCAATCTTTCGACCGACCACTCACATATTCACATCCCCAATGTGCAGGTTCGGACACCAATCCACTTCCGCCCGGCGCGCCACTTCCAAGAGCTGACTCGACATCGGAGGCGCGCCTTGATCGCGTGACAGTCCTACACACCGCGAGCAAATAAACCGACAGTGGGACAAACAGGCTTGCTCAGAACATCCTCTGTCAGCGCCAACTTTCTCCGCCTGCTGAAAGCAGTACGCTTTCGCGTCCGAGGCACCCAGGCTTTCTTGATAGCAGCAGAGGGCCGCATAGAAATTGATCCGGCTCACGACGGGTCGTCCTTCGAGTGTGATGTGGACATCGTGCAGGTCCCAGGCCTCCTCAATCATTCGCGCCACGATCCCCACCGACGTCGGAAAATCGTCAAAGAACGCCACATACTCGGCCCCTTGTTCATCCCCCTCGGCGTCACAAACAGGCGCCATCCGGATCAGCCGTAACAGTGTCGGGGCATCTACAACCTGTGCCTCAGGAATTGCGATTGAGAGATGCACCACCAGCTCCTGTAAGAAATAATTCGGTAGCCAATACTGCCCGCAGAAAAAACAATGAGAGGGCCACTCTCACCTGTGACCCCCTCATTGCGACAATGTGGCGGCCGGGACAGCCGCTCACAATGAGGTGGACTCTGCTGGATAGCGATAGGGCGAATCACTATCCAACTCTCAGAGAGAGCGAGCTCTCTCTGCGCTGCCCCAACTGTTCAGCAACTGTCGTGCCACTCCTGCTCGTCCTTTCTCATTGAGTTATTCTCACGGCAAAAGAGCAGATAAATATTTTCCAGCGATCTCGATGTCAGCTCCTGCTACAGGGTGGACTCCAAGCTCTTGGACAGTGATGGACTAAATTTCCCCATTCACTCGTATCTCCTTCGCATCTGTGGTCCACATCAACTGGACGTTGGTTCCAGAGTGAAGGGGAGAAAGGGGGCATACAAGCCATCACGACCCATTGCAGGTTGTAGGATGAGAACACTACGGACTGAAGGCAGATATCGTTCCGGCGCCGTCTGATTCGCACTCCACATTCATGGATGCATGAGATGGATCCGAACAATGCGTACAATTGCGCCGGTGAAGAACTGTGGTGGGTGAACCCTACCCGATCGTTGCGAAGGTCCAGAAGTTCAGGTGCCTGAACGATCGATCCTCACCTGGCGGGCTTTATAAAGCCAATGGCGAACCAATCGAGCATAGCAGTGCGTGGTCTCTGATGTGATGAGGTCACTCTGTGGAGTGTGGTGACCCAAGAAAGGAAGCGGATAAGGGGAACAACTGATACCTATTCGATGCTATACGCGCGAAGTTTGTTATAGAGGCTCGCTCGACTGATTCTGAGCAATTTGGCTGCTTTCAATCGATTGCCTGCCGTTTTTTGCAGAGCATCAACGATTCGCGTGCGCTCTGTTTGAGCCACCGCCCCACGCGACGCCGAGCGTAAACCTTCGTCCTCTTCCCCCAAAGGTTGGTCGAGCAGATCCTGACAAGGCAGTGATGGGCCGACCGTCGTCACCACAGCCCGCTCAATATAATGCTGTAATTGCCGGACATTCCCCGGCCAAGGAGCGTCCCGTAACAAGCGCAAAGCCCGCTCATCCACGGATCGCACCGGCTGATGATGTCGTGCACAAGCCCCCGAGACGAAATGCCGAACAAGCAATGGGATGTCGTCCCGCCGCTCCCGAAGCGCCGGTAAATACAGCGGGAGGACAGCTAATCGATAATAGAGATCCTGACGAAATGTTTTGGCTTTCACGAGTTCGGCCAGATCTTTGTTTGACGCCGAGATGACCCGCGCATGGATCTTGACGGTTCGGGTCCCACCCACCGGCTTGATCTCGCCCTCTTGTAGAACACGCAGTAATTTGGCTTGAAAGGTCGGCGTCGTGTCGGCTATCTCATCCAAGAAGATCGTGCCTCCGTCGGCCTCATCAAACAAGCCTCGCTTGTTCATCACTGCTCCGGTGAAGGCTCCCTTCACATGTCCAAATAATTCGCTTTCGAGCAACGTCTCAGGCAATGAGCCGCAGTCAATCACAACGAACGGCCGATCCCTTCTGGGACTGAGCGCGTGAATCGTTTTCGCCAGAAGTTCTTTCCCCGTTCCGCTCTCGCCTTGAATGAGGACGGTCGCCGAGCTCTCCGCAACCAGACGGGTCATGTCGAAGAGCTGCTGCATGATCGGACTTTGACCGATCAAGCCACCAAGACCATTCGCAAGAGGTGTGGTAGGGCTGTCCTCCGCCGTAGCAGCCTGAACAGACTTCACTGTCGGCTGGAAAAGCACCAACATGGACATGACTGATCCCTGTGCATCCGTTAACGGAAAGGCTTGATGCATCCCACAGGCCGTACCGTCACCTCCCCCCGAACAAGAAACGCACTGCACCTCAGGCGTCTCGAACACTTTGTTCGCCGGGCAGCCCCCACAGGGATCGGTTCGCTGGGCAAAGGCTTCATAGCATTTGGCGTGAGGCCGGCGAGTGGAGGTATTCTCCTGCACTGACCAGGCTGCTTCGTTCGCGTAGACGACATTGAAGGATCGATCCATGACCGCCACCCGATCGGATATACCTCCGGCCACCTGCTTGATCGCTTCGACTCGCGCAGCAATGATGGGATCTTGGGGTACCGGGTTGCTGGAGCGTTCTGGGTCAGACAAGGTGGTCTCGTCCCTTAGGCCAGTCATTCGTATCTCGCAACCAACAAGTCGGAAATTTGACGAGATGCACTTCACATCCCTTTGTGGTTGAGCAATTGTTGCACACAGCTCTTCAGCTCCGCAATATGAACCGGCTTGTCAAAGTAGGCATTCGCGCCCGCTTTAAGTATCTGTGCTTTCAATCTTGCATCCCCGAACCCCGCCATGACGACAATCGGGCACTTCGGCGCGACAGTCCTCAACCGACTGATGTAGGCATCTCCCCCTCCCGGCATCCGTAGGTCGGTCAGAATCGCATCCGGTACGGATTGCCGAACCGCTAGAAAAGCCTCATCACCATCCCGTGCTTCGCGGAGTTGATACCCCATTCCACAAAACTCATCACACAATAGACTCCGCATCTCTCGGTCATCTTCGACAATCAGGAGTACCGCCGTCTTTCCATTTGCCACGGTCGCCATCCTCATCTCGGTTTACCCCGGCCTAGTGATTTGACAATACAACACGCAAGGGTGATGCCCCCGAGAATGACAACCAACTGACCAATTATTCAGAGAAATTTCAACGGAAGAAACCGTGAGCAATACTTCAGTGGCGAGAAAGACCACAGTCACGAGTATATCTGCTGATGCGGGATGCTACAGCGATCAGGCGTGAGAGGTGAACGCGTACAAGGTGAAACCATAGGAGAAAGTGAACAAGAATGTACGTGGGAACCAGTTGGGAAATAGTCGATTCACCTCTTGCTGTCGGCCATCGGCAGAAGAATCGTAAACGTCGTCCCCATCCCTTCCCGACTGTCAACGGCGATGGATCCCTGATGTTCTTCAATAATGCCCTTGACGACTGTCAGTCCTAACCCTGTCCCCTTGCCGAATTCTTTCGTCGTGAAAAAAGGATCAAAGATCTTCTTGATCATCTCTCGTGGGATGCCGTGGCCCGTATCAGCAACGGTGAGTCTCACCATCTGTGGTTCAGAGGCCAGGCCGACACGGAGCGTTCCGCCATCCGACATCGCATGCACGGCGTTCATGACGAGGTTGATCATGACTTGGCTCATCTGGTCCGCATCGGCCAAGACCATGGGGCACGGATCGGCTAACGGCATCTCAAGCTGAATACGGCTTCGTGCAAGACGTTCGTGAAACATCTCGAGACTGTCTTCAACCACTTGCCTCAGATCAAGCGCACAGCGCTCCGGAATTTTCCGTCGTGCAAAAGAGAGCAACTGGTTCATCACCCTCGTAATCCGCTCGACTTGGGTAATGATGGTCTGGAGGCCTTTCTTGATCGGCTCGTCCGTGACGCGATCCATGAGATATTCCGCACGGCCAAGAATGACGTTCATCGGAGTCCCGATTTCGTGGGCCATACCCGAGGCCACCGTACCGAGCTCGGCGATGCGTTCGGTTTTTCGTAACTGTTCTTGTAGTCGCTTCCGTTCACTGATATCCCGCAACATGACGAGGATCGCCGGACCTTCTTCATCTACGAATCGCGCCGCGCTGACTTCTGCGTCCACGGATCTTCCGTTCAGGGTGACGATCTTCTCCTCGAGCATGGGCACTTGTGCGCGACCTTCCACCAACTCGTGGATATGCTCTCGAATCGCCGAGTGATAATCAGGATGGAACAAGTCCAGAACGGATCGTCCCAGGATCTCATCGGCCTTCACAGCACCGAACAGTTTGATCGCCTGGTCGTTGGCGAAGAGGATACGGTCGCCTCGAATCACCACAATGGCGTAGGGCGACACAGCGATCAGCCGTCTGTAGCGTTCTTCACTTTGCCGCAACAAGTGCTCCGCTCGCTTCCGTTCCGTGATGTCGGTGACGAACCCTTCCAGGTAACTCAGGGTGCCGTCCGTGGCATAAATCCCTTCACCCCGTTCCCAAACCGACTTGACCTCCCCCAGCTTGGTGAGGATGCGGTACGTCGTTTCGTACGGGCGATGCTGCGCCACCGCTGCCTGAATTTCTTGCCACACTCGCTCACGGTCACCCGGATGGGTATTGTCGCCATACGAGATGGATCGTTGCACAAGGTATTCCTGGGCGGTGTACCCAGTTAAGTCTGATACCCCTTCGCTGAGGTAATCGAATGTCCAGTCTCGATCATTTCGGCAACGATACACAAAGCCCGGGAGATTGCTCATCAGGGTTGAGAGTTGCCGCTGGCTTTCTTGGTGGGCTTCTTCGGTCCGCTTGCGGTCGGTGATGTCTCTGAGGATGACGGTATAGTATTTCTGATGTTCTGCGGCAATAAGGGAGATTGCCGCTTCGATCGGAAACTCTTCTCCATTCGACCGAAGCCCCATCACCGTCCCCAGTTTCCCCATCTTTCGGCTCGTCGCGCCGGATTGGCCGAACTCACGTATATGGTAGCGGTGACCTTCGCGATACTGAGCGGGCAAGAATCGATCAAGATGTCGGCCTACCGCCTCATGAGCGGAGCAGCCGAACATCTGCTCAGCCGCATGGTTGAACAACACCACATGCTGAGCTTCGTCAACCGTGATGATTGCATCCATCGCAGATTCAATGATGCCCTCGAGCCTCAGCTGGCTGACCAGGAGCTGTTCTTCCGCTTCCTTGCGACCGACGACGGCACGGACCGCCTCCCGATCCGCGTCGTCACGTGCCTGTTGCGCCTCCATCATCAACCCCTCGGCATGGGCTCGCTCCACACGTTCCGACATCAGCTCTCGTTCTGCCTGCACTGATTCTTGTTGCAGCCGTCTGAAGTGAATCAATCCCAGGGCTAAGATCCACAGAACAGAGGTTCCCAATGTACGATTGAGCACGCCATAGGGGAGCGAACTACCGGGAGGCTTGAAAAACAACCCGAGCCAGAGGAGACTGGTGGCAAGGACACAAAAATAGAGCGAGTCTTGCTCCTTCGACCTGAACACTGTGAGCAACAACGGAATGACGTAGAGGATCGACACCGCAATGCCCACTGGAGTCAGCAGGTCGACAACAAAGATGCCGATCGTGAGGAATGGGATCGCCCAATGCACGACACGCATGGCTAGACGGTCGACATCCTTCATGTGATCAATCCCGGCCTGAAGCGGGACTGTTCATTCACAGTCCCGCTGCGATGATCCGACAGTGGCGGCTATTCCTCTGGGTGAGACTTACCTTCGATTTCGGCGAGTTTACGATACAGGGTCTTGCGATCGATTCCAAGGGCATGGGCGGCCTGATATTTGTTGCCACCGGTCTTTTCGAGGACCTTCTTGATGTACTCTTTTTCAAGCTCGTGTAAGGGTAAGGTGTGTTCGGCCGCTTCGTCCAACACGCGCCGATCTCCCCGCGCTCCCTGTACCGCCGGAGGCAGATCATCCGGCGAAATCTTCTCGCCACGGCTCAGCGTCACGGCCCGCTCGATGACGTTCTCGAGTTCCCGCACATTACCGGGCCAGGCATAGTCCATCAACATCGCCAGTCCCGCCTCGCTCACACCCTTCACGTCTTTCCCACGCGCAGTCCCGCATTTCTTGAGAAAGGCCTCCACCAGCAGCGGGATATCCTCCCGCCGTTCTCGAAGCGGCGGCAACTTCAGTTCGATGACATTGAGTCGATAGTAGAGGTCCTCACGAAACCGCTTGTGCTTCACTTCCTCATTGAGATTCAGGTTCGTGGCCGCGATGATCCGGACATCCACCGAGATCGGCTTCGTCGCACCCACCCGCCTGATTTCCTTCTCCTGAATCGCACGGAGAATCTTTGCCTGGAGCATGAGCGGCAATTCGCTGATCTCGTCGAGAAACAAGGTGCCTTTTTGAGCCTCTTCAAACAAACCCCGCTTGTCGAGCTTGGCGTCGGTAAAGGCCCCGCGCATATGTCCGAAGAGCTCGCTCTCCAACAGTTGTTCTGGAATGGCTGCACAGTTGACGGGCACAAATGGGGCATCCTTCCGGTCGCTATTGAAGTGAATCGCCTTTGCCACCAATTCCTTGCCGGTGCCGCTCTCTCCGGTAATCAGAACATTGGTCGGACTATCCGCTACTCGGCGAATGAGATCGAAGACCCCTTGGATCGCCTTACTCTTTCCCAGGATCTGATGAAAGCTGTATTCCTTATGCACTTCTTTTCTGAGTCGGCTCACCTCCCGCCGCAGGGACGCCTCACGGACGACCCGCTCAATCACTCGAACCAGGTCATCTTTCTTCACGGGCTTGGTGAGGTAATCGCTGGCTCCGTGTTTCATCGCTTCAACCGCCGTTTCCACCGATCCGAATGCCGTCATGAGAATGACGTTGATGTCCGGATATCTGCGCTTGATCTCGGCCAACAACTCGATCCCTTCCATCCCTTTCATGCGGAGATCGGTCAGCACCACCGCATAATCTTCCTCACTCAACCGTTTTAGGGCCTCTTCTCCGCTCCCAGCCATCGTCACTTGATGACCACGGTCCTTCAGCATGTCATAGGCCAGTTCCCGCATATCCGCGTCATCATCCACGACGAGGATCGCACCCCAATCTTCTGTCATGCCATACTCCAAGGGATAAGAATTAGATGAACAGGACCCAAACTGCCCTCTATTGCCACAGAGACCTACCATCTTTGGGGCATTATGCGCCACTTTTTCATGAAATGACTGTATTAAGCGGGTAAATGTGCAAGGGCAGGACCACGGAACTACTGACCCCGGAGCACCTCTGCTCCTGGTTGGGTCATCGTGTCGTTCTGACCCAGTCCAAAGGAAATATCCGTTGCGGCAACCGCTTTGATCGGTGGCTCGTTCCCCTCATACCTGCTTGGAAACACATACCACCGCTCCTCAGCTGCAAACAGCAGCTTGTAGATGGTCGCATCATCACGAAGATAGACGTTCAGGAGAGACGATGAGTCCTGCTGATCCAGTCGTGCCCAGTTTGTGCCAAGCTGTGCAGGAACAACATAGAGCGCCGTGGTGATCACCGCGAGCGAGAGGTATGCTCTCGACAAATCGATACCCCGATCTATCTTGCTGAATCTCACGACAAAGAGTTCGAGTGTTGACGCACAGACGAAGAGAAGTAGAGGGATCGCAACCAGTAAGAGATCGATCGCAGCAGATACGAAATCGAGTGAGCGGAGTAGACTGGTGAGGCCTAGCAGTCCAGCCAGTAGCCACGGACCATGTCGGACCGCCAAGACCGAAATCTTGAACCCTGTGGTCGTGGTCACATGGCCGGGCTCCTCGATCAGCGTGAGATTCGTGGTAACCACATACCCGAAGAAAAGAATCAGCAGCAGTGGGATCCAGCTCTGACTGAAGTAGATCGCGATCGGAACCTCTTCCAGGACCCATGAGGCTCCGAATGCTGAGAAGTATGATCTGGTATACACCGATCCGGACAGATACGCCGCACCGGTCAGAATGAACAAGCCAATGAATACTTTTGGACCCTGCTCGATCAGGCGGCGAGCGTTGGCACGAGCTTCCTCGATTTTCTTGCTGTTGCTGGACGGCATTGGCTCACGACGCAGAACAGTCGAACGGCTGCAAACTTTTTAGGTGCTGTATTCTAGAAGCGATTCAGTGGGTGATGCAATGCAGCACAAGGGGAGATCATGAGTCGAGAGGCAGAGACATGAGTTGAGTGGAACAGTGACTTTCCCGGGGAAGGGGAACAGCTACCACATGGATCGGAGAGGAAACGGGATGCAGGGGCTGAGACCGGGGGCTGGAGGGGATGACATTTCGAGAGTGACAGGATGGAGGAAGGCCACGGTCAACTGTACGATGATGGGGAATCACTTTTGAGGAGAAGATTCCCTCCGGCTCATGAGTTGGAGTCTCTTGTTGGTAAACCAGGCCCTCCAATCCAGTTTTGCGAAGAGAACCACCAGCGCGAGCATGAGGACCTGCGTCACGACAAAATACCCCCCGAGATAGGCAAAGACCGATGCCTCATCGACAACGACCTTCTGTGCCACCTCCATGGCCATGACCACCCAAATGCTATAGGTCAGAAAGCGGCCGATGAAGGAAGCGGCCGCCACCGGGGCCAGGGGCAATGACGTGAGCCCATAGGCGATGAACAGCGAGTTCGATGGCAAGGGGCTGCAGGTATAGGCGAGGACGCCCCCGAACGTCATCGCGCGGTGCTTTTCCAGACGGACCTTCACCAAATCCACATTTTCTTTGGTGCGTGCACTCAACCATCGTTGCCGGACGAGAAGAAACGCCATTTTTGCAAGGACCAGCCTACCGGCAGTCGCCGCGGTTGCCGCCACGAACGCGGTGAGCCAGGGATTCACACCGGGGCTGGACAAGGTCATCGCAGACACCACCATCCACGTCGGTGGTGCAAACGCAGGCAGACAATTGAGTACAAAGACGATCGCAAAGAGAAACAGCGTGGTCATCGATCTATATCACAGCACAACCGGCTAAGTGAGCTGAACTCCATCCCGACAGTGACGCGACTGCGACACCAATCAGGCGAGCCAGTCGCTTCCATTGACTTCACAGTTTGATGGATTGCCTCATCCGCAACCGTTGAATTGTATCGCGTGAGATAATTTATAGACAGCCTGTCGGAGAATGACGGATCAGTGGCCCACACAGTGCTTCCTCGTTGTGTCGGCTCAACATATGATTCTTATAAGAGAAGGAGAGACACCGAACTGGTACTAGAGGAACCATGAGGCGGCAGCCAACCGCGATGGGCCGGAGAGGGGGAGCAGCGTACGAGCCGTTCGGCCATCAGCAGGAACCAGATACGTGCGACTATGAATCCATGCTCTACCGGTAGACATCTCCGGGAAAAGCCTCCTGCTGGCTTTTCTCCGGTTCGATCCGACTGATTGACCATTCACTATTCGGTCTCTTCACCGCCTTCAATGCATGCTTCGCATTGGTCTAATTGAGATGTACCGTGTTCACTACAGAAGTACCGGCGACAGCGGCTGCATGTCATGAAGGTCATCCTGACTCGATCGACGGCTTCGCATTGATAGCACTGACCGGCACTGCGGGCTTTGGGCATCGTTATATCTCCATGACAGGTCGTTTAAGTTTCCAGGACATCCTTCGCATGATGTGGTGACTCCTACGGAACGTGACCCATGTCCGCCACACGGTGAACCCTCCACTACTAACACATCGCTGCTCGGCGCTCCAATTTAAAACGGACATGGGTTGCTCGCGATCATTCCGATGGCGACGGCCCCGATGAAGGCTCTTTTGAAAGTTCTTCGCTGGCCTAGAGTCATGTGCCAGTTGAGACTCTAACCCAGGGCCCTCGAATTGCGCTTACTCTCAGCATCTCCATCGATATGGGTCCCGCTGATCCGCAGTGATGATGGGTTAGTGAGAAGCGTCGTTGAACGAAGCAGCGGTCGGAAAAGAAGTTCCAATGGTGCCGCCTGGTCTTCCTCGTGCTAGAATACCCGCGATCTCATCGAAGCGCGACGTGTCGCATCCAATGTCAGGACCTGACGCAAGGGCGAGATCAAGCCAGAAGGAATCCTTCAGCGATGCTCACAAGTCGGGACGAAGTGCTGAAGCTCGTTGAGCAAAATCAGGCGACTCTGAGAAGGTTGGGAGTTCGCCGGCTTGGCCTGTTCGGGTCCTATGCCAGAGACGAGGCTATGCCAGGGAGTGATCTCGATTTTGTCGTCGAGCTATCGGAGAAGTCCTTCGATGCCTATATGGATACGAAAATCTTCCTTGAAGACCTGTTCCGGTCACGCGTAGACCTGGTCACGATGAGTTCCATCAAGCCCCGCCTCCTGCCAATTATCCAACGAGAAGCCGTCTATGCCCCGGGATTCTAGGATCTACCTGGAAGACATTCTGGAGGCTACTCGGAAGATCGCATCCTATACGGCGAGCCTGTCTAAAACCGCGTTTCTGGGTGATGAGAAAACCTTTGATGCGGTGCTCCGGAACCTGGAAGTAATCGGTGAGGCCGTCAAGAAACTCCCGGAGGATCTCCGAACCCAGCATCCGTCAGTGGAATGGAAGAAAATTGCCGGGCTTCGCGACATTCTGATTCATGAGTATTTTGGTCTCGATTCAGAAATCGTCTGGAACATCGTGAAGAACAAAGTACCGACGCTCAACCAAGCGGTTTGAGCGATGTTGAATCAATAGCTGCATCTGGACGTGCGTCAGCTCTCGATTACCTGACAAGTTCCTCTGCTTACAACACCTGTGTACAGAAGCTCGGAAACCCCCGGTACCCTCCCTAGACACGTTCGAGTTGCCTTCGGACTTTATCCAGAAGAAGGAACCTTTGACAGGTGGCGTGCTAGAAAAGCTATTTGAGGTTGGCACAATATTGAAGCGAGGAATGCGGATGGCGTAGGCCGATGCACTAACTCGTTGATGTTTAGCAGTCTGCTGAAAAACCCTCTGCTCATCCTTCGAGAGCCTCAGGATGAGCGAGAAGAGCATTGAACCTATGAGGGTTTCCCGTTCGTGCTGAGCTTGTCGAAGCACACATGTTGAGTTTTTCAGCAGACTGTTAGTGGTGAGCCGGCTGGGACTCGAACCCAGGGCCCTCCTTAACTTCATGAGTGAGCCTGGGATTGTCGTTCCGGATCATAAGATAAGAACTGAACAGGTCTACAATGGTTCAGTGCCCTCACTGAGAATCTGAATATAACGATCATAGGCAAACAGCCTATTTCGGTGCCGACCAGTGAGTTCTCGAACTGTCCCCAGTTTTTGAAGCAAGGCCATGCCGTTTGTCGCCGCTGGGAAGGAAAGACCTGTGCGTCGGCAGATGTTCGAAAGGGAAACAATCGGGCGTTCCCGAAGGGCTGCGTGGACACGAAGTGCCGAACCAGCAGCCCGTCCGGCTGTCTGAATCTTCACTGCATCGGCATTCAATAATTCCACAACACGCTGTGCCGTTGTGACAGCTCCTTGTGCGGTCGTCCGTACACCCTCTAGAAAGAAGTCGATCCATGCCTCCCAATTTCCATCTGTTCGTACTTGATCGAGCAAGCCATAGTACGCGACCCTGTTTTGTTTGAAATACAAGCTTAGGTAGAGGAGCGGCTGTGTGAGAACACCAGCCTGACAGAGGAGGAGGGTAATGAGAAGCCTCCCTACACGGCCGTTGCCGTCTAGAAAGGGGTGAACCGTTTCGAACTGGACATGTGCAAGAGCGGCCTTGACGAGCATGGGTAATGGGATCGCTTCATCATGAAGAAACCGCTCCAGTTGTCCCATGCAATCGTCCACGACTTGATGTGGTGCTGGGACAAAATGGGCGTTCCCAGGCCGCGTACCGCCAATCCAGTTTTGCGATCGGCGGAACTCCCCAGGAAGTTTGTCACTCCCTCGTCCACGTGAAAGGAGTTGCGCATGAACCTCGCGGATCAGCCGATTGGACAAAGGAAACCCTTCACGCAATCGCTTGAGCCCATACTCCAGCGCCGAGACATAGTTGGAGACGTCCGTGACTTCGTCTTGTGGAACCCCTGGTGCTTCCTCCAGTTCGAATAGAAGCAGCTCGGATAATGATGATTGAGTGCCTTCGATCTGGGAGGACAGCAGGGCTTCTTTCCGAACATAGGTGTAGAGAAATAGATGCGGATCAGGCAGTAGTGTGGAAACACTGTCCAAACGTCCCAAGGCCAACAGAGCGTGTTCGAGAAGAATCTGGCGCGTACCTGTTAGATCGAGAGGCGGTACGGGAGGAAGCGGGTTTGGAATGAAGGCTTGTACCCGCTCGCCTCCAATTTGAGAAGACTCATACCGTCCAGTCAGGCCACGGTTCATAGAGAGCTTCCTATTCAACAAGTCTGAATAGGAGGATAGTTTATTAATACATAGGTGGTCAACGCTTAATAGAAGTGGCGTTCGTTAAATATAAAAGTATTTACAATGACTTAGAAGTTGACACGACTTTATTTATAGATGATCTGAAGTGATTTCTGGCTGGAAAGAAGGTCTTGTCTCATTAACCTTCACCATCGCGAAATCAAGATTAGATGGATGGGATGGTGAGCCGGCTGGGACTCGAACCCAGGGCCCTCGCCTTAAAAGTTCGAAAGAACGGTTTTTGACAAGTGCTCGCTATGGCAATGGTTTCCCCATTATTCCCTGTAATATTGAGATGTTAACGCATTCTATTAGCTCTAGGCGATCTTGCCTCTTTCCTTCCATTCCTGCAGGGTTTTGGCACAAAATTCACCACAGTGCTGGTACGTAGAAAGGGCGAGAGAATCGGTTCCTGCTCCTGATGCCTTCGGAGGTGATGGAAAGGCCCAGCTGATTCATGAGTATTTCGGCCTCGATTCAGAAATCGTCTGGGACATCGTGAAGAACAAAGTGCCGACGCTCAACCAAGCGGGTCGAGGGATGTTGAATCAATAGCCAGAATCCACACATTCCCCATCTCTCGTCAACCTCAGAGGATCCTCTCGCTTCCTTGTAAAGATGAAAAGAGCTCCAGGAAGGCTGGTGGCTTTTTTCTCGGGACATCGCCAGTCTTTCAAGTCATGATCTCATTACGACTCTCGCCACATTCCAGCGGCCTTTGATTGTGATCCTGACTTGCGAGGAAGTGTGCCACAGATGACGGCGGATCAGTAGAGATCCGCCAGGCCGGTCCGAATGGACTCGGGCAGATTGGGTTGGTTGGCGATATCCGTGAGAAAATTCCCATCGTCAGCCACGGTGAGCGGATCGAGCACAATCGGCTGTAGCAGTTGCGAGAGCGGAACGGCCGCCGCACGTGTGGAGGCCCGCTTGGGTCCCGTGAAATCACATGGACCGTTGAAGGGGAGTCGTGGGCGCTGGTCCATTCCAGTCTCTTGAATTTCATCAAGCGCGAGTGACCACACGACCGGTTCTGGTGCGTCGAGTGCACGCCGCGCGGCTTGCCTCGGCTTCGGTTTCTCGAGTTCTCGCGCCAATTTCGGGAGATCCTGGAAGGCCTTCGTCAAGGCGCTGCGGGCGGCACGCAAGGACACCGACCCCACATCAGGATCCCCAGTCTCCTGTTGAAGAAACAGTCGCCTGGGCTGTCTCCCGACACGCACCGTTTCGCCTCCCGAACCAAGGGCCGTCATCAGTCCCGGCAACCCGTATCGGGCCACCCCATTGATCATGACGAGGCTGATGGCCGTTTCCTTCGCCCGAATTAGAGTTTCGTAAGGATCTCCTTCCTGACCGGCCATCACCAGCACATCGGCCCGTTTGCCAGCTTCGAGCGTCCCAAGCGCGTCCTGCCACTTGAGAATCTTTGCTGCCTCCCGTGTCGCCATCGCCACAATTTCGCGAGCGCGAAACAACCCGTTCAGCTGGTGCTGTGAATAGAGCCACGCTACTTTCAACTCGCCGAACAAATTCTTGCTCCCGGAGGGGGACCAATCGCTGCCGAGGCTGATGCGGACCCCCGCTTGTTTGGCCACATCCACCCGCGCGGTGTCTCCATAGAGCAAAAGATTGCTGAGTGGTGACCACACGATCGCACCGCCATGCTGCGCGAGCACGGCGAGATCTTCAGGCAACAGACCCGCCGCGTGGATGCCTGCAAACCGATCGTTGATCGCCCACTGGTTTGGCGCCACTTCGAGCGCTCGAAAATGCTTGCGGGCGATCGAGTCGGGTTGTCCCGGCTTGGTAATGCCCTCGCTCAGATGCAGCAGGAAGCAACTGTCTTCCTTCTTGAGCCGAGCGAGGAACGAAGCGGCACTTTTCGCATCCACATCAGGGATCCGCGCCTTTGCTTCCGACAGAGCCGGGTCATCGGTCTGCTCCACGTTGCGGACGATGCCCCGGTAGTACCGCTGCACTCCCGCGTTACTGCTCAACATGATCCCCTGGGTCGTCGTCACACCTCCTAACAGGCATTTGCATTCCACATAGCGAACCAGCGGGGCGAGCAAGGCAGCGTTCCCTTTGGCATCTCGGTAGGTGCCCACGACAGTCATCGGGCCGCTGATGAGCTTGCGATAATCGGGATGATCAGGCCACTGGCCGCGGTGTTGGAATAACTTCGGCACCGGGCTCCAGAGCGGGAGCGCGTTATAGCTGAGATGGTTGTGTAGTTCGATGAGGCCAGGGAAGAGGGTCCCGCCGGTCTCCACTACCGGCACCGTGTCGAATCCCGGTGGCGGCGGTTGCCTGCGGTCTTGCACCGCCACGATAGTGCCCTGCTCGAGAAACAGGACGGCATCGGGCCTCACCCTCCAGGCATCATCCATCGTGACGACGCGTCCGGCCAGAGCAAGCTTTGGTCCCGCGAGCGGATCGATGTTACCCGTTTTCTTCGCAGCTCTTATGGCTTTCGGTGTAACACCTCGTGCGGTGGACACAGGGCTTGGAAGCGGGTACCAGCGGCGAGCGCCATCGGTCATGGGATCACCCCTTTGGGAACGGTGAGCGTAATGTTGCGACGTTTTGCGAGGTCATCGGCACCGGCCCGTTTGGCCCAGCCGTCTTGCTCATGCATCCAGGCCGGGAGCCCAGCCGGATAATCGAACTCCGGAATCCCCACTCGGTCACCGTCCACCCAATTCTCGCCATACATCGCGAGCGCCGTTGGCACATCAGGATGCTGCACGCTTGGTGAGAGAACCTGCAAGGCGGCGTTCCAGTTCAGGAGCATCTTTGTGGTGGCAGCCAGAAGTTTGGCCTTGTCCCCTTTCGATGAACTTTCTGGCTGCGTCGGATGGGTCACTGCTGCATAGGCGACGGACAGGGACTGCCCCGCCGGGGTCGCGCGCCAGAACTGCCAGGCCTCGTCCGCCGCTTGTCCCAGCGCGAGTACCGCTTCGACCTGTTGGCCAATCAACAAGGCTTCAAACCACTGATTGCGATACTCGATGAGGGCGGGATTCTTCCGTGTCTTGGCCTTGACACTGCCGTAGACGCTGTACAGATAGGTGTTGATAAATACGTAACTCCGCGTGATGCCGAGTTTCGCTAGGAATCCCTGGACCCGACGCCCTGCCTCTCCGACCAAAATGCGGCGCACAATGGTCTCATGCTGCGCTGGGTCTTGGCCGATGACCAGGACGCGCGCGGACCCGTCGAGGCGGCCACGATGAAAGATCGGTCCCCACTCCAGACGGAACTGTCCCGACGGATACACGGACTCGTCAGGATAGTTCTCACACAAGCCCTGGAACGGCTGCGCTCCATACCCTGGATCAAATGGGCGTGTCATGGTTCTGCACCTCCTCAATATACTTCGTAAACCAATGCATGTCTCGTACCGAGGACGTTGCAAGAATCTTATTCCCTCACACCTGCGTATCTCCACGGATTTCGTAGAAAATCAGTGGCTCATCAGTCCGCCAGCTTGCGATGGCACCAGAGAGATGGATACAGACTGTATTCGAACGTAGACACCAGTCGGTTGCACAACATGCCGTTGATGTCTTGCGCCAAGAGTCTTCATGAAGCTGAGGGAAGCCCTCGGAGGGCCAGAGGCCTCCTATGAAACTACTCAACGCTTCGGCGAGTGAGCGCTTATCCACTCCTTTGCCTCAAGATCGGCATTCATAAGCGCTTCCAGGTCTTTGGGACCGAACGAGGTGCGGTTGCACTAGGCACAGGATTGATCATAGAACGGTCTGGGAAAGGGCATTGCGAAGAAGGATCCCTTCTACTAGCGTTCTGCCAGATCCGAATTATTGTTTACTAAAATGACTCCCGACCCCTTCTATTTACGCAAGCCTAACGGCGAATGAATTGGGCGCTGCGACCATTCCCAGGATTGCTACAAGTAAGCTCTGTGGCATCTTTGAAGATCATGGTGCCGTATTTAGCACCGTCGAGCCCCGGCAACGCGCAGTTAAGGTCCGCGGCCAGGCAAAATTTCAGGCCCGATCCATCCGGCTCGGGGTGAGGTCCAGGATAGCATTGCCCGCTGTCGCAGTCGGTGTTGTTCTCACATGCACTACCATTCCGATTCGGCGCGACACCCCCTAACTTGTCAAAGACCACCACCGCAGGAACCGCACTAGCAACAAACACCAAAAGAACTGACAGAACTCGAGCCCAAAGTGGTGCATTCTTGAGAAGCAATACAGCTACAACCGCCACGACGAGTACAGCCAGCGCGATTAAACCTAAGTCGTTATCTTTCGCGGCATTCATAATGCCGGCCAAACTATCCAGAAGTGATTTCATTGAGTGGGTTTCCTCGATGCCTAGCTATGCTTAGACGGATCCGCATAACAGCTCGATCCGACCGATTCTGTCCGTGTAAGCCACGACTATGGTTCGTGGGTTTGTGAAGAATACGCCATGCTCGTTGTTGTTTCAATGAGTTGCGACTGTGGGACGATTTAGCACGGGTTCTTATGCGGGTCGGCGTAAGACCCCTTCAGTAGCGGTCGGTCATGTACTTCCCCTTTGGGTCGGATGCCGATGGTCGCTCACTGGCAACGTGCGGAAGTTCGGTGCCGAGATCGCATCGCCGTAAAGCGGTCCTCAGCCCTGCTGCATTATTGCCATTGCTCAGGCGCTTGCGTCTTCGCACGTTGCGTGCAGTAATTTGTTTCATCGCTCTTTGCTGAAACCTGCGGTCATGACAAACGATGGTGCTGCACTGTTATCTCGATTTTCCGGCCGGACATTGAGAGCGCTGCGGTGAACTACCTTGGAACCTGAAACACCAGAACAGTCAGTGTCAGTTCGCGGTTTGTGTCATCCTTGCTGTGAAGCACATATCTGAATCCGCTTTCATGCTTCCATACGACGGGGCGCTTGAAACTGGCATGAGCTCTGACCGTCGCATCAATGCCTGAGAGGACGGTGGTTGTTTCGGTTCCGCGATAAAGACGTTACGGTTGCCTTCGCGCAGCAGGATGTCCGTCTTGCCGCTCATGTTGAAAGTTTCGCCGGTCGCCTTGCCTTCGAACTGGCCGTTCAGTTGGACCAGAAAATGCTGTCGCAGAGCTTCTTCATCCATTGACTTGAAAGCATCCGGACTGCGTTCCATCACGAGCGCCATGTCCTGCATGATTTTTAAGGCCTGTTCGTATTGCTCCCTCCCCCAAGTCGGTTCCGGTTCAAACTTTGCCGAACTCGCGGGCGGAAGTGATGGGGCGGCCTTTTTGCGAACGGTCGGGATGGCATAGGTTTGCGGCGCGCCGTCGCGTCGTTTTACGGGAATGCCAAGGGCATCAGCACGCTGGGATTGGACCAGCAGGCGTTTCCGTCGGTTGTCTATGGCCTGCTGGGCGAACCCGGGAAGAGCCATGTTGTGGGCGTCGATCATAGGTCGTTGCCAGCCGATATGTTGTTCAATAGCACCCAGGTCCTGGTCTACGAGAGGGCGGACATCTCGCGGAGCATCCGACGGCATCTCATAGCTGAGAATGAGTTCGTTTCCTTGGATAACGGCGCGCGGTGGGTTCATGGTGTAGGTATTTGCGCGCGAGTAGAAAAGATCGGATTCGCCTTCGAACGGAATGCGCACTTCGGTCCGTTCACCTGCGACAAGTGCCGGCTTGCTCTTGCCATCTATCCAGCGCATTGGATCGTAGCGGACATCGACCCGGACTTCTTTAGTGTCGGCGTACCAGCTCTCTTTCAGGAGGTGATCGGTTCGATTTTGTGTCTCTCGACAAAATACATCACCAGATCGGTGACGGGCGTGTTCAGTAGCCGGTTGCCATCCAGACCCTCGATCTCCCCACGCATCTTTTCCTGCGTATTGTGCAGCGATTGCCCGAGATCGTAAGTGACAAAGAGAAGGCCTTTGCTCTTGTCGATACTGCCGAACATTTCGACTCCTGGAGCGGTTGTTGTTATGGCGCTGATATGGTTTGTGAACAATACGCCATAACTATCATCCTTTCAATGAGTTGTAACGGTAGGACCATCTATGACGGGTTATTATGCGGGTTCTGATGGCGGTCGATTGTGGACCTCTGCTTTGGGTCGAAAACGGTCGTTGGACGCATGTACCACAGTCGTTCGTCACAACGCATTACATGGGGGAACCACGATTAGGGGCGAAACGAGAAGGACATAGGGACCCGTAGGGAGGCATATTCTAGGAAAGCTTGGAAGCTAAGTCCAGCACCGCTTGACGTACAATGACCGGGCGGTCATTGCGCAGAAGGAAAAGGAAGGCCGGAGTGCTTCCCTCTGAAGCACTCCAGTACTTCAGCATATGAGTAGTCATCCACTCCTTCGCCTGGGATACGACATTCATCGGTACCTCTAGGTGGATGAGACCGAACGAGGCGCCGTTGTGCCAAGCACCGGACTGGTCCTTTAACGGACGGGAGAAGATTGTGGCGAAAACGGACCGTTCTCGCTGACATTCTGCCAGATCGTGGCCTTGATGTTGCCGCATCGCAGCGTCGTTGGCGGTTACTGGGATTGTTGGTTGGTCGCCATGGTGTTTCCTCCTTATGTTGAACTGTAGGTAACTCTCTCACGGGAGTAGGAGAAGCACCGTACAGTTCACAGAGGAAGTACGAACGAGATGCCCGAACCGGCAAACCAGAGAGGACGGAGCTGCTGAATAAATTGAAGCTCACTCCACCCTAAGTTGGGCAAGGATGACGGGCTGGTCGTTTTTCAAAGCAAGTTACATCAATCGATGGCAATAAAGACTCCCGACCCCTTGTCATCGAAAACCCGATGAGATCATGTAACCATGCGGCCCGCAGCCTACCAGATGGTTACAAAACGCCCTAATTACCATATGAATAGAGAATCATTTGGCCCAAGTTCCTTGGTACGCTTATTTGCTTGGCGCCAGAAAATAGACTGGCTTTAATGGGAGCAACTGCCGATCCGCTTCTTCGACTTTGGCATAGTGTTCGAGCCAGAGATCAAAAAGTTGCTCCAACCCAAGCAAAGTGATCTTTCTTTTCTCTTGTGTCCTAGCCTCGTTCTCAGCCTCGCGAGTAAACCCTCCCGCCGAGACGAATAGCCCAACATCCTGATCCCCAAGAACAGCCATAAAAGAACGGAGACCATCGACAGCGATCTTGTCTGAACGTCGCTTCACCTGCACTTTGATGCGAGGCATATTGATTCCAAGTGGGTCGGTATGCGCCAAAATATCAATGCCACCGTCTCTACCTGGGGGAGCGATCCAAGACACGTGATAACCCATCGCTCGTAGGAGAGCCGCGACAAGATTTTGGAAGTCATATGGTCCCATTGAACGAAGATGCCGCTCAATATCAGCCCACGCAGATTCTTCTGCCTCCTCAAACGTGCCCGTGACGTCAGCAACCTCAGCTTCCTGCTCCACAACTTCATCAATTGGTTCAGGTCGATTGGCCGCCCATTGACGATAAAGCCTTCTGACTTCGGAGGTGAATTTCTCCGGATCTCTAAAATCCTTATAGGCCTTGAGGCCTTGTTCCGTGACAATCCAACGCCCCTTGGACTTAAGAATCCAACCCGCTTTCACAGGGCCAATCGTTGCAAAACGGACAATTTTTTCAAATCGGCGGACAGTAGGATTATTGGGATAGGTACTCTGTTCGAATGGTGTGAGTGCGAGGGAGTCTTCAACCAGCTTTAATACCTCTTTCGCTTGCATGCCTTCCGGATGCTCCTTAAGGATTTCGATAACTTTTCGAACCAATTCTCCTCGCCTCTTCGATGTGATTTCAGCCATAAAATTCTCCCCAATCCTGCGCTACGTTTCTTTACTTCCAAGATCATTCGCGATCAATCTGAATTGCTCTAGTGCCGATTCGAGGTCGTCGACAATTTCTTGGGCGATGATGTCGGGATCAGGTAGATTGGAGGAGTCTTCGAGGCTGTCGTCTTTGAGCCAGAAGATGTCGAGGCTGGCTTTGTCGCGAGCGATCAGCTCGTCGTAGTCATAGGCGCGCCAACGGCCGTCGGGTTTCTTGTCCGACCAGGTGGATTTGCGGGTGTGGCGATTCGCCGGGTTGTAGCACTTCACAAACTCGTCGAGGTCTTCGCGCTTGAGCGGATCGGTCTTAAGCGTGAAGTGTTGGTTGGTCCGCAGGTCGTAGATCCAAAGCTTCTTGGTCCAGGGCGTTTCGCTCGCGGTTTTTTTGTCGAAGAAGAGCACGTTGGCTTTCACGCCTTGCGCGTAGAAGAGCCCAGTCGGTAAGCGCAGGAGCGTGTGCACATCGCACTCGTGCAGGAGCTTGCGGCGGACAGTCTCGCCCGCCCCACCTTCGAAGAGGACATTGTCCGGCACCACGACTGCGGCGCGGCCATTTTGCTTCAGCAGCGTTTTGACATGCTGAACAAAGTTGAGTTGCTTGTTTGAGGTTGTGGCCCAGAAGTCGTCCCGTTCAACGATGTCACGCTCTTTAGAAACCTGGCCTTCTTCGCCGACGATCGTCGTGCTGCTCTTCTTCCCGAACGGCGGATTCGTCATCACGATATCGAACCGATCGCCGGGATCAGCGGCCAAGGAATCGGACACAACGATGGGTAGGTCTTTGTCGCTTCCAATACCATGGAGCATTAGGTTCATCGCGCAGAGTCGGGCCGTACTCTGAACCAGTTCCCATCCCTTGAACGTGCCTTGCTTGAGTTGTCGTTTTTCGTCCTTGGTCAGATTGGGATAATGCTTCACGATGTAGTCGTGTGCAGCCAGAAAGAATCCGCCGGTCCCACAGGCTGGGTCACAGATGGTCTCATCGGGCTTGGGAGCAATCACTTCAACCATTGCCGTAATCAGTGGCCTCGGGGTGAAGTACTGGCCAGCGCCGGACTTGGTATCTTGTGCATTCTTTTCGAGTAAGCCCTCGTAGGCATCCCCCTTCACATCGGCGCTCATCATGGACCAGTCTTCTTTGTCGATCAGATCCACAATCAGGCGGCGAAGCTTCACCGGGTCTTGGAACTTATTCTGGGCCTTCGTGAAGATCAGGCCGAGCATCCCCTTCTCTTTGCCGAGTTCCTCCAAAAGGTGTCGATAGTGATCGAACAGGTCGTCTCCGTCCTTCTTGAGCAGGCTGGGCCAACTGTATTTATCGGGTATCTGACTGGGCTGGTTATAGGGCGGCTTCGTCCGCTCGTCCGCCATCTTGAGGAACAGCAAATACGTCAACTGCTCGACGTAGTCGCCATAGCTCATGCCGTCGTCGCGCAGGACGTTGCAGTAGTTCCAGAGTTTTTGGACAATTTGAGAAGGCTGGCTCATCTGCTTAACTCATCGCAACGGGTGCGCCCACTGATGTCCCTGCTAATTCCTCAATCAGCTTGCATAGTGCTTTAATTCGTTCTCCAGCGATGCGTGACTCTTTCAACGCCAGCAGGAGACGACCGGGCTTTCTATATTCCCTGTCTGGCATAGTGACACCCAGAAAGGCTTCCAGGTCATCATCAAATACATGTACCTTCTGAGTGAACATGTTTTTGCTGTCCTGAATCAGCTTGTTCATCCTCTCATGGAATACCTTGTCGTCACCGGTCTTATTGGGGTCTTGATCGTGCAACACTGAATGCTCGATCTTGAGTTCCCCAAGCAAATTCATGAATCGATGAACATTACATTTACCCAAAGCATCTATGACGAATAGACCCCCTGTCGGAGTCCGAATTTGGCCTGAGTGTATGAGGTAGTTAATTAACACGACCTCTGAAGGGCCCTCCACTACAAGTGTCCTCTTTGCAAAAAACACTCCACACCGCTGAGGGTTCAGCCACAGAAAATACTTCACCCCTTCCATTTCTATTTTATTTTCATCGGCTCCGGCTTCATATTTTCTCAATCCCGCTGCTAGCCTGTTAACTTCCTGATTCTCAGTGAAGATCTCGCTTAGTCTCTCAGCCCTGATTTGGCCGATAGTGCTCAGACCATCGCATCGTTGGAGCATGGCGATTCCGGGTATGTGTTCGGTGGCATGACTTACGAACTGAGGAGAATGAGTAGACAGAAGAACCTGTCGCCCTTCTTCCATTGCAATCTTTCGTAAGTCACTGTCCAGTTGGGACTGCTGTGGCGGATGCAAGAATGCTTCAGGCTCTTCAAAGAGTAGCAGCGTGAAGTCCGGAGAAAAGTCTTTCTTCTTGGCAGGCGGTTTTCCAGCGGAATACCCTGCAGACACTCTGAGGAGACGATAGATCAGTTGACGTTGAAAACCATGCCCGTAGCTTGAAGCACTTTGGTTTGCCTTCAATACCTCATCATAAATCTCATAGTCCAAGAGGGACTTGACCACTTCCGTCTCTGAAAGCGGGCTAACTTTCAGCTTGAACTTCGCCTCCCAGTCATTAAGACCAGAGTTTATATCCTCTTCCAGCCCACGCAGAGACCTTTTGTCAGAGGTTTCCTCGGTTTGGATATCCTTTCCGAATTTATTGACCGCGGACTGGAAATTTGCAAAAGCCTCGCTCCCTTTAACCAGTTTTTTGAAAATTGCATTGACCAGGTCACGCAACGGGCTGGTCCCACTAAACTTAGTCATATCTTCAAGCTTCGTAACCGCAGGAATGTGGACGATCTCTCCAAGCTTCCCCTTTCCAACACTGTCCTCTCCGTAGAACTGGTTCACTGACAAGATACCGCCTTCGTAAGCAAAGAGATGCAAGTTGGCTTTGTCAGCGCTATGCAAGACCCTTCGTACGCGAAACCGATCACCGGATTGCCGATACTCGGAACGGATCGTTTCTGCTTCATCTTTGGTCATCTCGTATTCGATCTCAACCCAGGATTCTCTGTCATCAGTGGGAAACTTGGGAAAGTCTCGCTGGACGTCAAACTTGATATCTTTTTCATAGAATGCCCGCACCGCATCCAGAACTGCACTTTTCCCCGAATTGTTTGCGCCAATAAGAAGACCGTAATCTGCCACATATAGAGTCGCATCTTTGAAAGCTCGAAAATTATGAATAACAATTTCTCTGATCTTCATGCCTTGCCTCTAAATTAGGTCGCCGGAGAAAGATCGTTGAAGTATAGACTGTCGGAACCGGGTAGCGCGGGTGAGGTTGGCGTCGACAGTAGTTTCAAGTTCGTCGATGACGGACAGGCGGCGCTCGACTTCGGCAACGATCTGCTGCTGCTCAAGGAATGGTGGCAGCTTAACTGGCACCTTAGTAATAGCGCCCATCCCCACATTGCCTTGTCCAACATTGCCAGTTTCATAAGCGAAGAACTGATTGCGATAGTCTACGTCCTGCATCGCAAGCGCAAGGTATCCGGGAACGACTCCATCAGCGGGACGAAGACGCGCAATTCGCTGATTTAATAAGAGCCTCTTGGCGTTTCTGACAATGGCGACATAGCCATAGTCTTGTTTCTTCCTTGTTCCAGTTAACGTCACAACGAGATCACCCTCTAACAGGCCATACTTCGCTATGACATTGTCTTCAACATCCTGAATGAAGGATGGCTTCTGGCCGAGGTCAATGCGGCCCATGCGGATATTGGCCATCTTGAGAACTTGGTATCCCGTTGATGTGAATTTCTTGCTTTCGAAAGCGAAGCCCCCGACTGCGTCAGAAATAGCCTCTAATGGCGCCCATATCCACCCCTTAGGCAAGGTCGGAAGTGAATCAGTATCTGACGCGACAGGCTCCTGATATCTCCCTCTGCCACTCCACTTCGCCCGACGTTCGGCGAGGATGCGTTCGAGGAGTTTGCTAGCCGGCTCCACATCCGGATGCTGCTTGCGCCAGTCTTCGGTTAACCTCCCTTCGACGGCGGCTTTGAGGACGGCGGCTTTGTAGCGTTTGAGGTTGGCTTTGACGCGCTTGAGATTGGCGACGGCTTCGTCGAGGCGGGAGAACTGTTTTTCGATCTCCGCGACGATGTATTGTTGCTGCTCATATGGCGCAACTGGGAACGGGTACGTTGACAGCTGTTCAAAATCAACACGAGGGCGATCACCTGCGTTCAAATGCGTGGCGTATGAAGCGAACGAAGACGAGTTTAGGAAATACTGGAGATAACGGCTGCTGATACCTTCCGCCTTGGAAAAAACAATGAATTCAGCAGAACAGAGCCCCTCGAAGTCCGTCCTATAGACCTTGTTCAGGTATGGCCGCAATCTGCCGTAGAGTACGTCGTCCGGCTGGAAATGGACTGCCGAACTTTTCATGTTCCCAGCAGCCACAGTGCCGAGAAGTTTCATTGTATGAGGCTCAATATTCTCCATCCCAATGAACGGCAAATGGGGCTTCTCGGAGGGCTTTATCCTGGGCCGCGTCGGCTGAACTACTTCACCGAGTGGCCTGATATCCCAACCAGCTGGAAGGGCGATAGTTTTGTCCACTTTGCCCACGCTCACGCCGCTAATACTCCATTCAGTTCTTCAATAAGTTCGTTTAGGTCGTTTCCAAATACCTGAGGCACTTTCCCCAGCCCACCTTCTTGCCTAAAGAGTGCATACTCAAAGTCGTCCGGTTCAACGACAAGGTTGGCCGCGACGTGGTCGCGGATCATTTGCGGGCATACCCGACGATAGAACACAGCCCCTGCAACACGGCTTGTATAGTTTGTGGCGACAGTGCGCCGAAGGTTTTGACGATGCTGCTTTCGGACAGGGTAAAGACTTTGTCGAATCTGATCCAACAAGCTTTGGGGAGAGCGCCTTCCACCAAGTCCGTTGTACCGATTGGCATGGCGTGATTTGGCTGGGCAACTGAGGTGACGGCCAACCCGATGAAGTCGGCGTGTCGATCCGGCGGGGTCAAGACCATGACCGGCCGTTTCTTGGCCGACTGCAGATCCGAGAAGGGAAATGGAATGAGGACCAGGTCGCCTGGCTTACACGCCATTCCAGACCTCGTCGTCCTGGTTATCCCACACATGGCGCATGGCCGGTTCCTGCGCCTGCTTCAATTCTTCGGTATGACGGTCTCTCAGGCCATGCTTGATTTCGATGTACTCGATGAAATCCAACACCTCCTGCGCGAGTGTGTCCGGAAGTTTCTGCGCCTCCTTGAAGATTCGTTCGGCTGTCGACATAGATCCTCCGTTTTAGGCCACCAGAGCCATATTCAGGTTTTCTATTATGGTCTGAAGGCCGTCCGGAAACAATCGATAGGCTTTTCCCAACCCACCGGCCTGGGAAAAGGGAGCGTACTCGAAGTCGTCTGATTCAACCTCCATGTTTGCCGCAATATGGTCTCTAATCATGCTGAGCCACTGCCTCTGCTCATCGGTAAACTTCTTGTCTCCACGCTCCTGCTCTCCAAGCCAGGCGTTGAAGTTGGCGTTGACCTTCTCGGGAAACGGCACCAACTCATTGTCCTGATGCGTGGCGAAGCGGACAAGGGAGACGAGATCGGTAAGGATACGCTTGCCGCTTGCGCCTTTGACCTTCGACTTCTCCAGCGCGGCATAGGCCTGCCACAGTTGGGATTCATTCCAGAGGTAGGGCGGCTTCTCGATGGCATTGGCCAGATCCTTGATATCTTCGAACTTCAGCCGCTGCTTGTAGGGCTTACTGTAGAGGACTTGCAGGGCGGTGATCTCGTCTTTGTGCTGTGCAATGAACTGTTCGAACGACTGCACGATGGTGCGGGCACGCGCTAACGCGTCGGCGCTGAAGCCTGCTTCGATGACTTGGTCCTGACTGACGTGGTCGATGGTCAGTTCGTTCTTCTTTTTGATCTCGATGAGCAGTTCGCGGAATTTCGGATCTTGAAACGGCTTGGCCGCCTGCTGAATCAATACGGTGGCAATCTGCTGAATCTGCTGTTCAGTCGGCTTAGGCGTGCCGAATTGCTGCGTAGCACGCTCCTCCTGCCGATCAGGATCGACTGCTTCCACGAGACCCCGACTGAGGTCTTTAAGTGAGAGGCCCCCGCTGGCTTTGCTGATGGCCTGTTCATCGGCTTTCGTGATGCGATGCTCCATTCGGGCCAGCCGTCCGGCGATGCTGGTCAGCACATCCTCTTCCATATTCCCCAAAGCGACGGCTTGGAGCAGCTTCTCAAAGGCCACGCTGGGCTTCTTTTCCATCGGTCGCGCGTCGGTCTTGTCTTGCTCGCAAACACCGACGGTATCAACGATGACGAAGTGGTCTTTGCTCGTGGCGTCGGGCGTGACGGCTTTCAGATCATCCGGTTTGATGACGCGGACGCCCCGGCCCTTCATCTGCTCGAAGAAGGTGCGGGATTTGACCGCGCGCATGAAGACGACGATTTCGACCGGCTTGATGTCGGTGCCGGTGGCAATCATGTCCACGGTGACGGCGATGCGGGGATGGTAGCTGTTGCGAAAGGCCTTGATGAGGTCCTTGGGACTCACCCCGGTGGTGCGATAGGTAATCTTCTGGGCGAACTCGTTGCCCTTGCCGAACTCCTCGCGGAGGATTTCAACGATGTTCTCCGCGTGGGCATCGTCCTTGGCGAAGATGAGGGTCTTGGGCACTTCGGTGCGGCCGGGAAAGATGTCGGTGAAGAGCTTGTCCCTGAAAGCTTTGACGATGGTGCGGATTTGGTCCGGGGCGACTACGTCGCGATCGAGCTGGTCGGGATCGTAGGCGAAGTCGTCATCCAGCCTCTCCCACCGTTTGGCCCGCGTCTCCCGATTCATCAGCTGCACGCTATACCCAGCCTCCACCTTAGACCCTGCCTGCGTGATGGCGGTGCGGATGCGGTACACGTCGTAGTTCACGTTCACGCCGTCTGCCACGGCCTGCTCGTGGTTGTACTCCATGACCAGGTTCTGGTTGAAGAAGCCGAAGGTCTGTTTGTTGGGCGTAGCGGTGAGGCCGATGAGGTGAGCGTCGAAGTATTCCAGCACCTGCGCCCAAAGGTTGTAGATGGACCGGTGGCATTCGTCGGTGACGATGATATCGAAGGTTTCAATGGGGATGGCGGGATTGTAATCGAGGGGATCAGGTTTCTTGAAGAGCCGTTCGAGGCCTGAGACGGAGGCTTCCTCGTCCTCGTCCGATAGTTCCCGCCCCTTGAGCATGGAATACATGCGCTGGATGGTGCTGATGCAGACGCGCGCGGTGGTATCGAGGGTGTTGCCCGCCAGCCGCTGGACGATGAACTCTTCGGTGAACTTGAAGTTGTTGTACGGCGAGACGTACTGCTGGAATTCTTTCAACGTCTGGTCGCCAAGGTTGCCGCGATCGACGAGAAAGAGCACGCGTCGTGCGCCAGCAAACTTGATGAGCCGGTAGATGAAGTTGATAGCCGTAAAGGTCTTGCCGCTCCCGGTGGCCATTTGGATCAAGGCCCGAGGACGATCCTGAGCCAGCGACTTTTCCAGATTGTTGATGGCGGTGATTTGCGCGGGCCAGAGGCCGGTGGTGCTGAGGGGTGGCAGGGTTCTCAGGCGGCCACGGAGCGTCGGTGCTGCTTCTGCTGCGAGCGATGCGCCATGCAGATCTCTAGGAGCATCATTATGCTTCGGGATGAAGGCCGCGAGTGTTTCGGGTCGGTGAAAGCTGAACACCGGGCGGCTGCGAGGCTGGGGATCGAGGCCATTCGTGAATCGCGTTTCCACGCCGGTGCTCTGATAGAGAAAGGGCAATGGCCGGATATGGGCGGGTAAGTCGGCAGGGAGACCCTTGCTGTATTTCTCAGCCTGGACTTCCACGCCGACTAACGGAAATCCCTCCTTCTTCGCCTCAATAACTCCGGCAGCTTTCCCATCTATATAAAGGAGGTAATCTGCGAAGCCATGCCCGCTCACGAGGGGGAAGTTTCTCAGGACCACGCCTCGCCCAGCCTGAAGATTGGCGCTCTTGTAGTCCTGCACGCGCCAGCCAACCTGTTCCAGCGCGTGGTCGATACGCTCGCGCGCTTTGTCTTCCGGCGTCGCCATGCCCAAGCACCTTTGTCCAATCAGGACCGAGTCCACCAGACTAGGAGCCGTAGCTCAATCGCGCGGGAAGCTTACCCCTTTCCCCTTGAGAAATCACTCCTTCCTAATGGGGAAGCGCATCTAGGGTCCCTCAAAGGGCCTAGCTTGCGTTTCATGAATACTGGTATCGGCTCCTAGCTGATCTACCCCCCGTTATCGTGGTCGAGTAAGGGTTATGAAACCTGGTTTTTACGTTCCTATACTTGAGTTATTCTGACAGAAACCCCTCCAAAACTAGGTTTTAAACCTCTTTCCATAACCCCCATTTATGAACCCCTATGTTTCCTCTCGCCGCTAAAACTGCCATAAACTGGACAGCCTGGCGACTTCGATGAATACTCAATGAGTGTGATGTCGGAGCTTTCTACAAGGCCCTCGTGAGGCGACCCTGCCATGTCAGAACAGTGGCGAAAACGAACTCGCACCGCGTTTCGCTTCTGGGACCAGGTTCTGAAATCCTGGGACGAGGCGCCGGAGTGCGCCGGGCAGTATGCCCACCTGATCACCCATCTCAATCGTTTTGAAAAGAAGACTGCGGACACCTTCAAGTACGTCATCGAACGTGGCGCAGATCCCGTCTATATTCTCCACGTCCTCATCAGGACCTGTGATGAATTGCATGTGAGCTCTTCATCTCCTTTTCCTCAAGTCTTCACGCAAGACCGGGCCGGGTCCCTTGCGGACTTACAGGATTTCCATCTCATCACCGAATCCGATCTCCGAGACATCGAAACCGCCACCCCTGCCTTGCTCAGGGCCGGGCAGCCATTCGATGAGGTGGGTCTTGAACAATTGAGGAAACGGTTCGAGGCCATGCCCGAGCCGCCAGGCCTGGACGGATACGCGGGGGAAAAGGCGAGCCTACACACCACCTTCACGATTGAGAGTCCCCCGGTATCTCCACTAAAAGGCCGCCCTGGTCAGTCCTGGTTCAACACGGGTATGTTGCTCTTGGATCGTCATCTTGTCCAAGCAAGCTCACCCAGGGAGCCCCGCTATACCTCGATAGCTCTGCTGCTCAGCAGCTTCTGCCCCAGCACCTATGAGAACCAGCCACTCAACCGAGAGACTGTCCGTAACCGTATTGCTTCCATCGAATACCGAGTGATGCCCTACTGCGAGCATTTCGAACGTTGGTTCGAAGAGTGGAAACGCTTCCTTCAACACCACCCTGTCCCCTTTCATCCCTGGCAGAACTGACTGATCCCTCCCCCGGAGAAAAGTCCCCCCACCTTTTCTCCACTATGACGAATGCCTGAATCCTCCTTTAAATAACACTCACGCTCACAAATGAGCGGCTCTCATCCTCAACACACATGGAGGCCTGACGATGTCTGATTTACTTCGTTTCTCGCAATTCCACACCTCGGACACGGTGCTGCTGTACAAACTCAGGTCGAATGGTGCGTGGCGACCTCTCGCCTACAGCCGGGTTGGTCAGTTCACACTCAGGAAAGTGTGCAAACGGTACGGCACGGGACGGTACCTGATCCGCGTCCAGCAGAGGACGAAGGTTTCTCGCCTGAAATGTCGCATCACGGGTGGGCAGGTCCTCACGAGACGGCCCTGGAAGGTCCAGTGGGACTGATGCGGGAAGCAGAAGCTTCGTACATCAGACTCAGTGACCCAGATCCGCGAATGCTGGATCTTGTGCGAGCGGGTGAGGTCTCAACTCTATGAATACCTACTGGGACATCCGTCAGCTGGCCGATTATCTGAACGTGAAACCGGCCACGCTTTATGCCTGGGCGGCTCAGGGGAAGATCCCGAGCCTCAAGCTGCATGGGCTGCTGCGGTTTCGGCAGGACGAAATCGATCAGTGGCTTGAAACCTGTCGGGTGACCAGCCGACCAGTTGTCTCTGTGCCCAAGAAGCGCCGCCCACAGCCCCTGCACAACGTAGATGTCCTCATTGAGCGTGCGAAACGTGCCGCTTATACTGAACGCGGGGAAACCACCATAGCGAGCCCATTCCGAAAGGAGCAATAGAATGGGACTCGTAAAAAGAGGAAAAGTCTGGTGGATGGATTTCATCTATCAGGGGTCACGGATTCGACGATCGACCGGTACAGGAGATAAACGTCTGGCTGACACGATCCTGGGGAAAGTGAAGACCCAGATCATTGAGGGCGTATTTTTTGACAAACATCCCGAGCAGGATCGGACCTTCGACGACATGATGACCCGGTATATGGCAGAACGCGCGGTCCTGAAGGCTCCCAAGAGCCGGATCCGGGATGCGACAGCCCTCAAGCATCTCCTCCCGGTGTTCGGTCAGCGAGTGCTTGGGCAGATTACGCCGAAGCTGCTCGCAGAGTACAAAGTCCAACGGCGGCTCGAAGGAGCAGCCCCAGCGACTACGAACAAGGAGCTCCAGCTGGTGCGGCACGCCTTCAATCTGGCGATGCGGGAATGGGAATGGTGCCGGGAGAACCCCATGCACCGTGTGTCTCTTGAGCAGGTCCGAAATGAAGTGGACCGTTGGCTGACTGCCGACGAGGAGGACCGTCTCCTGGCCGCTTCATCGCCCTGGCTTCAAGAGATCATCCGCTTTGCGCTTAATACCGGGATGAGGCAAGGGGAGATCCTGAATCTCCTGTGGCAGGATGTGGATTTCACACGTGGGACGCTCATTGTGATGAAGAGCAAGAACGGCACACGCCGTACGATCCCCTTGAACGCGACCGTATACGACCTACTGGCAGCCAAACAGGCTGCGGCAGGCGCATCAAAGGGACCGGTGTTCAAGACACCGTTGGGCAATATGCTCCAAGTGCGATTCCTGGTACGGGAGTTTTGTGAAGCGAGGGATCGGGCAGGTATTCCCGATTTCCGGTTTCACGACCTGCGGCACACGTTTGCCACACGACTGGTGCAACGGGGGATCGATTTGTACAAGGTCCAACGGCTGCTCGGTCACAAGACCGGGACGATGACGCAACGCTATGCGCATCATTGTCCTGAGAGCTTGAGAGACGGGGTCAATGTGCTGGCACAACGACCGCCCTATGACACAAATCTGTCACAATTGGGCGGGTCGATGAAGGCGGGGACTTCAAAGTCGTTGATTTAATGGTGAGCCGGCTGGGACTCGAACCCAGGGCCCTCGCCTTAAAAGGGCGATGCTCTACCGACTGAGCTACCGGCTCACAAGCGGACGCTGAAATCGGTCGTCAAGTTCGTTCTCGCGTCGCTCAAACCTTGCGACGTACCAGCTGCTGTACGCCTCAGGTTTTCACTCGCTGCGGCCTTGTCGACGACCGATTTGAGCGTCCTCGAAAGAAATACAGAATTGAGGCTGCGTTCTCGTTCAGCCTCCTCAACGTACTGAACACTTCACATCTCACACCATTCTAAGTGCTCGATGAATGGTCACGCAACAAGCCACCCATCCTAACATTCCCAGCTGACCGGTGACTATCGACTATTTTTTGAGGCGCTTGGGCCGTCGGCGGGAGCAATCCAGCGGATTTCGCAGCATAATTGTTTCCGCACGCTTCGACCCGGTCGAAATCATGTCGATGCGGCACTCCACCAGCTCTTCGATGCGTGCCAAATAGCGCTTCGCTTCAGCAGGGAGCTGCTTATAACTTGTTGTTCCTGTTGTTGCCGTGCTCCACCCCTTCATTCGCTGATAGATCGGCTCGCAGTTGGCCAAGACATCCAGATCGGCCGGCATGGTCTTATGGATGATGCCGTTATATCGATAGCCGGTGCACAGCTTCAACTCTTTACAGCCATCCAGCACATCCAGCTTAGTCAGCGCCAGGGAGGTCAACCCATTTACCACTGTCGCATGGCGAACCACGACGGCATCAAACCAGCCACAGCGTCTGGCACGTCCCGTGGTTGAGCCGAACTCCTTCCCTCGTTCCTGAAGCCCTCGTCCGACCTCATCCGTCAGTTCGCTCGGAAAGGGCCCGCTCCCGACTCTGGTGGTATAGGCCTTCGCAATGCCCATCACGGCGTCGATCATCGTCGGTCCGACACCGGTCCCGGTACAGGCTCCCCCGGCCGCGGCGCTCGAGGAGGTCACGTAGGGATAGGTGCCGAAGTCCACATCCAGATGCGTCCCTTGCGCACCCTCAAACAAGACCGTTTTATTTTTCTCGATGGCTCGATTCAGCAACATGGTGGTGTCGACGATATGGTTCTTGAGTCGATCGGCATAGCCCATGTATTGGTCGAAGACCTTGTCCACCTGAAACGTGTCGACTTTGTAGAGCCGTTCCAAGAACCAATTCATCTCGACGAGATTCTCTTCGAGTTTTCTTTTGAACAAGGTTGGATTCAGCAGGTCCCCCATGAGGATGCCGATCCGAGCCATCTTATCGGCGTAGGATGGTCCAATCCCTCGTCCGGTTGTGCCGATCTTGCGTGACCCTTTTGATTGTTCTGAGGCACGATCGATCGCCTTATGATAGGGAAGGATCAGGTGGGCTCGCTGACTGATGGCGAAATTCTTTCCGAACGTGATGCCCTTGGCCTGCAGCCGATCCATTTCCTCAAGCAGGGAGCCGGGATCGACCACGACTCCGTTACCGATGACACAGGTCATACCGCGGTACAAGATTCCGGAGGGGATGAGATGAAAGATGTAGGTCCCCCGTTCATTGATCACCGTATGCCCGGCATTGGACCCACCTTGATAGCGCACCACGATGTCGGTATCACGGGCTAAGATATCGACAATCTTCCCCTTCCCTTCATCGCCCCACTGCGCACCGATAATGACAAGATTTCCCATAGATCAACGATGTCCAAATCCCGATTGAGGCACGAAAAAATGGCTCCGACCCGATTGAGAGATCAGAGCCACAAGGGGCTCATGGTAGGTATCACCTACTGCTTTGTCAAGCCATTCGTCGCAGCGCGTGGTAGCGGGAACTGTTTGTATTCATAATTTTTCGGGAAAGACCCCACCGGTGGTTTCTTGACTGGCTCGGATCCACGTGTTAGCATGCCGATTCGTTTTCAACATCTTCATTTTTCGAATTAATTTCCCTTAGTCTTCGCGCAAGAGTGGGGCTGTAGCGCAGTTGGGAGCGCGCGTGAATGGCATTCACGAGGTCGCCGGTTCAATCCCGGCCAGCTCCACCAAACATCACTTCGCGCGTGCCGGTAGCTCTTTAAGGTCCTACCGTCCCTAATTGCCGCTGGCGAAACATCGTCGATGGTCTTGATCTCCACACTATGCGTACTGCCACTAGGCTATCAAGTTTGCTGAGACGGTCACTGCCGTTCATCAACTTCAAGCTCTCTCGTCTTCCAACCTCCTAGCTGCTCATTTCACTGCGGTTGGTCTCACATGATCCATTCATGTGCGTTTACACGGAAGGTTTGTGCCCATGCTTCAAATTGAATCCGTCAGCAAACAATACTCTACCAAAGTGCTGCTCGCCGAAGCCTCCGCTCATCTTCGTCCAAATTCACGAGTCGGCTTAGTCGGACCCAACGGCGCCGGGAAGACGACGCTCTTTCGAATGGTCCTTGGTGAAGAGTCACCGGACGACGGCTCGATCCGCAAGCGGCCTCGCCTTCGGATCGGCTACCTCCCGCAGGAATTGGAAACGATTACGGGCAAGACCGTCCTCGATGCCACACATCGCGATGAGTACCCTGAGCACGAAGCGAAGCGAATCCTGATGGGCTTGGGGTTTACGGAGGTGGATTTTGATCGCCCCGTCGAGAAACTCTCCGGAGGGTACCGGATGCGGGTTGCCTTGGGACATCTGCTCTTGTCCAATCCCGACGTACTCATGCTGGACGAGCCGACCAACCATTTGGACAAGCCGACTCAGCGCTGGTTCGAACAGTTTCTTTTACAGTCGGGTATGACGTTGCTGATCATCAGCCACGACACTGCTTTTTTAGATCGCGTCGTCACGCATATCTGGGAACTCCGGCACCATAAGATCGAAGAGTACCGTGGCAACTATTCGCTCTTCTGCAAACTGAAAGCTGAAAAGGATGCTCAACTCCACGCCTCTGCGGCTCGCCAATCCAAAGAAGTCGCTCGGGTTCAAAAATTTGTTGATCGCTTCCGCTATCAGGCTAACAAGGCCAGCCAAGTCCAATCACGCCTCAAGCAGCTCGAAAAGGTTAAACGGATCGAAATCCAGCGGGACCCGAAACGCGTCAAGTTCCGGTTTCCGCTCCCTTCCACCAGCGGACGCCAGGTATTGGACCTCACTGGAGCCAGTAAGCGCTACGGTGAAAAGGTCGTCTACAAAACGCTGGATTTTTCGATTGAGCGCGGCCAACGTATCGCATTGGTTGGTGAGAACGGAGCCGGAAAAAGTACGCTCTTGAAGATGCTGGCCGGCGTCCTTCCATCCGATACCGGCACCAGAACCGTGGGCCACGGCGTGACCTTACACTACTTCGCCCAACACCAGGCGGAAACCTTGAACCCTGAACACTCGATTCTCGAATCGCTTGAAGAGGTCACCAAACATGCGGAGATGAATTTCTTGCGTGGCATCGCCGGCGCCTTCTTATTTTCTGGTCAAGATCAGAAAAAACCGATCAAGGCGTTGAGCGGGGGTGAGCGAAACCGGGTGGCCCTCGCCCGCATGCTGGTCGAACCCGCCAATACCTTGCTCCTCGATGAGCCGACGAACCATTTGGACCCAGCCTCCGTGGATATGCTGACCGATGCATTGGCTGAATTCCCCGGGACCATCATCTTCATTTCCCATGACCCGACGTTTTTGGCCCGCATCGCCACCCGGGTCGTTGAGATCGAAGAGGGGCAGGCACGGAATTTCATCGGTGACTACGAGTACTATTTGTGGAAGAAGGCCCAAGAGTTTGAGTCGATCAAAGAAACGAGCGAGGAGCTCCAACGAGGGTCCTCCCCCTCCTCTTCCGGCCCTACCCGAGCAATGGAACAGCAAGTCCAGGCAAAAGGGCGCGGTGGAGAGCGTCGTGATCTTACCAAGACGCAAGCGCGACTGGAGAAGCAAGTATCACGTGCCGAAACAGAGATTAGTGAGACCGAAGAGAAGATCAAGACCCGCGAAGCAGAATTGGCTGATCCGAAGCTCTATGAACAGTTCGACCGCTGGACCCTCCTGCATCAAGAACAGGAAGAATGGAAACGCAATTTGGAACGACTGACTTCTCGCTGGGAATCGCTCTCGGCTGAGCTGGAGAACGTCAAGCAACAGCTGGTGTCGATGGGCTAGTGTTTGCGAGTATTCACTAGGCTGCGGTAACAAGACCACCGTGCGCGAGGAGACGAGTCGTACGGCGGTACGTACGTCGAGGAACCTGAGCGAAGCAAGACCGAAGCTGATGGGGCTTTCAATACCCGACTAGACGGAGGCTTTGAGGGTTTCTTCCAGATAGTAGTACAGCCAGCGGTGCTTTTCTTTCGTCACCAATTCATCCCACACGACGCCGATCAGGAATCCCTTCTTTTCCCAGGGCCTCACCCAGGCAACCATTCCGTCGAGTTTTTCCTGCTGCTCGACTCGATCAGAATCCAGGAAGGCAAGCGAGACGGTGACTCGTTCGTTCGATGGGAACTGTTCTTTGGTATGAAACCCCGCCCCGATCTTGTTTACATTGTCGAGAACCGCCGTACAGGCGCGTCTGCCGCTCTTCGGCGACACCAGGGCGGATCCGACCAACTCGGCACGAAAGAATTTCCGCCGTTCACTCAACGCAGTGGCATGGGCCGATACTCTTCCTTCTCCTCGTCTCATCGTTCTAAGTATAATCGATAGGACGAGAATGTAAACCCAGGCAATTGGCCCTATGAGGACGGCTTTGGGCGGTAGTACCGTCGGTCCTTGAGTACCGATGGGAGGTGGGTTTGCTCTATTCGTGCTTGTGGATCGTCATGCACATACCGGTAGTTGTTTCCATACCCCAAGTCCTTCATCACGGACGTCACCGCATTCCGGAGATGGAGCGGAACTCCCAGATTTCCAAGGGTTTGTGCATCCTTGCGTGCTTCCAGAAGACCGATATAGGACGCGTTGTCCTTTGGCCGTGAGGCGAGGTACGTCGTGCCATGCGCCAGATTGATCTGGGCCTCCGGGAGCCCGACAAGCTGGACGGCTTGTGCCACTGACACGGCTACGCCAAGAGCGAGCGGGTCGGCATTGCCGATATCTTCCGATGCAAAGATCACCATCCGACGGGCAATGAACGTGGGCTCCTCTCCAGCTTCCAACATCCGCGCCAACCAGTAAAGCGCCCCGTCTGCATCGGAATCTCGAAGACTTTTGATATAGGCCGAGATGGTGTTGTAGTGCTCTTCACCGGACTTATCGTACCGCAGGGCCTTCGCATTCAGCGCGGCTTCCAACAGCTCCACATCGATCGCGCGTGTGCCGTCGGCTCCTATGGGCGCCTGCTTCACGACAAACTCTAATGCCGTCAGCATGGCCCTCGCATCGCCGTTGCCGCACGCGACCAAGCGCTGGCGGGCTTGTGATGATACTGCGGCCTTGAGTTGTCCCAACCCGACCTCCGAATCATTCAGCGCCCGATCCAGGATCCGACCGAGGGCTTCATCACTCAGAGGTTTCAGCACCACTAAAATTGAGCGCGACAACAAGGGGCTGATGACTTCGAACGAGGGGTTTTCCGTGGTTGCTCCGACGAGAATGATGGTGCCTCGTTCGACGTGAGGAAGAAAGGCATCCTGTTGCGCTTTGTTAAAGCGGTGAATTTCATCCACAAACAGGATGGTCCTCTGACCGTTGATCAACCGGCGTTGCTCGGCTGCCTTAATGATCGTGCGCAACTCGGGCACACCGCCGGTCACGGCCGAGAATGATACAAAGTGGGCCTTCGTATAGCGGGCGATGAGATGAGCGAGCGTCGTCTTCCCCGATCCGGGCGGACCCCAGAAGATGACGGAAGAGAGCTGATCGGCTTCAATGGCCCGCCGTAACGGTCGATCTATTGCTGTAATATCGTCTTGCCCCACAAAATCACTAAACGCACGTGGGCGCATCCGTTCTGCAAGCGGAGCATCAACGTCCTGTTCCTGATGCACGGTGAATAGATCTGGGGCCTGATCACGAGCGCGGGTCATCTCACTCCTCACAAATCTGCGGGAATTGTATACGCCGGGGCACCTCAGCGCAAATGACCTCTTGACCATGCAGGCAACCGATGGTACGACGTTCGACAGGAACGGATTGAATGATGCTTACTCAAGTCAATGGCATGACCCTCGCTTTCAACGATCAGGGAAGCGGATTTCCGCTTGTCTTTCTTCATGCCTTCCCGCTTAACCGCAGCATGTGGACAGAACAAGAGAACGCCCTTTCCTCACAGTTTCGCGTGATGACGATTGACCTGCGTGGACACGGCGAGTCCGATGCTCCACTCTGGCACTATACTCTGGACCAAGCAGCCGATGACGTGTGCGGCCTGTTAGACCATCTGTCGATCAAGCAGGCCGTCTTTGTCGGACTTTCTATGGGAGGCTATATCCTCTTTGCGTTCTATCGAAAGTACGCTGAGCGCGTGAAAGGCATGGTTTTAGCCGACACAAGAGCTCAGGCAGATACAGAGGATGGAAAACGGGCACGATTCGAGATGGCTCAGATTGCCTACAAACGGGGGTCGAGCGCAATTGCGGACATCATGATCCCGAAAGTATTGAGTCCTGGAACGATCCAGACGAGGCCGGAGCTGGTTCAACGGGTACGCGGAATGATCGAGGGCAACCAAGTCAGTGGCATTGCCGGAGATCTCATGGCAATGGCACAACGGCCTGACTCCGTCCCGTTCCTACAACAGATACACTGTCCGACTCAAATCATTGTCGGTGAGCTGGATGCACCAACTCCACCTGCCGATGCACGGCTCATGGCGGAGAGTATTCCCAATGCCCGTCTGGCCATCATTCCGGGAGCAGGCCATCTCTCGAACCTGGAGCAACCTGACCGGTTCAATGAGATCCTCCGTGCTTTTGTTTCGACTGCCACGCGGTAACTTGGCCAACAGGGCGCTCAAAACGGCCTTGTTCCTTACCCACCCAACCCCGGCGCGCCACGACACGCTGTTCTACGAGTAAGGCCGCAGCAAGCGAAGGGGCGAATCGTACTCTTCCTGTACGATGAGCTACTGAGCAATGTGAGAACGACGCTGGCAGGTTTTTTTCAACGGCCTGCGGGGACTCACTCTGGATCGCCGACACTGCCCCGCCGAATCAATTTCAAAAACTCCTCGCGCGTCTGTGATTGACTGCGGAACGCTCCCAGCATCGAGCTGGTAACAGCGATGGTATTTTGTTTTTCCACTCCCCGCATCATCATGCAGAGATGTCTGGCTTCCACGACGACACCGACGCCATGGGCATTCAGCTTTGTACTCAACGTTTCCGCGATTTGCACGGTCAACCGTTCCTGAACTTGCAGACGCCTGGCGAACATATCGACGATTCGCGGGATCTTGCTGAGACCGACCACTTTCTTATTGGGCAAATAGCCGACATGGACTCGGCCAAAAAACGGCAGGAGGTGATGTTCGCACATACTGAAGAAGTCGATGTCTTTGACGATGACCATTTCATCGTATTCGATCGGAAAGAGCGCCCCGTTCAAGAGATGATCGATATCACGCTGATACCCCTGTGTCATAAAGGCCAGGGCTTTGGCCACTCGCTCAGGGGTCTTGAGCAGCCCATTTCGACTGGGCTTTTCACCGAGGGCGAGCAGCATCTCCGTGACCAGCGATTGAAGGACCGGTAAGTCCGGAGGCCGTCCACTTCCGTTTGTGTCTTCCACCGATGTCGCTCTTTTCGCTCGTTTTGGTGACTTTCTCACGATGTTTCCCTTTGCCTTAGATGGCGCCCGTATATTCAAAATAGTTGTCTCTCGTTTCAATGACCCCGATTTTGCGCAGACGACCGGGAGGCAGCAGCGGGTTCAGAATGTCCCAGATCACCATGACGAGATTCTCTCCCGTCGTGGTCAATGCAGAGAACGCCGGGTCACTGTTCAGATCCTGATGATCAAACCGTTCGATGATCGTGTCGGTGACGAGGCGGTCAAGAGAGTCCAGACTGCTTGTGCTCTCTCCCGTTCCGGCACAAATCGTCACCAGGACCACATAGTTATGGCCGTGACCATTCGCATTATTACATTTGCCGAAGGCAGCCCAGTTTTCTTCAGGTGAGAGGAGATCAGTATGCAGCCGATGGGCGGCGCAAAAGCGATAGCGTCTGGTCACAAATAGCTGTGACATTCAATCCGGTGACTCGTGGTGTGGGTGAAAAAGCTAAGACTGCTCGATGTTCGAGCAGTCTTAGACGGGAGAGTTCATGATCGGCATTCCTACGGTCATCCCGTAGCCACGCTTAGGCGCTAAAGGAGCTGCCGCAGCCGCACGTCGTTTTGGCCTGGGGGTTCTTGATCGAAAAGCCCGAGCCCTGCACGCTGTCGACGTAATCCACTTCCGCGCCCTGCAGCAAGGGAGCACTTTGTGAATCCATGATGAGTTTCACCTCACCCTTTTCGATGATGGTATCATCCTCGGCCATCTTGGATTCAAAGGCCATCCCATATTGATAGCCATGGCATCCACCGCCGCGTACATAGACTCGCAACCCGACGATATCCTTTTCCTCGGCCATCAATTCCTTGATTTTTTGTTCCGCCACCGCCGTAATATTAACCATTGTCATCCTCCTCTATGGATCGTTCCAGCCTGCTCGGCTGGCTAGAATGTTAGTCTAACACCTCTTCTTCCAATATCAACCCCTTGCCTCTGATGCCGCTCGCTGCGGCTCCTCCCATTTGGCTTCCGGCACGCGCACCACGACGTCTCCCAGCACACGAGCCTGACAGGCCAACCGATGCCATGGTTCCGTCAATGCTTCACGGTCCAGCAGGTCTTGCTCGTCGAAATCGATCTCTGAGAGATGCTCCTGCCCCATCTGCACCTCGACCCGACACGTCGTGCAGGACGCGTTCCCACCGCAATCGTGATTCAGGCGAAATCCCAATTCCTTGGCGGCATCAAGCAGCGAGATGTTCTCGTCAACCTCTCCACTTCGCCCGTCCGTGTGAAGAAACGTCACTCGTGGCATGACGCCTCCTAGGAATGGGTGACGATCCCAGGCGGTGTTCCCTGATAGGGACACCGCTGCAGCCGAATATGGTCTTCGTATTCGTGACGGAACAGCTTCAAACTGCTTTGCACCAATACCGACGCACCGGTGACAAGCGTGCAGTACCCCGTGCCTTTGACGAAGCCACAGAGTTGCAACATGCTGTCGAGGTCTTTTTGAGTGCCCTCTCCGGATTCAATCTTGGTCATCAAGATGGCCAGGTTGTTCGTACCCATACGGCACGGAGGACACTGCCCACAACTCTCATTCTTGAAAAAATTTGAAAAGTGCAGCGTCTTGGCCACCATGCACGTCGCATCGTCCACGACGATCATTCCAGCCGAACCTAACCCCGTCCCGGCTTTTTTCAGTGAATCGAAGTCCATCATGAGATCAAGCTGATCCGCCGTCACCATTGGGAAAGCCGGACCACCTGGGAACACGGCCTTGATCTTGCGACCGCCTGCCACACCACCGCCGCATTGTTCGATCACCTCACGGATAGTTACGCCCATGGGCATTTCATACACGCCAGGTCGATTAACCGATCCGCTCAACGAAAACATCATCGTCCCTGGACACTTCTCCGTCCCTACCTGCGTGAACCACGAGGCGCCCTTATAGAGAATCCGTGGAATGTTGCACAGCGTCTCCACGTTGTTGACGAGGGTCGGCTTGCCATAGAGGCCGAAATCCGTCGGATAGAACGGGGGCTTCTGCCGCGGCATCGCGGGACGGCCCTGCATCGATTCCAACATCGCGGTCTCTTCCCCGGCGACATAACTCCCATGACCGTCAAAGAGTTCCAACTCGATATCGACACCGCTGCCCAGGACGTTCTTCCCCAATAATCCATGTGCCTTCGCTTGAGCGATGGCTTTCTTTAAATTTTGCTGTTCCTCATGGTACTCATGGTTCACGTAAATGAAGGAAGCTTTCGCTTGCACCGTGAAAGAGGCGATCAGACAACCTTCGATCAATTGGTGCGGAAGCGTTTTTAGTAAATGTCGGTCTTTAAACGTACCAGGTTCATGTTCACCGGCATTGCAGACAAAATATCGCTCTTTGACCCGATGATTCAGAACCTTGTCCCATTTGATCCCGGTTGGAAACCCAGCTCCACCCCGCCCACGCAGACCGGACTTCTTCAGCTCATCAATGACTTGAGCCGCGTTCAGCTCCTTGACACAACGCTTCCATGCCTCATAGCCACCGACCTTGAGGTACCCCTCAATCTCCCAGGGAGCCCCATCTAACTTTTGAACAAGGCGTGGTTCCGTAGCAGTAGACATAGCTGTCCCGTCAGTCACTCCTCACAATAGAGGCAGTACTATACGGCCCTGCCTCTTCCTCCGTCAAGGCAACCAGTTGTAAATGGGCCTGAATCTCAACCAGTTAGTCCTAGGAGACCTAGTCAAAACCTAGGCAAGGAGGGGCAGAAGACATGAAAACGAGGTGATGGAAACTGCGCCGGTAGGGGATATCCCCACCGGCGCGAAAGATCTGAAAATTCTATCGGAAGTGGCTGCCGGCTCCCATGAAGAACAGCATGGGAATCGAAAGCATGAAGTTCACACGGGAAGCCAGCAAGGCTGTGCGGCCCCACTGCGCCATCTCGGGCGGCGCCGGAGTGCCCTGCGCAGCTGCGGTGACAGCGGCAATAATCTTCTTCTGGTTCGGCCAGATAATGCCGTGGACGTTGCCCATCATGATGATGCCGAGCAACCCACCGATCGCTAAGGCCACCGCTCCGGTGCCACCTTTGTGATACATGTGGCCATACAAGAGCACGCCAGCCAGCACCGTCACAGTGGCTCCATGCCGGAACCAATTGAGCGCAGCAGGCATCAGCTTCGGTATCACGATGTTCTTCGTCGGCCCATCCAGGCTTTTCAAGAACGAGGCATTGATCAGGTTGAAGAAATACAAGAGCCCGATCCAGGTGATGCCGGCTAGGAAGTGCACCCAGCGGAGGATGATCTGGCCCCAGTCTGCCTCACCTGCGCCAATACCCGTTAACCCCATATATATCATGATCAACACGACGGTCATGGCAAAGCCCACGCCCATCGTCTGCATCGGATCTTCAAGAAATTTCATAGCTCCCTCTCGTTAAAACTGTTGACGGTCTATGCGATGTCTGTACGACAGCTTTTCTCTGAATGTCAAGCGTAGGAATCGGCGTGGTCGACACCTGAGGTAGCGACCAGCAAACCCATCGATACCTGGTTGAGGAGATGTACTCTTAGGCCATCAGTCGATCGACCGTGCTGCAGAGCTCTCGAACGGCATTGGCTGATACGTCCAACGCAGCTCGTTCCTCGCTGGTCAGTTCGTATTCCACAATCTGTTCGGCGCCGCCCCGTCCAATCTTCGTCGGTACCCCCACGATGACGTTCTTGAGGCCATACTCACCCTCGCAGAGCACCGCGCAGGGCATCACCCGCTTTTCATCTTTGTGAATGGCTTCAACCATCGCGACGGCTGAGGCAGACGGTGCATAAAACGCACTGCCCGTTTTCAACAGGCCCACGATCTCGGCTCCCCCATCACGCGTGCGTTTGACAATGGCCTCCAGCTTGTCTTTCGACATGAGTTCGGATACCGGTTTTCCCTTCACGGTCGTATAGCGTGGCAGCGGGACCATCGTATCCCCATGTCCCCCTAAGACCATCGCCTCGACCTCCGTCGATGGTACGTTCAGTTCTTGGGCGATAAACGTGCGCATTCTGGCCGAGTCCAATACGCCGGCCATCCCGATGATTTTCGATTTGGGGAGCCCACTGACAGCACGTGCCACGTGCACCATAGCATCCAAGGGATTGGTCACGAGAATCAGGATAATGTTTGGCGACCGGGATACCAGCTCCGTGACGACGGATTTCACGATCTTCGCGTTCGTCGCCAACAACTCGTCGCGACTCATACCGGGCTTTCTCGCCATGCCGGATGTGATCACGGCGATCTCTGACCCAGCTGTCTCCGCGTACCCATTGGTGCCAACTACTTGGGTGCTGTACCCACAGACCGGCCCCGCCTGGGAAATATCGAGCGCTTTCCCTTGGGGAACCCCTTGCGCAATATCGACGAGTACGACGTCGTAGAGATTCTTTTCGGCCAATCGTTGCGCCGTCGTTCCACCGACGTTTCCTGCCCCCACCACTGTGATTTTCGGTCGTGTCATCATTACCACCTCATAAAACGTGAAGCGTGAAGCGTAACGTCCCCTGACTCCTCACTTCTGACCTTTCACGCGTGTTCATGTTCAGTCCAGCCTGCAACCTTGAAGTTGATCGTACACACGAAATTATCGTCGTCGTAGAAATTGACCTTGATCTTCTTTTTGCCATAGGTGTTTGCCAGAAACTCCTCCGGATTGTCCACAAGAGCCTGAAAGCTACCCGGGGGATACTCACCGAGATCATGAAAGACCACGATCATGCCTTCTTTCACTTCTTGTAATACTTTCACCCGACAACGTGGATAGACTTCCCAGAATTTGGTCTCGATCATGTCCTTCGTCGGCTCCGGGCGATCCTCACCCGGTTTCACGGTCTGACCGAACTTGGCAAGTCGGCGCACATAGGGGTATTGATGGCCTGTGAACAGCTTATAAAGCCATGGAGGAACCGTGGGCCTGTCGATTGAATTTGTCATGCTCGTGATCCGTTACGCTGTCAATCGCTGGTAGATCCTTGGCAGTTTGGTGGGAAGGGCATCGATGCTGTCGATGACACGGTAATGTACCTCCCCATACATGCGGCGCAAATAGTTGTCGGCTTCCTTGTCAACCGTCACGCAGAACGTCTCGACTCCCCGTTGCCTGGCTTCTCGGAGTGCCACCTTCGTGTCTTCCAAAGCATAGTCGTCTTTGTACTGCTCATCTAGCGGCCGTCCGTCACTCAATAAGATAAGGATGCGAGTTTTCACCGAGCGCGCCAATAATTTTGCCGTGGCATGGCGGATGGCTGCCCCATCTCGGTTCTGGTGGCGAGGGGCCACGCTTCCTAGCCGGTGAGCCGTCGCCGCGCCCAGCCGATCATCAAAGTCCTTGATCGTCAGAAACTCGACGTGTGCGCGCCCTTGGCTGGAGTAGGCATAGAGGCCGTATTGATCGCCGACTGCTTCAAGGGCTTCACAGAGCAGCACGAGTCCTTCCTTTTCAATATCAATCACCCTCCGCCCGTTGTCGAGCGTGCGACTTGTTGAGCCGCTGATATCGACCAGGAAGGCGACCGCCACATCGCGCTCGTGCTTTTCCCGCCTGATATACACATGGTCGTCTCCCTCGACCCCGACCCGTTGTTCTCCGATCCGTCGGACGATGGCATCGAGATCCACGTCTTCCCCATCCATTTGTCCCGCGATACGGCGGAACGCAGCAGGACGTAACTGCTCAAAAAATCGGCGCAGAGACTTGACCGTGCTCTGACGAGCGGCGAGCGTTGTCGCTACGAATTCATCCGATCCGCGCTCAGCCGGCCCTTCCACGACACGGCACCAATTCGGCCGATAGTCGTCGATTCGACAGTCCCACTCTGGATAGAAGATCACCCGCTCGTCTTGAGAGGTCGCCTCCTGCAGGGGTTGCCGCTCACCTTCAACTGCGAGACACTCCTCCACGACCGACTGTAATGAGCGCCCACCACCCATGATCCCAGATGCCCGACGTTCTTGATCGCTGAGTCTGCCTTGGCTCGGCAGTTGGTCCGACTCCACCGATTGCCCTTCGACGCGCTCCTCACTCCACGTGACGAACTCCGGATGCATCGCACCGCGATAGGCTACTTCCGCCACAGCTTGGTAGGTCTCGCCCGTTTGTTTGGGTTGTATCTCTTGTGGTTCCGGCTCCTTTGCTTCTTCCTGCTGCTCCACGGTGATCATCTCGCCACGAGCCACCAGTAGCTCTTCCATGCGAACATAGACGGCATCAACCACACGAACCGTGTCTTCTGCTACTGCGGTGGGCTTTAAAACGGACTGGCACATGCCCCACAGTAAAGACACTTCTTCCCGCACCGCCTTGGGTACGACAGCTTCTTCTGCTTCACCCGTGGAGAGCCTCAAGAGACAATCAACTATCAGTTCTTTCGCGGTCACCCCTTGGGCCGGATCACGCGGCGTGATCGCCTCGCCTGCCAGCCGCACGAGGTCAGGCCGAAGGCCTGGATATTCGGTTTGCAGCAGATACTCAACGCGTGCGTCTTCCAAGACGGTCCAGAGGTCTCGGGCAAGAGCGGGATGCGGGTAGCACTCCAAGAGGGCTGCGAGGGTATCGGGTCTTCCCCTCTTTGACTGACCATACCGGCGCTGAACCGTTTCGACAAGATCCGCCAGCGATTCAAGCTTCAGTCCGTACGTACCAAACTCCAAGTGCCCGGCCTCATGAGCCGCCATCACGACATACAAGCGCTCGTTCTCCACAGCCGTTGGATATCGACGCAGTAGCGCCGGCAATGAAATGGTCCGACCGTCGGCACTGACCGTCGCGCGAGCTTGGGAAGTGACAGAATCTGGGAGCGCCGCCACGGCAACCTCGGTTCCGCAGAGTCCTTGTACGAACAGCTTGACCCTTCGTGCAACCTGTCGAAAGGGGACACCGCTCAATGCGACTTCAACTGAACCAAGAGCCTTCTGTGATTCCGCCGCAAAATAGGCTCGGGCCCCGTCCGGACTATACGCGAGCACCTCCATGCCGGCTTTGAACCAATTCTCAAATCGCGCGGCCGCTTCGGGCCCGCCCCCGATGAGTCCCACGAGTTCCGGAGCTCGACGAAGATACTGGACAGTCGCTTCGGCGTCCTTCTCGGCCAGCAAGACCCCGTATTGCAAAACCTTGATCCGCCACTCCAGTGACGGCAGGACCCGCATCGCCTCCGGCGATGCGGCAAGCCACGTGAGACTCGACTCCGGTGAATGGTCTGCGAGCGCGAGACACAGAGCTATGACCCGCCCGCGAACGGCCTCGTCCTCAATGTCTCTGAGGAGCATCGGGCTGGTCCTGAGAAATTCCATCGTCGCCATATAGTCCGGTTTTCCCAGACTATTGGTACCCACAAGCTTCATTCCCAGTATCGTCCAGCTGCGCACGTATTCGAGCGAAAGCACGGACACCAAGGTGGAAATGTGGTGGATAAACTCAAGTCCGACGACGACATTGATGTGCGTCAGCTCAATCCCAACGTCGAGCCACCGTCTCAGTTGGTCGGAGGGAACAGAGGCGACAATTTGTGGAGCCTGGCGCATGAACTCCAGTGTGACGTTGGCATCTTGTTCAGCAATCTCAAGACCGATCGTCAAGACTTCGGATCGGGCCTCAGGCTGTTCAATCAGTCCAAGGACCAACGGGCTTTCCTTGAAATACTTGAGTGCGGATGCGCCGGATGATTCCGCTAATGCAATGCCAAGGTCCAGCCACAATATGAGAGGTGACAGTCCGCTCCTTCGGTCCAGTTCCGGAAGTGCTCCTATCGCCGCGCAGGCGGCTTTGGAGGAAAACTCCTCGAGTTCGTTCAAGAGCGTCAGGACCTGTGCACACACGTCTGGTTTGCCCGTCTCATGGACCAAACGCGTCACAAGACTTTCCGCAACCGTCGGACCCAACTCCGACGCCAACCGGTCTCGCAAAATCTGTCGACTCGACACGTCCGTCATGATTTACTACCAGAATCAGCGTGAAGGGCGGATTGTAAAGGAGCGAATTATCCTTGTAAACTAGCGGTTCTGCCCATTGTGGCTCACAGGAGAAGATCCATGGCGGAACCGACACCAGAAAGCCTCGAGAAAATCCAGAAGTTCATCACGGGGTTTGCAGAGAAAAGTGGAACGACGATGCATCCCAATGCCGCCGTGACGGAAGCGGTGGTCAAGGGATTGGCGTCCCATATCGATGAACTAGGGAAACCGCTCTGTCCATGCAACTTCTATAAGGACAAAGAGGCCGAAGCCAAGCTCCGACGCTGGATCTGCGCGTGCGACGAAATGCAGATCTACAAATACTGTCACTGCCTCCTGTTTGTGCGGGAAGATGGAATGCCGATTACGGAATATTTGCCGGAGGGTCACGAAGGTCGCGAGGTGTACGGGGTGATTACGGATCCAACTCCCGACAAAGGTCGTGCCCTCAAGCACAAGGCGCTCCCGGTTCTCACTGCCCAGGACGAGTCAGCTACGGCGTCATCGACATGATACGGTGTCATTGTGATTTGAGATACTGGCTGGCCTGCTTCCTGCTGATAGGCTGCTCGCTCGTGGCCTCAGCAGAAGCCGCTGCCCCGAGCCCTCCGAATCCATCGACCTTTAATGAGAAAGAGTTATTCGCCTACAAAGCCAAAGGACATGGGAGCGCGGCAGGACAGGTGTTTTTGCGTGCCGTTTCAGGCAAAGCCGTCACGCAAGCCGGTGCATCGATTGTGTTGATTCCTACCTCATCCTATACTCGCGCGTGGTTCGACAAGCAAGTAAGGGAAAGCGCGTGTCCCTCAAAGAGTGGATCGTCGTCCACTGAAGTCCCTACGGCTCAGAGCTCGGTGGTCGAGTGCCTTCGGACAGTCATGGACCACGTGCTGACGGACAAACGCCTGCTTCCCTATCTACGTGTGACACGAGCCAACCCGACCGGTCACTTTTGGTTCACGAAAGTTCCCGCAGGCCGCTATTATGTGGTCAGCCTGCTCGAAGGCAGTGGTGGAGCTCACCAAGATGAGCGAGCGGTGGGGATCGCCTGGTTGACTCTTGAGCTTGATGCCGATGAAAAGGCGATAAACCTGGTGGTCACCGATTGCAAAAGCAGCCTCTGCTAAGCGACCGCCTCCGTCATTGCTGGTCTGTCCGGTTCACCTATAGAGGTAGGCGATGAGAATCCTACTAGTCGAAGATGATGCGGATTTGGCTCAGTTTATCCGAAAAGGATTGAAAGAAGAGCAGCATGCTGTCGATGTGGCCAATGACGGTGAAGCGGGCTTAGCACTGGCGTTGGACAACCCCTACGATCTCGTGATTCTCGACATCATGCTGCCAAAACTGGACGGTCTGACTGTCTGCCGCCGGATCCGTGACAAAGGCCTCTCCACCCCCGTGCTCCTATTGACGGCGCGTAACACGGTTGAAACGAAAGTTTCTGCCTATGATACGGGTGCGGATCAATTTTTGGAGAAGCCGTTCGCATTCGTGGAATTGCTCGCCCGGGTCCGAGCCCTCTTGCGGCGAAGCAACTCCCAACAACTTGCCCATCTTCAGGCAGCCGATCTTCGATTAGATCCGGCTGCACACCGTGTCTGGCGAGCCGGTCATGAAATTGCCCTCACCAATAAAGAGTATGCGCTCCTCGAATTTCTACTGCGGAACAAGAATCGTGTGCTTACTCGAACGGCGATCATCGAGCATGTGTGGGATATCAGTTATGACCCGATGACGAATATCGTCGACGCCCATATCCGCGCCCTCCGTGCCAAGATTGATCGAGATTATTCCCCTCCCTTGATCGCCACGGTTCGCGGCGCCGGGTACATGCTAGAAGAGCCGGACGCCTCCGCATGAAATCGTTGCGCAGTCTGATCAGTTGGTCCGCCTTCGTCCTGATGGCCGGACTTCTCCTGTTTTCCGGGCTCGTGTATGCCGCCAGTGAAACGCTGTTGCAACGGTTCGTCGACGGACGTCTGCTGGTCCTGGCGGAGAGTCTGGCCGAGTTTGTGGAGCAATATCCGGATATCCTCGAACGGCATGACCGTACCATTGCCCCCACGAATGAATTAACCCAAAGTCCGACGGAACAGCATGTGTTGCCCGATGTCACGCACGCCCTTCGAATCTTTTCGACTGACGGCCGACTCCTGTGGAGCAGCCCCCATGCTTCCCCGCAAGATTCCCTGTCGCCCCGCGTGCTGGAGCGAGTTCGGATTTCAACCCTCGTCTTCGACACCCTGACCGAGCCGGACGGCACCCCTGCTCGACATCTCTTCCTCCCTCTTGTCGTACAGGGTGGTCGCCTCCGGTACGTGCTGCAGGCGGAAACATCCTTGCTGCACCATCAAGAAACGCTCCGTGGGCTCGTGTTTTTACTCAGCCTTGGATCCGGCGCCACGTTGTTTATGGCTTGGGTAGGAAGCCTGTGGTTGGCCAAGAAAGTGCTGGCTCCGATCGAAACCCTCTGCAAGGGAGCCGAGACCATGTCGGAAGCCGATCTCGGAAAACGCTTGGCGCTCGATTCACCCTATCGAGAGTTTCGGCGACTCACCCAGGCGGTCAATTCTGTCTTGGATCAATTTCAGCGTGGGAGTGAAGTTCAGCGAAATTTTTGTGAAATCGCCGCCCATGAAATGAAAACACCCTTGACCATCCTCCAGGGAAATCTGGAAGTGGCCCTCATGAAAGCCAGGACTACCGAAGAGTATCATGAGGTCCTGCTCAACAACCTCCAGCAGGTCGACCGGCTCATCGCCTTAACACGCCCCTTGCTGACCCTGGCGAAATTCACCAGTAGCAAGCCGCCCGTCAATCTCCTCCCGCTTGCGTTGGAGCCGTTGATTCAGGAGCTCATCGATGAATTGATGCTCTTGGCGGATGACCGTCAGATCACGTTGACGTTCGAGCCTCAACCGGTACCGTCTGTGCTCGGCGACGCACAGTGGCTCAAGCAAGCCCTGATCAACCTGCTGGACAACGCGCTACGGTACACACCTTCAGGCGGATCCGTGACCGTTCGTCTGCAGACAGTTGGACGTGAGGTCTCCATCGCCGTCGAAGATACCGGCCATGGCATCGAACCGGAGAATATCCCGCATCTCTTCGAGCGCTTCTACCGAACTGATTGGGCGCGGGCGAAAGATGCCGCCGGGACGGGTCTTGGGCTCCCCATTGTGAAGGAAATCATGGAAACCCACGGCGGAAGCATCTCCGTCACCAGTGAAGTCAACAAGGGCTCCGTTTTCACTCTGCGACTGCCGGCGCTTAGTCAGCAAACACCTTCGGCTTAACTGACCATCAACACGCGACACTCCTCCACAAGCCACTTTCTCGCGTCTTTGCTTTCTGCTCGGCGAAGTGATTTGGTTAATGTGACGGTTTCACTAATACCTTCCTCGCCACCATGTTCCCACCGCTGCAGGCTGGAGGTTTCAGGAAGACTCAGGGTTGAGCATCCGCAAACTACTTAGGGTTAGACCACAGAACGAATTCTGGACGGGTTTATCGGTACCGCAAATCCGAACAGGCATCGGGTCGGCGAGCGACTTTTATTTACCGGTTGGGGAGATAACGAAACCCATTCGTACATGATGGAGGTTATGGCGTACTCTGGGCAGGGTCCGCCGTTAGATGAGACAGCTCATCACATATTGAGCGGGTACTGACCCAATCAATATCTGGCAAGAAAGTGGCTGATTTCGTAGAGGCTCTGGCAGTCTGCTGAAAAACTCAACATATGTGCTTCGACAAGCTCAGCACGAACGGGAAACTCTCATAGGTTCAATGCTCTTCTCGCTCATCCTGAGGCGCTCGAAGGATGAGCAGAGGGTTTTTCAGCAGACTGCTAGAGCTCAACAAGGCTAACCGCTGAATGCGGGCCTCTGTGGACGGGTGAGTCGAGAGGTAGGCCCAGACGCCAGATGGATTGAGGGTCTTCTCATTCATGATCTGGTAAAAAGCGATCATGTCTTGCGGATCGATGCCAGCGGCCTGCAGCATGTAGATGCCCAGTGCATCAGCCTCCTCTTCAAATTGTCGACCGTACTGCAACCGACCTAAGGGGCGCCCCCTCTAATCCATAGGCCATCGCCCCAGAAAAGTCTGTTGTCGACGCCGATTGCAGCACCTGAATGAGTGTATCGAGATTGGCGGGCCCCGTGAAGGTCGAGTGGTCCAGGATAAAGTGTGCATTTCGAATGGTGGTCCACGGCCATGCAAACCCCAAGGTGAACACGAGCAAACACACATTCGCCAGTTTCAGGCGGCACAACTCCCCCTCGGTTCCCGTGAAGGCAAATCGGCTCTCGGCGAAGAAGGTGTGTTCCCAGTAATACCGCTGTCGCTTTGCGCTGTGCCAAAACCAGTTCAACCCGAATGCGAACGGGGTGAGCAGAACAGCCAGGAAGAAGTCCTTCGCCAGATCCCGGCCCTGTCCGTCAAAGTGAAACAACTGATTGCCGACAAGGGAATGGGAAATGAGAACGGTCTGGCGGCGGGCATCATAAAAGGGGTAGTAAGTCCCCAGCGTGATCACATTCAAGAGTGCGCCGGTGAGATAGAGTTTGATGTATTGCCAGGCAGATCCCACAAACGAGCAACGAATGCCTCGCCAGGACGTTCGCGTGAAACGATACCGGCGCGCACCCACGGTGGCGATAGGAATAAAGGTCACAAACTAGGCCCCGCCCAGAAACCGCGCGGAGGCCTGTATCCAGGCCTCCATAGCGCATCTATGGACGGATCGTGCGGCTGCGCAAGAATCTCTGACTAAGAGAACATTGAGATCCTCAACTTTCTGAGCCCAGAGTCTGGTACCGATGGTCAAGGAGGTCAGGCAACTCAACGGCGGATTGAATTTGCTGAAAGCCGTCTGGTATGTATTTTTGAGGAGCTGCGAACCGCCACGGGCAGGAATTCGCGCATTGTCCGCAGGTACACAGCGGATCAGCGAAGGGAACCTGTTCCATGCATCCCATTGATCTCAACTACCGAGCTCTGCTTGAAGTGACGAATGTCCTCAATTCGCAGCGGGACACGGACAGCCTCTGGCGGGCCATAGCCGGACAGATCAAACAAGTGGTGCCGTGGGAGCGCGCGGGTATTACCCTCTATTGTCCGGAGTCCGACTCCTTCCACTTCTACGCTGTCGAGACCAGTCTGCCCGCCCGTGTATTGCAGCGCGACGCCGTGATTCCTCGGGTCGGCAGCGCTGTAGGCTGGGTCTATAAGAATCACCGCGTGCACATCCGGCCAGACCTGAAGGTGGAACGGCCCTTCAGCGAGGATGATTCGTATTGGAAAGAAGGGCTGGGACGGATGATCAATCTTCCATTGCTGACCGGTGAGCGGTGTCTGGGCACTTTGAACATCGGAAGCATTCAGTCAGGGGAGCCAGACCACGACGATGTGGAATTTCTCTGCCAGGTCGCGACGCAGATCGCCTATGCGATCGCGCACGTGCAGGCCTATGAGGAGATTGACCTGTTGCGTCGGCAACTGACACACCAGAATGCCTATCTGGTCGAGGAGATCAAGCTCACGCACAACTTCGGGCCAATAGTGGGAGAAAGTCACGCGCTACGCAAGACTCTGAGCCAGGCGAAGGCCGTCGGCCCGACCTCGACGACGGTGTTGATCACGGGAGAGACGGGAACCGGGAAGGAACTACTCGCCCGGGCGATCCATGAGTTGAGTCCGCGCCGAAACAAACCCTTCATCCGCGTGAACTGTGCAGCTATTCCGACAGGTCTCGTGGAGAGTGAATTGTTTGGCCATGAACGGGGGGCGTTTACGGGAGCCGACCAGCGGCGGATCGGCCGCTTCGAGCTGGCCGACGGCGGAACGCTGTTCCTCGACGAGATCGGCGAGCTGCCTGTTGAAGTCCAAGTCAAACTGCTGCACGTGTTGGAAAACGAAGAGATCGATCGGGTCGGGGGAACCCACTCCGTGCCGGTGGATTTACGCATCGTCGCAGCCACGAATGTCGATCTGCTGTCGGCGATCGAAGAAGGGCGGTTCCGATCGGATCTGTACCACAGATTGCGCGTGTTTCCGCTGGTTTTACCTCCGCTGCGGGAACGCCCCGACGATATCCCTCTCATAGCCCGACATTTTCTCGAACGTTGCCGGGTCAAACTGAAACGGCCTCTGCTCGAATTGAGCGAGAACACAATCGAACGGTTGTTGCGCTACTCGTGGCCCGGTAACGTGCGTGAGCTTCAGAACGTCATGGAGCGAGGAGTGATCCTATCAAGCTCGTCAGTCGTCGATATCGACGACCAGTTCCTCATCCCTTCTGCATTCATGACGCACGTGTCTCCGCCGAGTAACCTTCAAGACGTCGAGCGCGAGCATATCAAATGTGTGTTGGAGCAGACTCAAGGGCGGATCTACGGTCCGTATGGCGCTGCAACTCGACTTGGTCTCAACCCCAGTACGCTCAGGAGTCGCATGAAGAAACTGGGAATCAGCCGAACGGCCGGCTTCAATCTTCAACCACCCATGCATTCCTCAGGCAACGCCTAACCGCTTTATATCGCGACTTTCTCGCTCGATCGACCACGACTATTCGCGATCACGATCTCTTACGCCTCAGTATTGACCGCTCGGGACAACAAAACACGCTGAAATTTCATTCGATTCGCTCAACAGCGAGCGCGAGATGAAGGGGCATGGCAGTTGCTCTGGGTACTAAGAGGTCCCATAAGACTTTTACGAGATGAGGCCGGTGATTCTATATCCACGTGAAGGAGGATGGCCGATGCACAGGAAAAGATACTGGTATGAGGAGCGACAAACAGGGGTACGGAAGCTCGTGAGCTGGTCTCTCTGTGGTCTGATATTGACAGCGCTGCTCGACGTAGGAAGTATAAAAGCAGAGACATCCCATTCTCATCATGAAACCGGCGCAGGACAGAACAGGGCACCTGCTGTTCACGCCATGACCCATCAGCCCGCACCCTGGGCCGAGCAGCTCAAGGGTCAAACGATCGTCGAGGATACGTTGGAAGGGCGGCCGGAGCGGACCGCCATGGTCGAACGCCAGCACCGGCGCATCATGGAACAAATGGAGAAAGACACGCAGGTCCAACGGACCGACGGCTACTTCAACAACGTAAACATGATGCATCAGTACGGCGCAGGCGGGCAAGATGTACTGCTCATGTCGAATTCCGGCGTGGAGCCGGTCTCGACTCTGGGCGGGCGCTGTCCCGCCTCGGCACCGGTACGGCAGTACGATATCTCTGCGATCAACGTTGAAATCTCGCTTAACATGTGGCTCGACTTCTATCCCGGCTACATGTACGTGCTCACCGAAAATCTCGGTAAGGTGCGCGATGAGGAAGCGAAGAACCGCGAGTCCCGCGAAAAGGACGGCTATGATCCCGGGGCGGTGAAGAACGGATTGCAAAGCCAGTGGATTCAACCGTTGGTCATCCGAGGCAATCAGGGCGATTGCGTCAAGATGACACTTCGCAATCAGTTGGAGGGAGGCGAAGAGGTCAGTCTCAACGTTCACGGTTCCAGCATGGTAATCGCATCAACCGGCCAGCCGGCGACCACGACGAATCCGGACAGCATCGCGACCAAAGAAAAAGCCGTGGAACTGGAGTGGTACATCCCGCCGACCCAGCAGGAAGGCGGACGGCAGTTTCACTCGTACAGCAATGACCGGGAATTGACGGTCATGGGCCTCTTCGGCACATTCGTGATCGAGCCGAAAGGATCCGAGTACCTCGATCCGTTGGGCACTGGGGAACCGACGACCATGAAGAGCGGGTGGCAGGCGATCATCAAGAACGGTACGGGTCCGGATTTTCGGGAGTTTGTCATCATCTATCATGAAGTCGGCGATGAGGCGTTCCGTCCGCTTAACAAGAAAGGCGATTTCCTTCCGCAGCGGGATCCCCTGACCGACGTCTATCGGCCGGTGGCCCGCGCGCTGAATTACCGGAGCGAGCCCTTCGGCGTCGACAATATGCAGGCGCAACACGAGTATTTCGGATTTGAAGATGAGTCGATGGCCTATAGCGCGTATACGTTCGGTGACCCAGCCACAACCATCCCGCGCAGCTATTTAGGCGATCCGGCGAAGTTTCGACTCGTACATGGAGGGTCGGAAGTGTTTCATTCCCACCATCCCCACGGCGGATCCATCCGTTGGCCGCGCAGTCCCCGTGCCATCGACGAAATGCCGCTCTGGCACACCGCTAAGAACGGACCAGTCAAATACCCGGTCATTCGGACGAAGTCCGACCGAGTGGATGTCGAAGTCATTGGGCCCTCAGAGACCATGGATCTGGAAACGGAATGCGGGTCGGGCCTTTGCCAGCAATTGGCCGGCGATTTTCTATTTCACTGCCATGTTGCCCATCACTATATCGCCGGCATGTGGGGCTACTGGCGTGTGTACAACACGCTGCAACAAGGAGAGCACCACAACGACGTAATGCCTGATCTTCGCGAGCTTCCTGATCGGGCAGGCCGGCTGAAGAACGGACTGGGTTCGGATGAGCTGATCGGTAAGACGGTTGACTGGTTCGGCAAGCAGTTCAGGATCGTCGAGAAAGGCAAGACCGATTGGAAGGCCGATCCGGCTGTCGTCACGATCAAAGATTGGGTGACCATGCAGTTGCCGCCTCAGGGTAAGCCCGGTCATAAAGATGATGAAAAGGGGCAAACGCTTTCGTATGACGCGAGCGTCCTCGATTGGGCCTGGCAGGGCAATCGCGCGATGACTGAACGGGAAAATGCGATTCCAAATCCCCGCTACCAATCAGCGACTCCGGGCCAGCGACTACCCATCGTCTTCGAGCCAGCCACAGGGAAGATCGCGTGGCCTCATCTGAAGCCACACTTCGGGCGGCGTGTCCCGTTCTCACAGAATCATAATCCTTCTCCATGGCTGGACATGATTCATCTCGATAAGGATGGGCTGCCCAGTTCCTACCCGGCAAAACCGGGGGAGAACGGCCGCTGGAGTATGTGCCCTGAAAACGCCGGATCGAAAACATACAACGTGCACTTCATCAAGACGCCGATGAAGCTGGCTGATAAGCAAGGTGATACACCGGCGATCGTGGACGCAGACGGGCTGATTTACGTGCTGCACGAGGAAGAAGCTCAAGTCCGAAAAAGCGACGTCAAATATCCACTGGTCGTGCGCGCCAATATTTATGACTGCATCGACTGGATGTTGACCAGCGAATGGGAGGACGACGACCACATCAACTTCCATGCGTCGAAGATCAATACGCACTGGCATTTCTTGCAGTTCGATAACCAGTCTTCGGACGGGGTCATTACGGGATTCTCGTATGAGCAATCCGTGCGTCCGTTCACGATGCTGGAAAAAAAGGTAAGCAAAGGTCTTCCCTTGCCGATGAATACCACTTTCACCAGGCCGGCTAAGAAAGGCGACCGGGTCATTACGGTCAAGAACGCCGCGCAATACCAGCCCAATGTCGAAATCTTGATCGGGGCGGATAACGTCGAAGGCAATGAGATCGGCCGCGTAAAATCCGTTACCGGCAATCAAATTACCCTCTTCCGGCCACTGAAACACGGTCATCCGGTGAAGGATATCGTGACGGTGGAGTTCGTCCGGCAGAGGTTCTGGGTCGATTCCGACGTCGGAACGGTTTTCTGGCATGACCATGCACTCGGTCGGGTCACCTGGCCGCATGGGGGGTTCGGCACGATCATCATCGAGCCCGTCGGATCGACCTATCATGAGCCCAAGACTGGGAAGCAGATCCGGAGCGGACCGATTGCCGATATCCGTACGACCGAGCCTGTTGGGCATGGCGTGAACGGCAGCTTCCGGGAGTTGATGGTGCAGCTCAATGACACGGTGCCGCATACGGTCAACATCGTCACGGCAGGCAATCCTCCGGGGCAGCCTATCGAAGTGGCCCTGGAAGCTGGCAAAACGGTTTCGTTTCCAATGCCCGAAATTATACCGATGACGCCGATGGCCTTCCTCAATGGCGGGACCCATACAACCGGAGGTGGCTTGAACTTCAAAGCCGAGCCAATCTCCAGCCGTCTAACGACCAATCCGAATGCCTCGAGGCTCTTCAGCAGCGTCGTCCACGGCGATCCCTATACGCCGATGGTGCGGGCCTACCTAGGAGACACGGTGGTGTTCCGTCTGCTGCAAACCATGGCGAACGAGACGATGGTCTGGACGCTCTCCGGTCACACGTATCTCACCGAGCGGTATGCAGGAGATGCGAACCGGAAGAACTCCATTCATATCGGCATTGCCGAACGCTACGACCTGGTAGTGCCGCAAGCGGGCGGTCCGCGGCTCCAACCGGGCGACTATATCCATTTCAACGGCCGTGCTTCCAAGTTCTCCGAAGGAGCCTGGGGCATCATGAGGGTGCTGGACAAGGAGGCCTCAGACCTACAAAAGCTGCCCGCCGGCTATAGCCGGAGAAATGAAATCCCGAAGCCGCTGGCAGTGTGCCCATCGGAGGCTCCGGTGAAAAGCTTCAACGTCGTGGCGATGGATTATCCCTCGATGAAGCTGAACCCCAAAGCGCCCGATACCATCGAGATCGACTTTGAGCGGACGATTCAGCTGACGAATCCACACGCGAAGATTTATGTCTTGGAGGACGAAATCTCGACGGTCGCTACAGGCCTCCAGCCGATGCCGCTCACCTTGCGGGCTAATGTGGGGGACTGCATCAAGGTGAAACTCACGAACCGGATGAAAGAAGGGCGCGCTTCTTTCTCGGCTATCGGGTTGGCGTTTGATCCCAAGGATTCACTGGGGGCGAACGTCGGCAACAATCCCGGCGAGCAGACGGTCGCACCGGGAGAGAACCGGATCTATACCTATTATGCAGATCCTTTCCTTGGTGAAACGGCCTCACTGGTGTGGGATTGGGGCAATGTGATGACCCATCCGCGCAACGGTCTCTATGGGGCGGTGGTGATCGGCCCCAAGGGCGCGAAGTACCGGGATCCAAAGACCGGTGCGGACCTTTCGAACAAGAACAGTTGGACGGCCGACGTCATCGTGGACCGGACGATAGCGGGATATGAGCATCGGGTGAACTACCGCGATGTGGCCCTGTTCTTCCAGGATGAAGATAACATCATCGGAACGAGTTTCATGCCCTATGTGCAGAATACCGCCGGTCTCACAGCGGTGAACTACCGATCGGAGCCGTACAAATTACGAGAGGGAAACGGCTGCACGCTTGGCAAGATGTTCCAGCCCTGTGTCGCCGACAAACCGGAGGATCCGGCGACCCCCCTGATCGAAGCACATGCGGGAGATCCGGTGCGTATCCATGTGTTCGGCGCGAGCAACGAGCAGAACGGCATGTTCAGCGTCGAGAGGCACGAATGGCCGATCGAGCCGTTCATGCAAGGGGCGGACATGATCAGTGTCGTGGAATTCGCCGGATCGGAAACGATCGATGCCTTTATTCCGAGCGCCGGTGGTCCGTTCCGCATGCAAGGAGACTATGTCTGGAGTAATCAGCGCTTGCCCTATTCCCAGTCTGGACAATGGGGCTACCTGCGGGTATTACCATCCGGTGACCAGCGCATCCTGCCTCTTGCCGGGGTTACCCCTTCAATGAAACGGACTGATGCGGCACGCCCAACCTCAAGCCTAGGCTTGAGCCGTGTGTCCGCGATTCAGTAGGACAAGCACATCTGTTGTACGGGCTTCGTGCTGCGAAGGAAGTTGATCTACACTTCCTTCGCAGCAGGCTGAGATTCATTGTTACTCCGTTTCCAATTCTCCATCGCGACCCTTCGCTGTTTTTCACGATACTTCGCGGTCGACGACACACGACGTGCAGGTGTGATGACCGACGCAATTTCGTTTCTCTTCGATAACTCAAGCGCTTGTCGTTATGAACACTGGTTGAGTCGAGAGGTACGGGGGTTGCTTGCTCCTCCAGTAAGACTGCTCTCGCGGTAATTCATGTGCCCCGAGACAACAACGAGGAGGGTCAGGCTATGACACGCTTGTCGAAGCGATCGTTTTGGAGCAGGCACTGGATCATGATCCCCTGGCTCTTGGTCCTATCGATTTTGCTGGTTCAGTCCGTAGTCGTAGAGACACAGATTTGGGCGGCGGAGTCCGCAGCGACCGTCGATGCAGAGTCGAAGACTAAAACGGGGAGAGATGTCTATTACAAAACCGAGGGGACCGTGAGCGGGCAGCCGGCGCCAAAAACGTCCGACGACAGCCATCATTATCCTCGGTACAACTTCGAAAGTCGTGTGCTGATCTGGTTTGCGAACCAGCAACACTTGTACTACGGGAGCTTCGTGTTGGCGGTTCCGATTTTTTGCATGATCATCGAGTTCCTCGGGGTGGTCACCAAGGATCGAACTCTCGGCAAACGTTACGACCGGCTAGCCTACGACTTCATCAAGATCAGTCTCACGGCCTATTCGCTGACCGCGATTCTCGGGGGCATTCTCTTATTCACATTTATCACGTTATATCCCTCTTTCTTCGGCTACCTCTCCGGTATCTTTCGGCCCGTCATGCATCTCTATGCGCTGCTGTTCGTCGCGGAGAGCGGTATTTTGTACATCTATTACTACGGTTGGGACAAGATGAGCGAAGGGTTTCTGAAATGGATTCACCTGAGCATGGCGGTCGTGCTGAACATCGTCGGCACCGTCCTGATGTTCCTCGCCAACAGCTGGATCGGATTCATGATGTCCCCGGCCGGTGTGAACGAGGAAGGTCGCTACCTCGGCAACATCTGGCACGTAATCCACACGGCGCTCTGGAATCCGCTGAACCTCCACCGAATGCTGGGCAACATGGCGTTCGGTGGAAGCGTCGTCGCCGCCTACGCCGCCTACCGGTTTTTGGCGGCAAAGACCAACGACGAGCGAGCGCACTATGACTGGATGGGCTACGTCGCCATGTTCATCGCGGTCTTGTTTCTCATTCCGCTCCCGTTTGCCGGCTACTGGCTGATGCGGGAAGTCTATGCGTACCGACAACAGATGGGAATCACATTGATGGGAGGCCTGCTGGCCTGGCTGTTCATCATCCAGGCGACGATGATCGGAGCCCTCTTTCTCACAGCCAGTTATTACCTCTGGCAGTGCATGTTGCGCATGCGCGGGGCCGAAAAGTATCTACGCTACGTGAAATACCTGCTGTTCCTGATGGCGGCGGGTTTCTTGGTGTTCATCACGCCGCACACGATGGTCATGACGCCGGCTGAGCTCAAAGCGATGGGTGGTCAGCAACATCCGGTACTCGGCAACTTCGGGGTCATGTCGGCGAAAAACGGCGGGATCAACGTCATGATCGTCACGACGGTCTTGAGCTTCATCTGGTACCAACGCGGCAACAGCATTCCGACCGTGTCGTGGGCTAAATTCGGCAACATCTTCATGGGAACGTTTTTCACGATGGCCTATATCAACATCATTTGGCTGTCCGTGTACGGGTATTACATCCCCGCCAACGTGCGGGTCGGGCTCTCTGTGCCGCAAGTCGCATCTACGCTCTCGTGCCTCTTCTTCATGACGGCTATCAACCTCGTTATGCTTCGCGGCGCTAAGCGGGAGGGGCCCGTCGAATGGGGACGGATGACCGTGCGCTCTCAGTATGCGCTCATTATGCTCGCGACGGAGTTTACGTGGATGATGGCTCTGATGGGCTACATCCGCTCGTCGGTGCGTCTGTTCTGGCACATCAACGAGATTATGCGTGACAACTCTCCGTGGGCGTACACCCATACCGTGGGCTTTGCCGCCAACATGATTTCGTTCAACGTCCTGTTCTTTTGGATGACCATTCTGTTCGTGTTCTGGCTGGCGTCGCTGGGCACAAAGACCGCTCCGCAGGACACGATGGTCGTGGTGCCTCCGGCATGGTCCCCGCCATACGCCGTCAAACAATGAGTAGCGAGAGCGATCAGGTGATGAGAGGTGAGTTAGCGAAGCCCCCCGTCCTTAGAGGCGGGGGACTCCTTACAATTCCGGAGGGCGATCTTACGGCACCTGAAAGGGATTGGGAGAGCGACTCATTTTTCATGCGATGAATCGTTGGAATGAAGGCCTCTCCCTGCCTAGTTAAGACCATGTCTTCCCACGGGTCGTACGATTGAGAATAGGCGACCAGGAAGTACCAAGGGTATAGATACGGTGGCTGACCTCACAGGAGGAAATCATGAACGTCGTGGGCATACCAATTGGAGGATTGAAGACCGTGTGGCCGAATGTTTTCGCCATTGCCATAGACAATACCCATATTTCCTAGGCAGTTTCCCCCGGTTCCCGGACATATGTCGCGCTCTGCCCTCCGCCAGCTAACTCCGCAGTTTCTTGAACAGATACGCGTTCCATAGATGAAGAACTCTTCATGATCTTCTCATGGCGGCTTCATCTTGAGGGGGTATCTTTATAGAAACGGAAAGGGGGTGAGGAACAATCATGGTGTCATTTATAGAAGTATTCATATTGGTCAGCATTGTTGGAGTGTTGTACGCGATGTTGCAGCTTTCGCGCGGGTAATCGCAGTCGCCAAGTTGTTGGGTAGTGACCCTACCTGGACGGCAGACCGCAGTATTAAAATGGGAAGGTCTACCTCACTTGGAGGTCCAAGGAGAAACCTATCGAGGTTTCATTGGGGAGAGGACGGGCAACATCAGAAACGGATCCTTTCTGACCTTCCCGCAGGATCAAACTGGGCATACAGAACGCACGGTGGGGTAGTGCCAGCGGCGAGGGATGTGACTCGATCACTTCCGTCGTCGTCTTCCAGACTCGGCCAGAGGGAGAGTGGGGATACTCCACAATGACCGGAATGTTCTCTGTTCTCTGACCATGAAACCATCCGTCCCTTAAACGACGGTCGCTCTCCCTATTACTTCCTCTCCTTGATTGCCCGTTCTACTTCGCGCCCTGCTTCACGAGCCTTGATTGACTCACGGCGATCATGCTGCTTCTTTCCCTTCGCCAATCCGAGTTCAACCTTCGCCTGGCCTCGTTCTGAGAAGTAGATCCGGAGAGGAATCAGCGTGAGCCCTTTCTGCTGCGTCTTTCCGAGGAGCTTGTTGATCTCCTTGCGGTGAAGCAGCAATTTGCGGGTTCTGATCGGGTCATGGTTCATGATATTGCCGTGGCTGTAGGGGCTGATGTGGCAATGGTAGAGAAAGACCTCGCCGTCTTTGACACCCGCATAACTGTCTTGTAGGTTCACGCGTCTGTCCCGAAGCGATTTCACCTCAGTACCTTTGAGCACAATCCCGGCCTCGAATTTTTCTTCGATAAAATAGTCGTGATAGGCCTTCCGATTGGTAGCCACCACCTTCTGCTGATCCTCTTTGTCTTTCGCCATACCCAAACACCAATACCTTGATCTCGATCACCGCTCGCGCCTATGATGCGAGATGGCTCGCCCCGGCACCCTTGATTCCTTCGGCACGATTCTGTCCGGTCTATCCAAACGGCTTGGCCTTGAATCGAGGCTGGTGGAACTACGCTTGCAACATCAGTGGAGCGATATCGTCGGCGAGCCTATGGCGTCCCACACCTGGCCGGCCAACATTCGCTTCAAAAAGCTGTATCTGATCGTCAGCAACTCCGTCTGGCTTCAACAATTGACCTTTCTCAAACCGGCTCTCCTGACAAAACTACAGGCCGATGCCGGCCCGGAACTTGTGACGGACATTGTCGGTCGCGTCGGAGAGCTTCCGCGCGATCGGGAGGCACCCACCGGTGATCTCGATCCTGATATCCGACCAGTGCAGTCTGAGAGTGCATGGGCTGAGGTTGTTACACATACCACGACCATCCAAGATTCCTCGCTTCGTGAGCGATTTAGAGAGGTGATATCGCGATACCCCGCTCAGGTTCCGCCTCGATCGGCAAAGGGTCCGTCACGCGCCCCTTGAATAAGACCCGGGTGTCGCTCGAAACTCGTCCGTCCTGTGGAATTGGACCTAGACCACCGTCTTCCTCTTGATCCAGCAATCGATAATATCCGCGCATGGACTTTTCATAGTCTTTTACCACCGACGCGTTTCCAGAGAGATACTTGGCGAGGACATCCGGATCGGTCCAACCATGATCATCAAAAACGTAAATCATGATCTGCTTGTACGGCCCGCCAGAATCGCCCGGCGTGGTCGGATAAATCTTCATTCGAGCAAAATCATGCGTGTGATGACCGACCTTTCGAAAACGCTTCACGAGCGCCTCCACTTCTTCATCGGATGTCCCTCGCGGAACATCCGTCACGACGAGAATGCCTGATTGTGCTCCAACAGTATAGGGAGGAATCGACCGATCCGGGCGGCTCAAATACATGCCCCCCCAGATTAAGGCGAACGACCCGACAAAGACACTGAGCGCGAATTTGACGACAATGTCGAGGGGCTTCTTCGTTTTTGGGTCACTCGGAGGCATAGCAGAGCACGACTTGGGCATGGAACGATCGGTGGGCGTGATCCGATCAGTTCTCGGAGGTGTCCTCCGCCGTTGCATCCTCTCGCTCGGCGGCGTCCGCCAATCTGGCCACTGCGACGACTCGATCTCCCTCCCCATCGAGATCGAGAATGCGAACACCCTGGGTGTTCCGTCCGATTTCGCGGATATCATCAACCTTGCAGCGTAGTACTTTCCCCTGCGCAGCCATCAACATGATCTGATCGTCATCTCGTACTTGAAGGAAGCCCACGGCCAACCCGTTGCGCTCGGTGGTCTTGACGCTGATAATGCCCTTTCCGCCACGACCTTGCACCCGATATTCGCCTACCGGTGTCCGCTTGCCGTAGCCGCCTTCCGTCACGGTCAAAATCGAGGCAGTCGAGTCTGGAGTCATGGTTTCCATCCCGATGACTTCGTTGCCCTCTTCGAGTGTGATCCCCTTCACACCATGCGCCATCCGACCCATCGGCCGGACTTCCTCTTCTTTGAATCGAATCGTAATGCCTTGTCGCGTCCCCATTAAAATTTCTCGCTGTCCGTCGGTCAGCTGCACTCCGATCAACTTGTCACCACCTTCGAGTCCTAACGCAATGATCCCGCCCTGCCTGGGGTTGCTGAATGCGGACAATTCCGTCTTCTTGATAATTCCTTTTTTCGTCGCCATCACGATATACCGGTCATCACGAAACTCTTTGACCGGCAAGGTTGCGGTCACTTTTTCACTCCCGGCCAACGCAAGGAGATTGACGAGTGCTTTTCCTTTCGCGGACCGGCTGGCCTCAGGAATCTCATGGACTTTCAGCCAAAAGACTTTCCCTGCATCAGTAAAAAAGAGCAACGAATCGTGGGTGGAGGCCGAAAAAAGCGTCTCGACGAAGTCCTCATCCTTGATACCCATCCCGATCTTGCCTTTCCCTCCACGTCGCTGAGCCCGGTAGAGGGATACGGCATTCCGCTTGATGTATCCGGAATGAGAAATGGTGACGATCACTTCTTCCGCTGCAATCAGATCTTCGAGACTGATTTCGGCTTCTTCCTTGACGATCTGGGTCCGGCGGTCATCTTTGTACGTTTCACGAATCTCAGTGAGCTCGTTCTTGATGATGGTGCGCACCAACGACTCGCTGGCCAGCACGGATCTCAGATATTCAATCTGTTTCAGAACCTCCTGGTACTCTTCGACGAGTTTGGCCCGCTCCAGCTGCGTCAAGCGCTGCAGCCGCATGTCAAGAATCGCCGTGGCTTGGATCTCGGTCAAGCCAAACTCCCGCATCAACCCTGCACGGGCTTCATCCGGCGATTGCGATCGTCTGATGAGCGCGATGACGGCATCCAAATGATCCAGTGCGATCTTGAGTCCTTCGAGTATATGCGCGCGTTCCTCCGCTTTCCTGAGCTCGAAGGCGGTCCGCCGCACGACGACTTCGCGTCGATGCTCAAGGAAATGACGAAGGATCTGCTTGAGAGTGAGAATCTCAGGGCGATTGTTCACCAGCGCCAACATGATGACGCCGAAGGTCGTTTCGAGTTGGGTATGCTTATACAGATTATTCAAGACCACCAGGGGGATTTCGTTCCGTTTGAGCTCGATCACCACCCGCACCCCTTCGCGATCAGACGATTCGTCTCGGAGATCGGAGATGCCCTTGATGCGATCGTCCTGGATCAAGTCCGCAATTTTTTCGATCAATTTGGCTTTGTTGACTTGATAGGGGATTTCCGTGACGATGAGCCGTTCTCGCTCCGTCCGTTCATCGGTCTCGACTACGACTTTTGCCCGCAGTGTCAGAAGTCCGCGTCCGGTCTCATAGGCTTCCTTAATTCCGCCCATGCCATAGATGAAACCAGCCGTAGGAAAATCCGGCCCAGGGATCTTCTGCATCAACTGGGCGATCGTCACATCGGGATTCTCCAACAGGAGGAGCAAGCCATCGATGATTTCACGGATATTGTGTGTGGGAATGTTGGTCGCATAACCGACCGCAATGCCTCCCGCTCCATTGATCAAGAGGTTCGGAACTCTCGTGGGAAGCACCAGTGGTTCTTGCCGTGACTCGTCATAGTTCGGCCCAAAATCAACGGTTTCTTTGTCGATATCGGCCAACATCTCCTCAGCCAGCTTCGTCATACGGGCCTCGGTGTACCGCATGGCCGCCGCTGAGTCTCCGTCCATTGACCCATAGTTGCCCTGGCCGTCCACGAGGGGATAGCGCATATTGAAGCCCTGCGCCATCCGCACAAGGGTGTCGTAGATCGCCGAATCCCCATGGGGGTGATAGTTCCCCATGATTTCACCGACGATCTTGGCTGATTTGCGGTAGGCTCGATTGGAGGCCAAGCCCATTTCGCTCATGCCGAAGAGGATCCGCCGATGCACCGGCTTCAACCCGTCACGGACATCGGGCAATGCCCTCCCCACGATGACGCTCATGGCGTAATCGAGGTAGGAGGACTTCATCTCGTCTTCGATCGCGATATGACCTAACCGTTCATCAGGGGGCATCTAGTTCTCCACGAATGCTGAAAATGGTCACCGGCTTCGTTCTCGGCTCGAAAAGTTCCTCAACGTACCCCAGAGGGTACGCCTCCGGTCTTTTCTTGCCTACGGCCTTGCCGGATGATCATTTTGAGCATCCTCATAGTCAAAGGACATCCGCAGCTACGTCTTACACGTCCAAATTCCGCACTTCCAGAGCATGGGTTTGAATGAAGTTGCGGCGGGGCTCGACCTCATCGCCCATCAAGATGGTGAAGATTTCATCCACGCCGGTGAGGTCCTCAAGGGTGACCCTCAGGAGCGTTCGTATTTCAGGATTCATCGTCGTTTCCCAGAGCTGTCCCGGGTTCATTTCGCCGAGACCTTTGTAGCGCTGAATGCTCAGGCCTTGTTTGCCCATATCCAGAATGGCCTTGACCAACTCATCGGTAGAGTGAATCGGCTTTTCCTCGCCCTTGGCCTTCAGCTTGTACGGAGCTCGTCCGAGTCCGATCGCAGAGGGTGTCAGTTTCTGGAGTTCCCGGAAGTCGGCAGACCCGACCAGGTCATGCGTCACTTCCAACTCGTGAGTGACCCCACTCATGTGTAGCCGGCAGGCGACCTTGTTGGACTGGTGCTCCTCGTCCACGAGGATATCTAACGTCGGGGTCACGTTCGGAAATACCACGGCCAGCGATTGCGTGACGTTCTCGACTGATCGTTGCAGTACCGCACGATCTTTGAGCCGTTCGCGGTCGAGCCCCGGTTCATCGACGAAGGCGCGAAGTATGGCCGCCGCGTGTGATTTTTTATTGAGTCGACCGAGCAAGGTTTCGAAGGCAATCATTTTCTTCAGAATGGGCAGGAGTCGACGCCCGGTCACGTACGCCTGAGCTCCCTCCATGTACAGTTCAACATCCTCGACTGCCAAGTCGGCGAGGTATTCGTTCAATAACCCTTCGTCTTTGAGATACCGTTCCGACTTGCCTTTCTTGACTTTGAACAGCGGAGGTTGCGCGATATAGATATACCCTCGTTCGATCAGCTCGGGCATCTGCCGGAAGAAGAACGTCAACAGCAACGTGCGGATATGGCTGCCGTCCACGTCAGCGTCGGTCATGAGAATGATCTTGTGGTACCGCGCCTTGGCAATATCGAAGGCGTCTTTCTCCGCCTTGTCCCCTTCTTCCCGTTTGCGACCGATCCCGGTGCCGAGCGCCATGATGAGCGTTCTGATCTCATCGCTGGACAGCATCTTGTCGAACCGCGCCTTCTCCACGTTCAAGATCTTGCCCTTGAGCGGCAAGATTGCCTGAAACTTGCGGTCACGTCCCTGCTTCGCAGATCCACCGGCTGAATCTCCCTCCACGATGTAGAGTTCGCTTAAGGCGGGATCTTTCTCGGAGCAATCCGCCAATTTTCCGGGCAGCGAGCCACCATCCAGGGCACTCTTGCGCCGGATCAAATCTTTGGCTTTCCTCGCGGCTTCGCGCGCGCGCGCTGCGTCCACCGCCTTGCCAATGATCTTTTTGGCGACGGGAGGATTTTCCTCAAAATAATTACCCAAGGCCTCGTTGACTGCAGCCTCGACAACACCTTTGACCTCGCTATTCCCGAGCTTGGCCTTGGTCTGGCCTTCGAACTGTGGATTGCGAACCTTGACACTGACCACCGACGTCAATCCCTCCCGCACATCGTCTCCGGTCAGCGATTCCGTTTCTTTCTTGAGCAGGTCGTTGGCATTGGCGTAATTGTTGATCGTCCTGGTGAGGGCGGCTTTGAACCCGACCAAGTGCGTACCGCCTTCCTTGGTATTGATGTTGTTCGCAAACGAAAAGAGATTTTCTGCATAGCTGTCGTTGTACTGGAGCGCTACTTCCAGGATCATTTCCGGCTTCTCGACTTTGACGTAGATCGGCTTGTGCAGGGGTGTTTTGGCTTCATTGAGGTGCTCGACAAAGGACACGATTCCGCCCTTGTACAAGAAGACTTGTTCTTTGGCCGGTTCTTTTCGTTCATCTCGGAGCGTAATCGCGAGACCCTTGTTCAAGAAAGCCAGTTCCCGCAACCGCTGAGCCAATACGTCGAAACTGAACTCCAGCGTTTCAAAGACTTGGCCGTCCGGCTTGAACCGAACCTTGGTTCCTCGGCGTTTGGTCTTGCCTGTCGCCGTGAGGGGTGCGCTGGCTTTCCCTCGTTCGTATCGCTGTTCGAATACTTGGGCATCCTGCCAGATCTCCAGCTCAAGCCACTCGGACAGGGCATTCACGACGGAGATCCCAACTCCATGTAAACCACCGGAGACGGTATACGCACCCTGTTCGAATTTGCCTCCCGCATGGAGCACGGTGAGCGCGACTTCTGCCGCAGACTTCTTCTGTGTTGGGTGCATCCCGGTGGGGATTCCGCGCCCGTTGTCGGTCACCGTCACGCTTCCGTCGATGTGGATGGTCACCTCGATGGCTTCCCCGAACCCCGCCATATGTTCATCGACACTGTTGTCGACGACTTCATAGACGAGATGGTGCAATCCATCGACTCCGGTGCTCCCGATGTACATCGCCGGCCGTTTTCGGACGGCATCGAGTCCTTCAAGGACTTTAATTTGATCAGCACTATAGCTATCAGACTTCGTTGGAGATTGTTCTTCCGTGGCCATCCGCTACCTATTCCATCCTCGTGATCAGAGGACTTATGTCAGTTTGGGACAAAGCTTTCGTCCATGGGGTAACACCTAGGATTCGATCTGTGGAGCCGTCCAGAAATAGAGGAACTATGATCGTGAGTGCGTGCAGCATTCCGCTAAATCTTCACCGGCATGACCACGCACTTGAAACCGGGGCTTTCCGGTTCCTGCACCAGACAGGGACTCAGCGGCGTCTCCATCTGGAGGGAAATCGTTTCACCCTCCATCACACTAAAGACATCCAAGAGGTAGCGCGCGTTGAAGCCGGTCGTCAGGATTTCTCCCTCATAGCGGGCGGGCAATTCTTCCGTCGCTTCGCCGAAATCAGGGCTGGCAGAAAATAGCGTCATCTTGCCGGGTCCAAAGGAAAGCTTTACCGCGCTGGCCTTGTCTTTCGACAGGACCGACACACGACGCAGGGCACTCTCCAAATCCGTTCGAGTGACACTGATGGTCTTACCTCCATCTTTTGGGATCACCTGTTGGTAGTTCGGGTAATTGCCCTCCATCAGCCGTGACGTCAGGAGTAGGCCGCTCTTTCGAAAGATCATGAGATTTTTCGAAAACCCGATGAGCGGTTCACCATCTCCGCCTTCTTCCAAGAGATGGCGAATCTCGTGCGCAGCTTTCTTGGGAATAATCGCTTTCATTTCCTGGGGAGCGCCCGTCGCCTTGGCCCCCGCTTTGCCGACCTCCTGTTCTGCGACAGCCAGACGGTGGCCGTCCGTGCCGACTAATCGGAGGGTGGTCTTCTTTTCAGTGACAATCAAGTTGACTAGGAGTCCGTTGAGAATGTAGCGGGCATCATTGTCTCCGGCGGCAAACAGCGTCTTTCGAATCAATTCGAGCAACCCGTCTCCAGCCAACGGCATTAAGCCCTCTCGCTCGATCGCCGGTAACGCCGGATAATCGGAGCTGGGAAGGCCCACGATTTTGAACTGGCTTCTCCCAGCCTGAATCGTCGTCCAGTTATTGTCCGTCGCCGTCAGCTCGATGTCACCAGCCGGCAACTCCTTCACGATTTCAAAGAGTTTCCTAGCGGAGATGGTCACCCCTCCTGTCGACAATACCGTCGCCTTGTACAGACCTCTCATGCCGAGCTCAAGGTCTGTCGCCACGATCTCTACTCCGTCCTGCTTGGCTTCCAACAGGATATTCGACAGAATCGGCATGGTGTTGCGTTTTTCCACGACGCCCTGTACACGCTGAAGGCCCGTCAATAACTCATCTCGCCCGATCCGTACTTTCATGGAATGCTCCCCCATCGACGTCGCTAACTGCGAAGGATCTGCTCTTTTAATGATTCGATCGTCGTCTGCAATCCTGTATCGGTCTCCTTGGCTTTCGTCACCTGGCGGCAGGCGTGAATAATGGTCGTATGGTCTTTCCCACCGAATTGCCGCCCAATTTCAGGGTATGAAGCGTCCGTCAGTTCCCGACAGAGATACATCGCAATCTGTCGAGGATGCACGAGTGTCTTGCTTCGGCGTCGAGATTTTAGTTCCGCGATCTTGACGTGAAATTGAGCGCAGACGACCTCCTGGATGTCATCCATCGCCACAACCTTTTTCTTATCTCCAATGAGGTCCCGCAGAACAGTTTTTGCCAGATCGAGACTAATGACTTGCCCGGTGAGCGAAGCATAGGCCCCTAGCCGGACGAGGCTTCCCTCTAATTCCCGGATGTTGCTCTTCATGGTGGTTGAAAGAAACTGGATCACATCCTCGGGAAGTTTGACTCCTTCATCCTCTGATTTTTTCCTCAAAATCGCGATTCGTGTCTCGACATCCGGAGGCTGTAAGTCTGCGATCAGGCCCCACTCAAATCGGGAGCGTAACCGTTCCTCGATATCGGGCATGTCCTTCGGAAACCGATCACTCGACAACACAATTTGTTTATGGCCTTCATAGAGCGCGTTGAACGTATGGAAAAACTCTTCCTGTGTCCGTTCCTTCCCAACGAGAAATTGAATATCATCGATCATCAGCATGTCGATGTGTCGGTAGCGCTTTCGGAGATCCATCATTTTATCGTAACGGATCGAGTTAATGACCTCGTTTGTGAACTGCTCGGTCGTTAAGTAGGCAATTCGGAGGTCTCTCTGTTCCGCCACATGATTCCCTATGGCGTTGAGGAGATGCGTTTTTCCGAGTCCCACACCGCCATAGATAAACAAAGGGTTGTAGGTTTGCCCTGGTTGCTCCGCCACCGCCATACAAGCCGCATGGGCAAACTGATTTCCGGCCCCGACCACAAAATTCCGGAACGTATATTTTGGGTTCAGGAGAATACCACGCCGTGGTTTTGGTGGGGACTGACCCTTTCCCCCCTGTGGCGAGGATGGTGGCTCGGTCGGAGATGCTGTTGCCCTCTCACGCACAATAAACGTGACAGTCAGAGGTTCACCCCCACTTGCTATTGCCACAGCTTCAGTAAGGAGAGCTCCATAGTGTGTCTCCAACCACTCTCCAAAGAACTTATTAGGCACCCCGAGGTAAGCTGTTGAATTTTCAGCTCGATCGAATTGTACCGGCAGAAACCAGGTATCGAAAACCTGTTTAGGGACCTTCTGTTGAACGTACTCAAGGGCCTCATCCCAGTCAATTTCTATGCTCATAGGCCGGATTCACTCTCTATACACAGGATTACGCACACTTGTGGATAAGTACTCATTTTCTTCGTTTTTCTACTTTAAAGAAGGTCCGCTGAATAGCATCGCTAGCCACATTCTGTTGAGGTGATGCTCCTTCTTAAAAATCTATTAACCGGATACTCACATATTCTTCCGGCTCTCCACAGAGGCTTTCCCCAAGGTTATCTAGAAGTGAGTGGGGAAAATTTATAAATACTATCAAACACTTTTCCACTATCCACTCTATCCACTCCATTACTCCTAATCCGACGACGACGAATTTTCTTTATTAAGGAACATCGGAGTTACAGAGTAATAACCTGCTGATTTTCTATAATGACCTCCAGTAGTTCGCTGTATGACAATGCTGTTCCCTTCTCTTTTGAACAACCAGGCATACTCTCTACTACCCTTCCTGCTACAGAATTCTTTTCAACTGCAATAACAGTAACGTCCTTTGTTTTTGGATACAAAAATGGCGAGATCCTATCTTGTGATGATCGAACTAAATACACAACTGAATCCATGAGAACTCTTCCAGTTAAAAAACGAGTGTGCAATCCATAGACTGAATGACAGCAACCACCGCATCCTCTGACTCACAATGAACTGAGAATTTCCCACTTAACACTGAAATATCAAATACTTTTGGGACTATAAAAGGGATACCAAGTTGCTCAATAGAGGGAAGATACTTCTCAAGAATATCAAGATCAATAATGTCATCGATATCGTTAGTTAGTAAGCGGACAGCCTCGCCGAGCAAGATAACGGTCGTAACATGAGATCCAGCGACAAGGCCGAGGGCAATCCGTAGTGCCTCAACTGGCCTATGCGTCATACGAGGATCTTCTTGAATGACAACGGCGACGTTTTTGGCCACAGGAGATTCAAATCAGCTTACGTAAAGGAAATAAATGGCTTACAAGCATCAATGAGACCGGAGAGAACGACTAATCCACATAACGTGAATTCTTTTTCAACATTCACAGTTGAAACATGATGTTGTTGGCAACCATACGCACAGACAAACATTCGGACTCCTGCCCGAGCAAGATCTTGATAAGGTTGAGACATCATATTTTTGACCCCCTCATCGATGAGATAGAGATACACCTCATGACCAGCATCTAATGCCGCGTGGGCGAGTCCAGTGACCGTCTCAGAGCTTTGATCTTCCGGAGGGAGGGCTAGAAGGAACCCAACTTTTCTCTTCACAAGTTAATTCACAGGAATTTATGTGAATATTCAGTGTATTCGATAAGTTATCAACTAATATGAGACTAAGTGGTTTTGAGGGGAAAGTCAATGCCAAAAAACAGCACTCAAGAAGGCAAAAGAAGAGGTTGTATCTGGTGAGAAAGAGATGACAGGAGAACGTCATACTGACTCTTGGATTCCATATTCCGGAGTAGAGCCACTCCTTTTGTCACCTCATCGTCGCCGAGTATCAGCGTGAAGTGGCAGCCGAGTCGGTCGGCTTGACGAAGGTGGGCTTTTAAGGTTGTTGAACGAAAGTCAGAGACCGCTGATATTCCAGAGAGGCGAAGTTCTTCGAGAGCGGTGACCCCAGAGACAGATCCTTGAGTACCAAAACCCGCCACATAGATAATCTTATCATGAGGCGATAGGGATTTCTGAGAGTCTGGTAACAACATGGCGATACGTTCGAGCCCAACAGCAAAACCGACCGCGGGAGTCGAAGTACCTCCAAGTGTTTCCACAAGCCCGTCGTATCGTCCTCCTGCTCCGACAGCATTCTGGGCCCCAAGGTTCGTCGCGGTGACCTCGAAGGTTGTGAGGTTGTAATAATCGAGGCCTCGAACCAGCCGATGGTTCAGAGAATACGGTATCTTGATAAGATCGAGCCCGGCAAGAACTTGAGCAAAGTAGGAACGTGCGGTCTCTGAAAGGGACTCAGAGAGACGAGGGGCCGGTTCCGTGATGCTGCGACATTCAGGAACTTTGCAATCGAGGACGCGCAGCGGGTTCGCCATGATACGGTGTTTACAATTCCCGCACAAACCAGCATTGTGTTCTTTTAAATACTCGACGAGGATCGGACGATAGGCTTCTCGATCAGCGGCCTGGCCTAGGTTATTGATTTCGAGGGTAAGACTAGGAAGGCCGAGGTCGTGGAGGATACGCCATAGGAGCGCAATAACTTCAACATCAGCTCGAGGATCCGCCATTCCATACGATTCCACACCGAATTGGTGAAACTGCCTCAGCCGGCCAGCCTGGGGGCGTTCGTGGCGGAACATTGGCCCAGTATAGAAATATTTTTGAGGCACTGGGATCGCAGCGCGATTATGCTCAACATAAGCCCGAACAGTACCGGCAGTTCCCTCCGGTCGAAGAGTCAACGAGGTGCCGTCCCGGTCTTGAAATGTATACATCTCTTTCTCAACGATGTCTGTGGATGCACCGATACTCCGTGCAAATAATGTGGTCACCTCAAAGATCGGAATACGAATTTCATGAAATCCGTATCTGGTCGCCCATCGCCTCGCAGACTCTTCGATGAATCGCCAGCGAGGGGTTTCTTCCGGCAATAGATCTTTGACGCCTTTAATACCTTTAATTACGGACACGGAGTCATCTCCTTAACGTATGTGCCTGTCATGCTGCGGAGTTCGCGCGGACTATAGCGGCGGCCTCGGCGGCAAGTCAACGGCGTGAAGCTTGCACCGTTCCACATCGAGAGGTATAGTGCCCACTTCTATGAACCAAGATCAATCAGGGCGTCGGGTCTTAGCCTTGGCCCCCATGCCTCCTGAGAAGTCCGCCTATGCGTTGGCACGGTACAGCCGTTCTCCCGACTCCATCGAGCAGAGTATTCGATGGGTGCATGGACACTCGTCGGAAAAGTTTTGGGAGCAGTTTTATTTTGATTACGGACATGCGTCGATCGCCGACCTTGGGCACGTCATTGTCTGCTTCGAGGAGATTTCGGAACTCGCCGCGATTCGCCTGGAAGATGAACCGCTGTGGGACGGTCAGGCAAAATCCAGCCGCTATCAAAACTTTGCTTCGAGCCGATGGTTCATCCCAGGCCAAATTCGTGGAAGTGAAACCGAAGCCCTGTATGAAGGGATTCTTCGAAGCCTTGGTGATGTGTACCGGCTCCTGCACGAGCCTTTGACGCAATTCCTTGGCGACCGCGAGCCACGGCCTGAGTCGATGAAACAGGCCGACTATGACCGGACGATTGCGGCCAGAGCCTTTGATGTTACGAGATATTTACTTCCCCTTGCGGCCAAGACCAATGTCGGTCAGGTCGTCAGTATCCGGACGTTGGAGAAACAGATCACGCGGCTCCTGTCGTCGCAGCTCCCGGAGTTACGGGCGATCGGGGAAGATTTGAAGGATGCCTGTCAACGTCCACCGGTAAATGTATGGAGTGACCTCTGTGGACAGACGGGAGGAGGGCTGAGCGACCCTCTGGCGCCGACCCTGGCCCGGCATGCCAAGGTAAATGTCTACCAAGAAACCGTGTATGCCGATCTTGCTCGCCATGCGAAAGAAGCCCTACGCGGCACGGGGTTGGATCAGCCTGGGACGTGGGGAGGGGTGGAGTCGGTCGAGCTGGTGGACCCTCATCATCCGGTCGACGAAATTGTCACGACATTGCTCTACCGTGTCTCACAGGCGCCCTATCGAAAAATCCTCGAGGTGGTGAGAGAGTGGACTGAGAAGGAAAAACAGGCGACCATCGAAGTGGCCATGAGACAGCGTGGTCCATACGATGAACTGATCAAAGAGTTCCGCAGCGGCTATGCCTTCACCTTCGACATCCTGATGGATATCGGTGCGTGGCGGGACATGCATCGCCATCGACGGTGCCAGCAAGTGCAACAGAATTTCACGACCGTACATGGTTACGATGTCCCACAGGCGTTGATCGATGCCGGGTTGGATCAGGAGTATCGGCAGGCAATGGATGCCGTGCGCCAGGATATCGACTCGCTGAGGAAGAAGGACCAGGAAGCCTCGCTCTACGCCATTCCCTTTGGCTTCAAAGTCCGGTGCTTGTTTAAAATGGACTATGCGGAAGCGGAATATATCAGCAAGCTCAGGTCCGGCGTGAAAGGCCATTGGTCGTACAGAACGGTGGCCTGGCAGATGAAACAACAACTGGCCAAGAAGTTTCCCTTCCTCGGCGAACAAATCCAGGCGACCCCGCCTGATGTCCAAGATGCGCTGACTCGATAAGATCCTCGTACCGCTCATGCACACCCATCAGGAACAATCCGAAGCCGCCATTGTGGCTGGATCTTGGGACACTCTCTTTACCGAGGCTCTGGCTTGGAGCCGAGATCCAGACGGAGCGAAGGACCCGCGCCCTCTCTTTGCCCGGAATGTGGTGTACCTCGTGCAGGGTCGTTTTGCCGAGGCGTGGAAGACCCATGCGCTCTGTCTTGAAGCCCAGGAACACATCACGACCGTGGGGAGTTGGGTGAATAACTTGCTCGAGCGGTATGGGGACAGCGGCTATACCTATCTCGTCAAAGGCTTGTTTCTCGCCCAGTCTGGGCAATCCCAACAATCGATGGGATCATACGCGGAAGCCGCAAGATTGCTTCCACAATCTGCGTATCCGCACTACTTCCTTGCGCAGATTCACGAACGGGCCGGCCATCTCGAGATGGCGATCAAAGAGTATCGTGAAGCCGTCCGACTGGCTCCGGACTATGCGCCGGCTCGAATGAATCTGGGTGTGGCCTATCAAGACCAAGGACGGCTGGAGATGGCGATCAAAGAGTATCGTGAGGTGATCAAGCTCACCCCGAACGATTCCGCCGCGCATTCCAATCTCGGCTGTGCTCTGGCTGAGCAGGGGAAGATGGAACCGGCGGTGCAAGCCTACAAGACGGCGTTGAAGCTGAACCCCCAGGATGCCGAAGTATATTTTGCGTTGGGCGGCCTCTACGAAACACGCGGTCGTCTGGACCTGGCGCAACGAAGCTATCAAGATGCGCTCAATGCCGATCCGGATTTTGGCGCCGCCCATTCGGCCCTCGGCTGGCTCGCGCTCGGCAAGCATCGACTTCAAGAAGCGGCGGATATCTTCAGCCGGGCACTCAAGTGCAATGAGGAAGACGCCAGCGCCTACCACGGCATCGCTGAAATCTACGCGATCCGCGGCAAACGCCAGAGCGCGATGGAAAACTACACGAAGGCGCTGAAGTACTATCGCGATCCAGAAAAACGGAATCAAATTATGAATCAGCTGTTCCAGGAGGGACAGGTTGGGGATTGAAAACGACGGCTAATCCTTTAGTAATGAATTTTTGAGAGCTGTTAAATGTGCGAGAAGATCGTCTCATGAGTAGGAGGGTAGAATACAGAGGGCGAAGAAGGAGAAAAGCTGAAGAAAACGTTACAGCTCCCGGATAGCGCCCTGCAGCACGGTAATCTGTGTCGTGGGATCGCCCGTCGCTTGCAGCTCGTTGCGGATCTGATCCTTGAGATACGATGAATAGCCGACGCGGTCGATGAGAAAGTCGAGAAAACGTTCGGCCGGCAACAGGCTCTGTTCCTTGAGTTCGTCGATGGTCTCGTCGCTCACAGGGACGTACGTGCTACCGATATGGAAAACCACGTTGTAGTGGCGTCCTGTCGCAATTCTCTCAAATCGCAAGCCCTTCACGGATCCTCCTCTGCAGGATGTTGAAAAACTCCCTACCAGCTTCATTCTCGCATCGCGCGATACCTCAACATACCCCGAAGTATGCCTCAGCATCTCACTCGCTGCGGCCTTGCTGGATGGTCTTTGTGAACATCCTGCAAGTGCTCAGAGAAACGGTGCATTCTAGACAAGGTCGAGTCGTGAAGACAAGGGCAACCTTCAGCCCACCGTTGTGGACAGTGATGGCGATGGGCATTTATCATAACTACCCTGTTGATTGGACGTATCGGTGAGATGAAACTGTGATGACCGCGGCGGAGCTGATCGAATCGTGGATCGTAAACCTTGAAGGCGAGCATGCGCGTCTGCTTGAAAGCGGACAGGATGCTCCGATCACTGCCTCACAGGGACGACTCGTCAGGACGACCGGTGGGCTGCATCAGTACGAATTTGTCGTACCCAATGGGGTCAGGATGCCGATCGACCTTCCGATCTCGCTCGTCTCTGCCGATGACACGGATACGACCGAGGGAATTGTACTGTGTCAAACGGGCCAATCGATTCTGGTTCAACTGGTCGATCACCTCGGAAGTGAAGGCCCTTCTGTCACACTAGTTCCAGACCAAGCTGGACTGGTTGGTACGGCGGTGGCTCGTCTGAAAGAGATTCTGACGAAGCCTGATCTGTACCACCTTGGGCCGGCCGAGCGGTTAGCGGCGCTCCTCCAGATGCCGGCCGTGGAGGTGGGAACATCCTCCGCTAGCTCCTCCGTCTTCACGACTGTGTGGTCAGATGACCGAGCGGTCCGTCGGCAGAAGCTTGGGGCTCTGGCAATGGACCTGGTTCGAGCCAACAAGCGCATCCTGTTGCTCAGCCCCAGCCATGAAGCCAGTGATGAGCTTGTCGGGATGGTAGGGCGCACCATGAAGGCGGGCGGATTGAACCCCAGAACATGGGTGACGCGCTATGAACTGCCGATTGTCCCGCAAGCCGCTGGCCTTGACCTTCAAGAGCTGGGCTTTGAAGCACAGATGCATCAATTCTATGCCAAGTCACAGGGCGATAAGGCTTCGTTAAGGCAAAAGTACGACCGGTTTCGAGAGTTGGCTCCGTTTCTGTCCCAGAAGGAAGCAAAACAAAGGGATTTGGATGAAGTCCGGCTCTTGGAATGGCGCCTGGTGACGCAGTTCCGAGAGTTTCAGGTCAAGCTGGCTGGGGTCGACACCACACTCAAAGAATTTGAAACGCTCCCACTGTTTCAACGTCTCGCGATGCAGGCCGTTGGGAAAAATGTGGACTCGCTCAAACAGTACCGTGCCCTGTATCAGAGTCAGCTGGATCGCCTGAACAGCGAGATCGATCTTGCAAAAGGGCGGATTCAGCAGTTGGTTCCGGAAGCCGCAGTGCCTCGAGGACAGCGTGCTGAGTGTGAGGACCTTAAGGAGCAGATTACGAAACTCGGTGGGACCAAGAAAGTCCGTGAGCTCCTCGCGGCTGAGGAAAATCCGAATCGCCAGGCCTTTGTCCAGAATCGACGGCTGGTTGCCGCAACGCCTACGCGAGTCGCGACCGATCCGTTGTTCGGCCGCGTGCGGTTCGATGTGCTCATGGTCGATGAGGCTCCGCAGATTGCGGTGCCGTCCCTGCTGGCCGCGGCCGGACTCGTCCGTGAACGCATCATTGTCAGCGGCGATCCTCAGGACATCGGTGCAGCCGGGCAATGGGCGATGCCTGAAGAGGGAGCCCGGACTGCTTCGGAAACCGCTCCCGTACCTCTTGCTTGACGTGGGTGAGGAGAATTCAGGATAATCGCCCGTCTCGCGGCATGGCATGCAAGGGGAGTTTATGCATGGCTGTCAGTAAGCCGCAAAGGCCATCTGGTTCAGGTGGCAATCGAACTCCGCACAGGCTGCTCAAAATGGGTTCCACCAGGGCCGCAACGAGCGAGGGGCTGAGGCGTACGGGAGGGTAGTACGTCGAGGATCCGAGCGATGTGAGAACGACGGTGGAAGCCATTTTCAGCAGCCTCTAGAGCCGAAGTGGTGGAATGGCAGACACGCCAGCCTCAGGAGCTGGTGCTCGCAAGGGCGTCCGGGTTCAACTCCCGGCTTCGGCACCACAACACGTTTCCCTTTCCTGACCAAGAAGTGCATCGTTAAACCCCTTCAGGTGTCTGGCTGGGCTGAATGGGGAAGTAACTCTTGAGTGAACAGGCCATTATCTACCCAATGAGGAACCGGTGATCATGGTCTCACCAGGAGTGTACCGTCACCATAAGGGTCAGCAGTATGAAGTCTTGGGGGTTGCCAGACATTCAGAAACGGAAGAGGAGTTTGTCGTGTACCGGGCTTTGTATGGCGATCGAGGCCTCTGGATTAGACCCCTCGCCATGTTTACTGAGAGCGTCGAGAAGGGAGGCATCTCTGTTCCGCGCTTTTCACGAATAAATGAGAACACAGGAGAAGACGAGACGGGAAGGTGGATGAGATCGTCTCAGATTCCTACTTCTTAACCCAGCGACACTCGTTGAAGACGTTCCTTCCCTGACAATAGTGAAATCTATCTCGTGTGACGCCTGTGCTGACTCATGGCCAATCAATCACTACTTCTTACAACGTTCCACGTATCATCCGCAGTCTCCAAAATGGTATTTTGATGACAGCTCGGTCAGGTTCGACAACAATGAACTGTGTCCTAGGGGATTCACTTGCGGAGAATGGGAAGGTATAAGAAGCCGCTATCAGATTATCCCTGGCGAGTCGGTCGGTGTCACGAGAAATGATTAGGATGAAAGGTAGGGATGTCATGAGGCGACTTGTGCTCGCAGGAGTTTTACTTCTGATCCATGCGACAATTGCGACGGCGGTGGAACCACTGACTAATGCTCCGAAGCCGGTCGTCCCTCAGAGATCGATCCCCCTCGCTGGGGAGGAACCCTACGAAGCGTTAAAGCGAGGAGACTATCGAGGTGCGGCTGGACTCTTCCGTCCGCAGGCGGAAAAGGGGGATGTGCGGGCGCAGTACAATCTTGGGCTTCTCTATGCCAGCGGGTTGGGGGTGATGCAAGACAACCAGGCAGCCTTGAAATGGCATCGGATGGCGGCGGGCCAGGGCCACGCCGGGGCGCAAAATGAGCTCGCGCAGATGTACGCCAAAGGGCAGGGGGTTCAACCAGATTCAGTTCGAGCCTATGTGTGGTACAGCGTCGCCGGGGAATCGTCGACCGGCGGATCGAAGACGGAAATCATGAAAGATCGAGACCATATGGCGAAGCGTATGACGCCTGCTCAGATCCAGAAAGCCGAAGACCTGACCAAACAGTGTCTCGAATCGCAACTGAAGAAGTGTGGTGAGAAATAGAGTGCTCACCAGAGCCTGAAGTCACCGCTTGGCCTACCAAACCAGTTCTGCCATAGAAGTAGTGACCACTACCGCGCCAGCTTCGTTATTACTCCGCATGCGCTCGTCCATTTTCACTTGGGACGCTGCGAGAGCCTCTCACCTAGCTTGACCGGTGATGTATAAATGATACATATTTATACATATGAGAACCACGCTCAACATTGATGACCAGCTTCTCGCGCGCGCGGTGAAATTGACCGGAGTTCAAGAAAAAACGCAGCTAGTCCGCTTGGGACTTGAGGCCTTGATTTCACGCGAAGCCGCAAAACGTCTCGCCCGACTTGGAGGGAGCGAGCCTCATCTTAAAGATATTCGCAGACACCGTTCGGCGTAGTTATGCCGACATTGGTCGATACTTCCGTGTGGGTGGATCACTTACGCGGCGACTCGTCTGTGCTCGAGCAAGCGTCACTGTGGACACACGACCAGGCCTTGCGGCAAGCCGCCAAGAAATTACGTTGTAGCTTCGAGTTCGCCAACTGAACAAGTCTACCCCCGCGCGATAACCAACCCTCTCTAGTTTTCGGCCTTGCCTTCATCAGAAAAATCCGTAGAATCTGGCACGAAGGCAGCACATACGTTCGTGGTGAGCCAGTCGAACCAGGAAAGAATTTTGTGACCAGCATCCGCATTGTGTAGCCATGAGCAAAATCCTGATCTCTTATCGCCGCGAGGATAGCGCCGACGTGACAGGACGCATCGATGACCGGCTGGTCCAGCAGTTCGGGCGAGAGGCGGTGTTTGTCGATGTGGATTCCATTCACAACCTATTCTCAAGGAGATAATACTAGCTATGGCTATCACTCCGGTGGATATGGTTAAGGTTCCCCAAGGGTCATTCTTGTACGGTGATGACAAGACACGAGTAGTGATTGACCATGACTATTGGATCGACAAGTATCCGGTGACCAATGAGAAGTATCAAGCCTTTCTCTCTGCTGGTGGTTACGATAATAAGCAGCATTGGTCAGATGACGGGTGGGAGTGGATAACTAAGAACACGATAACAGTTCCAGAATATTGGAATGATGAGAAATGGAACAAGCCCGATTATCCTGTGGTGGGTGTAAGTTACTATGAAGCGGAATCCTACGCTGCATGGGTAGGCAAGCGCCTTCCGACCGAGCAAGAGTGGGAGAAGGCTGCTCGAGGGGAAGACGGGCGACAGTACCCTTGGGGTGAAGAGTTTGACAAAAATCGATGTAGCTGTTCCGAGCGTAGTAAGTTGCAAACTGCCCCGGTGACCAAACATCCCAACGGGGTCAGTCCCTACGGCTGTTACGACATGGTGGGCAATGTATGGGAGTGGTGTTCAAGTTGGCTTGACCCAGGCCTGCGTGTCTATCGTGGCGGTTACATATTCAACATCTATGGCCTCAAACCGGCGATCCTCATACGCGCATCACTTCGGCACCGAAGTACCCCTGATTTCCGGAACGTTCTTCAGGGGTTTCGTCTCGTCCAGGACCTTCACTAACCCGGTATCCTTTGTGCTTTGACCCTTTGAGCCAGCTGAGTCTCCGTTCGTGGTGAGCCTGTCGAACCACGAACGGCCTTCTGGCCCAGCCCTATGACGACCGCAACTTTCTGATCTCTGCCAATGTAGTCTCGATTTCCTTCGGTGAATTGATGACACTCGGCGCGAGCCGGGCGTATTTGGTTGCGTATGGTGTCACACTGCCGACGATGCCGCGCTGTCGAAGCTTCTCCACGACCTGGCGAGGTGACATTTCCGCTACCTCGAAACAGACGATCCCTGCTGAGAGATCCTGCGACATCGGTGTGTGTAACGTGACATGCGGCATGGCGGCCAGGCCTTGCTTCAGCTGCTGGTTCAATTCATAGATGCGCTGGGTCACTCGGGATTTGCCGATCGCCTGATGAAACTTAAAGGCTTCATCCAGCGCCCAGCGATGTTCGAAAGAATGGAACCCGCCCGGCGTCATGTGGACTGATGGTGGGAGATCCTTTGACGATTTGTTCTCCATCCAGAGGTCATAGGCCTGACTGCTGAAGGTCGGGATCGTGGCTCTGGTGATCGGCCAGGCTTTTGGGTGGCCCCAGACGAGCCCAGTCCCGCGTGGGCCGAACATCCATTTGTGGGTCCCAGCAACCAGGAAGTCGCAGCCGAGGTCTCTGACGCTGAAATCTTCAACCCCTAACGCATGGACTCCATCCACACAGAAGATGATCCGGTCCCGCTCGTCTCTCGAACGATTAATGGATTGGATGGCTGATGCCATCTCGTGAACCGGAAGTTTGAGCCCCGTGCTGGAATGGACCCAGGTGACCGCTATAACACGGGTTGCAGGAGAGATACCCCTTACTATGGAATTGACGATTTCGTCGCGGGAGACGGTCTTGAGGGATCGGTAGAGGGGTATCTGGCGCACGTTCGCGCCGGTCCGTTCGGCACGGAGACGTAGAGCGGTTTCCGTCGAATAGTGGTCATGGGTCGTCGTGAGAATTTCCTGCCCAGCCTGAAGCTGCAAGCCGCCATAAAGGAGCCCCAGTCCCATCGTTGTGCTGTCGGTCAAAGCGATATCGGTGGGATTGGCCCCCAGATATTCGGCAGCGGCTTGGAGCACCATCGCTTCCTGTTTCTCTTCATGGTCGAACCAATAGCCGATCGGATCCGCATCCAGGCCCGCACGATGTCGTTCGATCGCCTCACGCACCGGGGTGGGATGGGATGCAAGGAAGAACGCAGCCAAGTGGATAAGCTGTGGAGAGAGGGGAAACTGTGCCCGTATGTCCTCCCAGTTCTCGAGCTTGCCCTGTGGTGATGATGGATTGGCTAGCGCACGAGGACGCGGCTCGGCGAGCAGTGCTGCACCTAATGCGAGGCCTGTTCGTACCAGAAAGTCTCGGCGTCCCAGGTTGGTCATGCCAATTCCTCCTTCGTGATGAGTCTACGGTACTGTACTGCCTGTGATGAAAATCAGGCAAGGAAAGATGACACGAACACAATGCCCACGGTTGGAACTCCAGCCGTGGGCAAGAGGTGGAGAAAGACTCTTCAGCTACGACTGATAGCTTTCGATCGGCGGACAGCTGCAGACGAGATGGCGGTCGCCGTAGGCTTCATCGATTCGGCTGACACTTGGCCAAAACTTGCTCTGTTTGACCCAGGGGGCAGGAAACGCGGCTTGTTCGCGGCTATAGGGTCGGTTCCACTCTGTGGCGGTGACGCTCGCCGCGGTATGAGGCGCGTTCTTCAGCACATTGTTGGTTCGTGGTTGGCGCCCGTCGACGATCTCCTGAATCTCGGCGCGGATCAAGGTCAGCGCCTCGCAGAGACGATCGAGCTCATGCTTTGATTCGCTCTCCGTTGGTTCGACCATGAGTGTACCAGCCACGGGAAATGACACGGTTGGTGCATGGAAGCCGTAGTCCATCAGTCGCTTAGCAACATCCATTGCCTCAACGCCGGCGCTCTCCTTGAACTCGCGCAGGTCCAAAATGAATTCATGCGCCACCAATCCTGTCTCTCCCCGATACAGGATCGAATAGTACTTCTCCAGACGCTTGGCCATGTAGTTGGCATTGAGAATGGCCACCTGGGTCGCCTTGGTCAGACCCTCCCGCCCCATCATGGCAATATAGGTCCAGGAGATCGGAAGAATACCTGGACTACCAAACGGCGCCGCTGATACGGGGCCGATGGTCTGTGGGCCACCGAGCTTGACCACGGGGTGTCCTGGCAGAAACGGGACCAGGTGCCGCGCGACACCAATGGGTCCCACCCCTGGTCCGCCGCCACCGTGGGGAATACAAAACGTCTTATGGAGATTCAGATGGCAGACATCGGCCCCAATGTCGCCCAGACGGCAGAGGCCGACCATGGCGTTCATATTGGCTCCGTCGATATACACCTGTCCCCCATGGGTATGGACAATTTGGCAAATGCGCCGCACGCTGGCCTCAAACACACCATGCGTGGAGGGATAGGTCAGCATCAACGCCGCCAATCGATCTCGGTATTGCGCCGCTTTGGCTTCTAGATCCGCGACATCCACATTCCCGTTCCGATCGCAGGCGACGACGACTACGGTCATGCCGACCATCGCGGCGGAAGCCGGATTCGTCCCATGGGCTGAGACGGGGATCAAACAGACATCGCGGTGTCCCTCACCCTTTGACCTGTGGTACGCCCGAATCACCATCAAGCCGGAGTACTCGCCCTGAGAGCCCGCATTCGGTTGAAGGGAGAAGGCCGCAAATCCTGCGATCTCGGCCAACCAACCTTCCAGCTGACGAAACAGGGTTTGATAGCCACGGGTTTGATCACCTGGGGCAAACGGATGCAGACGGGCGAACTCGGGCCAGGTCACCGGCAGCATTTCTGATGTGGCGTTGAGCTTCATTGTGCAGGAGCCCAGCGGGATCATTGAGTGCACGAGCGAGAGGTCTCGTGCCTGGAGTCGATAGAGATAGCGGAGCATTTCGTGTTCAGAGTGATAGCGGTGGAACACCTCATGCGTGAGATACGGACTGATCCGCATCAGTGGCGCGGGATATTTCAGATCAACGGAGGAGACGATGTCTGAGAGGCGAAACGGCAACTGGTCGTGGCCGACGAAGATCTGTAGGAGGCGGTGCACCTCCTGCTCGGAGCTGACTTCGTCGAGCGATAGGCCGATGGAGCCGTCTTCGTACTGTCGGAAATTGATTCCTTGTGCCTCTGCCCTCGCGTGGATCTGTTCGGCTTGGAGCTTAGATACCGGTACTCGAATCGTATCGAAAAAGACCTTGGGCAACACCTCAAAGCCCAACCGACGCAGGCCTTCCGCGAGCAATAACGTCAGGCCATGGACCCGTTCGGCGATGCGGCGCAACCCATCCGGCCCATGGTAGACCGCGAACATGGCCGCCATCACCGCCAGCAAGACCTGGGCGGTACAGATATTACTCGTGGCCTTTTCCCTTCGGATGTGTTGCTCGCGTGTTTGAAGGGAGAGTCGGATAGCCGGCTTGCCGGTGACATCTTTGGAGACGCCGACGAGTCGACCAGGCATCTGCCGTTTGAACTCTTCTTTGGTCGCTAGAAAGGCGGCATGGGGTCCACCGAAGCCGATCGGGACGCCGAACCGTTGAGTCGAACCGACGGCAATATCGGCACCGAATTCTCCGGGTGAACGGAGTACCGTGAGTGCGAGGAGATCGGTGGCCACGACGACCAGAACCCCGCCTTCATGGGCCTGGGTCACCAATGCGCTGAAATCGCCCACATACCCATCCGTGGCCGGGTACTGCAGGAGGATGCCGCACAGCTCTGGGCGCGCACAATCAGCGGCCGAGGGGACTCCCGTTTTGAGGACGATGCCCAGGGGCTCAGCCCTGGTCTGCAACACAGCGAGAGTTTGCGGATGACAATCGCGCGAGACGAAGAACTCATGGCGTTCCTGGCCGGCATGGCGGGCGATCGCGTAACACATCGCCATCGCCTCAGCGGCCGCCGTCGCTTCATCCAACAGGGACGCATTGGCCAGCGGGAGACCGGTCAGATCCCCGACCATGGTCTGAAAGGTGACAAGAGCCTCCAAGCGGCCTTGCGAGATCTCAGCTTGGTACGGAGTGTATTGCGTATACCAAGCCGGATTTTCGAGAATGTTCCGTTGAATCACGCCAGGTGTGACACAGTCGTAGTACCCCATGCCGATCAGCGACCGATAAACCTTGTTCTGGGCCGCGATGCCCTGGAGTCGCGCAAGAACGGCTTGCTCGCCCTCACCGTTGGGAATGTCCAGGGCTTGCCGAAGACGGATATCAGGTGGAACGGTCGTATCGACGAGTGTGTCGAGCGACTGGTGGCCTAAGATGGCCAGCATCTCTTGAATATCTGCATCGGCAGGACCAAGGTGTCGATGCACAAAGTCATCGGTCGGTTGAAGCCACGTCGGACTGTTCATAACGTCATCCATCCTCTGTTCGGTTTTCGAGTCCGTAACCCCAGCGCAAGATGCACTGTTCGTCGCGTTGACCGGGTACCCTACCATGGGATCACCACATTTCCAAGCGATCTGATCCGCTCCCCGTGGGGAGTGTTCATGATGATAAGCGTTGAGCAATCAGGCGTGAGGCCCATGTTCAGCCTCAGGAACTATTCGGTTTATTCCCGAATGCAGGCGACCGTGCACCGCCTCGCTCTTTCGTTGCTTTTTCGAGAATTCACGCTATGGTGGGGTGATCAATCGAGTCCGGAGCGTTGACCATGACCACCACAAGTCGAAGCTCCAGTCAGGATTCCGCCAAGCCATCCACTGGCCGGTCCCTTAAGGGACCGGTACTCGTCACTATGCTGACTCTCGGCCTCCTGGCCGTAGGTGGATACGTGATTTTCAACGGCCAAGGGATACCGACTACGTTTTTGTCACCTCATACTCAACGAACGGCATCGCTGACGGAGCACCAGTCGAACTCCAGGGCGATGGATATGCGCCTCACTCGTGAAGGAATCGATCGGCTCCTTGGAGCTCTCGACGACGCCGTCCGGAGAAAGGATGTCGATGGAGTCCTCCGCCACATTTCGTATGATGCGACGATCACTATCCATATGAAGCAAGGTCCACAACACCAAACGGCCTTGCTGACCAGGGACGACTATCGCAAGACACTGGCCATGGCGTTTGCCTTCCCAAGCGATAATGATTTCGCGCGTACGAATACGTCGGTCTCGTTGGCTGCGGATGAGCGAAGTGCCAAGGTGTCCTTCAAGTCCACTGAGACCCTCAGACCGGCCAATCACGAATTCAAGGCGGAAGGCGAAGAGACCCTGGTGTTTACTATCCGTGATGGGAAACCCATGATTACCTCTGTGGAGCAGGCCTTCCCCGGCGACTCGACCTAGGTAGGATGTTGAAAAAGCCCGCCAGCAGCGTTCTCGCATCGTTCAGACCCTCAACGCACCCCAGAGAGTAGGCCTCGGCCCTCCACTCGCTGTGGCCTTGCTGACGGACGTTTTGAACATCCTGCGGGATAAGTTCAGTGATCTCTGAGGCAGAAATAGTTTTTCAACAACCCGCTATCGCTCCGTGAACGATCAAGATTCATGGTGCGTCGTTTGGTATAATCTCCCCCTGATCAATCTTTGTAGGAGTAGGTATGCGGGTGCTTGTTCTCGAAGACGAAACCAAAGTCGGATGCTTCATCCAGCGGGCATTGGAAGAAGAAAGCTATGCCGTCGATCTTTGTGAAGACGGAGCGAAGGGGCTAGAGATGGCATTGGCGACCGACTATGATCTCTTGGTGGTTGATGTCATGTTGCCGGGCATGTCCGGGTTGGATGTGCTCAAGAATATTCGTCGTGAACGGATCCAAACGCCGGTACTGATTCTGTCTGCTCAATCGCAGATCGACCAGAGGGTCAAAGGGCTGGATGCCGGTGCCGACGACTATCTCACGAAGCCATTCGCCATCGATGAGCTCTTGGCACGAGTTCGTGCCTTACTGCGCCGTGGTGCCACAGAAAGTCCGGGAGTGCTCCAAGTTGACGACTTGATGCTCAACCCGGCCACGCGTGAGGTGACACGAGGCGGGCAACGCATCGAGTTGACTCTGAAAGAGTACGCCCTGCTGGAATACTTGATGCGTCATACTGGTCGAGTACTCACTCGGCCAATGATCTCCGAACACGTATGGAATCAGGACTTCGATACGTTTACGAATGTCATCGATGTCTATGTGAACTATCTTCGCAATAAGATCGATCGCGGTCGGACGAAGAAATTGATCCATACCATCCGCGGAAGCGGATACATGCTCAAGGCCGACTGATCCACAGCATTGATGAGCGCTTCTACGACAACCGTTGATACCCGACAACGACAAGCCTGGCCATGGTTTACATGTGGCCGGTCGGGCAAGCTCGCCCTTCGCGACCTCATCATACTGTTTCAAGCCCTCTTCAGGCCCTCAAGGCTCCGCGTACCCGTCTCCTGTCGCGTCTCGGCGGTTTCGTCCCTGGCAGGAGCCCAACCGGGGCACCGAGGTTGCGTGGCGATGCTCGTTCGCCCTTGCCGACCAGGAGGTGTCTGATGCCTCTACGTGTTCGGTTGACCCTGTGGTATGGGACTGTGCTTGCTCTGGTCTTGATCGTGTTCTCCATAATGCTCTATGCCATTACGGCCAGAAATCTTCGCGACACTGTTGATGAATCGTTGGAGGACACGGCGACGACGGCCGTACGCTTACTCGAAACGAATGGATTTCTTCCTCTGATCGATGAAGAGGTACTGCTCTCTCAGTTTCCGGAGCTGACGCGAATCGATAAGTTCTTCCAGATCTTCAGCCCGTCGGGCACCATCACCATTCGCTCCCCGAACATCAAAGAACACGAGGTTCCGTTGAGCCGGACGGCCCTTGACGCCGCGTTTGCCGGAAAGAGTATTTATGAGTCGGCTAAATATCCCAAGGAACCTCCCTTGCGGTTAATTTCTATGCCGATCATGTACCGAGGCAACCTGTTGTATATCGTGCAGGTTGGGACCTCGATGGAGTCAGTCGGAGAGACGCTCCATCGATTCCTCATCCTCGTTCTGGTGGCGATCCCGATTGCCTTGTCCGTGTCGCTCGCCGGGGGCTGGTTTCTGGCCGGACGGGCGCTCCGCCCAGTCGATAGGATTACCCTGGCTGCGCAACGGATTGCCGCGGGGGATCTCAGTCAGCGGCTCAGTATACCTGTGGCTTACGATGAGATCGGGCGTCTGGCGGCCACCTTCAACAACATGATTGGTCGGTTGGATGCGTCATTTCGGCAGATTCGTCAATTTACCAGCGATGCGTCGCATGAGTTGAGAACACCCCTCACCGTGATGAAGGGCGAAACAGATCTGGTGCTCCGGAAATCTCGTCCGCTCGAAGACTACAAGGCGGTGCTGGAGAGCAACCTCGAAGAGATCGATCGGATGACCCGTATCGTGGATGAACTGTTGTTTCTCTCCCGTGCCGATATGGGGGAGGTGAAGGTCGAGTCCATGCCGGTGGTCCTGCAGTCCTTGGTGGAAGACGTTCATCGCCAGGCGAAGTTGCTGGGACAGGAACGCAATGTCGAAGTAGTGCTGGGAACCATCACGCCGGTCATTGTCCAAGGGGATGATCTGCGGCTTCGTGAATTGCTGCTGAATCTGGTTGAGAATGCGATGAAGTATTCCAATCCTGGCGGCAAAGTCGAAATCTCACTGTTAAGGGACGGCCAGGAAGTGCGGCTGTCCGTCACCGATCATGGGATCGGCATTGCCCCGGCCGACCAGAAGAAGATTTTTCAACGGTTTTTCCGCACGGATGTGGCTCGTGCCCATACCAAGAAGGGAACAGGGCTTGGTCTTGCCATCTGCGCTTGGATCGCAGATCTTCATAAGGGACGGGTTGAGGTCAAGAGTGATCTCGGCCAGGGATCGACCTTTACGGTCGTATTGCCGCTCGTGACTCTTCCAGCTTAGCCACGTTTAATCCTCGATTAATCTCCCTCTCATCACTGGTTGTTAGTTCTAATACTCGGTACCGAACAACAGGCCGTGTAGTGATGAGTTTGAAGCATCTCAAGAACGTCATCCGCAGCGTGACGAAGGAGGGTTATCATGTCATCGCATTTCCATCCTACGATGGGTTCTCTTCTCGGAATCGGACTTGTGAGCGGGGCTTTAATTTGGGCCGGCCATTCACTCACTGTGTCCCATGCATCCAATGCCTTGTCACAGCGCACCCCGGTGGCCGCCGTTGCGTCACCGGCACCCGGCTTTACGGATGTTGCCAAGCGAGTGACTCCGGCGGTTGTGAACATTACGACGATCATGACGGAGAATGTGGCGGACGGCTCCCCTGTTCCGGACGAGTTACGAGAGCGAATGGAGGAGTTCTTTGGGAAACCATTCGGACCGCGTGGTCGGCGACCTGGCGATCCATTTGACCAGCGAGCACCTCGGAGAGGGCAAGGATCCGGCGTGATCATTTCATCGGATGGCTATCTTGTGACCAATAATCATGTGATTGCTCAGGCCCGCGAGGTCAACGTCACACTTCCCGACAAGCGGGAATTTAAGGGTACGATCATCGGGGTGGATCCGAAGAGTGACCTCGCTGTGATCAAGATCAATGCTGATCATCTTCCGACCGTGACCTGGGGGGACGCGTCGAGTCTGCAAGTCGGTGAGTATGTCTTGGCGGTTGGCAATCCCTTTGGGCTCAATTCCACTGTCACGCTCGGGATCGTGAGCGCGGTGGGTCGCGGTCAGATGGGCATCACCCAGTACGAGGATTTTATTCAGACGGATGCCGCCATTAATCCGGGCAACTCAGGCGGTGCACTGGTGAATACAAAAGGAGAGCTGGTGGGCATCAACACGGCCATTTTTTCCCAGACCGGGGGATATCAGGGTGTCGGGTTCGCCGTGTCGGCCACGATGGCCAAGCCGATTTATGAGAGTCTCATCAAAACCGGCAAGGTCGTCCGAGGATATCTTGGGATTGGGCTTCAGGGATTGAGCCAGGATCTGGCCACGGCATTCGGTCTCAAGGATACGAAAGGCGCGTTGATCAGTGATGTGAGAGCAGGGAGTCCCGCGGATCAAGCCGGCCTCAAGCAGGGAGATGTGATCGTCGGCTATCAAGGGACTTCGGTGGAGGATGGTGTCGCATTACAACGACTCGTCACCAGGACCACTGTTGGTGCCAACGTGACCCTCACCGTCATTCGCGATGAACATGAACGTGAAGTGACCGCCAAGGTCGGTGCGCAGCCTGAGGAATCTAAAGTCGCGAAGGTGCAGCACGGAGGTTCCGACGATGCGTTGTCTGGCCTTGTGGTTGAGGAGCTTGATCAGGACCGGGCAAGACACTTTGGATTCCACGGAGTGCAAGGTGTTGTGGTGACAAAGGTTGATCCAGATAGCAGTGCCGAGAGGTCCGGTCTCTCTGCAGGTGATGTGATCCAAGAAATGAATCGGCAACCGATCAGATCAGTCAAAGATTTTGAAAAGGCATCCGCAGATCTTAAGAAGGGAGCCAACGTCCTGATGCTGATTAATCGCCGAGGGAATGCGCTGTTTCTCTCCGTGAAGGTGTGAGTCTGAGCATACGATTTCAGAAGCGGAGCGTGTCCGAGGACACGCTCCGCTTGCCGTTATCGGTTGGGACTTCACGATGGGTATGGACGGGACGACGCTGACGTTACGTAAGGGAAAGAATGCGGTCATTGCCCGGGCGGTGCAAGGATGCGTCCGACGAGATCGAATCCCGCCGCGTCGGTGATCTCGACTCTGCAGAAGTCACCAGGTGTCGGATCTGAAACCTTGCCACCAACATCAGCTGAGTCCTCGTCGACATAGACGACGCCGTCTATTTCAGGCGCAAGGCCTTCGTGGCGTCCTTCGAGAACGCCTTCTGTTTCGTCGGATCGCCCATCAATAAGGACATCGAGGATCGATCCAATCGTAGCTCTGCCTTTGGCAGAGGCAATCGCCTCTTGAACAGAGAGGATGATATTCCGGCGGTCATCCATTACCTCTCGTTCGACTTTATCGTCCAAGTCAGCTGCCGGAGTTTGGTCCTCATCCGAATACACAAACGCTGCGACTCGGTCAAACTCAGCCTGTTCCACATAGTCACGCAGCTCGGTGAACGCGGCATCAGTTTCTCCTGGGAATCCGACAATGAAGGCCGTCCGGAAGGTGATTCCCGGGATGCGGGTTCGGATACGATCGACGAGCGCTTCGATTGATGCACGATTACCGAGTCGATGCATTCGGGTGAGTAGCCGGTCATTGATGTGCTGAAGGGGCATGTCGATATACTTAGTGATCTTCTCCTCCCCGGCATAGAGGTCTAGCAAATCGTCGGTGACTTGCTGCGGGTAGAGATAAAAAGGCCGGATCCACCGAAGGTCATCCACTTTGACCAACTCACGAAGGAGTGACACAAGACCTTGGCGAAGGCCGAGATCGACACCATAGTTCATCGTGTCCTGGGAGATGAGGTTGATCTCTTTGACTCCCTCTGCGGCGAGCCGGCGTGCTTCTGCCACGATCGATTCCACCGGTCGGCTGCGCTGCTTGCCGCGCATCAACGGGATCGCACAGAACGTACAGTTGCGGTTACAGCCCTCGGCGATTTTGACATAGGCGCTGTGTTGCTTGCCGAGTCGTAGACGCGGAGCCAGTTCGTCGTACAGATAGGGAGGTTGGCTGATCCAGAGACGTTGATGCCGTTTCTTAGGAGCCAACAGGTCCCGGCAAATGTCCGCGATCTTGCCGAATTCACCAGTGCCGACGACCCCGTCTAATTCCGGCAACTCCTTCAACAAATCGCCTTGATAGCGTTGGGCCAGGCAGCCAGCGGCGATCAGGACGCGGCAGCGTCCGGTCTTCTTGAGATGTCCATGTTCAAGAATCGTGTTGATCGATTCTTGTTTTGCCTCTTCGATAAAACCGCAGGTATTCACAATGACCACTTCGGCTTGTTTGGGGTCGCCGGTGAGTTGAAACCCGTCCGTGACCAATGTGCCGAGCATGATTTCTGAGTCGACCTGATTCTTCGAACAGCCGAGGTTGACAAACCCGATGGTTGTGGCGGAGCCATTGACGCGAGCAGTCTTCGTGGAGCGTGCGCGCTTTGGAGTAATCAAAGGTTGTGACATGTCAGGTAGTCTACGGGAGGGTCAAAAAGACTGTCAATGAGACCCTTGCGGGGGGGCGATCGATTCCCATAAAGTGTCTCGCATGATTCGGACTTTTCAAGGCATTAAGCCCACGGTTCCCAAATCCTGTTTTATCGAAACGACGGCGGTCGTGATCGGTGATGTCGTCATGGGGGAAGACTGCAGTGTCTGGTTCAACGCCGTGATCCGAGGCGATGTGCACTACATCAGAATTGGTGAACGGACCAACATACAAGATATCTGCATGTTACACGTGACCCATGACACTCATCCCTTGCTCATCGGCAGTGACGTCACAATCGGTCACAACGTGGTGCTCCACGGCTGTACGATTCAGGACCGTGTGCTAGTTGGCATGGGCGCCATCATCATGGACGGCGCGGTGATTGGGGAGGACTCGGTGGTGGGAGCTGGTGCACTCGTTGTAGAAGGGACGATTGTGCCACCCAAGAGCCTCATTCTTGGGTCACCGGCGAGGGTCAAGCGACCGGTTACCGAGGAGGAATTAGATTGGATCAGGGAATCGGCGGGAAACTATGTTCGATATGCCAGGCAGTACACGGGCGACCCGGCAAAGAAAACCGGATTTGAGATCTGATAGATCCCAATCGTCGACTCCAGATCCTCACCTCTCAGTCCTACCAACCTTAATGAAGCAGACCGGATCTCCTACGAGCGCCGTGGCATACTGTTTCCGATCCACGCGATACGGAACCTTGTGTCTATGGCACCAGTCTGCGATCCAAATAACTTCCTCGCTCGACGTCGTGACAAAACCGGGCAACTTTAACTTCGGCATGCAGCGGTTGACGATGGATTGGACAATCCGTCGCTCTTTCTGAAATCTCGCAGGATCGAATGTAACCGGATCCGCCCGCCCGTACGACAACGGCGCCAAGTGAGGAAATCTTTCGGGATCGTTGAGCACGCTGACCATCCACAGATGGTCAAACCGGCCTCGTGCTGATCCGGCATCGCGAGCAAGGAAGCGCACGGGTAGGTCACGACAAGCACGGTTGAGCACCGTAACTTCAGATCGCCTGAGGTTATAGGGCTCAACGTGGCGTTCACGGTCAATGGACTCTGCGATCAGCATGGGGAGCTCTGCGACACCAGCTCCGATGTACAGACTTCGGCCACCACGCGATAGTTTTCCTACGAGGGCCTCGGCTACCTTCGTTCCCAGTCGCCGGCAGGGTTCCCGCTTCGCTTGCCAAAATTCATCACCGCCTTCATAACAGTAGACGGACCCCAGGCGTTTGTAATCGAGGTGGTTAAAGACGTTGGCGATTGCCTGTCGAGTTGATCCAGAAAGTCGCGTCCTCATCCTTGAATCGCGCTACGCGTCCTCCGTTGAGTGGGAGCAGATCCGTTCCTTGGAGTCGTGGTCAGTCTATCCATGTCAGTTCATGAAAGCTACGTTCAGGAGGAACTGGCCATGGCGGAAATGGCTGCTGTCACTCCATCAGCCACAGCAGCGATGAAGTCGAGATTCAACGTCTCGAGCGTGTCTGTCGGACGGTGATAGTTTGGATTACGGAAGTTCGCTGTGTCGGTCAGCATGACGGCAGGAAAGCCCTGTTCCCAGAACGACGTGTGGTCACTCCGTCTGGTGTCCGGGAGCTTTTCTCCATTGCCCGGCACGACCAACGGTACAATTGGAAGGTGAGACTTCATGGCTTGGGCAACAGAACTGGTTAGAAGGCGTGATCGTTCATTGCCGATGACGGCCAAAAAATTTCCCGTTGTGGGTACTGCGATTGGAATGCCAGGAGGGATTTTCTGTGAATTGGGTTGATGGCTTGCATAGCCGACACATTCCAAGACGATGGCTCCATTGATGGTTTCACCATTCTTTTGTAAGAGAGAGGTGTACGCCCGGCTACCAAGAAGGTCTTCTTCCTCTAAGTTAAACGCGATGAAACGGATCGGTCTGGCTAATCTCATGGTTCTGACTTGGCGAGCCACGTGAAGTATGACGGCGAGTGCGCTGGCATTATCGTCGGCGCCTGGAGACCCTTCAACAGTATCGAAGTGTGCGGCAAGGATCAACGGTGGTGCAGCTGGTGACGCCTCACGCTCAGGAAACACCGTGCCGATCACATTGTGTGAAGTGCCACTCAAGGCTGGGAAGGATTGCGTGGTTACGGTCAACCCAGCTTCCGAGAAACGACGGTGCAGGTAGGCTTCCGTCTGTCGTAGGCGGCTCGGTGAGGTGAGGGGATGACGTTCCCCCACCAGGGCCTGAAGATCTTCTCTGAGTTGATTTTGATCGATGGGCACAGAACTGGTTTCCAGCTGCAAGAAGGTTAGGTCACGATTTCGGTGCCGATACCCTTCCGCGTGAAGATTTCAAGGAGGACCGCGTGCGGAATCCGTCCATCAATAATGTGAGCTTTTCCAACCCCATCACCCAAAGCATCCAAGCAGGCATGAACCTTTGGGATCATCCCTTCTGTGATGATTCCCTTCTTCATCATGCGCTGTACATCTTTGCGGGAGACAGTCGAGAGGTGGCGTCCGTTGGCATCACGAATGCCTTTGATATCGGTCATCATCAGGAGCTTTTCTGCTCGTAACGCGCCGGCTATGGCTCCCGCGACAAGATCGGCGTTGATGTTGTAGGTATTGCCCTCACGATCCGTGCCGATGGGCGCGATGATCGGGATGTAATGATCCTCTTGGAGGTTCCGTAACAGGCCCGGATCGACCTTTTCGATATCCCCGACTAATCCAAAATCGCCTTTCGCATCTTCCTCATCCAGGTCGCGATCGAGACTTTCTGCCCACGCTTTGGCTGTCAGCGGTTTGCTAAGGATGAGCCCTCCGTCCTTCCCGCTCAACCCGACTGCGCTGCCACCATGCCGGGTGATCAGGTCAGTGAGTTCCATGTTGATTTTCCCGGCCAGGACCATCTCCACGATTTCCATCGTGGCGGCGTCGGTGATCCGGACACCATGGCGGAACTTCGCTTGAATGCCCAGTCGGTCCAGCATCTTGTCGATTTGCGGTCCGCCGCCGTGAATGATGACCGGGTTGATGCCGACATACTTCAGTAGGACGACGTCTTGCGCAAACCGCTCTTTGAGTGACGGGTCTGTCATCGCGTGGCCGCCATATTTCACGACCACGGTTTTTCCGCGAAACGTCCGGATGTACGGCAGGGCTTCGATCAGGACATCGGCTTTCTTGATGAGTTTATTCATGCGCCACTCCCGACGATTGGCCCGCAGGCTTATAGAATATACCGGCTCAGATCCTGGTCTTTGACGATGTCCTTCAATCGATCCCGGACATAGGCAGCGGTGATGTTGATGCGCTTGTCAGGCCAGCCTGGTCCCTCGAAAGAAATTTCTTCCAACAACCGTTCCATGATGGTGAAGAGGCGACGGGCCCCGATGTTCTCGGTCCGTTCATTCACTTGGACTGCGATCTCCGCGATTTCCTCCAAGCCGTCCTTCGCGAATTCGATTGCCAATCCTTCCGTGGCCAATAAGGCCTGATATTGGCGGACCAATGCCCCTTGTGGCTCCGTAAGAATTCGGACAAAGTCTTCTTTGGAGAGGGGGCTGAGTTCAACGCGAATCGGGAAACGCCCTTGGAGTTCTGGAATAAGATCGGACGGCTTCGCGACATGGAAGGCTCCGGCGGCGATAAAGAGGATGTGATCGGTCACGACCGAGCCATGTTTCGTGTTGACGGTGCAGCCTTCTACGATTGGAAGCAAGTCTCGTTGGACGCCTTCCCTGGACACATCAGGTCCACTGGAGCGCTCGCGTCCGGCGATTTTGTCGATCTCGTCGAGAAACACGATTCCCGTTTGTTCCACCTTATTGATCGCTTCACGCGTGGTGTCGTCCATATCGATCAATTTCTGGGCTTCCTCTTGCGTCAGGTGTTTCAGCGCTTCGGGCACTTTCATGAGCCGCTTTTTCTTTTTGCCCTGGAACATGCCACCCAGCATGTCACGAAGATTGCTCTCGAGGTCATCCAAGCCACCTACATTGGAGATGACGCCGACCGGAACTCCCCGCTCTTTGACTTCCATTTCAACGGTTCGTTCATCCATCTTGCCTTCTCGTAGTTGGAGACGGAGCTTCGATCGGGTCGCTTCGTTGGAGTCAGGAGGGGCTTGGGTGGCCGTCTCCGTCGTGCTGTCCACGAATCCTGGCCGAGGCGGGGGTGGAGGTAAGAGCAGGTCGAGCAAGCGCTCCTCAGCTTGCTGTTCGGCTTTGTGTTGCACGAATGCCAGGCGTTGGGTCTTCACCATATTGATGGCCAGCTCGGTGAGATCACGAATAATCGATTCCACATCGCGCCCCACATAACCCACTTCGGTGAACTTGGAGGCTTCAACCTTGATGAACGGAGCCTCAGCCAGCTTGGCCAGCCGTCGGGCAATTTCCGTTTTGCCCACGCCAGTCGGCCCGATCATGATGATGTTCTTCGGCATGACCTCATCGCGAAGGTCGGGCGACAGTTGCTGACGTCGCCAGCGGTTGCGAAGGGCGATAGCCACCATGCGCTTCGCATCCTTTTGTCCGATGACATAACGGTTTAGTTCTTCGACGATCTGACGGGGAGTGAGACTATTGAGATTCAATGCGACAGGCTCTGTCGTGAGCGGCTTCATCATTGTGGATTATCCTTGAAGTTCCTCAACAAGAATCTGTTGGTTGGTGTAGATGTCAATGGAACCTGCGATGGTTATGGCTTCGGTGACGATCACCGGAGCTTCCAGTTGTGAATGACGGAGCAATCCTCTGGCCGCTGCCAGTGCATAGGGACCACCCGAGCCGATCGCCAGAATGCCGTCTTCCGGCTCGACGACGTCGCCGGTCCCGGTAATGATGAACGACTGTTCACGCCCGGCCACGGCCAGGAGGGCCTCTAGACGGCGAAGCACGCGATCCGTCCGCCAATCTTTTGCCAGCTCGACCGCGGCCCTCGTGAGATTACCGCGATACTCCTCCAATTTACTCTCGAATTTTTCAAAGAGTGTGAATGCGTCCGCCGTGGCTCCCGCAAACCCCGCCAGAACCTGATCATGATGCAAGCGCCGAATCTTCTTGGCGTTGTGTTTCATGACCGTGGTGCCGACGGTGACTTGGCCGTCACAGCCCATGGCGACTCGTCCGTCGCGACGGACACAGAGAACGGTCGTCGACCGGATTTTCATGATGACTTGTGATCCTTTCCATGTGGGGGGCTAGTCGCCTGTGCGCGAGGATGGGCCCGGTCATAGACCGCGAGTAGTTGGTCCATTGCCACATGCGTATATTTTTGGGTGGTACTCAGTGAGGCATGGCCGAGCAGTTCTTGGATTGATCTGAGGTCGGCTCCTTCATCGAGGAGATGGGTCGCGTAGGAATGCCGGAGGGCATGGGGACTGACTGCTCCACTCACGAGGCGGCTGGAGTACCAGGCGACCATCTTGGCGACACTTCTGGTGGTCAACCGCCCACCACGATGATTCAGAAACATCGGAGACGACGGATGACGATTGCGAGGAGTCGGCTTCAAGGACATGCGATACTCGCGGATGGCCTGCAGTGCGACATCCCCTATTGGGACCAGCCGTTCCTTCCTACCTTTCCCTTTTAAACTCACGATGCCGTCTGCTTCGTCGAGATCATTGAGATTGATCCCGACCACTTCGCTGACGCGCGCGCCGGTCGAATACATGGTTTCCAGCAGGGCACGGTCACGGAGGGAGAGGGGCGAGGGTCCAGTGGGAAACGTCATGAGGGATGCCGCGTCATCCTTGGTCAACACACGAGGGAGGCGTTTGGGCAGTCGCGGGCTTCTCAGCGTTTCGGTCGGATTGGTTTTCACGAGCTCTTCACGGAGGAGGAAGCGAAAGAAACTGCGCAGGCTTGCCAGCTTTCTCGCGAGGGATGCCGCCTTCTCACCTTGACGGTCCAACGAGTGGAGATGGGCTCGTATTTCGTCGGTGGAAATCGTCTCGACGCAAGTTGGCGAGGTGTCCTTCTTCGTTCGTCTGAGGAATCCGGTGAACTGCTGAAGGTCGGAGCGATAGTTGCGGATCGTCTCAGGGGACGCATTCTGTTCGACCTGGAGGTACATTACGAAAGCCTTGATTGCGTCTTCCATACGTCAAAATCCTCAAGGGCTCGCTGACTCAGTGCACGGCGCTTCTTCTCCTTGTCCCTTGGAGAGTTCGACAAGGGCGGGAAGAGGCCGAAGTTGGTATTCATCGGTTGGAAGTGACGAGGGTCCGATGAGGCGACGTGGGACACAAGACATCCATGCGCCGTCGTGGCAGGAGGCGAGATCAGCGGATGTCCAGCGAGGGCCCGCGCGGCGTTGATCCCGGCGAGACCACCCATGGCTGCCGACTCTGTATAGCCTTCCACGCCGACGAGCTGCCCTGCAAAGAAGAGGGAAGCGCGCGCTTTGAATTGCAGGGTATTGAGCAGCAGTTGGGGCGAATTGATGAACGTATTGCGATGGAGACTCCCATACCGGAGGAACTCGGCCTGTTCGAGGCCAGGGATCATGCAAAACACGCGCTTCTGCTCCGGGTACGTAAGTTTGGTTTGAAAGCCGACCAAGTTGTAACAGGTGCGATGAATGTTTTCTGTCCGCAATTGCACGACCGCTGCCGGCTCCACCCCAGTTCGAGGATCTTTTAATCCCACCGGTTTCATCGGACCGAACTGCATTGTCTGGCGACCGCGCTCAGCCAGCACTTCAATCGGTACACAGGCTTCAAAATAGGGTGTCTTCTCAAATTCCTTCGGCTGCACCTTCTCTGCTGCCATCATGGCGTCGTAAAAGGCATTGTACTGCTCTGCCGTCATGGGGCAATTCAAATAATCATCTCCGCCCTTGTCATAGCGAGAGGCGCGGAAGACAATGTCCATATTGATCGAGTCCGCATCGACGATCGGCGAGATTGCGTCAAAGAAGTACAGGTGCTGTGATTTCGTCGCAGCACGGATCGCTTGGGAGAGCTTATCCGATGTGAGTGGCCCAGTCGCGATGATGCAGAGACAGTCCGTGGGGATCTCCGCGATCTCCTCGTGCAGAATACTGATGTTTGGATGGCCTTCCAGCGCGCGGGTGATGTGCTGAGAAAATATATCACGATCGACCGCCAGCGCCGATCCCGCCGGCACGCGGGCTTGTTCAGCGGCGGCGATGATCAGCGAATTGAGCCGCCGCATCTCTTCTTTGAGGATACCGGGCGCATTCAGCGGGTCGAGAGATCCAAGCGAATTCGAGCAGACGAGTTCGGCCAACCCGCCGGTCTTATGGGCCTTCGTCATCTCTTTCGGGCGCATCTCGTAGAGCGTGACCTTGGCGCCGTGATTCGCCGCTTGCCAGGCCGCTTCCGACCCAGCCAGACCCCCGCCTACGATGACAATGTCGTCACGCATGTGCTTAGAACATCCAATCGCTTGGAAAGTGAAGGCGCATTGTACGAATCGATTTTTTGCTCTGTCAAGGAAAAGGGGGGGGGTGAGTTCATGAGGTGTCTCCGCAATCTGTTTGTGTGGTCTGACAAGACTCATGCAAATGGATTTGGACAAGATCAAGATATAGTTGGGTTCCGATGATGGTCTGTCGAAGAGCTTGCCCCGAACACATTGAGTTACCGATTTTGCAAAGTCCCAGTTGGCTTCATGAGGTTGTGGGGGTGGAGATATACTCCCGATGCTACCCTAAGCGGTATATTTGTGACATGAGCTGTTGCTGAAGGTCGCCCTGTAGCTTGATAAGCTTCCACGCTTGTCGAATGGCATGTGTTGAGAGTAATCCACCCCTGCGTTGACTGCTCACAAGGCGCAGTGCTAATGTTTGCCCTCGTTTCTGACCCCTTCTCGGGTTTGGGCGATTAGCTCAGTGGTAGAGCGCTTCCTTCACACGGAAGAGGCCACAGGTTCGATACCTGTATCGCCCACCATCTCCTTCCCATCGATACCCTGACGGCGTTGTAGTGTCTGTAGTGTGTAGGACATTTCAGCCGGCTTGTTGGCAGCAATCGAGTTTTTCCGCAGCCTGCGAATAGGCTACTGCCTGCCAAACCCCTCGATTCCTGGACAGAAACCGGGTTGTCGGCTAGACTTCACATTGTCTTTTGTGGCGTGTCTGGTTCGAGATTCCAGTACGAGGCGTCGAAACAAGCGAGGTCATGCTATGAGAGGAACTGTGACAGGTATCGGAGTCCTAGCGCTGCTGTTGATGGCAACTGGTTGCAGCACGACACACCAACAGGGTGCCGGGACGAATGGTCGGGAATATACTCCCCCGACGAGTATTTATAATATCCTGGATAGCACCGCCTTGGTCTATTCCACTCCGGCTGCGGGATCAGCCGTCAATGACCATCCGCTTCGGTGGTTGGGCTTCATTGCGCACCCGATTGGCCACGCCTTTGATTATGCAATCAATCGCCCGATGTATACGATCGGTGGCAGCTCTCCCTACCTCCATGGGTATACGGCTGAAGATAGTATGTTGGACGCCCAACGTCAGTAGGTCAGGGTATCTGATTGTAGAAGGATGAAGCCCGCTCTTCGTATGAAGAGCGGGCTTTTTTGTCTCTGCTTTGCTCGAATCGGTTCCAATCGTGCTATTGTTTTCCCCGATGCGTCGTCCCTTCCCGAGGTCGATCCGATACTGGCTCTTGGCTGGCCTGCTCGTGCCAATGGGGCTCGCTCTGGGATGCGCGGGATCAGACGCGCCTGTGCGGCCTCCGCTCCCTCCCTCCAAGAGCGATCTTGTGCTCTTGGCCTCGACAGCTCTCTGCGAACGCAAGGCGGACTTCTTGAACAAGCATCCCTCCGCAGCGCAGCTCTCCAAAGACTGGGGAAGCGGCCAGGAACTCACCATTGCCGGGGAGCGCAGTACCTCGCACGGAGACGAATCCTATTTTTTCGATGAAGACGGTATGTTGGTGGGGGCGCTCTTTACGTTTCCTCGAGGCCTCGACTTGGCCCCCTACTCGGTGCTGCGTGATACGCTCTTCCGGCTCAAACCTGCGCTTGAGTTCTATTTGAACGTGGCCCAATTGGAAACAAGAACGAACATGGAGAGCAGCTCGCTTCTGGAGACCGGTGATGAAAAAAGCACCACGCAATATCTTGTGACCGGATTGCGCGACCATCCGATCCTGCTTCAGGCTTCTTTTACCATCGACCCCTATGTGCGACTCTTTTCCCCCTACCGACGAGAATTTCTGGACCGACTTCGTCAGCCGGTTGGGGGTACTGGAGGCCAAACTATGGAGAGTCAGGGGACGGAGGATAAGGAACCCTTCCCCTCGTTGCAACAATTCGCACGGGGGCAAACGGCGCAGCTCGCCTATTGCGGTGAGAAGAACTATGACATTGCCGCGGATGCCTATCAGCGAGCCATTCGGAATGGGTTCACAAACAAGGTCTGGCTGGCCGAAGCCCACCATAAACTCGGCGTGACTTTGCTCATCAAGGGGCAGGTGGAACAGGCGAAAGCCGAGTTGCTCCAGTCACTCACGCTCAGGCCAAATGTCCCGGAAGTGCTGAATAACCTGGGCACGGTCCAGGTCAAACTTGGCGACAAGGCCGCCGGAGTGAATTCGTTTGAGCGCGCGATCGTCCTGCGCCCCAACTATGCGCTGGCCCGCTACAACCTGGCCGAGGCGTCCGAGGCAACGAATCCCAAACGTGCGCTCTCCGAATACGAAACCTATGTCGCGATCGTCGAAGGCATTCCAGAGGAAGCGGATCGGATCATTCATGCCAAAGAACGCATCAAGGTCTTGAAGCAGTAGTTTCTTTTTCCTCAGACAAGAACTCCTCTTGGTTGGTGGGACCACCCGGCGTTGTTGAGGAATGAGAAACGAGCTAACTACGGGCCTGCTCTTTTTCTTCCTGAGCGGTTTTGCACTCGATGCAGAAAGTGGTGACTGGGCGCGCTTTGAGCCGCTTGTACGGAATCTCCCCACCGCACCCTTCGCAAATCCCATAGGTCTCGGTGTTCATCCGCTCGAGTGCCTCGTCAATTTTCTTCAACAACTTCCGTTCCCGGTCGCGAATGCGCATGGAGAAACCTTGATCGACCTCGGCAGAAGCTTGATCACTGACATCGGGAAGGGCTTCGGGGTTTTCACGGTGTGTCAGCACCTCGCCCGCCTCACTGAGGAGTGAGGCTCGTTGGCGCTCAAGGTCGTGACGGATGTCGGGATACTTCGTGATTGTGGAACTGGTTTCTGGATTTGTGGTCGAAGCCGTCTGTTTCTTAGCGGGAGGTGTTTTCATGATGAGGGCTCGCTGTGGGAAAACTGAATATATTGATGTATACGGAAACTATATCAAGCTCAATGAGAGGGGGTCAACGCGGGTTGGTTAGGTATCAAAGGCTATAAATCTCGCCGCCCCTCGATCGATTTCAGCAGGGTGACTTCGTCGGCGTACTCGATATCCATACCGACCGGAATGCCATAGGCGATACGAGACACACGGACGCCGAACGGCTTGAGCATGCGGGTGAGATAGATGGCTGTGGCCTCTCCTTCGATGGTGGGATTCGTGGCCAGGATGACTTCCTCGACCCCGCCAAGCTTGACCCGCTCAATGAGTTCCTCGGCTCGGATGTCTCCTGGGCCTACACCATCCAACGGAGAGAGGGCTCCTAATAAGACATGATAGAGCCCACGATAGGCCCCGGCTCGTTCAACGGCATAGAGGGTACTGGGTTCTTCAACCACGAAAATCTTGCTGCGATCGCGTTTTGGGTCACGACAAAACTCGCACAACTCCCCTTCCGCGATATTTCGGCATTGGCTACAAAACGCCAACCCCTCCTTGACCGCTCGTATGGCATCGGCGAGCCGTAGGGCGTCCTCCCGATCCATCTTCATAAGATGAAAGGCCAACCGTTGCGCGCTCTTGTGCCCGATTCCTGGGAGCCGGACCAGTTCTTTGATGAGTCGTGCGAGCAGGCCCTGCTGATCGACCGCCATCGCTAGAACAGACCCGGGATCTTCATCCCGCCCGTCAGCGCTTTCATCTCACCTTCCATCAATTCCTTGGATTTACGGAGCGCTTCGTTCGTGGCGGCCACGACCAAATCCTGGAGCATGTCGACATCACCGCCCTTGACGACCTCCGGGTCTATTGCCACGCTGACCACCTGCATGGCCCCATTCGCTGTGACGGTGACAATTCCGCCGCCTGCTGTTCCACTGGCGGTTTTGGACGCTGCCTGCTCTTGGATTTTAGCCATCTGCTCTTGCATGGCCTGAGCTTGTTTGAGAATGTTATTCATATTGCCGAAAGGATTCTTCATTCGCTTGCCTCCTGTTGGGCGATGGTGCGGACTTCTGCTAACTCCACGCCGAATATCTCAAGCGCCTGCTTCACGGTTGGGTTCGTCTTTGCCTGTTCAAACAATGCGGCCCGATGCTCTTGTTCCTTGGCCGCCCGCGCTTGGGCCATTGTCGGGCCTTGAGGATGCGTCTCGGTCAACTCGATAATGCGGACACGGATCGGTGGTCCCACCTGCCGCTCACATAACTGTGTGATCACCTTGGTATTCTCTTCCTTCTCGAGTCGAGCTCTGGCCACGGTGGCCTGCTTGGCAAATCCGATCGTGACAACGCCAGCTTCTAATCCAACGAAGCGACCGGCCTCAAGGAACGGGGCGATATTTGGAAACGACGCAGCAATCTCTTCCTGGACCAATTCCCATCGCAATGTTGACGGTTGAGGAGAAATCAGAGCGGACTCGATGGCTGGGGTGGTAGCCGTTGAATCGACTATGGGTTTCGGAGAAGGATCGGGCGAGGGGACGGGTCTCTCAACCTTTCCTGTCTTAGAGGCAGGGGGAGGCTGGTTGGTCGGCTTCAGGGTTGGTGAAGCGGATGGCGTGCTTTTGTGTCCTTCTGATGCACCCAAGGGTTTATGGCTTGGGGACGGGGACATCTGTTGTGGAGAAAGGGAGTCACTCGGGCGCGGGCGCAGCAGTCGTGTCGCCCGCACTGCCGCGGTCTCCATGACAAAACGGGGGTGGGTGCTGAATCGTAATGAATCTTCTGCTTGAATGAAGATAACCAGTAGTTCCTGGAGTTGTTCTGGCGTTACCGCCCGGGCATCCGACGAAAGCTGATTGAGATCTTCTTCCGAGGTCTCAATCAAACTCCTGAGCTCGGTCGCGCTAGGAACAACTGCTGCCACGAGCAGGTTACGGATATGTTCCACAACGTCCGCGCAGAACGCCCGCAAGTCATGTCCCCTATCGAGCAGGCAGGCCAAGCTGCTGAGAGCTGCAGGGCTGTTTTGGGTCAAAATGGCTCGAATGAGTTCCTGTACCAGTTCTTGAGGGACGGCTCCCAACAGCAGTTCGAGATCCGCATGACTGATGGCCTTGCCGCTGTAGGCAATCGCCTGATCCAGCAAGCTCAAGGCATCGCGCATACTGCCTTCACTGGCACGAGCCAGGGCTAGGAAGCTTCGTTCCTCCAGTGTCAATTGATCTTGGGCTGCCACGTGTTGAAGTCGTTGGATTATTTCGGACCTGGCAATCCGGCGGAAATTGTAATGCTGGCACCGCGAGAGGATCGTCACGGGAATTTTGTGGATTTCTGTTGTCGCAAAAATGAACACGGCGTGAGCTGGTGGTTCCTCAAGTGTCTTCAATAAGGCATTGAAGGCGGAATTGGATAGCATATGGACTTCATCGATAATATAGACCCGAAATTGACCATGAAACGGCGCGAACTTCACGTTCTCGCGGATCTCTCGTACATCATCCACGCTGGTGTTGGACGCGCCGTCAATCTCGATGACATCCACCGAACTCCCTAGCGCGATTTCACGGCAATTCTCGCAGGTGTCACAGGGGTGACTCGTGGGTCCTTGTGCACAATTGAGGGCTTTGGCAAAGATTCGAGCTACGGTCGTTTTTCCGACGCCTCGTGTGCCGGAAAACAGGTACGCATGCGCCACCCGTTTGGTGGAGACTGCGTTCATGAGCGTCTGAACCACGTGAGACTGCCCGATCACATCGTCGAAGGTGCCGGGTCGATATTTTCGCGCGGAGACTTGGTAGTCCACCTGATACCTATGCTCCTAACTGCAAGTGCTCAGGCTCAACTGTCAGAACGACGACTCCCGCTGAAACCGTATGGGATACCTGCTGCACATAACGGATAAAGTGGGGCCAGGTGATCCTGCGGCACACAGAACTGGCTGCTTACCGTTGCTTCCTTCCGGATCTAGCGGGGTTCACAGGGTTCTATTGCACAGGGCCCAGCCCCTGTTCTCGAATCTGAATCCACTAAAACAGCCCGCGCTCTACGGTGTGCCTGTTCGCCCTCACGAATGACCCTACGTGGTAAGGAGCGGCCGATACACACGAGGTGCGGGATGGCGGAGAGGGTGGGATTCGAACCCACGGTCCCGTTGCCGAGACGCATGCTTTCCAAGCATGTCGATTCGTCCACTCTCGCACCTCTCCGCATCGAGAAGTGTAAAGGTGGGCATCTTAACATGCGTGTCCAGTAGCAGCAAGGCGACCAACGCTGCCATTGGGCAACGTCCTTTTTGGGGTGAATGCTGTTTGGTGGGTGCGGCAGTGGTGAACAATTAAGTGCGCTCTTGAGGGCAGGCAGCAAAGGCAATGGATAGGGCTTCATTATTACCGGATCAGGCCATTCATACTAGGTATGGAATACCCTCGGTCGTATGGGTTGACACTTGTATGGGTCCGACGGTACAACGCTATACAACATCGCGTGTTTAGGCTGTCTTGAATACTAGATAGAAACAGCTCCTCGGCATCCTCCACTGTGCGAGAGTGGCGGAACTGGCAGACGCGCGAGACTTAGGATCTCGTGGGTAACCGTGGGGGTTCAAGTCCCCCCTCTCGCACCACCATCATTCCGAATCCTCTTTAAGAGCTGGATGGGAGACAGATTTTGACGATGAAGATGGAAGTCACTGAGTTAGGACCAATGAAACGCGCCTTGAAAATCGAGGTGCCAGCCGCCGAGGTCACCCAACAGTTTTCGCGGGCGTATGTGGAACTGAATCGACAGGTTCATGTCCCTGGTTTTCGGCCGGGGAAAGCCCCATTGGCAATCTTGGAAAAGCGGTATGCCAAGACTGTTGAAGAAGATGTCATTCGAAAACTGGTTCCGGACTTTTATGATCGAGCGATCAAAGAAGCGGGGATCCATCCGGTTGTGGTGGATATACCCCCTCTGGATCGCGTCAAGATCAAAAAAGATTCCCCGTTTACGTTTACGGCGACGGTCGAAATCAAGCCGACCATCGAACTTCGTGACTATAAGTCCCCTAGTCCTATGTCTCTGCAAGCCGACAAGCGCACCGTTGCCGAAGACCAAGTGGACCGTGCCCTCGAGGTATTCCGAGAACAACAGGCCCGATTGGATGCAGCTCCAACTGGTACAGCGTTAGCTGATGGAGATTATGCCATTGTCGATCTGGAAGGGTTTTTGGACGGCGTGGCTCTCGAGGGGACAAAAAAAGAAGGCCAACTGCATCGCGTGGGCTCGAAGGCCTCCTTGCTGGGGATTGAAATAGACGTGCATTTGCTGGGAAGGCATGAAGGTGAGGTGGTGGATATTCCGCAGACCTATCCCGTCAGCCATCCGGATCACCGAGTTGCGGGAAAGGTGGTTCAATTCCGCCTCGACATCAAGGGGGCCAAGCGCAAGACTCTTCCAGCCCTCGATGATGAGTTCGCGAAAGACTGTGGCCCATACGCCTCACTCCAGGACTTGCGAGAAAAGTTACGCGGTGAAATGGAAAAGGCGCTCAAGAAAGATATCGAAGAATCCTATAAGGACACCCTTCTCAAACGCCTCGTTGAGACTCATCAATTTGATCTTCCCGACACACTTGTTGAGCGAGAGCTCAACACGATCGTACGACAGCAACTGCAAGCACGACAACGTGGCAAAGCCACCGACTCCCTTCCCGAACCGGATGCGGAGGAGGTGAAGACAATCCGTGAGGAGCACCGTGAAGAAGCGAATCGTCGCGTTAAAGCGGGCCTGATCCTCGAAGCCATTGCCGAGAAAGAAAGCTTGTCAGTAAGTCAAGATGATCTGAATCACGAAGTCACTCGATTAGCCAAGGAACTTCGTGTGCCGATGGCCGATCTTGTCAAAATGATTCAGGCGGGCGGTCAAGATTCCATTGAGGAATTGCGTGCGCGGATCTTGGTCGACAAAGCGCTGGATCTTGTCTATCGTCAGGCAGTCATTCAAGGATAGGTTGGCACTCGATCATCCCGTGGGTTTCGCGCCGACACTCCTTGAGGAAAGGAAACGAACGACATGTTGGTTCCGATCGTAGTCGAGCAAACGAATCGAGGTGAACGCGCCTATGACATCTACTCTCGGCTCCTCAAGGATCGCATCATTTTCCTTGGGGCCCCTATTGATGATGTGTTTGCCAACCTGGTAATCGCGCAGTTGCTCTTCCTTGAGGCAGAAGATCCTGAAAAGGACATCAATCTCTATGTGAATTCCCCAGGGGGCAGTGTGACAGCCGGATTGGGCATCTATGACACGATGCAATATGTGAAACCACCGATCAACACGATTTGCCTCGGTCAGGCGGCGAGTATGGGAGCGTTGTTGCTAACCGCTGGAACGAAGGGAAAACGGTTTGCCCTACCTAATGCCCGTGTGATGATTCATCAGCCCCTGGGCGGATTTCAAGGACAAGCGACGGAAATCGACATTCATGCCAGGGAAATTCTAAAAATTCGTGAACGTCTCAACGAGATTATGGCCAAGCACACCGGGCAACCGATCGAAAAGATTGCCCATGACACCGAGCGAGATTATTTCATGTCAGGTGAAGAGGCAAAACGATATGGTCTCATTGATGAGGTCATTACAAGGCCATCCAAGTTTATGAAGGTGAGTGAGTCTGGAGACGGGGCAAAGGGTAAGTAACACAGGAGGGCACATGGCTAAGCAGGAAAAGATGGACCGACACTTGCGGTGTTCTTTTTGTGGCAAGAGCCGTGATGAGGTCCGGAAGCTGATTGCCGGGCCGACGGTCTATATCTGTGATGAATGTGTCAACCTCTGCAATGACATCATCGCCGAGGATTGGGAAGAAGCCAAAGAAGAAATTTCCTCGAAGCTCAAGAAGCCTGCTGAAATCAAACATCACCTGGATCAGTATGTCATCGGGCAGGAACGTGCCAAACGCATTCTGTCTGTGGCGGTGCACAACCACTACAAGCGTATTTCTTCGAAAGAAAAAGGGGTGGATGATATCGAGCTTCAGAAAGGCAATATTCTCATGGTGGGCCCTACCGGAACGGGGAAAACCCTGTTGGCCCAGACTTTGGCCAAATATCTGGATGTTCCCTTTACGCTCGCAGATGCCACAACACTAACTGAAGCCGGGTATGTCGGCGAAGATGTTGAGAACATTATCCTGAAACTCTTGCAGGCGGCCGACTACGATGTGGAACGGGCTGAACGTGGGATTGTGTACATTGATGAAATCGACAAGATCAGTCGGAAGAGCGACAGTCCGTCGATCACGCGGGATGTATCAGGCGAAGGGGTTCAGCAGGCATTGCTGAAACTGATCGAGGGGACGGTTGCGAATGTTCCTCCCCAAGGAGGGAGAAAGCATCCGCATCAGGAATTTATTCAGGTGAATACGAGCAATATCCTGTTCATCTGCGGTGGAGCATTTGTGGGCTTGGAGCAAATCATCGAACAGCGACTGAATCGAAAGTCAATGGGTTTCGGCGCTGAAATCCGTGGAAAGTGTGATGTGCGATTAGGTGATCTGCTGGCCAAAGTCCAACCTGAGGATTTCTTGAAGTACGGGCTGATCCCAGAATTTGTTGGACGGTTGCCCGTCGTAGCTACATTAGAAGAGTTGGATGAGCGAGCCCTCATTCGTATCCTGACTGAACCTCGCAATGCCCTCACAAAGCAATATGAGAAGTTGTTGTCGTTTGAGAAGGTCAAACTCCGATTCACGGAAGGGGCCTTGGGTGCCGCCGCACGGAAAGCCTATTTACAAAAGACTGGCGCTCGAGGACTCCGGGCCATTCTGGAAGAGGTGATGTTAGACGTCATGTATGATGCCCCCTCGCAGAAAGCCATAATGGAAGTGGTCATTACTGAAGATGCCATTGTGGGTAAGAACCCACCGATGCGTATCTTTGAACAGGAACAAGACGCAAAGACGGCATAAGTGTTTGATAAATAAAACTTGTTCATTGCCGGAAGAGACTGATCGCAAGCTGAGGGTATTCAAAGTCTTTTCCGGCGGGCTCATGCCACCCTGATCCCCATCCGGCACTACTCTTCTTCCTCGACAAGTAGAAACACCGCGCTATACTTAACACGTGTGACCCAGTGAAGGGAGAACGTGTGAAGTATTCCGTACTGACAAGCCTTCGCCACAAGGGCAAAGTGCTCCAGGTTGATGTGGAACGGGAAATGGTGACTCTACTGGGCGGAAATGGCGATGTCATTGGGAGTTTGTCCTGGGATGTGGTGATCGATCAAGTTCTTGCCTATCGCAGGCCTCCGGTTCAGAAGGAAGTTCGGGTAGAGCCAAGAATTTCCCTCACATTTCGAGTACGGTACAACACGCCAGAAGGGCAGCAATTTGAGAGCCGTGCCGGTGGCATTGGAGGAGGAGGGCTATTTATTGAGAGCCACAGTCCTCTCCCTGTCGGAACCAAATTGGCAATGGAGTTTTCGCTTCCTCAGAAGCCAGACCAATGGCTCCCGGCCAAGGGGACTGTCGCTTGGGTATGTCCAAAAGCTGATCAGTATACCTTCAGTCCAGGAATGGGAGTGCGATTTACAGAAGTAGATGAGGGGGTACGCGATCAAATTCATGAAGTCGTGAAAACAATCCAAGTGACGAGCCAAGCAGCCTAAGTCCCGATCCTAATTGAGCCATCAGGACAACATCGTCTCTATATGAAGCTTCCTATCGTTTCCACTGCAGGTCATCGTGGTAAGTCGTTGATCATCGACGCTCAGCAAGAAACAATTCACGTCCATGACACGTCAGGTCAGTTGCTTGGAAATGTATCGTGGGGTTCACTCATCGAACGAGTACTGGCGACTACCGAGGATGCTCGGTTCGCTCATTGTCGGGCACAACCGCGAGCTCCTCTCGCCCTGAAGGTCCGCTATACCACTCCAGAGGGAAAGCAATTCGATAGCCTGACGGGAGGCATCGGTGGGGGAGGGCTCTTTATTGAGAGCGGTGCCCCACTAAGTCCTGGTACTGAACTCACGGTTGAGTTTGCACTCCCAGATCGTCCCACGGAAAAACTGAAAGCCAAGGCGAAGGTTGCCTGGGCTCGACACAAGCCGGAACGATACCTCCTCTTTCCCGGCATGGGCATTCAGTTCATGGATTTAGATGAGAAGATACGGGAGGATCTAGTTAGTCTTGTCGAAGCGTTGAATCGAAGTCGGGCCCCATCCTGAAATTGCTCGACGGGATATGTCTGACTGTTGAGGTCTCGACTCCTTTTTCCCGCCCCCCATCTTTCCTGCCAGGTTTCCCAGATTCAAGACATGAAATTGAGAAGCCGTTGGCTTCCCATTGATTGGACAATTCTAGTGTCCGTTTTTCTGAGCCTGAACAGAAATGATAAGATTCAGCTGGATTTCGGGGATTCGTCTTGAACCGACGGAAGCTCTTTAGCGGCTTCGATGGATTGCTGAATTTCCTTTTGGGCGGCGTCGACCTCAGCCTGGATCGTGTGCAGCTGAGGGTCGACATTGCTTCGGATGTCCGTCACGGCTTGCCTGAATGTTCGTACAACCTCTCCTAAGCCCTCACCCAGATTCTGTAGATCATCAGGCGATACTCCGCCGACTATGGTAGGTGAGGAAGCCTTTGCCTTGAGAGCGGCTTGTTGTGCCTGTACGCGGGCCACAGCCTCTTGATTGACGATAGCGGAAGGACGTTTCGTTGCGGGTCTTGTTTGAGCTCCCGTAGGCAGAGATGGATATGATGTGCGGGATATTGGACCTGGATTCGCGGCCCGCTCTTCCATCGACACTACCTGACTGGGCTGTGACGAAGCGGTTGACAGCGAAGGAGCGATCGACGCGGGAGCCGTTTGAGTACTTGCAGTGTAAAGAAACGAGGCTGTGGTCCCAGGAGTCAACTCAGGACCGGGTATATAGGGGGTATTCGCTTTGGCTGCTGTGGGTATCGGGCTCCGAGTCGTGGTGGCCTCGGGGGAAATTTGAGCTGGTTGTTGAGGGGGTGTTTCCTGGAGAGGTTGATCCGACGTGGGTTGGGGCACATCGTTCACTTCCTTTTTAAACCCTCTTAATGCTTTGCCCACCCCTTCGCCGATTTGGGGTAAGCGACCTGCTCCAAATATGATGAATACGATCACAAGGATGATGATGAGCTCGGAAAACCCCATCGTACCAAACAAGGATGACCTCGCATTGAGCGTAGGAAGAAGCGTTACGGAAGGACTGTAGCTGCCTCTTTGATGGACTGTCAAGAAAGCGCCAAGCCACGAACTTGTCGCGTTATATTAGAGAAGGGAGACAATTTCGGTTTGAAGCGGTAAGCCATGTACAATGGCTTCTTGATCCGTGACATACACATCGAGCTCACTCCGAATGCCGAACTCGCCAGGGAGATAGATGCCAGGCTCTATTGAAAAGCAGGTGTTCGGGAGGATCTGACGCCCATCATGCGTTTCGAGGTTATCAATGTTGGCTCCGTTGCCATGCACCTCCTCGCCGATCGAATGGCCGGTACGATGAATGAAAAAGTCGCCATATCCTGCCTCCCAGATCTTGTGCCGGCAGACATCATCGATTTCCCACCCGAAGGGAAATCGTCCTGCCACCAGCTGTGTCTGGACAAACGATACGGCTGCATCGCGCCCTTGTTGGACATGCTGAAAAATCAAACGATGCTTTGGTGGCACCAGTTGTCCTGTATAACCGGTCCAGGTGATGTCGCCGTAGACGGAGCCCGGTGCTGTTTGCTTTGCCCAAAGATCAATCAAAACGAGACTGTCACGTGTAATCGGGGATGAATTGGATTCACCTGGCGAGTAGTGGGGATCGGCGCTATGCGCATCGACGGCCGCGATTGGTGCACTGGAGGTTGTCATTCCCATCTCGTGAATACGAGAGAGAATGAATTGCTGAAGACCATACTCGGTTAAGGTTTGCTGGCGTATGAGACACGAGGCGACATGGGTGAAAGCCTCATCGACAATGCGTCTGAGAGTTGTAACGGCATACCGATGTGATTCGAGTTGTTCCTCCGTCCAGACGGCCTCGAATCGTTGGACAAGATCGGCGGATGTTGCAACCTCAACTCCAAAGCTTCGAACGAGCTCGATTGTGCCGGCATCTACTCTTGAGAGATAGGGGACAGCGTTGAGAGGCGAATACTGCATGGCGATGCGCCGTTGACCTCGTAAGAGGGTGTCCAATGCCGTCCGTTGCTGTTCCCACGACACATAGAGGTGGGAGGAACCAGGCAGCTCATCCAGTACATGCGGTTCAATCCGATGAAGGAGTTTCACCGGTTCTCCGGTCCTGGGGATCCAGTAGTACCAACGGCGAGTCACATGTTGAGAGGAGTCGAGGAGCAACACACGATAAGCCAAAGGGTCTGAACCCCGAAAATCATAGAAAAGCCATCCATCGACCGTCTCCTGATCCCGAATCGCATTTTGAATCGCATGGATCCTCGTATGATGGGCAGTCTGGCTCATGAGAGTTGCATCATAGCTTCAGGGTGAAAGGGCGTCAACCAGACGGTAGGCTTGCCCATGCTTCATGCTACAATAGGAGCGATGATCGCCGCATCCACGCATGATATCGCCGCCTACCGCGTGAGCTTCTTCTTTGGGCCGGAACCGGTTGAAGGGAAAGCGGAAGTGCTGGTCTGTGTGTTTAATGTCAAGAAGCGGAGCTGGAAGGCCGGTATTCAGGTTGCAGTGGAGATTAGTAACAGACAGCTCTCAGACGTAGAGCGAACGATCCAGTTGACCGATCGACTCGCGAAGAGTTTAGTGGCTGTGGAGCCTCAAGAACGGTCCGGCTATCAAGAGCGGAGTGGTGATGTCTTTGTCCAAGCAGTGTGTCGCTGTAAGTTAGATCTCCAACTCATGGCAGGACTGACTCAGGACAGCCCTCGGATCCTCGCGGAGGAATTGAGGGTCGAACTAGATCAAGAGATCAGTAAGCATCCCGAATACATTATCTCCGACATCCTAGATGAGCTCGACCTTACTCCCTGATCATTCGTTCTGCTCCGTGCCGTATCTGGATCGACAAAGGGGGTTGCATTCAGCAGCAAATTTGTTATAACGCATGTGCGTATTCGTGTATGATTAGGGTTGATGGGTTTGTCCGTTTGTGCTGTTGATGAGGAAGGAGGAGCCACACGTGAGACTTCCGCTGGTGATAATTTTGGTTGTCATTGCATACGGTTCGATGCTTGTGGCACCGGCTTGGAGCCAATCCACATCGACTGATTCTCTACAAGGAACGGCCTCTGGAGCCGGCATGGGCGCTGCTTCAGCCGCTGCCACGATCTTGTACTTCCCGTTCAAAGCTGCGTTTGCCCTCGGTGGAGGAGTTGTCGGTGGTTTAGCCTATGTCTTTTCAGGATTCAGTGAGTCAACGGCGAAGAATATTTGGGTTCCCAGCGTGTACGGAACCTATGTCATTACTCCAGAGCACCTCAGCGGCGATCGCCCGGTTCGGTTCCTAGGCGTGGCAGCTGAAGACGAGGGACTCGTTCCTGCCCCTACTCCGGTACCTGAACCTGCGCAGTAATGATGAAACCTGTCATCGGCGTGACTCCTGATTTTAATGCCGGTGACAGAAAGGATATGGGTGGGGCCGAGCCTACCTACTTCCTGAGGGCCCGATACATTCGAGCCATCGAAGAGCTCGGCGGTGTTCCCCTAATCCTACCCTTAGTGGTCGCATCCGCCGATCGACGGCGACTTCTCGACCGCGTGGATGGGTTGCTTCTCACAGGGAGCGGCCCTGATCTTCCGCCTCGCCTGTACGGAGAGAAGCAGCGCTACCAATTTCCACTGGTTAGTCAGCGGCGTGCCGACTTCGAGATGGAGATGGTGCATCAGGCCAGGCGACGGGACCTTCCGCTCTTGGGGATTTGTGGAGGGATGCAGGCAGTGAATGTGGCCTGTGGAGGCAGTCTCTTTCAGGATATCCCTGCCCAGGTCCCACACGCGATGGACCATCGCCAGAAACCGAAGGCGGTCTCTGTCTCCCATACAGTGACCGTGGTACCGAACAGCCTATTGAGGAAAATTGTCGGGAAAGAAAAATTGATGGTGAACAGTTCCCATCATCAATCCGTGAAAGCCGTCGCTCCATCACTCATAGCCAGTGCAGTGGCTCCCGATGGCATTGTGGAGGCCATTGAGTCCCCGACCCATCGATTTCTTCTTGCGATTCAATGGCATCCTGAGTTTCTCTTCGACCGGCATCTAGTGCATCGTCGGCTCTTTGAAGCCCTGTTACGCGCGGTGCGGCGGACTCGGGCATGAGCCTTCTGGACAGTTCCGAGAGGCCGAATCATTCTAGATTGGTAGTCCCCGCGATAGGCGTGCCGTCAGAAGGTGCGTTTTGACGGTGATCTCTTCAGGCCAAAGCGTTAGGCCTCAGGCCGGAGAATAGCCGTGAACAATCCCTTCTTCCGGACGAAACCCATTAATCAAATTCTGGCCGATGCCGAGCAGCCAGAACATCGCCTCAAGAAAACACTGACAGTTTGGGACCTGACGGCGCTGGGAATTGGTGCGATTATTGGAACCGGGATCTTTGTCCTGGTCGGCACTGCTATTGTGGGTGATGCTCATCGACCGGGGGCGGGGCCTGGAATTGTTCTCTCCTTCATCCTCTCCGGTGTCACCTGTGCGTTAGCCGCTCTCTGTTATGCCGAATTCTCGGCGATGATTCCAGTCGCTGGGTCTGCCTATACCTTTTCCTACGCGACGGTAGGAGAGTTCCTCGCCTGGCTGACCGGATGGAATCTGATACTAGAGTATGGCGTTGCCTGTATTGCTGTCGCGATTGGTTGGTCAGGGTACTTCAATAAATTACTCAAGCTTGCAGGTCTTGAGCTGCCCTATTGGGCTACCAATCCACCGCAGTGGGCTGGTGGGCCGGAAGGCAGCATTGCGAATTTTCCCGCCGCTATCATTGTCTTGTTGGTCACCACCATCCTCGTGATCGGGATTAAGGAAAGTGCAAGGGCTGCGGGGATGATCGTGCTCCTGAAGCTGGCAGTAATTCTTTTCTTTATCGCCGTGGGAGCTCCCGCTGTGAGCAGCGACAATTGGACACCGTTTATGCCGAACGGATTCGAGGGCGTCCGAGCCGCTGCCGCCATCATATTTTTTGCCTATATTGGGTTTGATGCTGTCTCTACGGCTGCCGAAGAGGCGAAAAATCCTCAGCGAGATGTCCCATTCGGCATTCTGGCATCTTTGAGTGTGTGTACGGTCTTGTATATCTCCGTTGCGGCCGTATTGACCGGACTAGTCCCGGTCAGCCAGATCGATATACATGCGCCGGTCGCTGAAGCGCTCACGCTGGTCGGGTTCAAATGGGGTGCCGTGATCGTCGCGATTGGAGCGGTTGCCGGGATCACCAGTGTACTGGTGGTCATGATGTTGGGGCAAATCCGAGTCTTCTTTGCTATGTCGCGAGATCAACTGCTGAGTCCAGGCTTATCCAGGGTTCATGCACGATTTGGGACGCCGTATCGCGCGACCATTCTCACGGGTGTCGTCGTGGCAATCCTTTCGGCGTTCTTCCAGATCGGGGACGCGGCTGATATGACCAACATCGGAACGTTTTTTGCGTTTATTTTGGTGAGTTTCGGGGTCATGCTGCTGCGATACACTAAGCCCAATCAGCCTCGCCCATTTCGTCTTCCGTTCATGCCCCTTGTGCCGATTTTCAGCATTGCCGCCTGCCTCTACCTTATGGTCGGGCTGCCGTGGGCCACGTGGATTCGCTTTGGAGTGTGGACTGCTGTAGGTATTGTGGTCTACGTCGGCTACGGTATGAAGCACAGCAAACTTTCAAGGCGAGACATCTAGAACCGTTCACGGTCCCGACGAGGAGGACGGTATGCCCTGATTCTGAGCTATACTGCCTAGGTGGAGGGCGATATTGTCGACGCAGGAGCTGGGATTGGAGCGGCGTCAGCCGGAGTTGACACTGCCTCAGGCGTGGCTGTACCTGCAACAGGTGGCGCAGGTGGAGTGGAAACGGTTCCTGCTGGAGCGGCAGGAGGGGATGGAGGAGTAGCCGCCTTTGGCGGTGCAGCGGGTTTTGGTGGCACCGGTTTTTCCGGCTTAATGCCTCCCTCCCAGGATGGGCCAGAGTACATATTTGCCGTTAAGCCCTTGGCTTTCCATTTTTCTTCAAAATCAGCGGCGGCCTTGTTCGGTGTTTCCCCAACACCCGTGACATCATTCCACGGATACACTTTTGGTCCGATCTGGCATTCCGATTCTGTCCGTCGCAAATACAACGCGATCGGATTTCCACGGTAGGGCCCAAGAAAAATATGAACAGATCCGACGTACTCGAGCAATGAGGCCATAAGGCCCTCCCAGAAATGCTCATGATGCCACAAGAGGTGAGAATGGAGCAAGACTACCCTTGAGTGGCGCCTTCCGACCTCAGCGGCCGTCCCTTCGAAGGGGCGACCCATAGATCGTCTTGCAAAGAGAACAAATCCTCACAAGGCTCATGCCTCAGCTTTCATGACCCGCTCTCGGGTTTGGTGAATGGACCGCAAGAGAGCGCGATGGCTGCGGCAGCCAACCGCCAATCTCGCATCAGAGATTGTGACGGGTCGATAGGGAAAGAGGTACCGGTCCTTCAGGCGGCGGATGCGGGCAAGGGATTGGGCCAGCCGTTGTGGAGAGATGTCTGAGTTGGCAACAGCCTTGGTGACGGCCTGCATGGCGGTGACCACCCTGTTCCGATCCTTGCAGATCAGCGGCATGTCGCAACCTGCTTGGATGGCCAGAACAGCCGCGTCTCCGATCCCGTAGTGATCGATGATCGCATGCATTTCGAGGTCATCGGTCAGCACGACTCCGTCGTAGTACAACTCTTGGCGAAGCAATTTTGAGATGATGGTTGGGGACAAGGTGGCCGGCCGCTGCTCATCCAACGCCTGATACTGGACATGGGCGGTCATCATCGTGGCAACGCCGTTGTCAATGGCTCGACGGAACGGGGGGAGCTCAATGCGTTCGAGGCGTTCACGAGAAGCGGTCACGACGGGCAATTCTTTGTGTGAGTCCGACGTGGTGTCGCCATGTCCTGGAAAGTGCTTCCCGCAGGCAACCACCCGATTGTCTTGGAGGCCACCCACCGTGGCCAATCCCAATTCAGCCACAAGGTTGGGCGTTGCGCCGAATGCTCGGTCACCGATAACCGGGTTTGATGGATTACTATTCACATCCAGCACCGGGGACATATTCATGTTGATCCCGACAGCCGCCAATTCTTTTGCAGTCGTCGCGGCCGCGGCATAGGCCAGCTCTGAGGAATGGCACTGCCCTAGGACTTCACAGGGTGGGAAAATCGTAAACTCTTTCGGCAACCGCGAGACACGTCCGCCTTCTTGATCAATCGAAATCAAGAGAGGAGAATGCGGACTGCAGCGTTGAAGATCATTCGTCAGGTCGACGATTTGTTCGGTCGATTGTAGGTTTCTTGCGAACAGGATGATCCCACCGGGCTGATATTCTTTGATGAACGAAGCGAGGTCTGCCGACACCGTTGTGCCGTCAAAACCCATCATGAAGAGCTGTCCGGTCTGATCAGGAGCGGTCGTCATGCCTGCGTGCTCTCAGACTTCAGCGAACGATTAATCAGGAACTGGATCAACAGTCTCGTCCCAATGCCAGTCGGACCTTTGGGAATGTACGCGCGTTCCCGCTCGCTCCAATCGGTACTGGCGATATCGAGGTGTACCCACGGATAGTCGCCCACGAATTTGCTGAGGAACAGGGCAGCGGTGATCATGCCACCGCCACGCCCACCGATATTTCGCATATCGGCGACATCGCTTCGGAGTTGCTCGAAGTATTCCTCCCACAACGGCATTTCCCATACCCGCTCTCCGGCTCGGAGCCCGGCGCTCGTGATCGCATCCTTCAACTTCGTATCGGTGCCGAACATGCCGATCGCGAACTGTCCCAGGGCGACCACGCAGGCCCCGGTCAGTGTTGCGATGTCGATGAGTGCGGCCGGTTTAAATCGGGTGGCATAGGCCAAGCCGTCCGACAGAATCAACCGACCCTCAGCATCCGTGTTTTGGACCTCCACGGTTTTTCCAGAGAGCGTGGTGACCACGTCTCCAGGACGCATGGCACGACCACCGGGCATGTTCTCCGCTACCGGAAGGATGCCGATGAGGTTGAGGGGTAATTTCAGACGGGCCGCTGCGCGTACGGTGGCTAGAACCTCAGCTCCGCCGGTCATGTCGGCTTTCATTTGCTCCATGTTCTCAGCTGGTTTGAGGGAGATCCCTCCCGTATCGAACGTGATGGTCTTACCAACCAGGACCACCGGGCGATCGTCTTTCTTTTTGGATCCGTGGTACTGGAGAACAATGAATTTAGGTGGTTCGTGGCTGCCCTTCGCAACGCCAAGCAACGCACCCATCCCGAGCCGCTCCATCTCTTTTTGTTCCAGGATCTTGAGGCTGACCCCGGCATCCTTTGCTACGGCCTTCGCCTCGCTGGCAATCTTGGTTGGGGTCATCACGTTCGAAGGATGGTTGCAGAGGTCACGAACGAAGACGGTAGCTTCAGCGGTCGCGATCCCACGGCGGATACCCTCAGAAACGGAGTTCAGAGAGCTTTTCTGCGAGACCAGTATGGTCATGGCGGTGACGTCCTTGCCCGTCGGCTTCTCACTGCGATAGGACGTGAACTGATAGCTTCCTAAGATCGCTCCTTCGGTCAGGGTCTGGGACAAGTCGCTCAGTGAAGCCCCGTGTGGTATGGCGCTCGGCAGCGTCACCGTAAAGGATCCGGCTTTCGATTGGCGAACCCGTTTGACGGCATACCCCATGGCTTGGCGAATCTTTTCCAAGCTGAGTTGATGTGGCTTTCCAAGACCCGCTAAAACCAGACGCTTCGCTGGAAGCTTTCCATGGGTGTGAAGCAAGAGGACCTCTTGAGCCTTCCCCTCGAACTCCCCTGATCGCAGGAGGTCACGAAGTGATCCACCAAGGGCTCGATCCAACGAAGCTCCATCGGGGGATGAGAGGATGTCATCCTCGCAGAGTAGGATGACGAGCGCTTCTGTACGGTCGGTATCGACGCGTCCCTGTTTGGCGTGAACCCGCATGATATTCATTGGCTCTCCTTGGTGAATATGAACGATTAACCGCTATCAGCCCTTGAGAGTTCGTGGTCGTAATAGGTCTGGCATTCCGATGGTCCAGGGGATCCCTCACACACCTCTCATCTCGGGTGCCCAAATATGTTTGTGCAATTGGAGTTGAAGACGAGCACTGAGGCGATCTGCGAGCAGCCATTCTGCTAACTGGCGAGGATCGAGTGTCCCGAACACCGGACTGAAGAGGATTGGGCAGCGATCGGTCAAATGGAATTGTTGGAGAATGTCTTTTGCCCATTCATAGTCGGTGCGATCTTGAATGACGAATTTTACTTCATCTCGCGGTCTCAGCCGCCTCACATTCGGCCAGTGCATGCGGTCTGTCATACCGCTTCCTGGGCATTTCACATCCAGAATGATACGAACGGATGGATCGACGGTGCTGGTATCGACTGCGCCACTCGTTTCAAGCAGGACGGTGAAGCCGTCGTGGCACAATCGATCTAACAGAATCGTCGTTTCCGCTTGTGCCAAGGGTTCGCCTCCCGTCACCTCGACCAAGGGGCACTCATACGAACGAACTTTCCCAAGAATGTCCTCGATGGATTGGTCTGTTCCTCCAAAGAATGCATACGCTGTGTCGCACCAGGTGCAGCGAAGCGGACAGCCGGTGAGGCGCACAAACACGCAGGGTAATCCAGCAAAGGTTGATTCCCCTTGAATGCTATGAAAGATTTCGGTGACGCGCATGAACAACGTGTGGGCTAACTCATGATGGACGTGGTGATTCGCCGAAGAGGGAGTACCTCCGGTCATCAAGATTCGTTCAGGGCCACTTGACAACCGGCCAGTGATGACGACGGGCGATAGCATCCATTCCCCGAATCGGATTGACCACGGTCGGATGTCCTACGGCGCGGAGGAGGTCAATGTCTCCCGGACTATCGCCATACGCGTAGCATTGGGATAAATCCAATGTGAGGTCTTGGGTCAACCGATCGATCAGCTGACGTTTTCCCGCTCCATATGGGAGTGGAGGCACAAGCAAACCCGTATAGAGGCCCTGCTGCTGCTCCAACCGGCTGGCAAAACAGCGATCCACTTGAAGTGCGTCTGCGACAGGGGCGATCAGAAAGTCGAGCGATCCGGTCACGAAAATGATGGTATGGCCTGCCCGGCGGTGTTCATCAAGCTTACGCATCGCGATTGCCGAGACACGAGGACAGAGCTCTTCGCGACAAAATTCTTCACCCAGGGGTTCGATCACCTGGGAAGGTTTCCCGGCCAAGTACAGCTTCCGTTGGCGGAGAGGATGGAGCGATAAGGGAGGAATGTGCCGCAAGAGCCACGCAACGCTGTCTCGAGCTTCAGGCCAACCGACAATCCCCCGACGCCATAGCCAACGGAAGAACCTCAACTCACTTGCTTCGCCGGGTAAAATTGTATTGTCGACATCGAAAAATGCAGCAACCGTAGAAGCAAGGTCTCGTTGATCAGTCTGTATCATGCGAGTGTCACGGAGACGTGAATTGAGAGGGCAATTCTACCGGACGATTCGTTCATTGACAAGAATTTTGGGCTACTTCTATAATGCAGCCTCCTTTTCCCTCGTGTGCTGACTTGGGGGCTTCACCGCAGGGTTCGTGATACGAGCCTGCGAGAAGGCCAGGGTGAGTGAAATCCCATGACGGATGTTTCATGGCCGTCACGCGGTTGAGCACCCCAAGAACATGGTGGCAGGCCGCGTTGAAACTTCCTGCTGAGTGCCGAAGTGGTGGAATGGCAGACACGCACGTTTGAGGGGCGTGTGGCGCAAGCCGTGCGGGTTCAAGTCCCGCCTTCGGCACCATAAGATTCTTCGTCGTAAAGTTCAGGGCACTCCCTGAACCGCCAACGGTGCTTGGGCTTCAGATCACTCGTATAGGCCGATTGACCGAGTCGCTTTCTAACCCACGGCTTCTCCTGAATTGGTTCTTGCCTCGATAGTATCGGACGACTTCGAATTTCCATACAACTTAACCTACCGCATCCACGCATGGTTCCTTCGTATGGAGTAACTGGCACCTCTAGCGCGGGTACGAACGGTACTGGTGAGAAGGGATCGCCCCAATCCTGTCTCTGGTAACAGTGCTGCCCAGGCTTCTTGCCTTAGAAGCGAGTCATTCCTGATGTGAGGTGCCGTTAGGACCTAGACTTTCAGCTCTATATAATAGGACACTGCGGGCCATTTGGGCCTAGCCTTGGTGTGTGTATGATCGGTCATGAGGGTATGTCGTTAACCTTCCTCTACCGCCACCTCAACTAGTATTCGGCTATCCCATCACGAGACTAAGGAGCTTCACATGAACGGCCCCCTTCCTCTTGTCGATGTCCTGCGTCAACAAGTTGCTCATCTTGTGCGTGAACAGGCCGAGCGAGACACGGTGTTGCATGAGCGAACTCGGCATCTTCGTGTGGCTCAGGCCCTCGCTCATCTGGGTAGTTGGGAGTGGGAAATCGAGAGCGGGGCTGTTCGGTGCTCGTCTGAGTTGTATCGGATCTTTGGCCGTGAATCTGGGGCAGAGCTGCTGACCTTTGATGGGTTTATCACGGCAGTGTTCTCAGAAGATCGTGATCGGATCCTGGCCTCTATCAATCAGGCCCTGGGTGGCCGAGCGTCGTATGATGTGGAATATCGGGTCGTGCGTCCAAACGGTGAGGTGCGGACCATTCATTCCTGCGCAGAGGTTTTGCGTGACGACAATGGAAAGCCCTGTCGCATGTCCGGGTCTGTTCTGGACATCACCGATCGGACACGCATAGCAGAAACATTGCGCTCCTCGCAGGACAAACTGAGGCAAGCGCTCCACGCATCGGGTATCGGACTGTGGGACTGGAACACGTATACCAACGAGATGGTCCTGTCAGAGGAATGGAAGCGTCAGCTTGGGTACGACCAGACGGAGCTTTCAGACTCATTCGAGACGTGGGAAGGTCTGTTGCATCCGGATGATCATGATCGTGTCGTGGTTTGCTTGCAGGACGCTGTGTGTAAACGTCAGGACGAATATCGCCAGGAATACCGGCTCAGGCACAAAGATGGGACCTATCGATGGATTGAGTCTCGCGCCGCGTTGGTGACAGAAGCTGACGGTCGCCAGATCCGTTTCCTCGGTTCACATATGGACATTACGGATCGCAAACGCATGGAGCAAGCGGTCCGAGAGAGTGAAGACCGGTACCGAACGTTGGTCGACCTGTCCCCATCCGGAGTCTTTGTCTTCTGTGAAGGGCGGGCCGTCTACGTTAACCACAGAGGCGCTCTTCTCCTCGGGGCGAGCGATCCTCCGGAGCTTCTCGGTCGATCCATGTTCGAGTTTCTCCATCCAGACGACCACCACGATATCCATGAACATGCCCGTCGGGTGCTTGCTGGAAACGGGTCAGTCCATAGCGCGGAACGAACCTATCTCAGGAAAGATGGAACGTCGATTCCTGTTCAAATGGAGGCCGCCAGGATCGTCTGGAATGGTATCCCCGCCATCATCGTGCTGATCTCCGATGTCACTGAGCGCAAGCAGGCAGAAAAAGCCTTACGGGCGAGCGAGGAGCGGTTTGCTAAAGCGTTCAAGACCAGTCCCCATCCCATTCTCATCAGTGAGATTGAAACAGGCCGATTGGTCGAGGTCAACGATGCGGCCAGCCACCTGTTATGTCATCACACGGAGGAACGGGAAATCCAGATTGTTTCAGAGCTCGAGGTTTTGGGCCCGGTTGAGGAGCAAGTCCGTTTTCGCGAGCGAATGAGAGAGGTTGGGCCGCTCCGAAACCTGGAGGTAAGTCTCCGGGCCAGCAACGGCGATATCCGCCGCTTCCTCCTGTCGTCGGAGGTCATCGAGTTGAATGGGAAGCCGTGTAGGGTGACGGTTGGGGATGATGTCACTGATCGGAAACGAGCTGAAGACGAGTTGCGCCGATCACATGGTTTGTTGCGGCAGGTCATCGATGGCTCACCGAATTTTATCTTTGCCAAAGATAGCGAAGGGCGGTTTACGATGGCCAACAAAGCGGTTGCTGATTGTTATGGGACAACGGTGCACGATTTGATTGGACAGACGGACGCTGATTTTAACCCCCACTGGGATGAGGTGGAGTTTTCCCGCGAGAAGGATCTCGAGGTCATGACGTCTCTGCAGGAGTGCTTTGTTGCTGAGGAAAAGTTCACGGATTGGTCTGGAGCAACGCGCTGGTTGCAAACCATCAAACGACCGATTGTCGATGACCAGGGGTGTTTTCATATGGTGCTTGGATCGGCGACAGACATTACGGAACGGAAGCGGATGGAAGAAACGCTGCTCCAGCACGAACGGGATCTGAATGCAGCGCTACAGGATCGAGAGCGGATCAGCCAGGACCTGCATGACGATATTCTTCAATCAGTTTATGCCGCCGGGCTCGGGTTGGAAGCTTGTCGGTCGATGATGAAGCGGCAACCTGAGTTGACCACAGATCATTTCATGGCGACCTTGGAACAGGCCATTGGGCAACTCAACCAGGTCATTGAGAAGATCCGTAATTTCATCTCAGGGCTTGAGGCTCGTGTCATACAAGGTGCGGATTTCATAGAGGACTTACGAACTATGGTACAGACGATGTGCAGGGCATCGTCCATTCAATGCCGGGTACGGATCGATGACAGAGTCGGGGAGTATTTTTCACCTGAACCGGCGGTCCATCTCATCAACATTGTAAGAGAGGCATTGAGTAATGCCCTCCGTCATAGTCATGCCACACGTATTACCGTGTCGTTGCGTCAGTTCCTTGGATCAGTCCGCCTGACGGTGACGGATAATGGCATCGGATTCAACCCAAAGTCGGTTCAGGGTGTTGGTCATGGTCTAGAAAATATGACGGCACGAGCGCACAAAGCCGGCGGGGTGTTTGCCGTACGATCGGAACCTCACCGCGGGACCAGGGTTCTTCTTGATCTCCCCAAAGATTCCCCAGACTATTCCAATTAAGCCAAGTGGTTAGAAGAGCATATCCCGGAGGCCATACGGATTGGAATTCAGTCTCTGGTTCCATCGATCCGTACGGTTCCTGCCGAGTTCCTTCAAAAGTTTCAGGCCATTTGGATCTAGACTTTCACCCGTGGTCGTAGGAGACTAGCTCCCGCTTGGTTCCTGGTGATTAGGAACCAATAGCCTTGGTCTGAGAGCCTCGGTTTTTCCGGTACATGCCGCCATTGTGCCCCAGTGTTGCGGCGTGAAGTCGTTGTCGGAACAAGTCGACCGGAGCTTGCGAAAGAGTGTTGAGGGAGGAGTCCCACTATGAATTCGACCAGTCACCTGGCTGAATTGGATTTGCTGCGCAGGCAGGTCGCCGATCTTTCACGGGAATTAACGGAGCGGGATCAGGCCTTACAGGAGTTCTCGCGACAGCGAGACGACGAATTACAGGATTTGCGCGAACGTTCGGACATGTTGCGCGCGATCGTTGCCGGGACGGCTGCGGAGACCGGGGAAGACTTCTTCTCAACTCTCGTGTGCCATCTCAGCTTAGTACTGGGCGTCCAGTATGCTGTTGTTGGGGAGATCCAACACCATCCGGTGAAGAAAATCCGTACCCTCGCCGTCTCAGCCAACGGCAATCTTGTCGACAACTTCGAATACCCACTGATGAATACTCCGTGTGAAACCGCGCTGGGTCAGTCCTTTGCCTGTTTCGAGCGAGATGTCAGGGCGGTGTTCCCACTCTTTGGGCATCTGGCTCAGCTGGGTGTCGAAGGATATTGTGGAGTCCCGCTCAGGGCAAAAGGCGGAGCGGCCATGGGACTCCTCGTCCTGATGGATACCAAGCCTCTCCGCAATAGCGATCGACTACGATCGCTGATGGCGGTTTTTGCCTCGCGGGCGGCGGCGGAGCTCCAACGGCGGCACTCCGAAACAATAGTCCAACAACAGCAGCGGCAGTTGCTGGAAGCCCAAGCACGTGCGCACCTGGGGAGCTGGGACTGGGATTTCGACAGCGGCATTGTGCGCTGGTCGGAAGAACAATTTCGGATCTTCGGCTATGAACCCGGCCACATCGCTGTCAGCTATGACACCTTTGTGGCCGCTCTGCACCCGCTGGATTGTGCGCGGGTGCAGAGCGTAATCGACGCTGTGCTGAAGGGCGGCACAACCTACGACGTCGAATGTCGCATCATCCGTCCTGATCGTACGATTCGTGCGATCCATTGCCGAGGCGAAGTCTGTCGAGATGTCGACGGTCGTCCTGTTTCTCTGTCGAGCAGTGTGTTGGATATCACCGACCGTCAGTGTGTTGAGGAGGAACTACGGCTTTCTCAGGAGCGACTCCAACAAGCTCTTCGGGCATCAGGCACGGGGCTATGGAATTGGAACACCGAAACGAATGCGGTGGTTTTTTCCGAGGAGTGGAAACGGCAGTTAGGCTATAGCGGGAGAGAGCTTGTCGATGCATTTGAGACATGGACAACCTTTCTGCATCCAGACGATCGTGAGGGTGCCATCGCATATGCCAGGCAATATCAAGCTGCGCCTGATGGCGACTATCGACAGGAGTTTCGTCTGCGGCACAAAGACGGCACCTATCGATGGATTGAGGCGCGGGCCTCATTCGTAGCAGAACCTGATGGCCGGCGGATCCGTCTCCTTGGATCCCATACCGATATTACCGATCGTAAATTGATGGAGGAGTCGATACGGGAGAGTGAAGAACGATACCGGACATTGGTTGAGCTCTCTCCATCCGGTGTTTTTGTCTTCTGTGAAGGACGAACGGTCTATGTCAATCGAACCGGCACCATCTTAATGGGGGCGCGAGAGACTCAGGAGATTCTTGACCGACCGACCTTTGACTTCATCCATCCAGACTATCATCAAGAGGTCCGTGAGAATGTGAAACGGCTGCTGAGCGGTGGCGTGTCAGTCCATAGTGCGGAGCGAGTCTATGTGCGGTTGGATGGCACGACGATCCCCGTTCAAGTCGAAGCCGGACGGATCACTTGGGACGGCAAGCCGGCCATCCTCGGCATATTCTCGGATATTACCGAGCGGAAACAGGCAGAAGATGCTCTGGCCAATCTGAATGCGACGTTGGAACGCCAGGTGAGCGATCGAACGGAGGCGCTGCGCCGGAGTGAAGAGCGGTTCAGGCAATTTTTTGACCATGCCCCGAATGTAAAGGCTTTGAAGGATCACAACGGCCGCTATTTGTATACCAATCGGCGGTTCGATGAGGTGTTCGAGCTTGCACCCGGTGCGGCCTTGGGACGGACAGATGAGGAGCTATTCTCTCAGGAGCAGGCCGCACAGTTTCGAGCGAATGATAGAAAAGTTTTGGCCAGCGGCCGTGGACAGGAATTCGAGGAGGTGACGCAGCAGCGGGATGGGCTTCGTGTCAGTATCGTCGTGAAATTCCCGGTGGCCGATGCCGCTGGTCATCTCTCGGCCATCGGCGTCATCGCTACTGATGTGACCGAGCGCAATCGTACGCAAGAGGCGTTGAGGGAGAGTGAGGATCGGTGGCAGCAGTTCGCGGAGTCGGTTAGGTCGGCATTCTGGATTGCGGACGTGGGACAGGACGAACGGCAGGTGCTGTACGTCAACTCAACGTTTACCTTTATCTGGGGCATTGAGCGCGAGGAAATCTATCAAAATTGGTCGCTGTGGATTGAATCAATCCATCCGGATGATCGTATGCGGGTGAAGACCAGCCATGATCGATTTGTCAGTGGTGGGATGACGGCGGTGTTCCATTGTGAGTACCGGATCGTGGGACGGGATGGCCATATCCGCTGGATTTCCGATCGACGCGTCCGAATGGCTGGGAGAGAGAATCGCATTGCGGGGATCGCAGAAGATATCACCCACCATAAGCAGCAGTTGGCGTTGATGGCTCAAACAGAGGCGATCGGAAAAATCGGGGGGTGGCAGTTCGATTTTCTCACAGACCGGCTGTGGTGGAGCGATGAGACGTACCACCTCCATGAAACGACGCCGGAGATATTCAACCCGACGGTGGAAGCGTCGTTGAATTTTTATACACCCGAAAGCCGTCCGATTATGGCCGAAGCGTGGCTGAATGGGGTGACACAGGGACAGTCTTGGGATCTCGAGTTGGAGCTACTCACAGTGCAAGGCCGTCGGATTGCGGTGCGTGCAGCCGGCCAGGTCGATGTTCTGGACGGACGAGCAGTTCGGGCGTACGGAACATTCCAAGATATTACAGAGCGTAAACTGGCGGAGGAAGCGCTCCAGCGGGCACATGATGAACTCGAGCGCAAGGTACTCGAACGTACGGCCCAATTGCAGGCCAGCGAGGAACGATATGCGCGTGCCACAGCCGTCGGCAAAGTGGGGGTATGGGAATTGGATGTTCTCAAGGGACTCTACCATGGTGACGCCAATCTCAAGATGCTGTTCGGCTATGGGCCGGAAGAACTGTCAACCGATCCCTTTAGTTGGCTGAAGCTTGTTCATCCGGACGATCAGTCGGTTGCCATGAAGAGTTGGGGACAGGTGCAGAGCGGAGCCATCGACGAATGCCACTATGAGCTTCGAGTGGTCAGAAGGGACGGAGCCATTATTTGGACTGATGTACGTGGACACGGCGTTCGCGATTCCAAGGGACAACTGACACATTTGATCGGGGCCACTGTCGATATCACGGAGCGGAAGCAAGCGGAGCAAGCATTGCGCGAGAGCGAGGAACGATTCTCCAAAGCCTTCCGCACGAGCCCTCATCCAATCGGGATTACGGAGGTCGTAACGGGTCGTTGCGTCGAAGTGAACGATGCTTGTCTGGAGGCATTCGGTTTTCGTCGGGAGGAAGTGATCGGAAACACCACCTTTCTGCTAGGTATCTGGCCAAAGCTCGAAGATAGGGCACGAGTCATCGAGCGGTTGAAAGCCGGAGAACCGATGCGCAACATGGAGTTTGCTTTAAAGACCAAATCGGGTGGGTTCCGCCATTTTCTGGCTTCCGCTGATCTCGCCGAACTCAATGGGGTGCTCTGTGTGGTGACGGTCGCGAACGACATCACGGACCGCAAGCAAGCCGAGGAAGCACTGCGCATCAGCGAGGAACGGTTTGCGAAGGCGTTCCAAGCCAGCCCCCATCCGGTTGTTATCAGCGAGCTGGACTCTGGTCTGATCGTAGAGGCGAATGAGGCTGCATGGCAGCTCTTCGGATATCATAAAGAAGAATCTACGGGATGTACGACGTTTGAAATAGGTCTCTGGCATTCTGTGGAAGAACGGGCACGGTACTTCGAGTTATTGAGGCAACAGGGATCCATCCGCAATATGGAAGTGCAACTGCGGAGTAAAAAAGGTGATATCCGTCACTGTCTTTTGTCGTCGGAACTGATCGAGTTGAACGGCAAGCAATGCGGCGTGACGGTCGGCGATGATATTACAGAGAGTAGACGCTTGGAAAAAGCGCTGCGGTTGACGCAATTCTCTGTGGATCAGGCCGTTGAGGCGATCATCTGGTTGGATCCGAACGCTCGAGTGTTCAATGTGAATGATACGGCATGCCGAATGCTGGAGTATTCACGAGGGGAACTGTTGGGCATGACGGTCCACGACATTGACCCAAATTTCCCCGTGGGGCAATGGATCGATCACTGGAACTACTTGAAGGAACGGGGATCGTTGACATTCGAAGCAAGGTTTTGGTCACGAACCGGAGCCGTCTTGGAGACGGACGTGAGCGTCAATTATTTGCTCCATGAAGGGAATGAGTACGCCTGCATGATCTTGCGGGATATTGGAGACCGCAAGCGGGCGGAAGCTGACCTTCGCCGCTCCCATATGTTTCTTCGACAGGTTATTGACACCGATCCAAACTTCATCTTTGCCAAGGACCGTGACGGACGTTTTACGATGGCGAACAAAGCGGTTGCCGATTGTTACGGCACCACGGTGGAAGAGTTGGTTGGCAAATCGGATGCGGATTTCAACCCTGACTCAGCAGAGGTCGCATTCTTTCGTCAAAGGGATCTTGAAGTGATGGATCTCATAGAAGAATGCTTTATTCCTGAGGAACGGATCACAGATGCAGAGGGGAGGACACGCTGGTTACAGACGGTGAAACGCCCGATTCTCGACGAGGACGGAATACCTCACATGGTGTTGGGTGCGGCGACCGACATCACGGAACGCAAGCGGATGGAAGAGATGCTGATCCAACGTGAGCGAGATCTGAGCGCGGCGATTCAAGAACGAGAACGCATCAGCCAGGATCTTCATGATGGGATTCTCCAATCCTTATATGCGGTGGGGCTCGGATTAGAGGGGTGTAAACCACTCATTCGGAAACAGCCTGGGCCTCTCACGAGAAAGTTCATGAAGACCCTCGATCAGAGTATTGGGCAACTCAATCAAGTGATGGGAGAGGTTCGGAATTTCATCGCCGGCCTCGAGTCGCATGTGATACAGGGAGGCGACTTTCCAACGGCACTCCGGAATTTGGTTGAAACGATGTCCAGTTCGGCGTCAATCAAATGCCGGGCGAGGATCAATGAGACGTCCGCACGGCAGCTTTCTACCGAGCAGGCGCTGCATATCATCAACATCGTACGAGAAGGGGTCAGCAACGCGTTGCGGCACAGCGGTGCGACACGCATCACGGTGTCACTCCAAGATCTCACGCGGTCGGTTCGTCTGACCATCACTGACAATGGAGTCGGGTTCAACACCAGTTCGGTTCAAGGAGTTGGTCATGGACTGACCAATATGGCGGCACGGGCTCAAAAAGTCCGCGGGGTGTTCCTGCTTCGATCAATGCCTTGCCATGGGACGAAGATCTCTCTCGATTTGCCAAAGGAGACAACCTATGCTCACAACTAAATCTCCCACTCAAGCCATTCGGGTGTTGCTCGTCGATGATCATGAAGTGATCCGTGTGGGGCTCCGGACCGTACTGAGTCAGAATCAAAGCGTCAGTGTCATCGGGGAAGCCGGTACCATGGGCGATGCAATTCTGCAGTCCCAGAAGCTGAAACCCGACATCATTTTGATGGATGTCCGCCTTCCCGATGGGTCCGGGGTCGATGCCTGTCGCGAGATTCTTGGGACGCTCCCGAACACCCGAGTTATTTTCCTGACGTCGTACGCTGACGATGATTCTGTGCTGGCAGCCGTCCTCGCTGGCGCACAGGGCTACGTGCTCAAGGAGATCGATTCAAACGCCTTGTTGGAGGCCATCCGTTCGGTTGCAAGGGGTCAATCCATTCTGGATTCGATGGTCACCGAGCGGGCGCTACGATGGCTGAGAGGGCTGCACGACCTCCCGGCTACGCCAGGCACAGATCAACTGTCATCTCAGGAGGAACGAGTGGTGGCTCTGGTCGCCGAAGGTAAGACCAATAAGGAAATTGCCGTTGCCCTCGGACTCAGCGACAAAACAGTGAAAAATTACTTGGCGAACGTATTTCAAAAACTTCGTATCACGCGGCGTGCGCAGGCCGCAGCTTTTTTTGTGAAACGACAAGGATAGGCTCATCACATTCGGCTCTAGTCAGGTAGAGACAAAATTTATCTGCCGCAACCCCATCGTGCTTTGGTGTTCCTCGTTCAATTCGGGTAGGATTCACCCGCTGTATTCGGATTCATAACTAAATAGAGCGACGAGGCTCCACTGCATTTTGGGGAAGGAGTCTCGACGCTGTTGCTTGTTGTGGTCCTGAGTTCTTGCCGAGTGTGCGGACGACAATGGCGGGTTGCGAGACACCGTTGTGTTGTCCTGGCCTACCGGGAGGTTGCCCCTCATGGCAGCTGGTCTTTTTCTAGGAATGCTGCTTCTGCTGAGTCTCTCTCTCTGGCGTGTCCTTCGACTTCAGCGTGAGAACCTCCTGAAGGCCCAGGTCATTGAGGCGACGAAGTGTGGTGTCTTGGTGACCGATGCCACGCTCCCACATCATCCGATTCGCCAGGTGAATGGCGCCTTTCTCGCCCTGACCGGCTACGCAGAGCATGAAGTCCTGGGTCAAACCAGCATGATTCTGAGTGGCCCCGATACTGATCGTGCATCCATGGAAAAGCTCGGGTTGGCCCTTCAGGATGGGTGGGCTTGTCGGGTCTCTGTTCGCCATTATCGAAAGGACGGCACATCGTTTTGGAATGAGGTGATGCTGTCTCCGATTAAAGACCGGGTTGGCCGAGCGACCACCGTCATTTGGATCATGCGCGATATCTCAGATGTTCGAGCGTTGGAAGCCGATCGTCGTGGGAGACCGTCGCCTACGTTGCTGTGCGAGTCCGTCTCAGAAGGAATGTTGGTGACGACGGACGAAGAGGTTGTGTACGTGAACATGGCAGGGTTGAGGATCCTCGGAGCGAGTTCGGAAGGTCAAGTTATCGGCCGTGGATTCTTGGACTTGATTCATCGGGATTTCCAAGAGACGGTTCGGGAACACCTTATCCTAACATCATCGCCTGAATCAGAGTGTCAATGGGAGACCAGAGTCCTTCATCGAGATGGACGTACCGTTGCGGTCGAGATGTCGGCAACGCCAATTGTGTGGGAGGGACAGGAATCGCTTCTGATCTGTTTCTCGGACCGGTTACATGCGGATCGAAGGGGAAACGATGTCTCCCAGGGCCTCCATGATCTTCGCCGTTCAGAGTCCATTACAGATATGAACAATTGGGCCTGGGACGTCGCGCACGGTACGGAACTGTGGTCTGCCGAACAATACCGAATTCTGGGATACGAGCCTGGGTCAGTGCCGCCAACCTATGACACGTTCAAGAAAGCGCTTCACCCGGGGGATCGTGATCGCGTTCTCGCCTTGTTCGAAGAGACGTTTACCTCCGACCGCCCATACGATATCGACTGTCGGATCATTCAACCCTCCGGTGTGGTACGGTTTGTCCGGTGCCGGGGCGTTCTGATGCGTGGGCTCCCAGATCAGCCGATCCGGATGTCGGGCACCATCGAAGACATTACCGACTACAAACTCATGGCGACGTTGGCGGAGGAACGAGTTCTTCAGCTCAAGGTTGTGTTGGATGCCTCGACCACGGGGATGGTTCTAGTCAGCCGGGAAGGCACGATCTCTCTTGCCAACGGGAAGATTGAACAGATGTTCGGGTATGTGTACGGGGAACTGGTCGGCCGTCCTGTTGACTCTCTATTCCAGACTGCTGATCGCGCACAGTATGCTCGTGAATCCCGAGATGTCTTGTCAGCTTCGAGGGAGTGTCTTTCAAGAACCAGTGTGGAACTCTCTAGTTTGAGAAAAGATGGTTCGGGATTCCTTTCCGAGATCGGTTTGTACCCGATTGCTCTCTCTTCAGGGCCGTCGCTCCTGGTCTCTATTGTGGACATCACGGCTTCCCGTCAAGCTGATCGAACGTTTCGGGATGATCAGATGCGGTTGGATCTTGCCGTACAGGCTGGGCAGGTTGGGATCTTTGAATATGATTACCAAGGGGGTACTGTCTGGTGGTCTCCGATCCTACGGACCATCCATGGCATCGGGATGGAGGAACCGGCTTCCCTAGAGAGGTATCTGCAGCTGGTCCATCCTTCAGATCGAGAGATGACGAACGTGATGGCCCGATCTGTCAAAACTCCCCATGATGAGGATCGGATCTTTGAAGTGACCTATCGAATTATTCGGCCGGATGGAGCCACTCGCACGATCAGTCTCTGTTACCAGACCTGGTTTGACCGAGAACATGCACCAGCTCGACCACGTCAGACCGTCGGAATGCTTGTCGATATCACGGATCGGAAGGCTTTTCTGACTCGCACGCCCCCTCTCTCCACGATGGAACCACCTCGGACTATCTCTCGTAGTGTCTTTCATGAGTTCAACAACAGTCTTACCGCTGTACTTGGTTTCAGCGAGCTGGCCCTTTCGCTGATTCCTACCGACAGCAAGGCCCATCGTCATCTTCAGCAAGTCATTGCAGCCGGTAGAAACGCTCGGGAGCTGGCTCAAACCATTCGTCGCGCGTCGGATCACGCCGCTTGCTCTCCGGAATCCATTCTGCCTCCACAGCCCGGGTCGGATCCATCGGCGTCACAGACTGAGGTGCCGGATGTTGTCGGTCCTCATCGTTGACGATCAAGACCAAATCCGTCAGCTGATCCGTGACACCTTGGAGAGGGCGGGGTACCATGTCGAAGAGGCGCGTGACGGAAAGGAGGGGCTTCAACGTTATCGCGAAAACTCCGTCGACCTTGTTCTCATGGATATTCTTATGCCGGATCAGGACGGATTGGAGGCCATCATGGCGCTTCGGCGTGAGTTTCCAGATTCTCGGATCATTGCCATGACCGGAGGGATTGATGGAGTCGGCGTCCCTAATTTTCTGGACGTGGCAACCATGCTAGGTGCAAGGCTGACACTTCAAAAGCCATTTGAGCTCCAGACTCTCCTCGATGCGGTCGCTGCCGAGGTGATGAGCTAACCCACCTTCCGGTGCACTCATTTTCTTTGCGTTGACATCGCATGGTAATCTCGTCAGACTCGGACGCCTTCCAGTGAGCGTGGTTCTTATCTATGAAACTGCTGAATTGCCTTCTGGGGATCCTTGTAGCTGCCGTCGGATTCTGGCTGATTTGGGGGACAGTTGCTCCGATCGTTGTGCTCGGATGGACGCTCGTCGTGGGGGCTTTTCTTTGGCTGAAGGCGGAGTCGATCACCGAAATCTGGGCGTGGGCGACGTTGTTACTCGGGCTGGAAAGCTTTGCTTGGCCGGTGGTGTTGATGATTCAACTCGGGGGCCCGTCAGAATCGCTCCCTGAGGCCGAGATGGGATCAATTCTTTCAGCGGTTGTGCTGGGTCTGTTCTCTTCCGTATTTTGGATTTCGTTTTCTTATGGCCTGTTCAAACGGGCGTGGCGAACAGATCAACCCTTGTCCGACGATGCGCCACTCAGGACGTCGATAGCTCACTCGGGGAAAAGGAAAGGCGTGTAACGTTATCCACTCTCTACCGGGTCCATATCGATAACGAATTTGATCTGCTTCTGTCGGTATTGTCTTTCCATGCACTCAACCGAATCCCGGAGCCGACGTGCGAGGAGGTCGGGATCAGCTCCCTTCACCAGGAGCCGGCGGTGATGCTGCCCTCGAAGCCGTTTCCCCAGCGTCGGGACAGGTCCTAGAACGACAAGATGTTCTTCGACAGAGGTCTGTCGTTGAAGGTTGGCGCCCCAGCGGGTAGCGGCCTCTTCGACGAGGACCGTATTGTGCCCAGTGACGGTAAGATCGGCTATGTGGCACACCGGTGGATAATTGAGAAGTCGGCGTGCGATGAGTTCCTCATTGTAGAACTGATGAGGATTCCAAGATATGAGAGCTTGGACGGCGTGGTGGGAAGGGAGGCGAGTCTGCACGATGACTTGCCCTCCAGCGGATGCCGGGTACGCCACGCTTGCCGCATCAACAAGGAGGTGGTACGTCCGCTCCGCAGCTCGAAAATCCGAGACATGTAATCCGGAATCGGCTTGAAGAATTCCCACCACATGGTGCTGTGGAAGGGGCTCATGAGTGAAGAGTGCTTGCGTCCCTATCAGAATATCGCATGATCCGGATCTCGCACGTTCCCACAGTGAGCGCGCGGTGGATGGGCGGCGGAGTGTGTCACTGTCGAGGCGCACAATCGTGGCATGAGGAAACAAATGATGAGCTTCAGCCTCGACCCGTTCAGTACCTTCACCGACGGGACTGACCGGGGTGGCATGGCATAGGGGACATGCATCAGGCAACTGTTCCGCAACTCCGCAGTACCGACAGGTAAGGCTTCCGGCTTCTCGGTAGTAAGGGAGTGCGACGGTGCAGGAGGGACAGCGCGGTACCCAGCCACAGTCTCGACAGATCAGCGTTCTGGCGTATCCTCTCCTATTAAGGAAGAGCAAGATCCTTCTTTTGCACTTGAGGGCATCGCGTATCGCGGAGCGCAGGCTATGGCTCAGGAGAGTTCCTCTCGACTCCTTGGTGAGATCAACCAGCTCAATCTTTGGCTGCAGGGCTATGTCCTTCTGAACCCGATGAACTTCCGCGTCGGTATCGAAATTCGATTCCAGAGATAGGTGTTCCGATGCAAGGACCACCACTGCATGATCCTCCTTCGCCCGTAGACTGGCCACGTCCCTGGCATGATATCGAGGCTCTTTGGGTTCTTTGAGGGCTGAGTCCTCTTCTCCTTCAACCCAGATGAGTCCGACGGAATCGAGCTGTGCAAAGACAACTGAACGGGTTCCCACAAGGACTGATGGAGTCGGGCCTTGACGATGATCCAATCGTTGAGGTGAGTGGGGCAGCTGGGCAAAGTCAATCTGAAGTCCGGTGAGTGATGCGAGCACTTGTGTCAGCCAGCGTGCTTTTGCCGTCTCACCGCATACCACAATTATCGATCTGTTGTGTGAACGCACTTGGCGAATGCCCTCTGCAAGTCTTCCTATCCGTTGTTGCCATGGAGCCTGGAGAACGATTTTCTTCATGTGGTCCGCCTGTAGGCACTGGTGGAGATGAGCACGCCAGGCGGGGTCTATCCCGTAGGGTTGACTTGTATCGACTACAGCGTGAGGCAGGGTTTGTTGTTGCTCTGGCTCAGTGAGGGGGATCCGCTGTCGCTTGCGAGTCTGGATATGCTCTGTGTTCGACAGTACACGATTGATCCACGAGCGCTCAATGAGGGAATCGACCGCTTGCAAGGCATGGCCATGTTGGGTTGGTTGGAGTGTGGATGACAAGATCCCAGAGGCTCGGTGAGCGATTCGCTGTAGCGTTGGTCGAAGGGATTCTGGGCAGGTACCTGTTTCCAGTGCTGTGCGGCCTAGCTGAGTGGCGATATAGCGCGTGGGGGAAATGAGTGATGGAGGGCTGAGTAATCGAAGGCATTGGCCCCAGGGGGCCACATAGTATTGTGCGATCTTGTGAGAGAGTTCGAGGAGGGCGGGAGAAATCGTCGTATTGTGCCGGTCTTCGACCAGCGAAAGAATCGCCTTTAGGGACGTAGCCGTCATCTCGGGTGCGAGATGGGAGCTGATGGTAATCACGACTCCCTCTAGGACGGATTGGCCGAATGGCACCTTGACGAGACTGCCGATTTGAATACGTTGAGCGATGGACAATGGAACGAGATAGGTGAATGCCTTCGTGATGTGGCGTGGAACGAGGACATCCGCAAACCGAGCCTCTGGTTGCGGCTGCGAGGCCGAAGTGCCCTGGAGAGCCATACAGCATTCTAACAGTATGGAATCATGAAGGACACCGAGTCTGTCGTCCGTCTAGCGTTAGGACGGAATATCCGGAGAGATACCGTGGTAAGAAAGTGAGAGGAATCCACCCTTCGCGAGGGGAGACTATTCCGTCAGTGTCCCACCTGCTGCTGGTTGTTGCTGAGACGTGTCTGGTCTATTCGGCTCCATCGGCGTGGAGGGACTCCCGGTATCGGGAGTACCAGCAAGACTGCCAGATCCAGTCTGGGAAGTCCGCGAAGAATCGTCCATAGACACAGTTCCTGGGGTAACAGGGTTCCCAGCATCCGAAGCAGGCGTAGAGGGGTTCTGTTGATCGAGATTTCCACGCGCATTCAAATTGGGAGCATTGGTGCTCAACGTGTGCGTGTGAGTCGGCTCCTCCGAAGCGTCGGCTTCGGCGAGATATAGCACGACCTCCACACGACGATTCTTTTTGCGGTCCTCTTCCATCTCATTCGACGCCGTTGGCTTGCTGTCCCCAAGTGCCACGGCTGTGACCCTGGCTGAGTCAATACCGCCTTTCTCGACAAGATAGCGAAGAACACCGTTTGCACGGACCTTGGACAGTTCCCAATTGCTCGGATAACGAGCCTTGAGGGAGGGACCGATTTCGACGTTATCGGTATGACCTTCAATTCGAATCAATCGGGTATCGCCGCTGGTTCGCAAATATTCAATGAACTGATCGAGCACGGCATAATTCTCAGGCTTGATTGCGGCATCTCCTGATTCATAGCGCAAGAACTTGGCTAGTTCGCCCAGATTGAGACGACTTTGTCCGGAGGCATCATGTACTGTCAGCTTGCTGGTGACCAGATCGGTAGTTGGTCTAACAGGCGATGGATTACTCTGCTCCGCAGGTGCATGCGTGAGTGCGACGACAGGATGGGCAGAGGGCTCAGGAGATCCGACGAACTTGAACCGATCTCCCTTGATGACACGGGTATTTGCCCTCAGGATTTTGGCGACGGCTGTGTGTGCTTCCGTCGAGAGTACCTTCAGCTGCCCGATTCTTCTGGGCGGCAGCACAGGGCTATATCGGTGAATATCAAGCAGATCTCCCTTTTGCAGTCCATCCTCCCTTCCGCGATCGATGTACACCACATTGGATTGTGAAACTAAAGTCATCGTCCGGTCGGCTTGAAGCTCAATAATCATTCCTTCAAGGTCGGATATGTTCGTTTCGGACCTGGTATTAGCCTCCGGTGCGGGCTCCTTAAATCGGGCGACAGGATCCCCTGGGGCAACAGGTCCATAATTCACCACAATTTCCACTGTTGTGAGGGCATGATCGGCAGCGGTCACCCTCACCACGGCTGAACGATTCACCACAAACCCAAGGTATTCTCGAGTGACCGGATGAAATACCTTTCGCACCCGTCGGTACACGGTAAAGAGATCACCGGTTGCCACATCAGCAGGGTTATCCAGTTTGAGATAGAGGGAGTCTCCTTTTCCTAAGAGCATTCGATTCCCCGACGATTGATTGTCACCGGTGATTAAGTTCACGGTTCCGTCCATCGCCGAAGATTTCTCGATCATTCCACTGGCAAAGGCGAGTCCTCCGTCTAGTATTCGAACGGAGTCGAGATTCGAGACCTGGGCTAGGGCTTGATCACGGGAGAGGCTCATTTCCGAACACAGGACCAAGAGGAGGGAGATCATGATTTTCATAGTATGGAGTCCTTAATTAGGGCAAAGGTCGCTTAAAGGACCATAGCAAACAACCCTGTCTTGTCAAGAATTTGAACTGAATTTGTGAGGGGTTTGACCGACATTCCTCCAGATGGTAACGTGATTGGCATGACTGGTCCGTACGACTCCTCGAAGCGTTTACTGAGAAGTGATATGGAATCTGAGAAGGCCGCCGCCAGGCATCTTCTTGTCTCTGAGGAGTTTCCTAGGAAGGTCCGAATTGAAACCCAGATTCATCGGCGACGAGCAGCCAAGGCGTTTTCTCCCCTGACGCCAGAATGGGACCAAGTAAGTCCTACTCATTCTGAGCAGCGCATAAACCAAGACCAGCAGTAAATGACCAAACTTGTCCCATGATGTCGTGCTCGTAAGTCTATAACCTATCAATAGTCCATCAGTTTTCTGCATGCTCTTCCTCACTGAGAGCTGTAGGGCTTTCGGGTGATCGTGACTTAGGTCCTTTGTTCTCTTGCTATCCCAAATAATAGCGCACTAATATTCCAGCCTTTGTGCCTGGAATAGTCTTTCAGGCCAATGCCTTGTAAGAGAAAATCGTATGAGCGGATCAGAGGCTCTTTTTGTATATCTGGCGAAGTATTTCCCAATTTTTCTCTTTATTTTTACGGGTTTAATCTTGGGAATGCTGACGTTATTGGTCAGCTACTTTGTGCAACCGAGATACCCTGAGCCTGAAAAACTATCGACTTACGAATGTGGAGCCGAACCTTTTTCGGATGCCCGCATGCCGTTCCCTGTCAGGTATTACATTTTTGCGATGTTGTTTGTCATTTTCGACATCGAGGTCATTTTTCTCTATCCATGGGCCGTCGTATTCACCAAAATCGGGATCGTCGGATTGGTCGAGATGTTGATCTTTATTGGATTGTTTGTCGTAGCCTACGTGTATGCCTGGCGCAAAGGCGCTCTGGAGTGGGATTGAGGATTCTATGGGCTTGATCCAACTGGGACGCCATGAGAAGGACGGGGTTCCGGACGTCATTACGGGATCTCTTGAAAAGGCCGTAAACTGGGCCAGAAAAGGCTCACTATGGCCGATGACCTTCGGGCTCGCCTGTTGTGCCATAGAAATGATGGCTGCGGTTTCTTCACGGTACGATATGGATCGCTTTGGGGCTGGAGTGTTCAGAGGATCGCCACGGCAATCGGATCTGATGATCGTGGCAGGAACTGTCTGTCGTCGGATGGCGCCGGTCATCCGGAAAATCTACGATCAAATGCCAGAGCCTAAGTATGTGATTGCGATGGGTTCTTGTGCAACATCTGGGAATATCTACGATAGCTATTCTGTCGTACAGGGTGTTGACCGCTTTATTCCGGTTGATATTTATGTGCCCGGTTGTCCCCCAACCCCGGAAGCTCTCTTGGACGGTATCCTCAAGTTGCAAGAGCGCATCATGCAAAAACGGGTGTTTGTGGCCCAACCTGATCAGGTGAAGGCGAATTTGAAGGTCTGACGCACGGTCATGCATCCTCTCTTACTGCGGGTTCAGCATACGTTCTCGGTTGGTGTGACCAACGCCAGTGAGTGGCGTGGCGATGTGTCTGTGACGGTGACCCGTGACAAACTTCGCGAGGTCGCCCAATTCCTGCACGATGATCCAGGGATGGATTTTGACTATATCGTCCATGTGAGCTCTGTGGATTGGCCTGATGACGAAGAGCGATTTGAGGTGGTTTGGGAGTTCTACTCGATTCGAAAACGTCAGCGGATTCGACTCAAGACTCGAGTGCCTGAGTCGGATTGTGTAGTGGATTCTTTGACGGATCTCTGGAGGGGAGCGGACTTCATGGAGCGTGAAGTCTACGATATGATGGGGATCCGGTTCCGGAACCATCCCGATCTTCGCCGTATTCTTATGCCGGATGACTATACCGAGGGATATCCCTTGCGAAAAGATTTTCCGTTGCGTGGCAAAGGCTGGCGAGACACATTCGACTTTTTGGATGAAGTCCCTCGATAGGATGCTTGACCAGTATGGCATTCGAAGATCAAAGAACCACCGTTTATAAAGTCAACCCGGAACACCCGGAGAGTGAGACGCTTCCGACCCTACGGACCGAGGAGCTTTTGCTCAACATGGGGCCTCAACATCCCAGTACGCACGGTGTTCTTAAGGTGATCTTGGAGTTGGAGGGAGAGCGGCTGGTGAAGTCTACTCCGGTAATGGGGTATCTCCATCGTGGCGTTGAAAAGCTTGCGGAAGATGGGACCTACCATCAGTTTATTCCCCATACCGATCGACTGGACTATGTCTGTGCGATGTACAACAATTTTGCCTATTGCCGCGCCGTTGAAAAGCTCCTGAATTTACAAGTTCCGGAGCGGGCGGAATACTTGCGGACGATTGTTGCTGAAGTGCAGCGCATCATCGGTCACCAGTTTTGGCTGAGCGCCCAGGCCCTCGATATTGGGGCCATGACCGTCTTCTTCTATTGCTTCCGGGATCGTGAAATCTTGTTGGACTGGTTTGATGAACTGTGTGGAGCTCGTCTTACGACCAGTTGGTATCGGATCGGTGGGGTGGAGCGGGACTTGACTCCTGCGTTAATCGACAAGCTGAAACAGTTTCTGGACTATTTCCCACCGAAGATCGATGAATACCAGGTGTTTCTTGAGAAAAATCGTATCTGGTTGGGACGCACCAAAGGGGTCGCCGTCATTTCTGCGGAAGACGCCGTTAGTTTTGGGCTGAGCGGGCCTGTTTTGCGTGGATCCGGGGTGGACTATGACCTACGCAAGTATGAACCCTATAGTGCATATCCGAAGTGTGAGTTTAGCGTCCCGGTGGGAAAAAACGGCGATACCTATGATCGGTATTGGATTCGGGTGATGGAACTGTATGAGAGCGTCAAGATCATCCGGCAATGCCTGGAGCAGATGCAGGAAGGTCCCATCATGGCGGATGCCCCGAGCGTCACGCTGCCCCCGAAGGAACGTGTGTTCACGAACTTGGAAGCCATGATTCAGCAATTCAAGTTGTTTTCGCAAGGGTTTGATGCCCCGCCTGGAGAAATCTACTGCGGTACAGAAGCCCACAAAGGGGAACTGGGTTTCCATATTGTCAGTACGGGTGGGGGTAAGCCGTATCGATTGAAGATTCGTGCTCCATCGTTCATCCATATGGGTGCGTTCGATCATATGGCCAGAGGTTATATGATCTCCGATGCCTGCACTATTTTCGGGACCTACGATATCGTGATGGGTGAATGCGACCGCTGACTGTGAAGCGTGAGGATGTGAACAGTAAAATCAGGGTTTCATTTTACGGTTCGCGTTCTTCCTTTCACGGAGAAGAATAATGGGACTAAAGCCAGCGACTAATCCCGACGTTGAAGCCACAAGCATTGAACTGAGCATTGACGGAAAAACCGTCACGGCAAAGGATGGAGTGTCGCTCTACGATGTCATCTCCATGACGGGGAAGATCATCCCGGCGATGTGTTACCACTACACATTCGACCCGTTTGGCTCCTGTGGGATGTGTCTCGTGATGCAGGAAGGGAAAAAAGCTCCTGTTCGATCTTGCACGGCGAAGGCAGCCGCGGGAATGGTGATTCGTACCGAAGGAGAAGATCTCTTTCTCGCTCGTAAGAAAGCCGTTGAGAAACACCTGTCTGTGCATCCCCTTGATTGTCCAGTGTGCGACGCGGACGGCCATTGCGAATTACAAGATATGGCTTTCCAGCACGGTGTAACCAACCTCGCCAATGCCAAACAAAAGTTTATTCCCGAAGATACGCGGAGCCCGGTCCTCGACTTCAATATGAATCGGTGCATCGCTTGTGCGGAGTGCATCAATGTTTGCAAGGATGTCTTAATGATCGATGCCTTGCAATTCATGAAGAAGGGAGGATTCAACCAGGTCGTCCCCAAAGGGGATCTTCCCCTCAATTGCGAGTTCTGCGGGGATTGCTTGGCGGTCTGCCCTGTCGGTGCGATCACAAACAAGTTTTCCAAATATCTGTATAAGCCATGGCAGATGAAAAAGACGACCACCACCTGCAATTATTGCGGCGATGGTTGCCAGATGTACTTGGAAACCAAAGACGAAGAAGTCGTCCGGGTCACATCGCCGCTGTCTTGGAAGAATAAGTGGGGTGATCGGTCCGATACGGCCAAAGGACACGGCGGACTGTGTGTACGGGGACGGTTTGGCTTTGAGTCATTGGATAGTCAGAGTCGGCTCGTGCACCCATTGGTTCGTGAAAGCGGGCGCCTGGTTGAAAAGCCATGGCTAGAGGCCATGCACGGGCTTGTCGATCGATTGACTGAAATCAAGAGTAAGTACGGTCCCGATGCCATCGCCGGACTTGTGACGGCTCGGTGTACCAATGAAGAGCTGTATCTCTTTCAAAAGCTCATGCGCACGGCATTTGGAACCAACCAGCTTGATAGTAGCGCGCGCTACGGCCATATGAATTTTGTATTAGCGTCCAAACACGCCATTGGCCTGGGGAGAACCGCTAACGATTGGGAGGATCTCACGAAGGCGAAGGCGATTATCGTGATCGGCTCCAACATTACTGAGACGAATCCGCTCACGGCGGTGCGCATTAAAGAAGCGGTACGCGTGTATCGAGCCCAGGTGGTGACGTTCGACAGTGCCATTACGAATATGAGTAAGCTCGCCTCCCATCCATTCTTGATCAAGCCTGGGACGGAAGGAGCAGTGATCGATGGGCTGGTGAAAGCGACGATCGAACTGGATGTGGTAGATGAAGCGGCCGTGGGAAAGCATCCACAAGCCTTTGAGGCGCTCAAGAAGGCGGTGGCAAGTCTGTCGATGGAACAATTGACGGCTCAGACAGGACTATCCAATGAAGTCTTCAAGGAAATTGCCAGACTGTTTGCCGAATCACCGCGGTCGATCATTCTGTGCGCGGAAGGAATTGTCCGACGGGCGAACGGCTATCACAATGTGCTCAAGTTGATGGATCTTGCTTGGATTACCGGAAAGATCGGACAACCGGGGTGTGGAGTGAGTACGGTGACGGAAGAGCCCAATGAACAAGGGGCTGTCGATATGGGTACGGCTTCTGAGTTCCTCCCAGGACAGGGGCGGTATGGGGATCCAGAGGTACGAGATCGTTTCGAGCAAGCTTGGAACACGGTGCTCCCTCCTCCGAGCTCTGGCGCGCATCTCGTTGAAATCTTGAAGCGGTGTCGGACTGGACAGATCAAGGCCTTGTACATTCTTGGGGAAAATCCCTTGGGCACCCTTCCGGCCTCCATGGAAGTCCGGGCTGGGCTTGAGCGGCTTGAACTATTGGTTGTCCAAGATCCGTTCTTGACTGACACGGCGAAGCTGGCGCATTTTGTGCTGCCGGCTTGTACCTATGCGGAAAAGGACGGCACCTTTACGAATTTTGAAGGGCGGGTCCTTCGTGTTCGCCAAACCATGGATCCGCGTGGAGAGAGCTTGCCTGATTGGCACATCATGACCGCCCTGGCCAACGCCATGGGATGCCAATGGGACTATCAGTCTGCAAATGATATCCAAAGCGAGATCATGAAAATGCTCCCCGGGTACTACAATCTTGGTCAACCCCGCAAATCAACGCCAACGCTCGACACATACTTGTCCAAGGGGTATGCGACTACGGTTGGGGAGCGGTATCAGGCAACCCAGGAAGTCAATGCACCAACTCGCCCGTTTGCCCTATTGATGGGACAGCTACTGATGCATTCCGGCAAGCTATCGGTTCAGGCGCCCGGCCTGATCACCATTGCTCCGAATACCGCAAAACTAAGAATGAATGCGCAAGATCTGGAAAGTCTCGGTCTCCAAGAAGGGGCGAAGGTGCGCTTGACATCGGATCGTGGTTCTCTCCAGATCGCCGTGCAGATGGATCAGTCGGTTGCACCTGGCACCTGCTTTTTCCCTGAGCATTTTAATGAGCCTCCAGTAAAGGATTTGATGACGGTGACCGTTGACCCCACGACCGGTGTCCCGTCATTCAAGCAGATGTGGGTCAACGTTGAATCGGTATGATGCGATGAAGATGTCCGCTTGCTCATGATGACCATGACCAGGATCCTACGATGAGCATCACTGCCTTAACGAAAAAGATCCTTCATGCGGCCCTGTTCTATGAAATCTGGGACGCGATGAAAGTAACGTTTCGGCACATGCTCCATCGACCGATGACCTTTCAATATCCACGGGAGCACCGCACGATTCCTGACGCGCATCGAGGGGCCCTTGGGTTGTTGCGGTACGATGACGGACGAGAACGGTGTGTCGGATGCGATTTGTGTGAAGTCGCCTGCCCGTCGCATTGCATCAAAGTGATCAGTGCCGAAGATACCACGCGGCCGCTTCAACGGTATGCCAGCGAATTCTATATTGATATTACCAAATGTGTCTTCTGCGGTTACTGTGTCGAGGCCTGTCCGGTTAATGCATTGGCCATGACCAAGATGTATGAATACTCAACTCATGATAAACGGAGTCTCCTGTTCGATAAAAAGCGCCTGTACGATATCGGCGAGCGGCATCTCGAGGATGGGAAGAAGTATTTGTATGCGCATAATCAAGAAAAGAATCTTGAGGAGAGCCGCGAGTATCGATACTACTTCCCGCAATCAGTTGCGAAGGCAACGCAGACACCTCCAAAGCATCTGAGTTGAGCGGACAATATGATCTTGGCATTTTTCTCGTACTTTGCGTTGGTGAGCATTGCCGCTGGCGTACTCACGGTCACTCTGCGCAACCCAGTTCACTGTGCATTATCCCTCCTTGCCTTACTCATGCACGTCTCCGGTCTGTTCATCCTGTTGAATGCTGAGTTTCTATGGGCTGTCCAGGTCATTGTTTATGTTGGGGCTATCTTGGTGCTCTACCTCTTTGTGCTGATGTTGATGAATCTCAAAACTGACGAGCGATATTTTCACACGTCGGCGCCGTATTTTGCGGGGTTGTCATCGTTAGGGGCTCTGTATGTACTCTTTCTCCTCCTCCGGTCGCCGTTTGATGGGGCTAAAGGGCACGAGCCTGCTGGAGCGGTGTTGCAAGAGGGAGACACCTACGCGGTCGGCATCAAGATGTTTAGTGACTATCTCTTGCAGTTTGAAATCGTGGGAATTTTTCTGCTTGGGGCGATCATAGGCGCCATTGTGCTGGCGAAGACGCCGAAGGCCTTGGAGGCTGAACGAGACCATCGATGATACCGCTGTCCGCTTATGTCGCTGTGAGTGCCGTTCTGTTTATGACGGGATTATTGGGTGTCCTGATTCGTCGGAACTTTATCATTGTGCTCATGTCCGTCGAGGTGATGTTGAATGCGGCGAACATCAATTTGGTCGCGTTCTCGCACTATCTCGAATCGATGGCTGGGCAGCTTGTGGCGTTGTTTATCATCGCAATTGCCGCCGGGGAAGCGGCTATTGGACTGGCCATCATCATCGTGGTTTTTCGAAGCAAGATTTCTACGAATGTGGACGAGATGAACCTTTTGAAGTGGTAGCAGGATGTTAAGAGCGGCATCGTGTTCTGTTTTCGGTACCCCATGCCCTCAAAATTACCCCCAGCGGATGCAGTAGGAGCTGGTTTCACCGGCCTTCTCGCTTAGCTGAGCATCCTGAGAAAAACGTAGGACTGTGTGTCTGACACAATCGATCTGCTGATCAAATTGATTCCCCTGTTTCCGCTGATGGCGGTCATTGCCAACGGCCTCTTGGGCCATCGGTATTCACATGAGCTGGCGCATCGTTTGGCCTGGGGGTCTGTCGGGCTGTCTTTTTTGTGTACGCTCGTGGTGTTTGCAGACGTCTTGCGGACCGGCGCAGCACATGAAGTCGTCGTGTATCGATGGATTTTCGGCGGAGATTTGACGATCAACTTTGCGTACTTGGTTGATTCACTGACCTGCGCCTGGTTGCTGGTCGTGACGGGTGTGGGTTTTCTGATTCACATCTATTCTGTCGGGTATATGCATGGTGAAGAAGGGTTTACCCGCTTCTTCACCTACATGAATCTTTTCATGGTCTCCATGCTGCTACTCGTCATGGGGAACAACTATCTCGTCCTGTTTATCGGTTGGGAGGGGGTAGGGCTCTGTTCGTACCTCCTCATCGGGTACTATTACGATAAGGTCTCTGCCGCTAAGGCTGCCTCCAAAGCCTTCGTTGTGAATCGAATCGGGGATGCTGGCTTTCTCCTCGCCATCTTTCTCGTGTTTGTGAACTTCAAGACGCTCGACTATACAAAAGTCTTTGCTCAGGTTGGACAGCTGTCTCCGGAGATGGCTACGGCGATTGCGTTGTGCCTGCTGGTCGGTGCGGTTGGCAAATCTGCTCAACTGCCGCTCCATACCTGGCTACCTGATGCTATGGAGGGGCCGACACCAGTCAGCGCGCTCATTCATGCCGCGACGATGGTCACCGCCGGCGTCTATATGATCGTTCGGAATCATGTCATTTTTGATCTTTCTCCCTTTGCTATGGCCGTCGTGGCATTCGTGGGTGGAGGGACCGCGCTGTTCGCGGCAACGATCGGTCTGGTGCAGACCGACATCAAGCGCGTCTTGGCCTATTCAACGGTGAGCCAGCTTGGGTACATGTTTCTCGGCTGCGGGATCGGTGCCTACACAGCGTCCGTGTTTCATGTCATGACCCACGCCTTCTTCAAAGCGCTGTTGTTTTTGTCCGCTGGCTCGGTCATCCATGCCTTGTCAGGGGAGCAGGATATTCAAAAAATGGGTGGATTGAGTAAACGCATACCGTGGACCCATCGTCTCTTTCTGATAGGTACCATTGCCATTGCAGGCCTTCCTCCACTGGCAGGGTTCTGGAGCAAAGACGAAATTATGGCCCACGCATTCAACACGCATCACTATCTGCTCTATAGCCTGGCGGCAGCCGGTGCACTGATGACGTCGTTCTATATGTTTCGGCTGACGTATTTGACCTTCTACGGATCCTCCAGGATGGATCATCATACCGAGGAGCACGTACATGAATCTCCGATGGTGATGATTGCACCCTTGATGATTCTTGCGTTTCTTTCAGGAGTCGGTGGATTGGTATTGGGATTCCCTCCCGAACAGGGATGGTTGCACGGGTTTTTGTCTCCGGTTGTTGGAACCGGGACGGAGCATGAAGCCAGTGGGGGAATGACCATTTTTCTGATGGGTGTGGCGATTGCCATTGCCTTGATGGGATGGGGCCTTGCGCATTTCCTCTACGCCGTGAGCCCCGTGACGGCGGAGGGATGGGCTGAGAAGTTTTCCGGTTTATATCGATTGCTGTTGAATAAGTACTATATCGATGAACTCTACGACCTTCTCTTCGTCGAGCCTCTCAAACGTCTCGGAATGATTCTTGACTGGTTTGATCGGACGATCATTGATGGTGTGGTGCGAGGGGTGGGTCAGCTCGCAGATTGGGGCGCGTCTGGATCGACATGGGTCGAAAAGTACATTGTCTATGCGGGACTGAATGTCATCGGATATGGGAACCACCTTGCTGCCCGAGAGGGGCGAAAAATGCAGAGCGGCATGGTGCATCATTACGCTGCGATTATTGTAGCAGGGCTCTTTCTTCTGGCCCTGGTTGTTCAACTTGTCGTTCAGATGTAGGGCATAGCCGAAACCGACGATCATCATGCTCGAAGAGCTTACTGCTGGTTTTCCAATTCTTTCTTGTATCCTCTTTCTGCCCGTTGTCGGAGCCATCGTTCTCTGGTTTATGGACGATGAGGACACGGTCCGAAGTTCAGCTCTCACGATTGCGCTGGTGGAGCTTGCTCTGTCGGTCTTTGTCCTCCTCCGATTTATCCCCGAGTCGGCCGCCATGCAGTTTGCCGAGCGGGTGCAATGGATTCCCGCATTAGGGATCAGTTATCACCTGGCTGTTGATGGGATCAGTGTCTTGTTCGTCGGCCTGACGGCATTTCTGACCGTTCTCGTCGTGGTCTATTCGTGGGACACGATCCGACATCAAGTCAAACTCTACATGATGTGCCTCCTGGCGCTCGAAACGACGACCATGGGGGTCTTTGTGTCGTTGGACTTGATCCTGTTCTTCGTATTCTGGGAGCTGATGCTGATTCCCAGCTACTTTATGATCAAGCTGTGGGGTGGGGGAGCCGAACGCCATTATGCCGCACTGAAGTTTGTCATTTATACGCTCTTGGGCAGTGTGTTCATGCTTGTGGGAATCGCGCTGCTGGACATCAATTACCACCAATGGGCGTCTCTGCATCACAGTGATCATGCGTACTCGTTCGATCTGCTTGAGTTACTCACAGTTCCGATTCCCATCAGTCAGCAGATCCTTATCTTCTGGTTGATGTTCCTCGGATTTGCGTTCAAGGCTCCGGTATTTCCATTCCACACCTGGTTGCCTGATGCACTCTTAGAGGGTCCCATCGGGATGGCGGTTGTCCTGGCTGGCCTCAAGCTCGGGACCTTCGGTTTCATCCGTTTCAGCATTCCGCTGTTGCCTGATGCATCGAAGAGTGACACGGTTGTGATGATCGTGGTGGTGCTGGGGCTCTGCGCGATTCTCTATGGCGCATGGATGGCGTTGGTGCAGGCTGATTTTAGACGCCTACTTGCCTACAGCAGCGTCAGCCATCTCGGCTTTGTCGTGGTGGGGTTATTTGCGTTGAACTATCAGGGTTTGCAAGGCAGTCTGCTGACGATGATCAATCTGGGGTTCAGCACTGCCGGCCTCTTCTTCATTGCGGGGTTTCTGTATTCCCGTCAACAGACGACCCAGTTGGCGGCGTTCGGAGGAATGGCAAAACAGGTGCCGCTGCTCGCGACCTTCTTTTTGATTATTGGACTGGCTTCGATTGGACTGCCTGGTACCAACGGGTTTGTAGGCGAGTTCCTCATTCTGTTGGGTGCGTTCGAGGCCAAATGGTGGGTTGGATCTATTGCCGTACTTGGGGTGATTTTTGGTGCGGCCTACTTCCTCTGGTATTACGAACGATCGATGCTGGGTCCACTCGGCAGCTCCGTCAGGAGCACGATGGGTGATTTGCAACTGCGTGAGATGGTGATTGCGGTGTCTCTGTCTATCATGATTCTGTGGATTGGACTCTATCCATCCCCATTCTTGAGGATCATGAACGGATCAGTTCAAGCTCTGGTTGATCGCCTGCATCACGAGAAGACCGCCGCACTCGATAATGATATGACAGAAAGAAGGTAACAGGTTCCCAATGGGAGAGTACGCACTCCTCTATATTCTCTTCGCTCCATTTGCAGGAGCGCTCGCGTTGATATTTGTGTCCAATCGACAACCCTCGCTCGTGCGCGGGATTGCCGCGAGCGCTGCGTTTGTCTCGCTGGTTGCTTCCCTCTATATATTCTATGGGTACGATCCGGTCCGAGGGGGATTTCAGTTTGTCCAAAAGTTTGCATGGTCGAAGGAACTGGGTATTGCGTTGTATCTGGGGGTTGATGGGATTGGAACCCCGCTGGTGCTGGCTTCTTCTATTCTTTTGTTCGCTGGGATATTCGTGTCCTGGCACATCAAGGATCGGGCGAAGGAGTTCTATATCTGGTTGCTGATCTTGGCAGCCGCCACCATCGGTGTGTTCATGTCCCTCGACCTATTTTTCCTGTACTTCTTCTACGAAATGTCCGTCATCCCGATGTATTTGCTCTTGGGTATGTGGGGTAGCCATACCAAGAAATATTTGGAGATGACGGACCCCGAAGGATTGAAGCAGAGAGATTCGGTCGGATTTATTTTTAATTTCGGGTCGAACAGCAAAGAGTACGCCGCGATGAAGCTGGTCCTGTTCCTTTCCGCCTTTGCCGTGGCTGCACTCATGGGGATCCTGCTCATCTATAAGTTTTCCGGACTGAACACCTTCGACATCTTGGTACTCCGAGAGCAAGCCAACCTCATGAATATCCCGGTGCTCGGGACGACGCTCGACAAGATTATCTGGGTGCTGGTGTTTTTTGGGTTTGCATCGATTGCTCCCATCTGGCCGTTGCATTCCTGGTCACCGGTTGGCCATGCGGCGGCCCCTGCCGCAACGAGCATGCTGCATGCCGGTGTGCTGATGAAACTCGGACACTTTTCGATTATTCGGGTCGCCTTTGAAATCTTGCCTGAGACTACCAGGGAGCTGATGCCGATCGCAGCGGTGTTGTGCATGTTCAGCATTATCTACGGCGGCTTCGTGGCGTTTTATGCGAAAGATACGAAGTATGTCATTGGGTATTCGAGCTCAAGCCACATGGGGTATGTGTTCCTCGGGATGGCCGCCTTGAATTACATCAGCCTGAGTGGAGCCATCATCTATATGTTTGCACACGCGATGGCCACGGGCATGCTGTTCGCAATGGCTGGATGGGTCTATGACCAAACGCATACTCGTGACATTCCGTCGCTAGGAGGGCTCTCCAATAAGATGCCGTTCATTTCCGGCTGTTTTATCGTGGGATGTATGGCGTCGATTGGCATGCCTGGCACCGTCAATTTCGTGGCGGAAATCATGATCGTCGTTGGGAGCTGGAACAAGTACCCCCTTCAAGTGATCGTGGCCATGCTTGGTATCGTGTTGACGCTCGCGTACCTCTTTAAAATGATGCGTGGGTTGTTCTATGGACCAATGAATCAAAAGTACAGCCATGCGCATGACGCTGTCGGCACGGTTGATCGACTGCCGCTTCTGATGATGATCACCATCAGCATCGGATTTGGTATTTTCCCGATGCATCTGTACGAAGTTGTCCGGTCTGGTGTGGACCCGTTGATTGCACGGATTACGCACGTGGTTCCTGTTGCTGAAAGCGATGAAGTGTTACGAAGAGTGAAGGATGCGGCCGCAATCACGAACTCTCCTGCTATCCCAATGGTCTCAAACACGCCCATCACTCACGTATCCGAAGCTCCTCGAGGAGGACAAGAATGAGCTTTTCGCTGAACCTGTCCTTCTCCGATTTGCTCCTCTTATTGCCGGAGATCATCCTAACGTGCTGGCTCTGTGTGGTCATCACGGTCGACTTTGTCTCACCCCGACTGCCCAAAGAACGACTGGCCTATCTGAGCGTCGGTGGGCTGCTCGCAACGCTTGGTTGTTTGGCGTGGTTTGACATGAATCAAGTATCCGGGACGCTGTTCGGGAACATGTTTGTGCTCGACCGGATGGCGATTTTTTTCAAGATATTCATCTTAGGGTCTACGATCCTCGTCATTCTGGCGTCGATCGAGTACGTCGACCGGTTTACGCTGTTCCGTGGCGAATATTATGCGCTGGTCGTCATGTCCGCGCTTGGTATGATGTTCATGGCCTCAGCCAACGATCTGCTGTCGGTGTTCGTCAGTTTGGAGTTCTCAACACTCGGATTTTATATCTTGGTGTCCTACCTACGGGATGACTTGGCCTCGAATGAGGCCGGCCTGAAGTTTTTTATTCTTGGCGTGTTTGCCGCCGGTCTCTTTGCCTATGGCATCAGTTTGGTGTACGGGGAAACCGGGAAACTCGTGTTCTCTGACATGGCTTCCGCTCCGGCCACACCTGGTTTGATCATCGGGTTTCTACTCATCTTTGCGGCACTGGGATTTAAGATCGGCGCGGTTCCTTTCCATTCCTGGATTCCGGATACGTATCATGGCGCTCCGACGCCGGTCACGGCTTTCTTGTCCATCGCTCCGAAGGGTGCGGCTTTGGCCATTTTGCTCCGGATATTCATCGTAGCATTAGGGACGTTCAAGCCGACCTGGATCTACTTGCTCGTTGCCGTCTCCATTGTGTCTATGACCTACGGCAATATTGTGGCCATTGCACAACGAAATATCAAACGCCTCCTGGCTTATTCTGGTATCGCACAGATCGGAAATGTCCTTATCGGTCTTGCGGCCGGAACCAAGATGGGAAATGATGCGATTCTCTTCTACCTCCTGGCGTATCTCTTCGCAAACATCGGGGCTTTTGCCGTGGTCATTGCCGTGAGTCAGGCCATTGGAAGGGATGAGATCGAAGATTATCGTGGCCTTGGGCGCCGATCACCTTTTCTTGCTTTTTCGATGTTACTGTTCCTCCTCTCCCTTGCCGGAGTCCCCCCGCTTGCCGGGTTTATTGGGAAACTCTACATCTTTATCGCGGCGATCAAAGAAGGCCTATACACGTTAATTACCGTCGGGCTGATCAATATCGTGATTTCGATGTACTATTACCTCATCGTGGTGAAGCAAATGTACATCAATGAGCCAATTGATCCGTCACCCATTTCGATTTCAAGTCCCATGAAGACGGTGATTTATGTTGGTCTCGCTGGGACTCTGGCGATCGGAATCTATCCCCAGCCGTTTACCGATTGGGTCGTTGCAGCGACACTGATGTTTGCGAATTTTGTGACTCCCGCTGCGACAGTCATGCCTCCGAGTCTGTTGATCGGCGGTTAGGTTTCTGCTTTCCCATCTACACAGTTCTGCTACAATTCAGTTTGAGAAACGAATCTTCTCGTCTCTCCCTCGGGTGATCCTAGCGTGATTGGTGTGTCTGGGGCCGGTCGTCCAGGTCTATGGAATCAGCTACCAACCATCAGGCCCAAGCTCCCCCTCTGCATGATGACGTGCGCAAACTTCCCACCGGTTCAACTTCAGGGATCGCTGCGTCCTCTCAGCGTATCATCCGGTGGTTTCAGGCGCTGACGATCGAGCAACGAGTTCTGACAGGGTTCAGCCTTGTATTTGTCGGAATTCTCATCATTAGTGCGATCTCGTATCACAATACTAACGGTCTGCTGAGGAGCAGTGGGCTCGATGGTCGGAGTCATGAGTTGATCCAACTGCTCGACAGCATAGACGCTGCGATGAGTGAAGCTGAAGGTACGCATCGGCGGTATCTGGTGACGGGTGAGCAAGCCTATCTTGAGGCCTATAAGCGTGTGATCGCTCAGAAACCCACATTCTCGACCTATCTCAATGAATTGACCAAGGATTCGCCTGAACAACAGCGGCGTGCCGGCGAGCTTAATCGGTTGATGGAGCGTCAGGTGAGTGTCGAGTCAAAGGTGATCACTCAAGTCCAGGAACGCGGCGTCCAATCCGTCAGGAAAATGGCATTGGAGGGCGCAGGGAGGCGTGAACTCGACGGGATCCGTCAGATTATTAGCGAGATGGATATGTATGAACGACAAGCAGTGAATCGACGGGTCATTGTATCGGCTGCAAGTACACGCGATACGATCATGCTGTTGGCTATCGGTGCTGGCTTACAGCTGGTGCTGCTCGCATCGGTGTACTACCTGATTCGCCACGATATCATCGAACGCCGTCGTGTGGCTGATGAGCTACAACGCCGAGGAGAACTTCTTGAGGCTGCCAATAAGGAACTGGAGGCATTTAGTTATTCGGTGTCTCATGATCTTCGCGCGCCGTTGCGACACATTGACGGCTACGCCGCCCTCTTGCGCAAGTCCATGGACCAGTCACTGAATGAAAAAGCTGCCCGGTATTTACAGACGATTTCAGAAGCTGCGAAGCAGATGGGACAGCTGATCGATGATCTGCTGGTGTTCTCTCGTATGGGCCGTCAAGACATGCTGCAGACGACGGTGAACATGGATCAGTTGATCAAGGGTATTCAGTCCGATCTTCGCCTTGACTTGCACGGGCGTCAGATATCATGGACAATCGCGTCACTACCTGAGGTGAAAGGCGATCCGTCCATGCTTCGACAGGTCTTCACGAATTTACTCACCAATGCACTGAAGTTTACGAGCACAAAGCCCATAGCCTCCATTGAGATTGGAGTCGAACCTCTCAGTTCAGACGAGATCGTGATGTATGTGCGTGACAACGGTGTGGGATTCGATATGCAGTACGCTCCGAAGTTGTTCGGGGTATTTCAGAGACTACACCGGGCTGACGAGTTTGAAGGAACAGGGATCGGACTTGCCAATGTTCGTCGGATCGTTCATCGTCATGGAGGTCGGACATGGGCCGACGGTGTCCCGGATAAGGGAGCCACCTTCTATGTTGCGCTGCCCAAAGGGGGGATCCAAGGATGACACTCACCAAGCCGATTGTGCTCGCTGAAGATAATCCTCGTGATGCGGAACTTGCGCTGGCTGCCATGGAGGAAGAGCATATCTCCGATAAAGTTGTTCTGTGTCATGACGGTGCCGAAGTATTGGACTATTTGTACTGTCGGGGACACTTCAAGGCGCGGTTGAAAGGGAATCCCGCAGTGGTGTTTCTTGACCTGAAGATGCCGAAGGTTAATGGGCTCGAGGTCTTGCGCACCATCAAGGCAGATACCAATTTGCGAGCCATCCCCGTCGTCATGTTGACGTCATCTCGCGAGGAGAGAGATTTGGCCGAGAGTTATACCCTTGGTGCCAATGCGTATGTCGTGAAACCTGTGGAGTTTCAGCAGTTCTTATCGGCGGTCAAGGAGTTAGGGGTATTTTGGGGGGTGATCAACGAACCCCCTCCGGAACGAGCCTGGTCCCATCAGTAACCCTTCCATGAAGACTCCGCTACGAATAGTCCATCTTGAACCAAGCGGCGATGACGGTGAACGTATCGGCACCATATTGGCGAATGGTGGGATTGCCTGTGCTATCAACCGTGTGGAGACTCAACAGTCATTTGCGACAGGTATTACTGATGATCGGACGGATCTTATTCTGGCGGAATTCCACACACCTGGATGTGGTGGGGACACCGCCTTTACCCTGGCACAAAAAGTGGCTTCTCACGTCCCGTTCATCTTTGTGTCGACATCCATCAACGAATCGCTGATCACTGAACTATTGAATCGTGGCGTCACCGATGTCATCTCCAAGGATGCATTGGGCCGTCTGGTTCCTGCCGTGCGGCGGATCTTGAAAGAGCAACAAGAGCGAGAAGCACGAAGAGGAGCGGAGGAAACCCTCCGCGAGTATCAAGTGCAACTGCGCCACATTCAGAAGTTGGAAGCCGTCGGTCGTCTTGCCGGGGGACTGGCCCACGATTTTAACAATCTGCTGACTGTGATTCTGGGGCATAGCCAGGTGGTGCTCAATGAAATCGATGTGGCTCATCCATTGAGAACGCAAATACAAGAGATGCAAAACGCCGGTGAGCGGGCGAGGGTCCTCATTCGCCAATTGCTTATGTTCAGTCGGAAACGACCCTCAGAAGCAAGGGTCATTAGCCTCAATACCCTCCTTGATGATTTTGAATCCATGCTTCGTCGAGTGATCGGTGAGGATATTCAATTAACCGTGAATTTGAGTCAGGATGATCTTCGTCTCAAGATGGATCCCGCGTTAGTCGAGCAGATCGTGATGAATCTTGTCGTGAATGCAAGGGATGCCATGCCGAAAGGAGGTAGGCTGACGCTCGAGTTACAGTTGATACACCTTGACCAAGCCCCACGGTATCACGTGATGGACTTGTCTCCCGGCGAGTATGTAAAGCTGTCCGTGTCCGATACGGGTTGTGGGATGTCGCCCGAGGTGCAAGCGCACATGTTCCAACCGTTCTTTACGACGAAGGATGAGGAGAAGGGAACAGGACTGGGACTCTCAACCGTCTTTGACATCGTGACTCAGGGTGGTGGTGGCTTGGACGTGACCACGATGATTGGTGAAGGGACACGCTTTGATGTGTACTTTCCCCGTAGCGTGGGAGCGATCGGCCCAGCAACCGGAGAGCCTTCAGCGGAGACACCGCTGGGAGGGCATGAAACGGTTCTGTTGGTAGAGGATGATGAGGCAGTGCGACTCCTGATTCGGGATGAACTGCGTAAACTGGGATATCCAATTGTTGAGGCAAGAAATGGAATCGAGGCCTGTCTGGTTGCCACGCCGTATATTGGGAAGCTTCAACTCTTGCTGACCGATATTGTGATGCCGGGCATGAGCGGGACGGAGCTTGCTCGCCATCTTCGTGTCATCAAACCGGAATTGAAGATTCTTTTTATTTCGGGGTATGAGGACGACGTCGGAGTCGGGGCCGGCGATACGGCGATTGCCTATCTACAGAAACCGTTCACAACCGAGGCTTTGGCTGGGACGGTTCGGCACCTTCTCGACCAGACATCCAGGGGGCAGATACGCCAAGGTCCTGTACCGGGAGACATGGCGCAACCCCAGGCGTTCAGTTCATCATGATGCATTGGTGGTGCACCCACTTCTGGTCACGGTCGTTGATGTGGTGGTCTCATGAACAGCAGGTGTCAGTGGCGATCTAGTCTCGTGCAATACGTCGGATTCGCTGTTTCAGCTGTCATGCTGCTGCCTGGGTTGTGTCTTGGTCAGCATATTTCCTGGGAGCGGCTTTCAGAGGGTCTCATGGTTTCCATCTGGAAACCGATTCAGTCCTGCCCGACATTGCCCACCATGTTGGTAGTAGACCTAGACCCGGAGCGCACGAGATTCTCCGTTCATCATTATGCACAGGAAGGATTCGCACAGCCGCCCAAGATCGGGGAGTGGCAGCAGCGAACAGGCCATCACCTCGTGTTTAATGCGGGACTATTTCGTGACAATTTCAGCTATCTTGGTCTTCTCTATCAAGGTGGTCGTTCAGTCGGAAGTCGCCGTCATAATTCATGGCAAGGGTTGTTCGTGGCAGAACCGGCTGTTTCTGGCCTGAAGAAAGCACGGATATTCGATTTGGCCTCAGACCGGTTCGATGAAGATCAGCCCGTCTATGCAGAAGCGGCACAGGCCCTCATGTTGCTTGACCAATTTGGTAAGATCCGTGTCCGTGATTCAGGAAAGCATGCCTACCAAACGATTGTTGCCGAGACCGAACAGGGACATATTGTGATCTTTAAGAGTCTCGGTGTAGTTCCTCTCTACGATATTGGCCGCTGCTTCAAGGAGACGCTTCCCGCCGTGCGTCGGGCCATGGCGATGGATGGAGGGTCTTCTTCTGATCTGCGTATCATAGAATCACTGTGGGAGAAGGATCTGCATAGTCAGGAAGGAGATTCATGGAAGAGTCTGTTCAGCGGCAGTACGAATTTTCATATCCCGCTGCCTACCGTGATAGGGGTAAGTCCCAGATGATCAACTTCTGGTTATTTGCCATTGCCATAACGGGTGCTTTCCTACTGGGAGGGTGTGCCGATGGAGCAAAGATTGTGCAGGAACATGACCTAGGCGGGGTTGTCATCTATCCGTTCAAGGAAGGGCAGGGGCCCATGCTCTCGGCGTTCCGAAAGGAGGGGCTGGAACTCATGAACGAGAAATGTAAAGGTAGGTCGTACGCGATTGTGCGTGAGGGGGAAGCAAAAGGACGAACCCGAGTGGTGAGCCCGCTTGACGGAGCCCAAGAATTGGTCGAAGAGCGTCGCTGGGGGATTCAGTTTGAGTGCAAATGAACGGGCGACCGTCGGGTGTTCGGCTGGGTCTAAGAGGATTTCTTCATCACAGTCATCAGATCCTGAATGGTTAAGAGACTTCTCAACTGAACCCGTTCCTTCTCTACACGCGCTTTCCCATCCTGTTCTTGCCGATCGACAATCACCAACGCATGATCCACCTGAAGCCCGGCCTCCCGTGCAGCCCCTACCGCTTTCAGTAGCGATCCGCCACTGGTGAGGACATCGTCTACGATTAATACTCGGTCGCCGGGGTGAATGCTGCCCTCGATCAACTTTCCTAACCCATGATCTTTGGCTTGTTTGCGGACGACGAAGGTCCGCCAAATTTTGGATGGGGAGGCAGCACAGGCGAAGTCAGAAATGGTCACGGCGATTGGGATCGCTCCGATCTCAAGGCCACCTAAACAGTCAAACTCGACTTGGACGAGAGTGTCATAGGCCAGTTGGGCAACCAGCCGACGAGCCTCCGGATGCGCCATGAGCGCGCGACAATCAACGTAGAATGGGCTGATTTCACCTGACGCCAACTTGAACCCATTGGTGCGATCCCACTTAAAGGATCCGCTGTCGTGGAACGCTTTGGCCAGTTGTTCTCGAAGAGTCACGAGGAGGTCTCCCCATTAAAAAATGTGATCGGCGGTGACATTGTACACTGACTGGCTAACCGCATATAGACCTTTTCATGCAGTGCATGGGAATAGGGGAGCACAGATATGGTTGGTAGATCACAGTCGTCGCGATGCGACGTACATCGTTCCTGTCCATTCCTGATTAAGAGGCAGGGGGTGGGAGTGGATTGCGAACGCACCAGACGGGGTAGGTATAGATCTGCAGAAAGCTGAGCACGTTCCCGAGGAAGGCATCAACGTATTTGGCGTAAGATGGCTGGTTCGCTTCGGAAACGACCGTCCAATACGATGTCGGCTGGATATTCAGGAACGGATGCCCTGGTGGGATATTGGGGATCGGAGAGTCGACAGCAGGTCCCACCAAACTGCGCATTTCTGTTGGTGCCGGCAGCCGCCAGCCTTTTTGCCCTCCGGTAGTTCTCTTTGCACAGGTGACACGGGCTTCATTCCACGTGACGCTCGTGGCTTGTGGGGCGATCTCCCATATGAGGTTGGTATCCTTATCCAACACCGCTTCATCACCGAAGTCCGACAAAATCAGGAAGCGCTCTGCTGATGGATGTGCTTCCTGCCAGTTCTTAATGATATCCGCAATAAGCGCCTCCTTTTGGCCGGTTGGGCCGGTAAGGAACTGAAATCCAGCAATGCCAAGTCCAAGGGCGAGAATCACCAGTAGGAATCTTGCGGCAGACTTTGGTAGCGTCGTATTCGTCTGAGGTGAGAGAGGATGTCCCAAGGCCATGAGGCATATGTTACGGCATGGCGTTGTGCCGGATCAACGATGACGATTTGTACTGCGATCCTAGCTGATTACGTTGAAATAGAGCGAGGACTCACAGAATCTCTGATCGTCAATGTATACATGATGGATCTTCACCTCTGATTGTCTGACGAATAATGAAAATCTGAATAGCAAAGCAAGGAAGTGTTGATCGCGGGGAGGAGTTACTGTTGGCAGGGCCTGAGGTGATCTGCATCACAGGTGGAAAGTCGGTTCATCGTATAACAATGCGATATTATAGAAGAAAGTTGACAATTATGATCGGGTGATAGTATTGAAATGATGTATTCCATGTGTGTAAAATCAGTACCAATAGAAGGAGAGTGTGTGGGGAACGGTGCTACGACGTGTCAGAGAAGTGGTGCCGGTTCATAATGTTCGGGTGAGAATTTCTTTCTGCACAAGGAGGGACATATCATGGCAGCATCAAGTGAGCGAGGGTATGACGTCTCGCAGTGGTACGATTCGAAGCCAGTGAAGATCGGCTGGTTTGCGATGTTGGCGATCGGGGTGTTTTGGGTGCTGTACCAGCGGACCTTCGGGTATTCGCATGGGCTGGATTCGATGACCCCGGAGTTTGAGTCGGTGTGGATGGGGCTGTGGCGGTTTAACATTTTGGCCAACGCCATCTTCTTTGCCGTCTCGATCGGCTGGATCTGGGTGACGCGGGATCGGAACCTGGCGAACCTGGACCCGAAGCTGGAGCTGAAGCGGTACTTTTACTGGATGGGCTGGTTGGTGTGCTACATCTGGGGCGTGTACTACGCGGGGAGCTACACGTTGGAGCAGGATGCGGCGTGGCATCAAGTGATCATCCGGGACACGAGCTTTACGGCGAGCCACATTGTGGCGTTCTACGGGACGTTCCCGCTGTACATTACGTGCGGCGTATCGAGCTACCTGTATGCGCAGACGCGGTTGCCGCTGTATAGCCAAGCGACGTCGTTCCCGTTGGTGGCGGCGGTGGTGGGGCCGATGTTCATTCTGCCGAACGTGGGGCTCAACGAGTGGGGCCATGCGTTCTGGTTTGTGGATGAGCTGTTTGCGGCACCGTTACACTGGGGCTTCGTGACGTTGGGCTGGTGTGGGTTGTTCGGAGCGGCGGGCGGGGTGGCGGCGCAGATCGTGAGCCGGATGTCGAATCTGGCGGACGTGATCTGGAACAACGCGCCGAAGAGCATCTTGGATCCGTTCCCGGCCCAGGTGCAGAGCGCCAGCGCCAAGAGCGTGTACTAAGCGAGAAGGTCTCAGTTGGATCGAGCGGCCCGGCACTCCTCAAGGGGTGCCGGGCCGTGTCGTTTGTTGGCACGAAGAATCTAGAGGATGACATCATATCTCTCTGTTAAAAGATCATCGTGGCAACAGTAGTTGAAGATTAGACGGGTCGTTGTGGGGCGCCAAATCGATATGGTGAGAGAGGAGAGGGGCGATGTCTACCGAACAAATTTGTCCGAGCTGTAGTGCCGATAAGGTTCAACGGGTGGGTGATATCTTTAGGAATGCTGCTTCCGAAAAGGCCATCAGTGATCTCCCAAAGTCGTTTCATCCGCCAAGAGCACCCTGGGCCTATCTTCAAGGTTTTCTGCTAGGGATCCCGGCAAACGCCGCCGTCATGCTCAGCATGGGGCCTCCTCAAGGATCAGAGTCGCAGATGGCCGTCGCGGAACTTGCTTCATCACTTGCTTTTCTTGGAGTCTGGGTCGGCTATGGAAGATTGAAGACGAAGAACTATGGTAAGAAGCTGGAAGAATGGAAAGAGACGACGGCAGCAAAATTTCTGTGTCTCAAATGCAGCCACTCGTTTGAAGGCTAGTCTTCTTGGAGTGGCTCGCGCCATGCTGGTTTTCTGGTAGGTACTCCCTGCGCACTTGTTTGTTCATACTCTGGATCTTGAGCCTCTACCACATCCGACCAGTTTCCAACGATGGGCTGTGGACGAATGCCGTGAGGTAGCGTAGACCACAATCTGGTTATCCTCTGACGAAGTCGAGGTAGCGTGCAGGCTGGAGAGTGGTAAACCGCTTACGACCGCCTACTACCCAGAGCCCAATCGGCATGTGAGCGGGTCAATGTTGTCGCAGGCTCATCTGCTCGTCCCATTTTCGAGAGAACTTCCGGCCCGCGCCGCGTAATGCCACCAAAGCGCAGCATCGGAACGGTCTGGGCCGGAGATTCTTTTGGCGTTGCGATCAGGGTGAACTACTTACCAGCGATCGCGCTTTCCACCACGGCCACCGCCGCCGCCGCCACCGAAACCACCACCACCGCCACCAGAACGCTCCATTGGTTTCGCTTCATTCACCGTTAACGTGCGCCCACCCATCTCTGAGCCATGGAGTGCCGTGATTGCCGCGGCTGCCTCAGCATCCGAAGACATCTCCACGAAGCCAAATCCACGCGACTGTCCCGTGAACTTATCCGAGATGATCTTTGCCGAGGCCACCGTGCCATGGGCCCCGAATGTGTCAGACAATTGCTGCTCGGTCACCGAATACGGCAACCCACCGACGTAAAGCTTTGAACCCATCTTGGGCTCCTCCTGTGATGATGATATTGTCCATGACGCGAGAGGGTATCGTAAAAGGAAGGCGCGACCCAAGGATGGTCCGGTGTAACGGGGCTCAGGCTCGACGTCCAATCACAGTCTCGGCAGGCACAACATCGATAATAGGCCGTCTTACGCTCGTTTCATGCGAGGCCTGACGCGATGAAACGAGCATAGTGTATCAAGATACGACGGCAATAGATAGCGTTCCTTATGGCGCGGGATTTTAGTGACTCCTTGGAGGTGAACCGCAGTCAAGAAGGCCTCCGGTCAGGCCTTATCACAGGAGACGAGCGACGACTTTCTAGGCAAAAATCAAGCCTTCCAGGCTACGCCGGGGAGCAAGCTAACGGGAGAGAAGGTCTACCGCTTTGAAAGCGAAGCTGCAGTGAATCGATTTTTCAATAGGTTAGCGTACATTGAAAGGTGTGATGTCCCCAAACCGGACATACACCTTTCAATGTCACGTTGAGGCTATCCCGTCATTGCTTTTTCGAGGGAAATTCCGGCCCGAGAATCGTCGCAGGTTACCAGCGATCGTGCTTTCCACCACCGTCGTTACGGCCAGAACGCTCAATCGGTTCGGCTTCATTGTCCGTGAGCGTGCGGCCACCCATGTCCGAACCATGAAGCGCCGTGATGGTGGCTTGCGCCTCAGCATCTGAGGACATCTCCACGAAACTAAATCCACGTGACTGTCTCGTGAACTTGTCGGAGATAATCTTTGCAGAGGCTACGTGTCATGCGCCCCGATGTCCCGGTCTTTCCTGCCCAGTCGATACACACCACAAGCTTTAACATGAAGGGCCAAACAACGGGCGCCACCAAAATCAGCGGGATGGACAAGCCTCCGACGACTACACTACGGTAATAATGAGAATGGCAAAGGCGTCAGGACCATGTGGGCGTATCAATGAACTCCGATTGTTCCTCCCGCATAATTGCAGTTTGGGCGGATATCAGTAAATTCTGCACCACTTGCCTGACCGTTCTGGTTCGGCTCAACTGCAACGCGAATGTCAAAGGGCGTATCAGTGCATTCAGTTACTAGGATAGTTTGCCACTTCTTTTCATTAAAGCATGTCTCATAATTCTCGTTACATGTTCTACATGTCTTAGGGATGCTAAACCATTTCCCGTACTGGCCGTTTTGAGGTTTAATCGATGCTTGGACAATGCAGTCCGATGTCATGTTAAGTAGGTTAAGCTTCCACGGGTCAGCCTTTGCTGCTTGAGACTTTTGAATTGGTTCGACTTCTGTAACTTCGATTGGTGTAAGAGACTTGAGATCATCGATTCCCGATGTAAAACCTGTGGGTGCAGCTTTAGAGCCAACGGAGTTTTTGCCAGCCATTTCCATCGAATTACAGCCGACAAAAGTAGTCGTACAAAGTATCATTACAGCCATTGACCAAGATGTGACACGCCTAAAAATCATCTTTAACACCTCCATAGTTGAGCAAGAACATCTACTTATTAACAGTTCAATTTAGCTGCTTGTTGAAGATGTGTCCAGTCCTCTTCGGACCAAGGACATTCATGCCGTATTAAGTAGACCGTAATGGCCTAATCTTCATCCGTTTCTGTAGCTAGGGGGTGTAGGGGGCGAACCTACGGCCCGCTGATTAAGAGTCCCGACCGAAACCTACCACAGGACTGCCAAGATACCCAGGCCGAGTAATTTCAAACATCTACCGAGGATGAGACATGAAGGTACCTCATCCTGGTTTAGCACCAGCTTGATACCAATACTTCAGCGTGCTCGTTTCCTGACAAAGAACAGCGGCCAAAGCAGATGTGGACGGAACAAGAATCATTCTGTCCACATAGCCTCGGATGAATTACCGTTTCAGGATCTCGAAGAGATGCGCGAGCGCAAGGCAGAAATGTCCTATGGCAAATGCCAGCTGGATAGTCATACGACCCTCTCGGCTGGTTTGCCTCCCTCTTGGTCCACAGCCCCAGTCGCTGGAAGGCTTTTCGACGGGATCTACTATGGTAAATATCAGTCTAGCAAACGATCATAGAATCTCGCTGATTGGCTATCATAGGGATGGTCATTGCATACTTCATGGGGCGTGGCTCCAAAGGCCTGTAATGTCACCTGTGTACATCCCCCCAGGCCCCAGCATACGATGGTCCCACATACTGCTTGTAATGTGGAGACCCAACCGCGGGGCTGTCCTTTTTCCATGCGGATCTGTGGGGGACAGGGGCTATACAGATCACCCCGAGTGTTTCTCACACTAGACCAGACGCCCGTGGTTTGCGCCCGCGATGAGGGCCAGCAGGCGGCAGCGTACCACGAAGGAGCCAGGCGATGAGTGACCGCTATCTCGCCGAAGAGGAAAGCTTTTCGGCTACAGTGATGATGAGGTGAGACGTAGAGAAGCGTTATTGGTTCAAGGAGAAGCCGCTGTGGGTAAATCTCTCAATTGCTTAGGGTGCATTGAAAGGTATTGGTGTCCCCAACGGGATTTGAACCCGTGTTACTGCCTTGAAAGGGCAATGTCCTAGGCCAGGCTAGACGATGGGGACATGACAGCAAAGGCCAGGACGAAATGGATACCATATTCAGAGCGGTGCTGTCACTAGGGGAGGTAGCCCGCAGGTTGAGGCGGGGGTGCTAGTGTCTCCTTCACGCCAACGGAGCATAGAGCGGCATGTCTCCCTCGATGGCAGCAAGGGGACGGTGGGCTTGGTCCTTTTGTGAGAGAATCGGTTGAGTCACCGGCCAGGGAATTCCTAGGGTCGGATCATTCCAGAGGACCCCTCGATCATTTGTAGGGGAATAATAGGCTGTACACTTGTAGAGGAAACAGGCGGTGTCGCTGGTGACACAAAAGCCATGAGCGCAGCCAGGGGGAATGTAGAGTTGCTGAACGGTTGACCCAGACAAAACTATTCCATACCACTTGCCGAAGGTCGGCGAGCCTTTTCGGATATCGAGCACAACATCGTACACCGTCCCTTCCAGGGCCATCACGAGTTTTCCCTGGGCGTTGGGGTGTTGGAAATGGAGGCCTCGTACCGTATTTCGAATGGAACGGGAGTAGTTATCCTGGACAAAGTGTTCCGTAATGCCCGCTTCACGGTATCGCTCTTCGTGATAGGTTTCCGCAAAAGAACCACGATGATCTCCCAGGACGGAGGGTTCCAGTACGAGCACACCGGGAATGTTGATACGGGTCACCTGCATCGTGTCGCTTATTCCGGATCAGGTTTTTCCCCAGGCCGGAGACCTGTGGAAGGATCGACGCTTCCTGGCGTATCGGGATACAATCGCTCCAAGCGGTCTATCAACGGTAATGCTTCAGGTGTGCTATTCATCCTAGGGGCGCTGACGGGATGGTCCCAGACCAGGGTGGAGATATTGGCATCTTGGAGTAGAGATCGGATGGTAGAGGCACAGGCTTCAAGTGTGAGTTCAGTTCCGCCCCGGAGATCAAGAACACGTTCTTGAGGGTTGGTTGGGGGTGGCTCCGTATGAAGGAGTCTCCAGCAACGATCAAAAATTGTCTGGCGGAGCTCTTTGGATACGTTGATGGTCGTCAGATCTGCAGTACAAAGTGCCGACACGAATAAGACAAACTGGAGCTCAGGCATGCTTGGATGCTGAACATCAAGAGACGGCATCCGCTCATTATCCGTATGGATGTCGAGCGAGTCAACTGTTGGGCGCTTTAGCCTGCCTTGTCGACACAGAGTAGGAGGGAGTAAGAGGAAATGGTAACGATAGCTCTGACTGGACAACTCCAAACCATGGATGGGGAGTGTGATCTGGCCTGCGAAATCGATCAGTCGCTCTCCGTCCGGCAACTGATCCAGCGGCAGGGTGTTCAGTTGCGCCATCTGCTGCAGCTGTTACGCGAGAAAAAAGTGCTGGTCACCATCAACAAGCGAATCGCGAGCGAAGATTCGCTTGTTCACGATGGGGATGCGATTCGCCTCATCGGCCATGATGGGATGGGTGGGAGCGGGCTTGGCCCCACGCACTTGTAGACTGAGAGGAGTGGAAATGATGAGGGGATCGAAACTAAGAATGCTTCGATCCCCTCATAAACGGAGGCTCTATGCAGCGGAGGGTCAACCCGGTGGCTGATCAAGCACTGCAGTAACGCCAGGACAGGAGCTCGTGTTATTTCTTGCCGAGAATCGCGTCCTTGGCTGCCTTCGCCACCCGGAATTTCACCACGCGCTTTGCGGGGATCTTGATCTCCGCGCCGGTTTGAGGGTTACGTCCGATCCGCGCCTTGCGGTTGGCGAGCTTGAGTTTGCCGATTCCTGGTACGGTGAAGACATTCTTGGCTTCACGATAGGCCAAGGCCGCCAGATCATCAAGAATCTGGACCGCCCCTTTCTTGGTGATGCCGGCTTTCCCGGCGATGTAATCAGCAATCTGGGACTTCGTCATTGATTTTGCCATTCGTAAACCTCCTTGAGGGTAAGGAATGAAAAAAATATGGTTCGTGTGACGCGACTCGCACTGAAACATTCCGCCCGAGAATTAGGAGCGCCCGAACGTCCGCTCGTGCTCGCCTTGTGAAAGTCCGCGAGAGTGTAGCCAAGAGTCGAAAGAGTGTCAACGAGAAAAACGCGCGTCTGGCGCGAAGAAATGCGTACGAGGCCCTTGCGGATCCTGCAAATGGAAGGGTACAGTAGGGCTGGATGGACTTTCGAGTCAGCGTAAACGGCTCTTGACCGTGGATCGGGTGAGATGGGTAAAGACCTTCCTATAATATCCGTAGGTACAGAAGGCTCGTCTTCGGAGCAGCCTGAGAACTTTCTCTATTCCCGAGTCTTTTGTCAAAAGGAAAACTCACCTCCGCTCGGCCTGTTACTGGAGTTTCTCAGGTCTCGGGGGCAAAGTCCGATCCTCCCGAGCACGCTCGAGGAGGGAATGCTTCAGGAGTGGGCCTGGGTTCAAGTGGCGTTGGGCTATCACAAGGATCGGAAACCAATCCAGGTCTTTTGTGTGCGCGATCGCGGAAGTTATCGGGATGTCTATGATCAGGAGAAACAGCAATTCCTGGATGTCCTCACGGCCTACGCTGATGTCGAAGCGCAATTGGCTTTGGAGTATGTGAATCGCTGCCGATTTATTTTGACGACGCGCATGGTTGAGCACGATGTGACGGACGAAGGCTATGATTTCAATGGCTGGATTCTCGAGTTCTACCAAGAACAGTGCAATGGGATCGTACAGATCGATCGGCAGGGGTTCTTTTCTCCGAAGGGAGAATTAATCGTCGACCTGTCGAGTCCAGCCGAGAGTTGATGTGGCGCAGGCGCAGAACTGCCGATCCTTCCCGCTGTTCGAACAAACGGCACGATGGTTTGAGCATGCACACGCGGCCCTCCTCGGCGAGTTGCCATGTCGCCTGGGCTGCTCCCATTGCTGTGTGGGGATCTTTCCCGTCACGCTTCTCGATGAGCAGATCATCCGGCTTGGGTTGAACGAGCTTCCCGACAATCACCGGGAACGAATCGTCAAGACGGCGGCAGCTCAGGTCATGAAACTTACGGAGAGCGTGCCGCAGCTGCTCACGAATCGGTTCGTCGATCACTGGCCGGAGCAAGAAAGTGAACAGGTGAGTGAGCAGGGGGCAGCATGGCCTTGCCCTGCGTTGGAGAGTGATGGAAGGTGTGCGATCTATCTGTTTCGACCGCTCGTCTGTCGATCCATGGGGATTCCTTCTGAGGACGAGGGCCTTGTTGATGGTGCTTGTGCGGTACAAACGGCGGTCCCATTGATCCGGCTCTCAACAGTCCTTCGAGAGGAGGAGGACCGCTTAGCCGGGCAGGAGGCGGAACAACTCGAGGTCTTGCGTCACCAACAAGGAGTCGAAGGAGAAGAGATACTCCTCCCGTTTGCGTTTATACCGGAAGTAGTAGCGCAGGTGGACTCGGCCTAGACAGCATATTTCTAGCTATGCTAAGGTGAACACCCTTGGTTACGGGAGCGCCTGTAGCTCAGCTGGATAGAGCATCAGCCTCCGGAGCTGAGGGCCACAGGTTCAAATCCTGTCAGGCGCACCAAACCGCCGCTTGTGGTCGCAGTGACAATTCAATACCCGGTGGGGCCGTTAGCTCAGTTGGTAGAGCAGCTGACTCTTAATCAGCGGGCCGTAGGTTCGACCCCTACACGGCCCACCAAACTTCTCGTCCGCGTATCGGTGGTTGTTCAAGGATAGCCACGGAAAAGACTCCCAGTCCATTATCTGTTTTGCGCAGTCCAGTCTCTCTCTTTTGTCGTGCGGTCTCGGCGGAACACTGGTGTGTTCCCGTCGTGCGTGCGTGGCAAGAGGGTTCAGCGACTGGGCTTGCGCCGAGGGGTTCGCCGGGGTTGAACGGTTCGGCGTGCCTTCTTCGAGGTTTTTTTGCGCGGTAACTTTTTCGATGCGGGAGCTGGTGGTGGTACTTCCGTTGTGTTCATGATCCGACGGCTGGGCGTCTGCGATTCGATATATCCCCGCAGTTCCGGGAACTTAGTAAACGCTTCCACCTTATGCCTGGCGACCAAATCCGTGGCCGCGCGCTCGAACGCGTGCCGGAGTGGGCTTGGTGCAATCGGCGTGGCCACGGCCTTGTCACGCGCGGTGGACCGAAGTCCCACGAGACGACGCGGCTTCGAATTCTTCGCTGAGAGAGAGAGCACGGCGGACACACTGCCGATGTGTTGCGTCCTGCGACCCGCCACCTCGGGTGAGTACATCTCCCCGGGCCTGCCGAAGCGCTCCGCGATCAGCTGTAGAATGGATGTATTGTCCAAATTGACGTGGGAGACACCGGCCGGTGCAAACGGACCCACGACGAGCGTCGGCACGCGCGGGCCTGTCGTTTCAAACGCCACTCCGTTGGGGTTGCGGTATTTGACCGGCAACGGCGGCACGTGGTCGAAACATCCGCCGTGCTCATCGTATGTCACAATCAACACGGTCCGGGCCCAGCGTTCCCTATCGCTCGATAGGGTCTGATAGACCTCGGCTAAGAATCGTTCCCCCGGAGCCATCGCGAGTGGAGGGTGATTGTCACAAGGACCTCTGCCGTGGATCGGGCTATCAGCGTAGTCTGGCTCGATGAACATGACCTGAGGCCAGTCGGTGTGGTCGCCCTCGGCAAGATCTTTGGAGAGGTCGCTCAGCGGCCGAAAATGAGACGTCAAAATCAACGGCGCCACTTTCGGCATGAGCGTGAAGAACGGAAGGCCTGCATAGTACACGCGCCAGGATATGCCTCGGTCGAGTAACCACTCATAGACCGTCGCCTGGTTCGGCACGATGGTGCCCGTATCTCGTATGTCAGAATATCCGCACATGGACATCAATCGGTTCGGTGCCGTTGAGGTTGGGAGGCAGGCGAACCACCGATCACACACCGTATATTTCGCAGCCAACGCCGCCGTTGTAGGAAGACTCGAGGGGCGTAGGAGGCCCATCACGGAGGGCTGGTGAACGGACGTATGGAACGCGTTCTCAAATGCCGTTACGAAGCCGTTCATCAAAAACGTTTTTTTGATGTCTGCGTACGCGAGCTGCGTGGCGATGGAGCTTGGGTCATGGGGGAAATCGCTCGTCAATGGTCCGTCATCCGTCCAAAATGGAGCAATCCCCTGACCGTCGGAATTCGGGTTGAGAAACCGAAGGTCCTGCGGATCCGCGATCCCATCCACGTCCCGTCGATTGCCATAGGTCGGGGAGGTAAGATACCCGAGCACGTGGTCGAAGGAGCGGTTCTCCATCATGACCACGACAATGGTCTCGACGTGTTGTTGTAATTCCTGTGGGGTCATGGGTGCCCCTCGGCCAGACACTGTGTATTCACGTTAATGACCAACACCGGTGGAATTGTTTCGCAGGTTTGTCCCTCACCGACTGGCGCCGATAATGTCCAGTCACCAGCCAGTGGGGTATCTCGGAAGTCCCCCAGCACCGTTCCGGGTGTGAGGATGGCGGCGCGACCGGCATGCTGCACCGTATAGGTGCGCCCATCGTTCGGGTGTGATAGCACGGTTGCCACCTTCACCTGCGGGGAAAAGCGTTTGGCGTGGACGGTCGCCGTAACTCTCCCTTCCGTGCAGCTGGGTGTGGAGGTGGCATCACCCAGACTCGCGGTCAAGACCTCACGCCGTGGTGCGCCCGCGGCTACCTCGATCTCTTGCACGCTCCTCGTCGGGTTGCCCAAGAATCGCGTCACCTGGAGCTCGACATTTGTCGTGGTATTCGGAGTGATGACGGCGCGACCATCGTCACTCACCGGACCATCGTGCAGGTGATCACTTGGGGGGCGGACGATGATCCGGGCCGACCCGACCACGCTCCACTCGATCTGGACAGGTTCTCCGGCACAGATGTGGCGAGGGTCTGCCGTAAATTTCTGTACGTGCGGATTACAGGCGGACGACGCGAGCACGAATATCAGGAGGCCGACGACCGGCAGAGTCACGACTCGCCGCTTGTGGGGTGCATTCCCTCGCGGTCTCTTCGTCATGCTCGCTCAGGCCTCTCCTCCACCATGGCCTCACTTGCTATAATGCATGTTACAGAAACTCGACGATCAAATGCGTAGCGTAACCGGCTCGTCAAATCCGTCAGTCTTCATTGGTGTCGTACAGGGACCATTATAGAGTATCGTGAGAGTCCATTCCATCGGTCCATTCAGGTTGACGACAAGGCTATCCCTCGTAGGCCCTGCTATGGCGAAGCAACGTCGCCACCCAGCTATCCCGCAGCGATCAGCGCCCAGTAGGAGAGGGCGCTGCACACCAGTCCCAAGACGGCGCCGCCTATCAATTGCCCATTGGCCAACCATTTACTGCGCGTGATCGATTCACCATGTTGGTGAACGGCGGAGCAGTTGAAAACGAAGCAGTTCCCTACCGTATGGCTGAACGTGAGCACTAACTGCCGGTATTAGGCTAAATGGTTCGTGTCGGGTGGTCGCTGCTTGCCGCCTGTCGAACCAGTGCGACCCTCGGGTTTCTGACGCTCACCATGCTTTGAAGCGGTCTGCTGTTTTGGCCGCTGCCTTTTGGAGACAGGGTGCGCTCTTATAGTGTCGTATCATCAGTCGGTCTAGCAGTCTGCTGAAAAACTCAACGATATGTGCTTCGACAAGCTCAGCACGAACGGGAAACTCTCATAGGTTCAATGCTCTTCTCGCTCATCCTGAGGCGCTCGAAGGATGAGCGGAGGGTTTTTCAGCAGACTGCTAGACGGTGGAAAAGACCTGCACCTGTCGCGGTTGAAGTGTCATGCGGATGCCACCTTTGGGCCGCAGGGTCACCATTAGGTGAGGCTCAACGCGCTCTTGGGCAAGGTGCAGCTCGTAGTGACGACCGATCAAGGCCAGCAGGAGTGGTCCTTCAACAGACGCAAAATGTAGCCCCACACAGGTGCGCGGTCCGGCACCAAACGGCATATAGGCATAACGAGAAGCGGGCCGCCCGCCATCCAGCCATCGTTCCGGCAGAAATTGTTCAGGGCTCGTCCAAAAATCTGGATGTCTGTGCAGATTGTATGTGCCCACCAAGACAAATGCGCCTTCCGGCAGTGATAACCCACCCACTGTCGTGGTCGTCGCCGCTTTGCGGTGGACAGCCGGAGCTGGTGGATAGAGTCGGAGTGATTCCTCGAAGATCGCACGCGTATAGGGGAGCTGTTCAAGGTCCTCCGCATTTGGGGTTCGTCCCTGGAGTACTCGGTCCACTTCCTCATGAAACCGCGCCTTCGCCTCTGGGTGTGTTGCCAGGAGGTACCAGGTCCAGGCGAGGGCGTTCGCCGTGGTCTCGTGACCTGCGGCAAAAATAGTCAGCGCTTCATCGCGCAGCTCTTGATCGCTCAGTCCCTCGCCGGTTTCTTCGTCACGTGCCTGAAGCAGCAGATCCAGCAGATCATCATGGTGCGCACCGCTCCGGCGTCGTTCCGCGAGCAGGCCATACATCAGCCCGTTCATGAACTGCATCACAGAGCGAAATTCACGGTTGCGTGCGGTCGGCACCCACAGGGGAAGGGACAAGGGATTGCTGAACGAGTCGAAGGCGTACTTGATACTGACTTGTAGCGCGTGGCTGACTCGGTCGATGTGTTGGGTCATGCTGGTGGTGAACATCGTTTGCGAGATGACTTCGAGAGCTAACTGCATCATTTCTGCGGCGATGTCGATCGTGCTCCCTGCCTGGTCTTTCCATGAAGCCAGGCGGTGCTCGCCTACGTGAGCCATGCGATCGGCCATCACGGCTATTCGGGAGCGGTGAAAGATCGGCTGGATAATGCGGCGATGCCGTTTCCACACTTCACCAGAGCTGGTCACCAAGCCATTGCCCAGGACTAGGGCAAGGCCATGTGGTTTGCGAGGATCGTAGACCTTCACAAACCGGTCTGACTGTTTGACCAGGACTTCTTCGGCGAGGTCAGGATGACTGAACAGATAGAACGTCTTCGGACCAAGCCGGAAGCGGATCGCATCCCCGTGCTGCCGCCACCACGATGATAGGGATTCCAGTGGGCGCTGCCTGAATGCACTGAGGTGACCCAGCAGCGGCACTGCACCGGGAACGTCGACCAGCGTGAAGGGGTGGGCTGAGTCCGGCATGAGCGAAGGGACGGTATCACAGTAGGTGAGGGGTGGCAAACAGGCATGGATCAACTCGGACCTTTGATCTGGCTAGTCCAAGAGCCACCGCTTTTGAATCTGTGTGATCTGCTACATCTCTAGTGAGATTGAGATAAACCGCTATTGCGGTCATCACGAGTGTCTGCATTGAATAGCTCATCGTGAGGCGATAGCTCAATTGGAATTATGCGCTTGGGCGTCAATGTGCCGCACAACTCGCCTCCCTCACCGGCAGGTTTTCTTCGTATCCTCACAACCCTCCACATTCCTATTTTGGTGCTGTTTGTCGAGTAGAATCAGTATCGGTGGACGCACCAATTGTCTCCAGGCCCATCCACAGTTCCGAGAAAAGTCCTTCGCTGTCGAACTCATCAGTACTGAAGTTTGTCTTCGGTGAGATGGGTTATGCTACGTACATGCTGCCTGGTATGGTTTGTCTGGAGAAGCCCCAACCGTACGTTAACCATGGATTCGCTTGTAGTCGTCCTCTATCGTGCGTTACGATGTCCAAGTATGCAGGGGCATTATGAAGTGATGCTACGAGATAGGAGGATGTCATGAGGCAAAAGCACATATTGACGGCCTTAGCCATTTTCGCCGTAATTGGAATAGTCAGCCATTCCCCGAGCCTTGCCGAAGCGGGGCAGGGGAGCGCCATCACGCATTTCAACGGAATGATGAACGCAACAAATTTGAGCGAATCTTGGCAAGATGGCATGCTCTCATCGTCGTCGCTCGACCGGTCGTTGATTCACAGGGTGGGAGCTGATAGCTATTCCGGGATGTCTGGACCTGACACAAGGTTAGGCAGTACAGGTTCGTATTCTCAGCAGGGGCCCGTGTCCGGTGATAAGTCTGGCCCTACTGGGGACTATAAGTTTAGTTCACCCGGCAACGGCAGTCGATCTGGCTCCCCCCCTTCCAACCCCTCCGACAACTACCTTAAGAAGGAATCGTCTGGATCCTCGGCTGGACCCTACGGTGGGTCCATCTACGGGGGGACCATCTATGGTGGTCTCCCATCGACGCCCAGCGCAGATCCCATGATCAAAGATTTGAGCCGGTAACCGTCAATAACGGAGAGGGGATTTGGCTGGAGGGGGAGGGAGCTTTCTCAGATCTGACGTCAATCGAGTTTTGTGGTTCTTTCACTTAACCAGATAGGCTTGAGAGCCTCAGCTCCTCAGAAGCCGCATGTGATAGCGGATCTATTCTCCTCATGGTGGTTGTGTTTTCTTGCCCAGCAGGGTGCGGAAAAATTTCACCAATGGTGTTGTCACCTCGCTCAGAGGCTCAACGTACGGCACTGAGTACGATTCGCCTCTTCGGTCGCTGTGGCCTTGCTGGACAGTCTTTTTGCGCATCCTGCTGGGCTGTTCAGAGCCGTCTCACCTCTCGATATCTGTGACAACGACAGAGGTCAAAACGAGTTTTTGCAGCCTGCTAAAGTATGTGTCGCGTGATGCATTAGATTTGCCACGCGTCTTCATCGTGGTCTGGCCGGCTTGGCCAGCCGGAGCTTGTGTGCCTCTTCTTCCGGAATCTCTTCAGGTACAATCAGGACTGTGATTCGCAGTTCCGTCTACGCGCCCCTTGGGAAATGCATCCTAGGATGGTATTCTGAACTTTCGGTGCCCATTCGCCTCCACCCGTTGTGCCTGCATGATTATGAGCACCCTGCCTGGAGCAGTAGGATCTATGGCCGACTCCACACGCACCTCCTCATTTGGAAAGGACGACCTCTGGACTAAAGACCTGACGAGCATGTCCAGGTCTCGGCGGTTGGTCACTCAAGTGATTAGGTTAGCCACTGCCGTCGGCATGGAGTTCCGTCACCGCCTGCTCGATGCTCGGGCGGCCGGGCTAGTCTATGCGACGTTGTTGTCGTTGGTCCCATTTCTCGCCGTCATGTTCTCGGTGCTCAAGGCCTTTGATGTCCACCACGTCATCGAACCTCTCCTGGCTCAGGTGTTGGAACCGCTAGGTCCAAAGAGTCACGAGATCACGGCCACGATCGTGGGATTCGTCGATAATATCAAGATCGGTGTGTTGGGAGTCGTTGGCATTGCCGGTCTCTTTTACACGACCTATTCACTCATCGACAAAATCGAACAGGCGTTGAATGCGATCTGGCAGGTCAAGCAGGGACGAACCTGGGAACGGAAGTTTGCCGACTATTTAAGCGCGGTCCTGGTAGGACCAGTCCTCGTTGTGAGCGCGTTCGGGATGGTGGCTTCACTCCAGAGCCACAGTCTGGTCCAGCGACTCATGGACATGGAACCGTTTGGGACGCTGCTGGTGTGGACCGGCGAAGTGATCCCGTTGTTGATGCTCTGCGCGGTGTTCACCTTCTTTTATAAAGTGATTCCCAATACGCAGGTTCATGTTCGTTCGGCTGCTGTCGGTGGCGTCTCGGCAGCCATCCTCTGGATCATGGCGGAGGAGATGTTTGCAAAATTCGTGGCGGCTTCTGCTAATTACAGTGCGATCTATTCAAGTTTTGCCGTCCTTATCCTGTTCCTCCTGTGGCTGTACACCGGGTGGATGATTGTGTTGATCGGGGCGCAGTTCTCATTTTTCCATCAATATCCCACAGCCTATTTGTCTCGCCTGCTGTGGGAACAGGGCACGTATGTCTTTCGTGAACAACTGGCGCTCAAAGTCTTACGAGTTCTGGGACATCACTATCTGAAAGGCGATCGTCCCTTGATGTTGCCGGAACTCTCGAGCGAATTGTGCATGCCCTTGTCGCTGGTAGAGGAGGAAGTTGAACGTCTCGTGGCCAATGGGTTCGTGGGGCGTCTTCAGGAACCGCAAGGGTTCAGTCTTCTGAAAGCACCCGACTTGATTTTCGTCAAGGAGGTACTGAACTCAGTGCGCAATGGAACTCCGCCATGGATCGTACCCCACCTCGAGACTAGTGATCCGGTGTCTGCGCTTTTACGCCGTCGTGATCATGCCGTGGAGCGAGCGCTGGCCGGAGAGACGATACATTCACTCCTACGTGATCGCTCGCCGTCTCAGCCGGCTGAGTCATAACGAGTCGCGGAAGAGTCTTATTCCCCACGGTGGGCATAAGGAACGGGGCTACGCCCGATTTTCTCAATGGGCCTGAAAGAGGCGCGGTTTATGGCTAGCGCTCGGATGGCGGTGTAGGTTTATTCTGACCAAAGGAGCGCACGTAGAGCAGGACCTGCCAGGCTTCTTCTTCGGTCAGGATGAGCGGGATAAATGGCGCCATCGCGGTGCCTTTGCTGCCGTTTTTTAAGATCCAGAGCAGCTCACCGTCGGTGCGAGCGGTTTGCCAGTCCTTGTCGGTGAAATTACGAGGCAAGGGGCCTTTGAGCGTTCCCGGTTCAATATCTGCTCCCAGTCCCTTGCCGTCTCTTCCATGGCAGGTGGCACAGAAGGCTTTCCCTTCAAACAGCTTCTTCCCTTTGTCAATCGTCTCGTCGGTAGCCGGCAGTGGATTCTTCCATGTGCGTACCTGCTGGAGTTGGTCCACTGGTACTCGAGGTTTCAGGATGGCTTCATCTGCTCCAAAGGCAGACAATCCTGGCAACCCTAGCATCGACACTACCGCAACCAGCAGATAGGCACCCATGTCTATTCCTCTCATTTCATAACCTTGTAGGATCATCGGCTCAACGAAAAGAGTCGACCCGATCCACGAAGGATCAGGCCGACTCGCTTCAGCCGACGATTTTATTTATCCGAATATCCAGGGAATTTGTGTCCCAAGGACTGCGGGAAGCTCACAGTTCCATCAGGAAATTCCTGCCCATGCTGCCACAGTTGGTACACGATACCGTCTGTTCCTGCAGCTATTTCTACGACCTTGGCGGCCTGGTCAGCAGGCATATCCAGCACTTGAACTCGTCCGGTCGCGACCTCCACCTTATGGTCGTGGAAATGCCGATGCCATTGAATGGCCGGGAGCTTGCGTGTGAGGTCCTTGGCGATGAAGTACTCGACCGCGACCAGCGGAGCCTTTGGATCGGTGGATTCGAAGAGCAGACATTGGAGGATCTTCTCGGAAATACCCTTGCAGTAATGATGGAACGGCCCACCTGCTTTTCCATCCGCCATCATATGAGGCGCCTGGACATGAATGTCGTATCCGACAGCCGGACCTGCAGCAGGTTCCCCGCTCACGGCTTTTTGTGTCGCAACGCCGCTACATCCGATGGCAACCAGTGCAAATGCGGCTAAGAGTCCCTGTCTCATTGGATACCCCCCTCGTCAATTTGAGGAGCCCTCTCCTAGCCCATCTAGGTAAGGAACAACCTCAGTATTCGATGGAGCATTAGATAGCACATGGCTCAAAAGGATTCGAATAACTTCAAGAAAAAGCTGCCCAGCGTGAGCGAAGGCTAGGTGCGGATTACGATGATAGGACTGGAGAAGAAGGTGAGTTCGCCTTAGTCGGAGTAATGAGGTGTTGAGCTTGCGACGGAATCTTTCCCTGGGCATCCATCATCTCAAACATCAAACAGCACTTCAGCCGCCCGCAGACGCCGAGCAGGCGAGGATCATCGATCGGCAGGTCCATTTTCTTTGCCTGCTTGGCTGTGACCGGTTTCACGTCGGTGAGAAATGACGTGCAACATAACACCAGACCGCAGGTATCGATCCCGCCCAGTCGCCTGGCTTCCTCACGGACACCGACTTGGCGCATTTCAATCCGACCGCCAAACCGCCGTGCAAGGTCACGCACGAGCTCTCGAAAATCGATGCGTTCATCCGCCGTATAGACAAAGGTGAGCTGTCGGCGATCCATGGCTCCGTAGACCTCGACGAGTTTAAGGTAGACACTGAGATCGGCGGCTTTCGCCTTGCAATAGCCTGCCGCTTCTTCAGAGAGGCGCTCCAGTCTGGCAATCAACTCCGCTTCTTCAGAGTCCGGCTTGCGCAAGATGGATTTCATGGCCCGCATGGGCGGAGTAAACGGAGCTGAGTAGGGGGGGGTGTAGACGATGCCGTAGGTTACTTCACCGTCGGCCTCGAGTAGAACTGGGTCGCCAGACGACAAGGCCAGCCCATTCGATCCCAACTTCTTGACTTCTCCTCGGTTCCTTATCTTGATGCCGACAAGCGAGACCCAGGTCGGCCATGGAGTTAACACATCGGGGTTCACAAGGGATTCCATATCTCGATCATACACAATTCCCAGGTGTGGTGAAAAGGATTGATGATGTGGATCATGTAAAAGTTTCAGCAACGGACTTTTCCTGATAAGTCCCGTAACGCATTAATATTATGAATGAAAAATGCTAACACGGGAGCTATCTGCTTGTGGTAGGCTAACGTCTCGGGGGGAGGAAGAGGGAGTGAGCCATGGGAACTATGTTGAAAGAGCGAAAGAAGATGCTCCGAATTCCCAATCAAGTCGTCTTGCCGTTCGGCTACCGCATCTCGGTTCGGCAGTTATCGGATGCCGAGATGGACAAGCGCGATTCGAATGCCGATGGGATCTGGGACGATGATACGAAGACTATTTATGTCCGGAAACGCCTTCCTGTAACCCGCCGCCGGTATATTCTTGCTCACGAGCTCGGTCATGCCTGGTTGGACTGGCAACATCGATATATGGACGATGGAAAGGCCAGTATCTAAGACGCCTCCCGGTCAGCCTTCCGCCAGACGCAGGATATGTTTCCACTCGCCTGAGGTGACCGGCTGAACCGAGAGCCGAGAGCCTTTCTGCAGTAGAACCATGCCCTTCAGTGGAGGATCTTTCCGCAAGTCGTCCAATGGTAACGGTTTCGAAAATGTTCTGAGATATTTGATGTCGACCATATCCCATCTCGGTTCAGATGGCTTACTTGCAGGGTCGTAATGCTTGTCCTTCTTATCGAACTGTGTGGAATCCGGATAGGCGGTCTTGACGACTTCTGCGATGCCGACGACCGCAGGGGGATCAGCGTTACTATGGTAGAACAGAACGTGATCACCAATCGCCATCGTACGCATATAATTGCGAGCTTGATAATTACGAACCCCATCCCAACAGGTCCTCTGGCCTGGGGCTCGCGCGAGGTCCTCGATCGAGAACGTAGACGGCTCGGATTTCATGAGCCAATACTTTCTTGAAACCATTCCTATCACTCCCTTCTCATGATGCTCGACGGTAGAGTATGAAGCGCGGATGAACATCCGCCTTCTGAAGGCTCAAGGCCTTTCTCCTGAGCGGGACTCGATAAAATCGATCAGGGCATGATAGGTCAGTTCTCTCATTTTTGCCTTACCTGGACTCTGGCCACCCAGATTTGCCTCCAGCCACACACGGTCCGAAATGGGTGAGAGGGCCTCGTTACAGAGGTCCCACATGTCATGAAGAAAACTGTCCGGCAATCCCACTTGTATTCCTTCCGATTCGATCCGGTCATCGAGTAAGGCCAACAGATCAGACACCGCCTGATCTGGGCGGTAGGGATAGGACGTAAATCCAAATTGTTGGTGGGAATGGCTCTCCTGCTCAGCCTGATCGACCAGGTCTCGCATGTACGCTTTAAGCAAACCGATGATGTGACCGGAAAAAATTTGCGGGGATCCCATGCGCCATTATCGAGCTTCTGTGAAGAAGGAGCAAGCTGATCGACGATGACTTCGGACTGGCCAAGATCTCTGTTGAGAAGGAGAACTTTTGCAAGGCTGGAAGAGACGAGTGGTGGTTGGGCGGGGGTACACCTCGCTGCCTCGATATGAGCGACGATCTCTCATTGGCTATCTCATGCACGGCAGGGCCGGTGTACCCGCGCATTGTAAACTGTACGCCTTTTCCTGCGACTCGCAAGACCCAAAGATGGCCTTATCTGGAAGTCCATTTGGGGTAGGGTGATTGAACCGGTAGGATCTGCTGTGCGTGATGGAAAAGATCCAATGGTGTTAGGAAGGGGCCTCATAGGCACAGTGGCATGATGGGGCGTTGACCCCCAGCTCTTGATTCGTCCCACAGACGCATATTACTGTCTATGCGCAAGTGAATAGAGGCATGGATCCGATTCTACATTGGTTGCGTCGATGATTTCCCAGGTCAGTGAGCGCTTCGAGATTTCGCTGAACACATCTGCCGGCCAAATTACCACGGCTGTCGATGTGCCGACCGGGTTCGTTCCCATTACGTCTATTGTGCCGCTCATGAGACGTTTGGGAGAAGAGGCCCAAGCCTTGGAGATTGCACGGGTGGGTGAGCAGGGAAGGGCACCTTCCTGTCAAAAAGGCTGTGCGGCTTGCTGTCGAATGTTGGTTCCCCTGTCTGCACCGGAGGCGTTTGCGGTCCGAGAGTGGGTTCGTTCTCGCCCTGCCGAGCAACAAGCTCGTATCGTTGCCCGCTTTACTGAGACAAAAGTGCGGTTGCTTTCCAAGGGGATCTGGCAACAACTCTCGGAATTGTGCGGGGCCTCTGAGCCCTGCAACGACGAAATCGTAGATGAAGTGAACCATAGGTATTACGCGTTGCGGTTGCCCTGTCCGTTTCTGGAAGAAGAAAACTGCACAATCTATGATGAGCGCCCTGCAGCCTGTCGTGAACTGTTAGTGACGTCTCCTGCCGATCGATGTGAGGATCTCCTTGCGAATCCGGTGGACACGATTGCCGCACCGATGCGGATCAGTACGGTTCTGGGGTTGTTGTGGCAGGATGTGACTAGCACGTCGACCAGGTTGATTCCACTTCCCCTTGCTCTGGATTGGGCAGAAGCACACGCACGAGAGAATGACCGAACCTTGAAGGGCACCCAGCTTTTCGACCAAGCGTTGGATAAGGTCTGGCGATTTTTGAGCCAGTCATTTTCAGATGGAGGTAGAACAGCTGGCAGCTGATTGTTGTGCACGATGGCAGCCAGATGAGAGGAGAAGGAATGCAGAAGCCAGTTGTGGTGTGTTTAGACCTGGAGGGTGTGCTCGTTCCCGAGATTTGGATTAACGTCGCGCTGAAGACAGGGATTGATGAGTTGAAGGTGACCACCCGGGAGATGCCGGACTATGACCAACTCATGAAGCAACGAATGGGGATTCTCGATCAACATGGCTTGAAGATCGGTGAGATTCAAGCGGTCATCGCCGAGATGGGTCCATTGGAAGGGGCCATTGACTTCCTCGGCTGGCTGCGGGAGCGCGGTCAAGTGGTCATCTTGTCCGATACGTTCTATCAGTTTGCTCAGCCCCTCATGCGGCAGTTGGGCTTTCCAACACTCTTCTGTAATCAGCTTGATATTGATCCGCAGGGCCGGATCGTGAACTATCACATGCGGATGGAGAATCCAAAGAAACAAGCGGTCGCCTCGCTGAAGGCATTGAATTTCTTTACCGTCGCAGCGGGGGATTCGTACAATGATATTGGGATGTTAAGAGAAGCTGATAAAGGGTTTTTCTTCAGGCCGCCGGACCATTTGCCGAAAGAATTCCCGGCGTTTCCGGTTACTCAGAGCTATGGAGAACTTCAGCAGCGATTTGTGAAGGCGGGGTGTTTCTCAGCTTGAGAAGTACCTGCTCACAGGGCTGAGCTATGGGTCCGAGCTAAAGCGGTCCCGACCCATGCTTCAGAAGTTGATCCAGAGCTGGGCATAGGCCCAGTCTTGGCCAACCGCATTGCGTCCCAAATTATGGGAAATATAGGGACCAGGAAACAGATGCCCATAGCCGCTTTGGAAAGCGACCATGCCGTTCATGAAGAAATGGGTCCACACGAAGCTTACTTCGTCACCGATATGGGTCACGGTGTTATCAGGACGTGAGAAGACATAGACCCCTTGACTTGCGCGGTACCAGTTATCTCTGGCATTTGCGAGGTGTAGGTTCGTGTACCACAGCTCGATGTGGTCGTCCGTGGTCAGACGGGCCTGGAAGTTACCTGAGAAGCTCATCATGTTCTTCCACGCCATGACGTCCATGTATCCCATATGGATATGATTCGTCGGGAAGAAGTTTTCAAATGTGTTGGCTGTTCTGCAATCGCCATAGGCTCCATTTAACGTGCAATTCGCGCGACCGTCGCCGGATGCATAGTCAAAATTGAAGGCAATACGGGGCTTGCCTGGCAGGTTAAATGCTGTGTATCCGATCCAGTTTCTGGTCGCCCAAGCATTGATGTGAAGACATTTCCCCTCACCGCCGGGATCGCCGCAGAGGCCGCTCGCACTGGCGGCGGTGTCTCCCATCTGTCCGAATTGGTAGACCACTTCGCTTGAGGCATCGAAATATCCTTTTTTCATGGCGACTCTTGTGCCAAGTGTGTGGCGAGTCTGATTGCCGTGCTTTGGGGTACCCAACCCTTGTCCGGAAATGTCTCCTCCTCCAAGATTATTTTTATAGTAGACGTAGAAGGGTTCAATGAGGAAACCAGGGACTGCCTTAATTTGGTTATAGAGAATAAATAAATCAGTGTCACCTGCCCCGTTCTTAGACTGACCTGTTCCTGTGATGTTCGGGTTTCCGCTTCCGAGGGGGGCTCCTTGGACGAGGTCTGTTTCTGCCGTCCGAAACCAGCCAGCATGTGTATCCATGATGCTGTGGCTGTATTGCACCATCACACCATCGAAGGAGAAGCCTGTGTTGGCCCAGTCAAAGTGACCGAAGAGGCTTTGGTCGCCGAAGACGATGTACTGACGACCAGCCTTGAGTCCAAGTCCCTGTATACCGGCAAAGTTTCGGATCAGCATATAACCGGCTCGTATGCCCAGTGAGCAGACGGGTCTTCCCCCGGCACTGGGAGTAGAACCGCAGGTGTGAATAATGGGATCCCCATTACCGCCTCCACCTCCAGCCCCGACGGGCGATCCGTTTCCTCCCCATGTTCGGGAATCAATGAATTCGAGGTAAAAGTTGACATCAGGAGAGAGATCGTAGCCGATTCCCAAACGAGTCATCTGCTGGACGAACTGGTCGTTGGCAGTTCCGGTAATGGGAGCCAGACCAGATGCGGTTAGGGTATTGCAATTACCGCCGGCTCCGATTCCTCCCCCGAAACAGACATTGTTGCGGAATTCTGGTCGTACGCGTAGGTCGGCCCGCATCCAGAGATTTTTCAAGTCGAAATTGCGACCAGTCTTTGGATCGAATGGCTCATAGGCCTCTTTTTGGGGAATACCTCGCCCAATCACGATGGGGTTTGTGATTTTTTCTCCCTCAGGGAGTTGAAAGGCCGCTTGTACTGTGGAATGACCTGCGAAGAGACTGACCAGTGTCAGGACTTGTACAAGTGCGTTCTTCGCGTATCCGGACTTCTTCGGTGTTCCCTTGCCATGCAGTGTGTCCATAATGTCGTTAGACAGGCAGATACCATCTAGTGCTCTCATCGTCAGGTGGATTTGGTTGCGGTCTCAAAAGCCCAAGGGATTTGCGTACGAACCCGAGGGGGAGAACAGCTGGGCCAGGGTGTCCAACCATCGTCACGAAGATCTTGATGAGTGCGAAGCTACGAGATGTGAGTGAGGCGGCTGTCTTTCTCCTTTATGAGGGTGGTCAAACCGGGTGTGATTCAATTTGGGTCATACAGGACCGGACTTAGATAATGCTGATGGACTCGTCTCTTCGGGCTTGGGTTCGGCTGTGAGTTCTTCTTCGGCTTCTTTGAGGGAGGCTTGAAGGTCTTGTTCTACCATTTTGACTTCCTGCTGTATCATATTGAGCTCCGGCTCAACGGATTTGCGAAGGTCCTCAGCCGTATCTTTAAAGCCCCTGATGGCTTTACCAACTTGACGACCGACTTCCGGCAGTTCTTTGGGTCCAAAGAGGAGAAAGGCGATGATCAAAATGATGAGGATCTCGCCTGCGCCCAGTCCAAACATGATTGGTTATTGCGGTAATTGTCTGACGGCGCCCCGTCATTTGTTCATCCACCTGGGGGTGGGCTGTCAGCCTTGTTTCACCTGAGTGGGTTGGGTGGTCGCGGGCCCGGGCGATGGAGTTGGTTCAGTGTGAGTGCCGACCTGAGCAGCAGCGCTAGCCTGAGGGGCACCATGTGAAGGCTGTTCGCCTGGCGTGACATCGATCGCGTCGGCTTCATGAACCGATTTCTTAAAACCCTTGATGGCTTTACCGAGCCCTTCTCCCAATTGGGGCAGCTTCCCTGCACCGAAGATTATCAGCACAATAATCAGGATCAGGAGTAGTTCCATCCAACCAAATGAGCCGAACATGATTTCCTCTGATCGATAGGGACTACTGTGTCTGTCGATGACATGACAGAGTAGTGCAATTTCGCGCCCGTTATCCCCCCGAGGCTATCTGAATATTCAGGGACAAGTCAAGAAGCAGGGTTTCATGACGAGGGTGGGAAGGGTTGTATGATACCGCCACCAAGAACGTCGTCCCCACTATAGAATACAGCCGATTGTCCAGGACTTAATGCTCGCTGGGGCTGGCTGAATTGGACATGTAAGACCGACGAGTTCAGCAGTGTGAGTGTTGCGAGCGTCGGAGGCGTTGCATACCGGACCTTCACGTACACTTCTGTACTCTGGGATGGGAAATCGGGAGCAAACATATTCAGGTCGTCGACGGTGCATTCTGAGTGCAGTCGTTCGCCCGGCCCGAGCACGACTGTATTGGTGGTCGGGTGTACCTGATGAACGTAAAGACGCTGGCCTGTGGCAATACCAAGGCCGCGACGCTGCCCTGGTGTATAGAACGCAATACCGTCATGTCGACCCAGTGGACGGCCCTCCTGGTCAATAAACAATCCCTGCTTCATTGAATGGGGCGCTTCTTTTTCAAGGAAAGTTCGATAATCACCCTGACTCACGAAGCAGATCTCCTGGCTTTCCTTGAGCTCTTCCACGGGTAGGCCCAGCGCCTCGGCTTCTCTCCAGACCGTGGCTTTCTCCATGCTGCCTAATGGAAAGAGGAGACGAGGGAGCCATTCAGCCCGCAGGCGATAGAGAAAATATGTTTGGTCTTTTCGAGGATCGACTGACCGTGAGAGGACGGAGAATCCTCGGTGGTCATGCAATCGCGCGTAATGCCCGGTTGCCACATAGTCGAAGCTGCGTTGTAGCGCCAGCTCGATAAGGGTATGAATCTTTACCCGTTCATTACATCGGACACAGGGGTTGGGTGTCGTACCAGTGGTATAACCTTGGATGAAGTCGTCGATGACAGCCTCGCGAAACGTATGTCGGGTATCAACGACCTCGTGCGTGATGTCGAGGAGTTTCGCGACATGCCGTGCGATCCCAACCTTGCAACAGCCTCGTTCTTGCCATTTCTTTGATGTGGCGGTTGCGTCGTCCTCATGTTCCCATACCTGAAGGGTGATGCCATGGACGTCATAGCCCTGGCGGACGAGCAATGCAGCGGCGACGGAGCTATCAACGCCCCCGCTCATACCTAAGAGGACAGATTTCCGATTCATAGAATCGGCATTGTACCGAGGGTCTAGGGGAAAGGGCTAGTCTACATTATGGGTGCGGTGTCTATCAGAACTTCAGCAATGGTGGCGCGACGGTATCCGTCGCACGTCCGGTCATCAAGCATGAAGGGTACTTCGTGTTGAAAGTCCAATCCGTCGGGCAGGACAGTCCATGATGTTTGTGCTCCAGGCGGTGTTGTCCATCGTCGATATGCGGGACCATGAGTGTGGCGAAAGGGTCAGGACTGTCCCGAGGTTTAGGGAGGTTAGAGGCTGGTTGAACGGGTTTTCCCCCGATAGGTGGTGGTGTCATGAGGGTTTTTGGACGAGGACTGCTCTTCCACCCATTTATGGGCACCCATATCGCACATACCATGGAAATGAGCCCCATCCTCGATAGAGATACCAGGGGTACGGATATCGCCAATGAGGATGCCTGGTTTCTGGATTTGGATTTTGGCTGTGGCAGAGATGGTGGCGTTGACTTTACCGCTTGTGATGAGGATACCTGCGGAGATCACTCCTTTCACGATGGCTTGCTCGCCGATAATGAGGGTGCCACTGGTGGTGATTTCTCCTTCCACTCGACCGTCAATTCGTATGGTTCCGTCAAAATTTAAGGTGCCACGAAAATCGACTCCCTTGCTGAGGAAGGTAAAGTTGTCGTCGGGAGCCGTGTCGGTTACCTGTTTTTCTCCGATAGCCCACATGAGCGTTCTCTGCTCCTCGTGACAAGCCCGTTAACGAGGAAGTGGTGAACGTAGCACACGGCGTATAAGGCTCGTAGCAAGCTACCGCGTGTCCCTCACTCACCACTCCGACGGTATCCCGCTAGACAGTCAGCCTGCGAACGGGTGGCTCATTAGCGGTCCCAACAGCATGAATCGGGAGATCTTTGTGCACGGGGCGAGCCTGTTGTTCCATCTCCAAGGTTCCGTTGAATAAGACGCCCTCTTCCATGGAGAGCATTGGAGTGGTGACGCCACCGTTGATCACTGCTGGTGCCCGCAATTTCATCTTTTCTCGTGCGGTGATATCCCCGGTGATCTTTCCCTTACACACAATAGTCCCGGCCGTGACTTTGGCATTGAGGATAGCATCTTCGCCAACAAGTAAGATGCCGTCCGTATGAATTTCTCCCTCGAGGGTTCCATCAATTCGCACGGTGCCGTTGTAGGAGATGGTCCCCTTGAACACGACTCCTTTACCGACGAAGGCGCTGACCTCTTGGCCGGTGTCAGGCCGTGGCATGTCGAGTGCTGAGCTCATGGCATCTAAGTCCTTTTCATCCATGCGTCTACCATCTTGCTTATCTTTCCACATACGATCCCCTCCTCTCACAATGTGGGTGGCCCCAGACGGCACAAACGGTGCGGTGCCTTGCCGTTATGTTTCATATCGGCTGGTTTGGGGGAGATATTTAGTGGTTGAAGAGGGGAGAGCAAAATATTGTCGTTTAGGAGGGGGCGGGTAGGGTGAGGCCTGGTACTAACCCAAGATGGTTTCCACGAGCCCGTCAAGTTCATCGGTGGAGAAGTAGTGGATGACGAGTTTCCCGCCCTGACCTTGGGGGTGGAGGGTCACTTTGGTTCCCAGACGTTTTTGCAGTCTGTCTTCAAGATCTCGCCATTGTGAGGTGTGGGCGGTGCGTCCGGCAGGTTTTTTGCCGATGATGGATTGCTCGACGAGCTTCTCTGTCTCGCGAACAGATAGATTTCCTGCCGTCACCAGTTTGGCTACGCGGAGTTGCGCTTCTGGTGTGGAGAGACTGAGAAGCGCCTTGGCATGACCGGTGGAAAGGGTTCCATCTTCCACAAGAAGCTGTAGATCGGGGTGGAGATGGGTCAGTCGGATGAAGTTCGCGACCGAAGAACGGTCGCGGCCTACCTTGGTGGCAACGGCTTCTTGGGTCAGTCCAAATTCTTTCATCATGCGTGAATAGGCGCGAGCTGTCTCCATCGGGTTCAAGTCCTCCCGTTGGAGATTTTCCACGAGAGCAAGGAGTAAGGCTTCCTGATCCGTACAGTTCTTGAGGACAGCCGGGATGACGGTTAGTCCTGCCTCTTTGGAGGCTCGCCAGCGGCGTTCTCCGGCTATTAACTCATACGTGCCGTCTCCCTTACGTCGGACCATAATGGGTTGAATAACGCCGCTTTCCTTAATGGATGCTGTAAGCTCAGCGAGCTCATGCTGAAGGAAGGTTTGGCGTGGCTGGTAGCGATTCGGAACAATCTTGTCGACAGCGATCCGCTGTACGTCTGCGGCGTCTTCAGTCCTGGTCATCCGGGCGGGGGGCAGCAGCGCGTCGAGTCCTTTACCGAGGGCTTTCTTCTCCATGCGCAATAAACTCCTTAGCTAGCGATACGTAAGATTGGGACCCGGAGGATGCCATGTTATACAAGATACCTGGACGACCGTAACTGGGTGCTTCCGCAAGCGCGACATTGCGGGGGATCACCGATTGGTACACCTTGTGCGCAAAGTGAGAGCGTACTTGGTCTGCTACTTGTCGAGAAAGGCTGATGCGCGAATCAAACATGGTGAGAGCGATGCCCTCAATGTCTAGATGTGGATTATATGATTGACGGACAAGATCGATACTTCCGATGAGTCTGGTGAGACCTTCCATCGCATAGTATTCGCATTGGACGGGTATGAGTACAGAATTGGCTGCTGTGAGAGCATTGATGGTCAGAATACCAAGCGCCGGTGGACAATCAAGGAGGATAAAGTCGTACGTGTTTCGTATTTCAGCAATGAGTGACCGAAGATGACCTTCTCGTCCTTCCAGATTCGCGAGCTCCACCTCGGCACCTGCAAGATCGGCATTGGCCGGCAAGAGGCTGAGTCCAGAAATAGTTGTTTCTATTATTGATTCTTGAATAGTGCTATTTTTCACGAGACAGCTGTAGGTGCTGTTTTTCAATGTTCTCTGATCTACACCAAGGCCACTTGTTGCATTTCCTTGTGGGTCCATATCAATCAATAATACATTTTTCCCCTCAAGAGCCACTGCTGTTGATAGATTGATGGCAGTGGTTGTCTTTCCAACCCCACCTTTCTGATTAGCAACCGCTATAACTTTTCCCACAAGAAGACTCCTAGGCGAAATTATGTTCCACGTGGAACAGCGTGAGGGGATAAGTCGACACGATATGAGAATGTTGAGATAGTTCGAGATCCATAGGCATGAGGTAATTCGAACGTGTAGTCGCCAGAAAAGTTCCAATCTCGAGGTAATAAGGTTCTGTCGAATGGCCTAGCTGAATAGATAATCACTTTGCCACCTTCATTCAGTAAGTACCGCGCTTTCTGAAAAATAAGTGACGGATTAAGCGCTCTGGTCGTTAGATAATCGTAGGTGATTCCGGCTGGACGTATACTACTGAATCGCTCAATAGTCCCCTGAAAAACATCAACACCTTTTAACCGTAGGAGGCCAACAATGAAATGCAGGAATGCTGATTTCTTGTGGGCTGGTTCAACCAATGTCACGCAAAGGTCTGTTCTGATGATTTTTAATGGGATTCCTGGAAAGCCTGCTCCAGCACCGACATCAAGAATATGGGAGCTAGATCCGATATTCACGGCTTTTAGCGCCGCTAGTGAATCAATGAAGTGTTTGACAATCACTTCCTCATCTTTAGTGATGGCAGTGAGATTGAATGATTGATTCCAAATCTTGAGCTGTTTCAGATACAGAAGAAATAGTTGCGCCTGGACCGGTTCAATGGTGATGCCAATTTCACTTGCACCTTCATGAAGTAGACGCTCAAGTTCTCCAGGTTGTTCCACGTGGAACAATTACGCTGATACCGAGAGGAGGTCAATAGAAAAGGTGGCAATCAAGAATTTTCAGGTAGTTAAGCATTGTACTCGTGAATTTGCCGTCTATTTTTTTCAATTGCCACGAGCAGTAAAGAGATGGCGGCTGGAGTAATTCCAGAAATTCGTGATGCCTGGCCGACTGTCTCCGGCTTCACTCGATTAAGTTTCTCACGGACCTCACGTGAAAAACCAGAGACCATGTTGTAATCAAACGAACTGGGTATCGATTTTTTCTCAAACTTCCTGAACTTTTCAACTTGCCGCACTTGCCTCTGTATATATCCTTCGTATTTGATTTGAAGCTCCACTTCATCGGCAATATCATCATCCACTGGTTGTATTTCAAAAATATTCATAAGCTCATGATAACGAGCTTCTTGTCTGCGAAGTAACTGGGCCATAGATTGGACAGAAGAGGCATTTTCAAGATAGGTGCCCCTTGTCCGCAGGCTAATCTGTTCGGTAAATTTAGGTCTTGAAATCCGTAGATTTGAAATCTCCGATTCGATCATTTCCCTTTTACGAACCAATTTTTCATACTCGACTAGCGGGATTAGGCCAAGGCCGTACCCGATCTCCATGAGACGAAGGTCGGCATTCCCATGTCGAAGCAGTAATCGGTATTCAGCTCTCGACGTGAACATTCGGTAAGGCTCATAGGCATCCTTAGTGATGAGATCATCCACCAGCACACCTATATAGGCTTGAGAGCGATCCAGAACAAAGGGTGGGCGTTCTCTGATTTTGAGGACCGCATTAATCCCGGCGACCAAGCCTTGTGCAGCCGCTTCTTCATATCCTGAGGTCCCATTTATTTGACCTGCGTGATACAGCCCGGTCACCAATTTGGTTTCAAGCGTCCGGTACAGTTGCCGAGGAGGAAAATAGTCATACTCTATCGCATAGCCAGGTTTAAGTATTTTCGCGTGCTCCAAGCCCGGGATGGTTTTGAGTATCGCGGCTTGGACATCGACAGGCAGGCTTGTTGAAATGCCGTTTGGGTAGAACTCGTTCGAGTCTAGGCCTTCTGGTTCGATGAAAATCTGGTGCCGTTCCTTATCGGCAAAACGTATGACCTTGTCTTCGATCGACGGACAATAGCGAGGGCCGGTGGAATCAATCACACCACTGTACAGCGGGGAACGATCTAAGTTTTGCCGAATCAGTTCGTGTGTTGCCAGCCCTGTATACGTCAGATGGCAAAGAATCTGCTTCGTGGTGATGGCCTGCGTGCGATAGGAGAATGAAGGAGGCGGTGTATCCCCAGGTTGGGGAGCCATCACGGAGAAATCGATGGTTTCTTTATCTAAGCGGGGCGGCGTTCCGGTCTTTAATCGGCCGAGCTCGAAACCAAGGTCTCGCATGCAATCAGAAAGCCGTTCTGCCGAGGCTTCGCCGGCGCGCCCAGCCGGGAAATGTTGCATGCCTATATGGATAAGTCCCTTAAGAAAAGTACCTGATGTCAGGATGACGGCTTTCGCGTAGATCGTCTCGCCCGACCCGGTGACAATTCCGGTCACGGCTCCACCGTGCACCAACAATCGATCGACAACACCCTCCGCCATCGTCAGTAGAGGTTCCAATTTGAGTGTTCTTTGCATCGCATGTCGATACAGCGCTTTATCACACTGAACCCGTAAAGCACGGACCGCCGGCCCCTTGCTCGTATTGATAAATCTAAACTGGATGCCGGATAGATCGGTATTTCGGCCCATCTCGCCGCCCAGCGCGTCGATTTCCTTGACGAGGTGTCCCTTGGCAATCCCACCGATAGCAGGATTACACGACATCTGGGCAATGCGGGAAAGGTCCATCGTCAAGAGCAAGGTTGTGGCACCCATCCGCGCCGAAGCCAGAGCCGCTTCACAGCCTGCATGTCCTCCTCCAACCACGATCACGTCAAACGTCTGTGCCACGCATTCTCCCTACTTGCCGATACAAAACTCTGAAAATATTCGCTCCAATACGTCGTCCGAGGTAATACTCCCAATAATCTCTCCCAAGGCATCGGCCGCATCGTGGAGATCCACGGACAGAAGTTCGGGCTGCGCTCTTCTCTCGATGGAGGATAGGGCCAGTTGAATAGCAGCGATGGCCTGGTCCAATGCCACACGATGACGGACATTCGTGATCACCACCGCCTCATTGGATTCAAAGGATGCCGTGAGGAAACGAGAGGTGATGGCTATCTTGAGCTCCTCAAGTCCCTCACCTGTTTGTGTGGAAGTGGGGAGAATACGCTGGCATAAACGCTTTTCAACCTCCTCACAGAGAGGCTGTATGGTGCGCGAGGTCAATACATCTATTTTGTTTACAACGACCAGATGCTTAGGTTCCAGCGGTGGGAAGCGAAACTCAGAAACTCCGGCCTTCTGAACCTCACCAGCATCGACCAGATGGACAATTAAGTCCCCTTGCGCTTGAGCATCCCTGGATCGCTTGATTCCCTCCCGTTCCACCACATCTACCGTGTCGCGTAAACCAGCGGTATCCACCAGTGTGATTGGGAGACCATTCCAGATAACTGCTTCCTCAATAAAATCGCGGGTCGTTCCAGGGACATCGGTAACAATCGCACGATTGTCACGAATGAGGCTATTGAACAAGCTGGACTTTCCCGCATTCGGAGGCCCAGCGAGTACTACTCGTACTCCCTCTCGCAAAGCACGACCGGTCCGGGCGGTGTCCAAGACACTCTGTATCTGGCTCGCGATATGCTGGAGGCTCGTTCTAAGCTCATCTCGAGTGACGAAAGAAATCTCCTCCTCTGAAAAATCGATTTCGGCCTCAATCCGTGCCTGAAGCGATAAAAGGGTAGTGCGTAGGTCCTGCACATAACGTCCCAAATCTCCACGGAGCTGCCGCTGAGCAATGCCAAGAGCAAACTCAGACTTTGCTTTGATGGTATCTAACACTGCTTCAGCTTGAGACAGATCCAAGCGACCATTCAGGAAAGCACGCTTCGTGAATTCACCAGGTTGTGCCAGCCGAGCACCAGCTGCAATGCAAGACTCACAGACGCGACGGAGTACCGTCGTATTGCCATGGCAATGGAATTCCACCACATCCTCAGCGGTAAACGAGCGTGGCCCTTTCATGTAGACAACCAAGCCTTCATCAATAATGTCTTCATGCATCACCGGTGGATGGGAATGGCCGGCCTGATCGGCATGAGGAGCCGAGATCATATCCGCAAGATGGAGAGTATGTGAGGGGAGGGTGGTGAGGGTTCCGTTTGTGCGGAGCCTCACAATTTTGGAGGCGATGTCTGTTGCATGCTGACCGCTAATGCGGATGATCCCAATGCCTCCCTCACCCATCGGGGTTGCAATGGCGCAAATTGTGTCCTCAGTTGCTCCATCGATAGGCACGATCCACCATAGTCGTGACGCCTAGTCGTATGAGGCCAGCCCAGGGAACTTCACTTTGGCTTGCTCGGCTCATCCGTAGTCAGAGCCACTGATCGATTTTTAAGAAAGAACCGGTCCGTGACAAACTGCTGGGCGATGGACAAGACGTTGTTGGTCAGCCAGTACAAGACTAAACCAGCAGGAAAATTAATAAATAGGAACGTCATGACGACGGGCAGCATCAACATCATCTTCGCCTGGGCTGGATCCATCGTCGTGGGCTGAATCTTCTGCATCACCATCATACTGATTCCCATGATAATGGGCAGAATGTAATAGGGATCCTGAACGGACAGATCAGTGATCCAGAGGCCCAGGGGCGCTTGGCGAAGGTCAATCGTCATGTAAAGAATATTGAACAGCGACACGAACACCGGCATTTGAAGGACCATCGGGAGGCAGCCACCCACCGGATTGACCTTATGGTCGCGGTACAGTTTGATCAGCTCCCTATTCAATCGGTCACGATCATCTTTGAACTTCTCTTGGAGTGCAGCCACCTTCGGTTGGATCGTCTGCATCTGTTTCATCGACGAGTAGCTCTTGTACTGCAAGGGGACGAATAACAGCTTGATTGCAACGGTCAATAGGATGATGGTGATACCGTAATTGTGGGTGTACTCATTGATGGAACGAAGTACAGAGAAGATTGGTTTGGCCACAGCCCGCACCGTGTCCCAGCTACCGAACAGAAACCATCCGAAATCAATCGTATCCTCAAGTCGGATATGCAAGTTTTGAAGGATGTCGAACTCCTTCGGTCCCGCAAATAGCTGTAACGTGAACGGGGCACCTGATGGATCGATGCCCATGCGAACACCGGTGGATACGAGTTTCTCACCTTGTTTCTTCGGCCAAGCGGAGGCACTCCCTTTTGGAATAAGCGCGGACATGAAATACTTATCCTGCAAGGCCGTCCAAGCCAAGGCACCTTTACGCTCCGTGTCGGATTCCGGAGCATCAGTAACAAGCTTGTCGTCGATCAACGACACCGTCCCTACGGAACCGATGAAGCCCTCGCCCCACTCCACTACGCCAAAATTAGTGCCCAATTCGACTTTCAGCGGCCCTGTCAGTCCTTTGGACGTCAAGCTGATGTCCACGATGTAGCTGTCAGAATGAAACGTGAGTTGTTTTTCAAGGAGTACGCTGGAACCAGGGTTGCTATAGGAGAACGTGAGGTGGCCAGTGGGATGATCCCGGTCCAAGGTCGTAAAATCTTTCTCCACCCTGTAGAAACCTTCCCTCAAATCCTTCGCCAGTGCCGCGTCGTCGGTTGTAACGGTGAGGGGGTCAGCAAATTTTCCCCCTTGTCGAACGAGCTGGACAAAAGACTTCGCATCAGAGCTGCTGCGATATCGCTTCAGTTCCCAGCTTGTCAGGATGGCTCCTCTGGAGGTGAACTTGGCACGATAGAGCTCAGTCTCCACCTCAACGGTTTCTGCAGTGACAGACTCTGTGCGAGCGGATGGCACCTTTGGGTGATCAATACCTGGGGTGCCAGGTGATTCCACGGCTTTCCCTGTCGTAGGAGGCGCCGGCTGGTTTCCTGAACTGGTGCCGGGAGCAGAGGCCGACTCATCAGGGACTGCTACCGTAGAATCTGAAACGGTTGGTGGCGGCAGCAACCCCAATCCTTTGAGGGCATATTCATATCCAAAGACAATCGCGGCCGAGAGTATTAAGAAGACAACCAGGCGCTTTTCCATGTGGAGATTATACTTTCGTTATTGAAGTGAGGCTTGTATCACTACCTGACTGGATCTTCCCCTCCAGGATGGAAAGGGTGACACTTCAGCAGTCGGACACAGGCTAACCAGAATCCATGCCAGGCGCCGTATTTGGCGATAGCATCCGAAGCGTAACGCGAACATGACGGATGAAAACGACACGTCTGACCATACATCGGTGAGATCACCAGACGGTAGCCCTGTAGAACCCATAGAAACACTTGTTTCATGCTAATCTCAATCAGGGCGAAGAAGGCGCATGCGCTCCAGGGACGTCTTCCAGGCGTGAATTAAATCCTTCCGCGACGACAAGAGAACGTCCTTTTTAGGGAAGACGAGGATCCCACGTCCGGCAACCAATTCCGAGTAAGAATCTCTCACCAACTCGCGAAACACGCGCTTGGCACGATTGCGTCTGACCGCATTCCCAAATCGCTTTCCAACGACAATTCCAATTCGAGTCGGCGCCTCGTTCATGTTGTAGGCCTGAAGGTTGAAGAGCACTGTCGATATGCGCCGACCATATTGTTTGACGGCTTGGATCTCTCGGTGACTCTTTAGGAAAATACCAGCATGTTTGTGTATCTTGGGTGGTACCGGATAAGGGGGTGTGTCTTTGTCGTATCCCATCCGCTCTTGACCCCGGAGAAGACTGCAACTGGTAGGTGGGCGTACGCTCTAACGGGAACGCAAGAGATTGGGGAGCGACACGAAGAACACCTGCATAACCCGAGACAACAACTTAGACAGTCAGCCGAGCGCGTCCTTTCGCGCGTCGGCGCGCCAAGACCTTACGCCCGTTTTTTGTGCTCATGCGTTTTCGAAACCCATGCTCACGTTTTTTCTTTAAATTGGACGGCTGCTGAAATGTAAACGACATAGTTCCCCTTTCCTTCCCCAACCTTAGCGAAACAAGGATGAAATGAACGGTGGATTATAGGGGAGCCAATGAGGTCTGTCAATTTCATGGCCGGGCGGCTCGTGCTGGATAGTAAGGACCCCATACCTATGCAGTCCGCTCTGTTTCGGTTGAGGCGGTTTTGTGGTCGCTCACCAGAATGCCACAAAATCCATGGTGACAAGGCAAGCATCTCCTGTACAAGTGGCTGAAACAGAAGGGGGTCATGATTCAAGAACAAATACGACGAGTGGCATTGGGCTTGCTCGCTGTTTTAGGTGTGTTAGTATGCCCCAGTCGGGCGCACTAACCTGTTTATTTAGTGAGCTGACTTATTCATGAAAATCGACATATAATTAGGCATGCGAATCGTTTTATTAAGGAGGACCCACAGCATGGTGAGAAGAGTAGCCCTTGTATCGATAACACTGACCCTTGCCCTAACCGCAGGGTGTGCAGACCCCCCTACTCAGCAGGTCCAAGAGGCCGAAAAGGCTCTGAAAGAGGCACAGGAAAGCGGAGCGGCTACATATTCTGCGGAGGAATATGCCAAGCTGGAGGGGACTCTGGCGGCCATGAGGAAGGAAGTCTCAGATCAAGAAGGGAAATTCGGACTGTTTCGGGATTATGACAAAGCGCAACAACTCTCCGCTTCAGCCAAGGCAGAGAGTGACCGAATAAAGGCCGCATCAGCTCAAAAGAAGGAAGAGGCCAAAGCGGCGGCATTACAGGCTCAACAGGTTGCGGAAGAGGCTGTGAGAGCGACTCAAGATCTAGTTGCCAAGGCCCCTGTTGGAAAGGATCGTGCCGCAGTGGAAGCGATCAAGAACGATGTGGAAGGTTTAAAGTCGTTGCTCAAACAGGTTCAGGCCTCGATCGATAAAGAAGATTTTCCAGCTGCACAAACTCAAGCCAAGGCCATTCACGACATGAGCCAAGCCGTTTCAACCGAAATACAGAATGCCCTCGCGAAGGTCGGGAGAGGTAAACCTGGACGGAAAAGATAATCGCGGCATGGGAGGAGTGCACACATATAAGACAGTCGCCGCAATGCTCTGTACGGCCTGCTTGGTCGGCTGTGTACAAGCTGTCCCTCCCGATTTGGTTGCCGCTGTTGAAGCCATCGATCAAGATCTCATCGCCCTGCGCGCTCCAGAAACTGCTCCTGAAGAGTACGGCCAATTTGTTCGACAATGGGCCCTGCTCAAAGCTCGCACCCAATTGGACGACGATGTGATTCGCTGGCCTTGGGAGTCAGGCGATCTTGAAAGTGACCTCCGCTGGCTCTACATCATGGGGGAGCGCACCGTTTCACAACTCCACGATCGGCAGGTCTCACAACAGAGCGCCATGCAAACGAAGGTGACTCGCCTGGAAAGCCAGCTACGCAGCGTCGCAACCAAGGCCGAGGCGATTGATGGACGCATTCTGCTCGGAGAAAAAGCCGTTCAGACGGATCTCCTCGTCAAGCAGGCACGATCATTTTTGGAACAAAAAGACTACCCGCGTGCCATGCAGGCTGCCGAAAAAGCCGATCACGCGCTCAAAGTACAAACGTCTTTACTCAGCCAAGAATTGGGGCGTTACGCAGACGAAAGTCGAATTACATACTGGCAGGCTCTGGCCAAGCAGACCGTCGATTGGTCGCGTACTCATCAGGCAACCGCGATTGTGGTGAGCAAAGCGGAGAGGGAGCTGAGCCTCTACAAGAGTGGGCGGAAGGTGTTATCATACCCTGTTCGCTTGGGTTTCAACGGCATGCTTGAAAAACAATTCCAGGGAGACGGTGCGACGCCAGAGGGGCGCTATCATGTCACCGAGAGACGGGGCCAAGGCCAGACACAATTCTACCGGGCGTTGGCGTTGGACTACCCCAACGGCGAGGATCGACGGCGTTTCCAGCTTGCCAAGCGGTCGGGAAAAATCGCACCGTCCAAGGGCATTGGAGGGCAGATTGAAATCCATGGTGCAGACAACGAACGGCTGGCGCTCACGCTCGGGTGCGTCATGCTTGATAACCAGAACATGGTTGTTCTCTATGAGAGCGTCCCCGTTGGGACACCGGTCACCATCGTCGGTGCGTTAAGCAAGCAAAATGCGGTAGCATCGGTCTTGGCACAACTCCATGGTAGCAAAGAAGAAATCTGAGCCTCTACCAATGGCGCGAATCCTTCTTGCAACATTCGGGGTCACGCTCATCATCCTGTTGGTGATGAATGTCCAGACGACGACCCTTCCCACATCCGGTACAAGTCAAGAGATTCAGCGACCACTCGCTGAGGATAAAGGCTCCCTTCGTACGCTCCAGGCCAAATACAAAGCGCTTTCCAAACAGTTGGTTCAGCTCATGCCCAATCAGCCCTATATTTTGGTGGATACAGCTCGAAACCGCCTCTACGTGAAGCGTCAGGATGAAATCGTGCTGGATGCCATTGCGTCAACGGGAAGCGGGACAATTCTTGACAAACCCGGTGAAGGTAACAATCAATGGATCTTCGATACGCCGCGTGGAGAGTTTCTGGTTCAGTCAAAAATCACTCATCCTACGTGGATTAAGCCGGACTGGGCGTTCGTCGAAGAAGGTCTCGACGTACCCAAAAATGCGGCGGAACGGGCGGAGCCCGGTGTGCTCGGTGACTATGCGCTGGGGTTCGGCAAGGGGTATTTTATCCATGGAACGCTCTATACTCGGTTGTTGGGAAAGAACGTGACGCATGGGTGCATTCGGCTCAACGACAACGATCTGAAAGGTGTCTACAAACTCGCTCGAGTGGGGACGCCGATCATGATCTTTTAATCCACCGAGCACGCGCAGACATTGCCGATGAACCTCTGCGCTATTCTTCTCCTACTCACGTTTGCCACACCGGGGTGGGGAAAGGAGCCTACGGCCTTTCCCGATCTGAACCTATCCAACGGCCAGGCAATCAAAGAAGCGACTAGGGTCCTTGAGGACGAAGTCAAGCTTGCCGCGCGTCCGCAAACCTATATCCTCATCGATCTAGCGACAAAGATCATTCACATAAAGAGCCGAGGGATTGATCTTCATCAGATTCCCATCATCTCATGGGCCTCAAATTCACCGGACCACCTAAAGGGCATTCATAAGCTGACGACGAGACCGGCCGTCGTCAGGCGAAAGATCGAACCGGGTGCAGGCGCTGAGCAGGAACCGATTTCGGTAGCCGATATGCCGGTCGACTATGTGCTGATATTCCCTCCAACCCTTACCATCACGGTCGTTCCTTCCGCCGCAGAGGATAATCTGTTGAGGGGGGCGTTGTTCCTGAGTAAGGCATGGTGGCGTCAGACCAAGACCTGGGCCGGCACGGTATTTTCCAATCAATCCTCCAAGCAGAATGGGCAGCTCCAACTCACTCTCTCCGGTGGCCATTCGCAATCCCTCGCCTGGTCGTTGGTGGATGGAATGGCGGTGGTCATCAGACGTGCTTCAGATTAAGAAGCTCTGATTTCTTCCGATTTTTGGTCAACCATCTCTCAAGACATTGGAGATTCAACTCCCTTCTCCCTAGCCCACATTATTCATGACAGTTCGTGACGAAACCGACGACACGCCAGGCGAGACGGGCACGCGGAGCACTGAGAGACCAAGGCATACTTGAAACAGTATGTCGAGGTCACGAAGGGCGAGCCTGCTCGCCTGGCCGCTGACAGACTGCGGCCAGGCTTGTCGCAGCGGCGTATCGGCGGGTGCAGGAGAAGTGTTCATGAATAATGCGGGCTAGACCCTCGTATCAATCAGAGCTTCCTTAGGTAGAGAGACCCGGTATTCAGTTTGCGTTGCCTTTTCCTCACTGGATCAATAAGATACGATCACAGTCCCCGCCAAATCCGTAATGAGGATTCAATCCGAGAGGAGGCCGTGCCTATGCGCAGGAATGACCAGCTTCCACCACTTTTCCAATCTACGATCACTTCCGCGCTTGATGCACTCAGTCAGAATCAAGTGGTGGAGCGGATCTGGCAGAAAGATTACCGCCTCTGGAAACAAGAGCCCACAGAAATTTCTAACCGGCTTGGCTGGCTCACCGTGCACGACCAGATGCGGCAACAACATGAGCAGCTCACACAATGTGTTGCGGCCGCTCACGATCTGAAAATTAAAGATGTGGTGCTACTAGGGATGGGCGGGAGCAGCCTAGGGCCTGAAGTCTTCCGCACGGTGTTTGGAATGCAGAAGGGATCGCCGCGTCTCTGGGTTCTGGACACAACCGTTCCAGGATGGGTTCGACAGGTGACCAAGAGTATCACCCCAACAAGAACGCTCTTTCTGGTCGCCAGTAAGTCAGGTGGGACGATCGAGGTCATGTCGCTCTTCGGTCATTTTTGGAACCTCCTGACGAAGGCGAAGGGCAGTCATGGAGGAAAGCACTTTATCGCAATTACCGATCCAGGGACCGGCTTGGAGCAAATGGCCAAGGAGTATGGATTCGGACAAATCTTTTCGAATCCGCCGGACATTGGTGGTCGCTATTCCGTCCTCTCGCTTTTTGGCCTGGTACCGGCGGCACTGTTGGGACTCAACATCATGCGTCTCCTCGATCGCGCAGCCGGCATGGCGGAACAATGTCGCAAGGCGGATGACGCGCACTCCAATCCAGGGGCATACCTTGGGGCCGCGATGGGGAGCCTGGCAAAGGCGGGACGGGATAAGGTAACGGTTCTGTCATCACCGGCTCTGTCAACGTTTGGTCTGTGGGCAGAACAGTTGCTTGCGGAGAGTACCGGGAAAGAGGGCACAGGTCTCATTCCCATCGCACAGGAGCCGCTTTTGAAACCCGGCGCCTATGGCACTGATCGATTCTTTGTCTATCTCAAGCTGAAAGGGGATAAGAATCAAGCACTGGACCGTGCCGTTCAGGCATTGGTCAAGGCCAAGCATCCGGTGCTGCAATTAGATCTCCGAGACCGTTATGACCTCGGGGCTGAATTTTTCCGCTGGGAATTTGCCACAGCGGTAGCGGGTCACCTTCTGGGTATCCAGCCATTCGACCAGCCGAATGTCCAGGAGAGTAAAGACAACACGAATCGGGTTCTGGAAAGTTTCCATTCGACAGGACGGCTTCCGGAACAAACGAGTCATCCAGCGAAAGACGCGGCACAAACCATCTCAAACCATCTCAAGCCAGGCACCTATGTTTCGATCCTGGCCTACACGACTCCAGCCAAGTTGTTCGAGACGGCCATACGTCGTCTTCGCCAAGCTCTCATGGCGCGATATAAGATCGCCACCACTTTTGGATATGGACCACGCTATCTCCATTCAACAGGACAGCTGCATAAGGGCGGACCCAATACGGGTGTGTTCTTGGAACTCGTTGATGGAATGGCACCGGACCTGTCCATTCCGGCAAAGCCTTTCACGTTCGGAACATTAGCGAAAGCACAGGCGACCGGTGACGTCGAATCACTCCGCGCACACCATCGGCAGGCGATTCGTGTTCAATTGGGCCGTGACCAAGCTGCCACGGTGAAGGCCATTACAGCGGCGCTGACAGGGACGACAACCACCTCACGTCGTACCACCCCAAAGAAGCGCCGGACAATCAATCGCCGCTAATATGCCCAACACCCCGGACATCCGCATTACCCCCTCGATTCATGAATGGGGGCAGAATGCCGCAGCGTTCATTGCATCCATCGGTGAACGAGCCATTCGGACCAAGGGCCGGTTTATCATGGCCCTCTCCGGAGGGTCCACGCCCAAGACGCTCTATCAAGTCCTGGCAACTCCTGAGTGGAACGCGCGGTTCGAATGGTCACGAACCATTTTCCTGTTCGGCGATGAGCGCTGTGTCCCGCCAGAGCACCCGGACAGCAATTTCAAGATGGCTCACGCCATGCTATTTCAACCCCTCAACATTCACGCTGATCAGATTTTCCGGATGAAGGGGGAGCTTGGAGATCCAGCAGCCGCGGCTCGAGAGTACGAAGAGAGTATTCGGCGTCTGACCAAGAGTCCTGCTCCACAGGTGCCGCGTATGGATCTTGTCCTACTCGGCCTTGGCGACGATGGGCACACCGCCTCACTGTTTCCAGGAACAGCAGCATTGCAGGAGCAGGATAAGGTGGTCACAGTTGGCCAGGCACCCACAGGGGTTCGGTCTCGTATCACCCTTACTCTAGGTGTGTTGAACCAGGCAGCTGTGATACTGTTCCTGGTCACCGGTGCCAGTAAGGCGAGCATGGTTCGCCGAGTGATCAAGCCGGAAACGGAGGGGGATCGTTCTTTGCCGGCGGCGCTGGTTGCACCGGAGTCAGGTCAGTTAGTCTGGATGCTTGATCCAGCGGCTGGAGCTCAATCCAAATAGGATTTCGACAGGAACAAACACGCACATGATTCTCGCAGGAGACATCGGAGGAACAAAAACGAATCTGGCGCTCTATGACTGGACCACCGAGCGAGTAGAACCGCTACGCCTGGAGGGTTTTTCCAGTGCGGATTATACTTCGCTGGAAGATATTCTGGTTGAATTTCTCACACCGCCAAGAGCGTCTTCCAGCCTTGCATCCCCGTCGACTGAAAATGAGAAGGACAGCAATACAAGAGACCAACTGCCATCTGGATCGGTGAAGCTATCAGCAGCCTGCTTCGGCATTGCGGGCCCGGTCATCGACAACCATTGCGAGACGACCAATCTCCCCTGGGTTGTAGATGGAGCGACGATCGCAGCTCGATTTGCGATTCCTCGTGTGCAGTTATTGAACGACTTGGAAGCCACAGCGTATGGGATTCTGTCGCTGCGGTCGGACGAGCTGGAAGTGTTGAATGTGGGGCATCCTCCCCAAAAACGGCAAGCGCTTGCTCTCATTGCGGCCGGGACGGGATTGGGGGAGGGCATTCTGTTTTGGGACGGCAAATCGTATCGACCCATGCCGTCAGAAGGTGGGCATGCGGATTTTGCGCCGAACAATGATCAGGAAATCGACCTGCTTCGCTATTTACGAACCCAGTACCTTCACGTGAGCTATGAACGCATTCTGTCCGGGCCAGGGCTTCACGCGATCTACGAGTTCCTACGCGATACGAAGAAGAATGAGCCCACATGGCTTATGGAGAAAATCAAGGCCGGTAATCCAGCAGCAGAAATTGCGCAAGCCGGTCTCCAAGGACAAGCGGAAATTGCCAAGCAGGCCTTGGAACTTTTTGCGTCGATTTACGGTGCGGAGGCTGGGAATCTCGCTTTGAAGGCGCTCTCACTGGATGGAGTGTATGTGGGAGGGGGGATTGCACCGAAGCTCATCGCAAAACTCAAAGATGGAACCTTCATGAAAGGGTTTCTGAACAAGGGGCGTTATAAGAAACTCCTTAATAACATGCCGGTGAAAGTCATTATGAATCAACAGACCGCTCTGCTCGGGGCCGCGTCGGTTGCAGGGGCTCTATCTTTCGCCCCCAGGCCATGAGTCCATTCGATCTCGAAAGTCTTAAGAAAGCCGCCGCCCTCAAGGCCCTGGACTTTGTCCGAGACGGGATGGTGGTCGGACTCGGAACAGGATCGACCGCGAAGCATCTAGTCATCGCGCTCGGGGAACGAGTCCGTGCCGGCATGAAGCTGCGCGCCGTGCCCACGTCGCTGGAAACTGCGGAGCTTGCCAGACAGGTGGGGATTCCGCTGATCGATACAGCGAACCGTTGGGAAATTGATGTAGCCATTGACGGCGCCGATCAGGTCGATCCAAACTTCAATTTGATCAAGGGCGGGGGTGGCGCGCTCTTAAAAGAAAAGATTGTGGCAGCATCGGCCAAACAATTCATTGTGATGGTCGATCAGACGAAACAGGTGCTGGTCCTCGGAGGGTCATTCCCTTTACCAATCGAAATTATTCCCTTCGGCTGGGGCAGTACCGCACGCGAGATTGAAAGGCTGACCAGGGGTCGTCTGGTGCTTCGAGAGCGCAATGGGGCGCCGTTCAAGACCGAAGCAGGCCACCTGATTCTCGACGTTCATCTGGACCGCATCGATAAGCCGGCCGAGCTGGAGACGGCCTTGAACCTGATTCCCGGTGTGGTAGAAACCGGACTGTTTGTCAATCGAACACATATCCTCATCGTCGGCACCGCGGCAGGGGTGCAAACGCTGCATGTCCCGGCGAAATGAACGCGTGCTTAGCAGACGAGATCTGTTGTGTAGGATCGGGCGACGTACCCGCGTTCTTCTCTCCCTCTCCATCGTGTATACCGTGCTACCATTGAAATCCGTCTGTGCCACAACAACCACCAGACCACAAGGTGACGAAATGACTATTGAAGATGTGTCAGCCAGTACTGATCCGTATCGACTTCCACGCCACGTGATTCCAACTCGATATGAGTTGCGGCTTGAGCCGGACCTCGCGGCAGCCACATTTCTGGGCCATGAGGCCATCACCGTGATGGTCTCACAGGCGACAAAGGCGATTCTGTTGAATGCCGTGGATCTGGTCATTGAATCGGCTGAGGTAGAACGACAGGATGGGTCAGCATTCAAGGCATCGATCGAGATGGAACCACAGACACAACGGGCACGGCTGACGTTCGGTGAATCGATCACGCCGGGGGATTGGCAGGTGCATCTCACGTTTCACGGTAAGTTGAATGACAAGCTCCGTGGGTTCTATCGCAGTACGTACAAAGATGCGTCCGGAGCGACGCAGACGCTGGCCGCGACTCAGTTTGAAGCGACTGATGCGCGGCGAGCGTTTCCTTGTTGGGATGAGCCGGCTTTTAAGGCCGTCTTTGCGACCACTTTGGTCATTGATCCACAGCTCACGGCGGTCTCAAACACTTCTGTGATCTCAGAGACCATCGAGAACAACAAAAAGGTTCTACGCTTTGCCGAGACCATTAAGATGTCGACATACCTTGTGGCCTTCGTGGTAGGTCGGATCGAGGCGACACCACCACGCTTTGTTGGAAAGACACCGTTGCGACTCTGGACCGTACCGGGCAAGCAGCCTCTCACGCCATTTGGGCACGACATTGCGGTCGCCTCGCTCGCATTTTTTGAGGACTACTACGGCGTTCCCTATCCCGGCGACAAGTTGGATCTCTTAGCCATTCCAGACTTTGCGTCCGGCGCCATGGAGAATCTTGGAGCCATCACGTTTCGTGAGACCGCGCTCCTCGTCGACCAACGGACAGGTACGCATGCCGAACTGGAACGTATCGCTGACGTTGTGGCCCATGAGAACGCCCACATGTGGTTCGGCGATTTGGTCACCATGTCCTGGTGGAACGGCCTGTGGCTCAATGAAGCCTTTGCCACGTTCATGGAGATGTTGGCCGTCGATGCCTGGAAACCGGCGTGGAAACGGTGGGAGTCGTTTGCGGTGGCACGAGCAGCGGCGTTTTCCGTCGATGGGCTCGTGAGTACGAGACCAATCGAATATCCCGTACACGCGCCGAAGGATGCGGACGCGATGTTCGATATCCTGACCTACGAAAAGGGAGCGTCGGTCCTTCGCATGTTGGAGCAGCATATCGGCCCGACTGTTTTTCGAGACGGGGTGCGACAGTATCTTCGCGCCCATGCCTATGGAAATGCCGATACCAAGGATCTCTGGACCGCGCTCGGTGCAGTCGCGCAGCAGCCCGTTCCCGAACTGATGGACGGCTGGATCTTTCAGCCCGGGTTCCCATTAATCACGGCGGAAGTGCAGGGGAATCAGCTGAGGCTCTCGCAACGACGATTCACCTATATCACGGAGGCTTCAACCGCAGGCCAGCTCTGGCACATTCCGGTTCGGATTCGTCTCAGCATCGGAGGTCGTACGGAACACCGCAAACTGTTGCTGACGGAACGGGAAACGAATATCAACCTACCGGTTGGCGTCACCTCCATTCTTGTCAACGAAGGAGGACATGGGTTTTATCGTGTCCGCTATCAGGGAATGCTCCTGCAGCAACTTCTCGATCAAGGGCTTGAACGTCTGGCTGCCATTGAACGGTTCATTCTCGTCAGCGATGCATGGGCTACGACGGTGGCGGGAATCATGCCGCTTGTGGACTATCTCCAGCTCATCGCACATTTCAAGAGCGAACGGGACAAGAACGTCTGGGCCGTATTGCTGGAGTCGTTCTCATTTTTGAACCGGATTATCTCACCGGAAGATCGGCCGGCGCTGGAGGCCTTCGTGCGCAGCAGTGTAGGACCGGCAGTCGACGAATTAGGATGGGAGCCAAAGCCTGGCGAATCAGATCTCATCCGGCAATTACGCGGGGATCTCCTTAGTACACTCGGTCGGCTTGGTAATGATCCCGAGATACAGCGGCAGGCAGCGGAGCGGTATCAGCAATACCGGAAGGATCCAGCGATCATTGATGTGAACATCGTTCCGGCCCTGGTAGCCATCTTGGCCTATACCGGAGATGAAGTTCGTTACAACGAATTCTCCGAACGGTACCGCAACGCGCAGACTCCCCAAGAAGAACGGCGGTACCTCTTCGCGCTCGCGGCATTCCATCCCAAGGAGCTTGTTGGGCGCACATTGGCCAGCACGATCAACGGTGAAATTCGCACACAAGATGCTCCCTTCATCGTGGGGTCGTTGATGGTCAACGTGTATGGACGCGAACAGGCTTGGGGATTTGTTAAATCCAACTGGGATCAGATGGACAAGCTGTTTCCAAAACAAGGCCTCAGGCGGATGTGCGGGGGCATCGTGGGTTTGGCGACACCGGAACTTGAGAGGGATGTACGCCAGTTCTTTACCGATCGCAAGATCGATCTAGGAGGGAAAACGCTGGAGCAATACTTGGAGCAACTTTGTGTCGCCGTGTCGTTCCGAGAACGAGAAAGAACTACTCTTCACACGACACTACCCAACGCGTTGAAGGACTAGACCTCAAGGCATAGAAGCAGAGCTACCTGCTTCGAAATGGGGGTGCCTGTGCATGTCTGTATGCTGCAATTGGCCACTATATTCAAAGAGTCGATAGCTTGCAGGCTGTCACATGACGTCAGGATACTTGAGTTGGAGGCGTAGGGAAGTCTATTTGGACGACCACGAGTCAGATGGATCCTGGCGGACTGCAACAGCCAAAAAATCCAAGAGCTTCTGAGCTCACTGTCTTTGAAGGATTCGGCTGGTTGCGAATGTATTGGCCATACAAATCCGAAACGGTCAGCCATACACCTTGTTGTTTACTTGCTGAAACAATCGAGAGCGATCTGTTGTGGGCGATGAGATCAGAGTCCGGGGTATACGCAATGATACCGCCCGGATGCCGGTAGAGAAATATCCTGGGAGTATCTGATCATAGTGTCTAGCGAACAAGACTACTGATTCCATCATCCCAGACGTATCACACCCTCAGTATGGACGAGAGCCGCCTTGAGTGATATCGAGGAAGTCCCAGTGGCTTTCCCGCTGATGAAGCAGGACGGGAGATATTCAAGCAGGCGGTTTTATTGCCAGAGTTACTCATGCCGTAGCACGGCCAGGGGAGGTTGTCCCAGGATCCGGTAGGTACTGAAAAACCCCACAAGCACGGTTAATATGACAGTAGCCGCGCAGCCCGATGCCAGAACGGCTGGGTGAAGGCTCCAGGAAAGATCGAACACCGTCTCAAGGACTGCCCAGGAGAGCACACTCGCCAGCACAGTCCCTAACAGCCCGCCCAATGCACCAAGTAGAGCGTATTCGACCGCAAACGACTGGGCAATCACCATTCGAGTTGCTCCCATGGCTTTGAGAATGACCGACTCATACAATCGCCGATAACGAGTCGCAGCCAATGCTGCTGCCATCACAAAGCAACCGGACAGGACACAAAACAGGGCCACTGCGCGAATGGCTAAAGAGAGTCGGTCGAGCACCCGCGCGAAGCTCTCGAGCATGTCGCCCATGTTGATAGCCGTTACATTCGGAAAGGCCGTGACCACCGCCTGTTGTACGACCACTTCTTCGGATGGCGAGACGCGAACTGTGGCCACATAGGTATGCGGGGCTCCATCAAGGGATCCAGGGGAAAAGATCATGTAGAAATTTGTCGAGAAGTTTCCCCATTCCACCTTGCGGATGCTCCCGATCTCTCCCATCACGAAGACCCCTTGGATATCCACCTCTATCGTATCCCCAATGTTGAGGCCGAGCTGCGTGGCTGCCTCCTCTTCGATCGAAATGAGTGGTGTCGTGAAGGTCTGGCCAGGTTTCCACCACTCGCCCGCGACAACCTGGTTATCTTTTGGAAGCTCCTGTAGAAACGTCAGGACATACTCGCGAGTGAGGTACCATTTTCTCCGCTGTTCCTTTTTGGCTTCAGACTTTTCTTTCTGTTCTTCAGCATCGGATAATGCTTCAAGCTTGATAGGTCGGCCTTTAATTGCGGCGAGTCGGGATCGAACCAACGGCGTTAATCGAGGAGCTGGGTCGTTGGTCCGTTGATGCAACAGACGAACAAACTCTTCGCTCTGATCGGGCTGGATATCGATGAAAAAGAATGTGGGTGCATCGCTCGGTCGGTTCTCGCCGACTTGCGCAAGGAGCGACCGTTCGACTAGTGACACAGTCGTCACAACCATCACACCGATGCCGATGGCAATGGTGATGCTCACCGCTTGACTTCCAGGCCGCAGTACGTTGCCTAACGCTTGGCGAAAGATGAGCAGATCTGGTCTTGGCCATCTTGTGAGGACGCGAAGCAGAGCGCGGGCCGCGAGCCCCAACAGCACAACAGCTCCGGCAAAGGCTGCGATGAAGAGTGCTCCCACTCGCCAGGATCCGGCTTGCCACACTGACAAGAGCGCCAGGCCCAGCCCGATCCCGATCGACGTGATGCCTTTCCCTTGATCGATCTTTCGCCAGGTCTTCCACCATGGCTGCGGGTTCTGACTGGTCGGAGGAGCCATGGGGACAATCTCTCGCCGAAAAATCCGAGCCGGCTTTACTTCACGAATGGTTAACAGAGGCCACAGGGTGAAGAGCAGTGTGGATAACAGGCCCAAGGCCAATCCCTTCACCAGGGGTATAAGCGAAATGCTCAATCCCCCTTCGGTGAATCCCAGTTGGTCCAAGAGATCCGACGCCATCAAAGCTGCGATCATCCATGGAAGCGCTTGCTGGAGTAAGACTCCGACGACCAGACCGATCAGACTACCGGCGAGTCCGAGCATCATGGCTTGAAGGGCATAGGTGCGGATAATCGTCGGAGAATCAGCTCCGATCGTTTTGAGGATGGCAATGGTCGTCAGCTTTTCACGCACAAAGGCATGCACAGAGGTCGCTACGCCCAATCCGCCGATGAACAATGCGGTCAACCCAATCAGACCAAGATAGCGGGTCAGCTGGTCCAAAAATTGTTTCAGTTGCGGTTGGGCGTCCCTATAGCCCGACACGCGGGCGGCATCCGATTCCAGACGTCCACGCAGCTCATAGAGCAGCGGATCGGCGGGAAGGTTGGGCGGAATTTTCAGCAAATACCGCTCGCGTATGCGACTGCCCACCTTCACCAGCTCAGCTGCATGAAGACCTTCTCGAGACATCAACAACCGGGGGCCGAGGCTGAAGGCGTTGGCCATACGATCCGGTTCAGTTCTGACCACCCCAGTGATACCGAAAAGGCCCTGACCGATTTTGAGGCATTCTCCTATCCGGAGCCCCATCTTGATCAAAAGCGATTCCTGGACAACCACGCCAAAAGTGTGACGACCCTGACATCGACCGGCCTTTTGGTCGAGAAGCTCCGAGAGGTTGCTCTGGGGTTCCAAGCGAATCGTGCCGTAGAGCGGATATTCTGGCTCCACGGCCTTGAGCTCCACGATTTGTGTCGGCTGCCCGCTTGCGGAGGAATCGCTCTTGGCCGCCATCGCGATCAGCTCACTCACATGCGTGAGCGATATCCCGCGTGGACTCAATGAGTCCAAGATCCCCTGCCCTTGGGGGCTGATGGTGCGAGACAGTCGGATTTCAAGATCGCCGCCCAAGAGACTCCGTGCTTCCTTGTTCACGGTCTTTTCCACTTCCGCTCCAAAGAGCGACACTCCGGTCAACGCACCGACGCCAATGGCGATACAGACTAAGAAATAGACAAAGTGTCGCCACGCCGAGCGCGTCTCGCGCCATGCCATGGTGAACGTGAAGGGAGTCATGAGCGGAATCTTGAGGTCAGTACAGAAGTTGGATGCTCGGTTCCAGAGGGTGGATGATTGACCAATGCGTCGGGAGCAATCCCGTCGGTGATTTCCATAGGCGAGGGTCGGGTATCGGACTCAACCCGTCCATCACGAAGAGACAGCACCCGTTGCATCAATGCTGCGAGCGCGACATCGTGGGTCACGAGGACCAAGGTGGTCCCATGATCGCGGTGCAATGACAGCAGCAACTCCACGACCTGTGCCCCGGTGGCACTGTCAAGATTACCCGTCGGCTCATCGGCCAGGAGGATCGGTGGTCGACAGGCAAAAGCCCGTGCGACTGCGACACGCTGCTGTTCTCCCCCAGACAACTGGACGGGATAGTGCCCCATCCGGTCGGACAATCCGACGGCGGAGAGTAGCTCTGCTGCCCGATCCCCGGCTCGCTTCTCCCCGCTCAACTCTAAGGGAACCCCGACATTCTCAATGGCCGTGAGGGTAGGGATCAGGTGAAACGATTGGAAGATGTACCCAATTTTTTCCCGCCGAAATTGCGCCATTCGGCTTTCGGTCATGGTCGTGATATCGGTCCTATCCAGAATAATCGAACCGGATGTTGGGTGGTCGAGCCCGGCCATCAGGCCCAATAGCGTTGACTTCCCACTTCCGGACGGCCCCACAATCGCCACCGACTGTTGAGCTGGAATGGTAAAACTGATGCGATCGAGAATCGTGACAGCCTGTCCCGCAGCGAATAAGACCATTGAAACCTGTTGCACTGAAATCATACAGCCTTGTGTTTCTTCAGAGGAGAGAACCCTCGGAGTGATAGTATACTGTCTGGGATGTAGGCGCGAGTGATGAGTACCTTATGCTGCTCCGTAGAGCTCTTGTTCTAATCGTGTTCACCCTTGCCACAGTGTCCTGGTACTTTACACCAGCAAGGGCTTCTTCCTCCACGCTGGATACCAGACCGAGGATCGTGGCCTTTGGAGACAGTCTGACTGCGGGACTTGGGGTATCAGCCGAGGAGTCATACCCGGCCCAATTACAACGACGGCTCGATGTACTCGGGTACACGTATCGGGTCATCAATGCCGGGGTGAGTGGTGACACGACCGCCGGAGGTCTGCGACGTGTGTCGTGGATCCTCACGAACAAACCGGACCTCGTCATTCTTGAATTGGGTGCGAACGATGGACTCAGAGGACTCAGCGTCGACCAAACGCAGCACAACCTTCGCGAGATAATTCAACGGTTGCGAGGGGCTGGTGTGGGGATCGTATTGGCCGGGATGAAATTGCCACCGAATTATGGTCAGGACTACACGATGAGATTCGAAGCCATGTATCGGACTGTGGCAAGAGAACAGCAGGTGCCCTTCATCCCTTTTTTTCTTGAAGGGGTTGGCGGGAGTTCTTCACTGAATCAGGCTGACGGTATTCACCCGACCGGCGAGGGGTACAAGGTCGTCGTGGAGAATCTACTCAAGACCCTCATACCAATATTAAACGAAAAACCACAGAAGCTCAGCTTCTTACTCAACAGGGTTGAGTAAGAAGCTGTTCGTCCAGCTCTCAAGCAGCACAAGAATAGCAGACCCTACGGTGGATCCCCAAACCGTGATGGCTTAGGACTTCTTAAAAAACGTGTCGTAGACGCCGTAAATGAGAACGATCGCGATCAGGGTGTAATACAGGCCGGTGACCCCGCTATAATCCGGAGGCCCTTCCGACACATTTGCCATCGCTGGCAATGCTTGGACCAGTAAGGCCCCAGTGAAGAGTCCGGTTCGTGAAAATAACTGCATCATCTTCTTCCCCCTTCTAAATCCACAGAAGACAAAAAGTGGCCACATTTTACTGGACATCGACCAGATGGTGCAAGAGGCAGCACCAGATGGGGACAAAGGCAGGGAGAAGAAAGAAAACCCCGTTATGGTTGAGGAGTGGTCTTGGCTACGGCCTGAAGTTCCTCGGCGACTTCCTTGAAGGACGTTGCCACCTTGTCAAAGTGGGACCCTTTCTCTAGGATTTCACGGGCTGCCATACGAATCTGCTCATCGTATTGTGCTACCTCGTTCGTCAATTCTCCGAGCTTCGTGAGGCTGGCCCGGTAGGTGATGACTTCACGTTCAAGATCTCGTGTGGTCGTCTGGGCAGTTTTGAGTTCTGCCACGGAGGCCTGGAGCTGTTGCGTGAGACGTCCGGCGTAAGCCTTACGATCTCGCAGTTCTGCCTCTAAAGTCGCTAACACATCCTCTGTTTCCCGTCGCCGATCCTCTAGGCTCTTGATCGCGAGGATCCATGCGGAAACCTCTCCAGCTTCGATGACGGGAGAGGGAGGCAGCGGCTGTTCTTTTTCAATGGCCTTCATCGCTGGCTGCAACCATTCAACAAATTTCAGGATCTCACTTAGTTTAATATCGGGCACGGACGACTGCAAGGTCAAAGGTGAGGGTTTGTGAGCATGGTTGGTCTGTGGCCGTGATGGGGATTCCTTCTGGATGCCCGATGTAGAGGACGCTTGGGGAGTGCTCCATCGATGGTACTCCAGTAAGACAGCGATAGAGTGGCGACACAAGGGCTCTTCTGGTACGGAGCAGGAGCATACTGAAAAGAGGTATCCGTCCTTTAGATTGACGTGTTGCTCGTAGAGACCGGCGTTACCGATTACGGTTGACGAGATCTGAGAGTCGTTTGCTTCGGCAATGCGGACCCTCTTCTCCGTCACGTATTGGCAGGCGACGTGATAGGCAGCAGCCTCCGAGACCGCCTGAATCATTTGTGGAACCAACAGATTGAGTCGTTCAGCACTACAGGGAATTTTGTTTGTCATGGGGTGAGTCCTTGATGCTCCTCTGAAGGCCATGATGGCGTCAGTTTGACGACCGACCTGGAGAGTGTCAATTAGTCTTTAGTATCGTACCCCCTTGCAGTAGAGGAGCGGTTGGACAGATAGGGAAATGACACTATTTGCAAGGTTTGGTGGGGTTTGGTTTTCCCATCGGGGTCAACCAGATATAGTCTGCAATGGGATCGTCCAGATGGGCTTGAACGTCTTCGGCCCGGCTTGGTTCGAATGACATCATGTAGACGGTTGTTTGCGTGACGTCGCCGGACAGTCGTCTCGCCACGCGCTTCGGGACTGGGAGACCATATTGGATGTGTCCGCCCCCTGTGTAGCTCAAGATGATGCGGCGCAACCCGTCTGCAGCACGACGAATTTCCTCCTGTCTCTGGACCAGAGTCTTAGCCATACCCTCATCACGGACCATCGACGCTTCATACATCGTTCGATAGTGTTCCTCTGTTCCGCCATGGCACCGACGCAGCTGATCGATGATTTTGGTGTGGTACGCGGGATCATCGACAATCTCTTCTTGAGACATACCTGATGCCGCCCACTCGGGTTCGAGTTTTACCGGTTCCAGCCCAAATTTTAGGATGCGGCGGATCAGTGGCTTCGGTGGATTCATGGCACGGACAGGCAGCTGCCGCTCGCGAGCAAACGTGACGAGCGGCCCATAGTCGCTAAACTCCCCCCCCCAGTTTTGTTTCCAACGTACCTCTTCCAAAAACTTGTCCGACATCGCCTGGATGCCGGAGACATAGGAGTCCAAGGCTTCTTGACCGTCCCACCCAAACATTTCCATGCCGATGGTGGGGTAAATCCGATCTGCGAGCAGCTGGTTTAAGACTTTCAAGGCGGCGTCAATATGGTAGGGGTTGTGGTGTTCTTCACCCAGGTAGATAATCTCTGCCTGCTCCAGAGCCTTAATCCATTCAGGAAAGGCGACAACGTGGCCTGTTCGGGTATCGATGATATGCCAGGGCTGCCATGTCACGGCTGGTTCGACTGTCGGTGAGTCAAGCGGTGGTATAGCATCGCTTGTGGAAGCAATGAGGAACCAGAGCACGAAACTCAGAGCCAGGACAATCCCCCTACATCGACGCAGGGCTAGCCACGTACGCATAGGGCACTCCTACCATACTGCGGCTCAGACGAACAAGCTGCCTTGACGGCAAAGTCGGTGGCCCACTATGCTGGTCCATCGGAAGAGATGTGTGCGTTCTCACCGTCAACGACCTGTTGCCTTCCCCATGAACTCCGCTGACCCATTCGAGTCATTTCGCCGTCACGTTAGTCGGCAGGCTCACCGTGTTCCTAAACAGTGGGATGCTTCAAGGGGACTGCTCGAAAAAAGGACGTTCACCTCGACGGTCGATAGCCTCGTCTCTGCCATTAAAGAAGAGCCACTTCCGGACAGTGTGAAAGCGATCTTGCTCCAATTGTTTGAGGAGAAACGACCACAGCGTGTGCAAGATCTCAACGGAGAGTATCTCAAACGGGTGACGGGTCTTCCGCCTGCCAAGGCCATGCGGGCACTCACCATTGCATTTGGTTTAGTGCCTGCGCCGGCCTCGAAATGGCCGATGAGCTCCCTCTCGAGTGAGGCAATAGAAGGAGTAGTGCGTGGCTTTACCAATCCGTTCGATCTCCTCATGCATGCTGATGTGGCCTCTGTGCTCGATATTGGCACGGGGGACCTATCGTTCGCCGAAGAACTCGCCGATCAGTATGGGCCCCAGCTCCATCAGCGGGATCGGCCTCTTATTCTCCATGGGGTGGATCGGCTCGATCCGCAATCACAGTTAGGAGGCCCCCTTCACGCCGATTCAGGCAGACTGCACAGGTTACAACAGAGACAGGGGCTCTCCTTCGCCTTTTTCGGCCATCAGGACGTATTCAATCTGAATGAGCTCGATGGGCGTGACCTCCTCGCGCCGCGTTATACCGTGGCCACCTGTTGGGCTCCGGCCACGCCGACGTTTGCGTACGAACCGAGTCGGCTCTCGCCTGCGGTGATTCACGAGGAGCTGCAACGGACCAAGGGCGCCTTTCGCCTGACGTATTTTGGGAAAGAACCGGCGTTGGAGGTCCTGCACGGGACTCGTGCCCTGCTCTTCCCACCCTGGAAGTTTGATGTCATTGGCCCGCTGGCGTTGCTGCAGCTGCTCGTCCAGCGGGGCTCTCTCGTGGTGCTAGGTTCTGTGGACGACCAGGTGTTTTGGGAAATCCTGGCCCAGTTGCTGGATGATCCACGCTACCGTCCCCAGGACGAACCGTTTCATGCGGGAAACCTTCCTGCCATATTTGGTGGGATCTACGATCAGCTTACGAGCCTACCGATTGGTGCGTCAGTGGTGCTCGCCGACCTAGGAATCCTTCGGCGTCGGTTGCCTCCTGCGGATCGGTCGGCTTCCACAGATCAATCGACCGGGCTCTTTCGCTACGTTCGCATCAGTCGTGGCGCCACCTTCGCAGGCATACCTGCCAGTAGTACCGCGCGAAAGTTTTCAGCCATGACCGAGGAAGTGCCGCCCTGGCTGCTTACGCTTGTTCCGGCGTAAGTTAGGTGGAATTCAGCGTTGGTGCGATCTCACAGACGTGCGAATCACGCGATTCATTGACCGTCTTCAGGCCCTTTGCTAGACTTCGATCGTGTCCGATCACCACGCACTTCTCCAGTATTCCAGACGCTAATCCCATCATGACTTCTACGGAGACCATCCGGGCCATTCAGGAGAACATTGCTCGGGTGATCAAAGGGAAACCCCATGTCATCGAGATGTGCCTCGTCGCACTGCTCGCTCGCGGGCATCTCCTTCTCGAAGATGTTCCGGGAGTCGGCAAAACCACGCTGGCTCACAGCCTTGCACGATCGTTGGACTGCTCGTTCAAACGCATTCAATTTACAAGCGATCTGCTGCCGTCTGACATTGTGGGCGTGTCGATTTTCAATCGACAGAAGCAGGCGTTTGAGTTCATCCCCGGACCCATTTTCGCGAATATAGTCCTGGCGGATGAAATCAATCGTACGACGCCGAAGACTCAGAGCAGCCTGTTGGAGGCGATGAGTGAGGCGCAGATTTCGTTCGACAATAAGACCTATCCGCTCAGTCCGCCGTTTATGGTCATCGCGACACAAAACCCTGCTGAGTATCATGGAACCTTCCCACTTCCGGAGTCACAACTCGACCGGTTCTTGATGAGGCTGCGCATCGGCTATCCGGTACCGGAAGAGGAGAAGAAAGTTCTTGAACGAGCCTCGTCTCTGCACCCAGCTGAAGAGTTGCTCCCACTGTTGACTGCTCCAGAGGTGGTCCAGCTTCAGGACCAGGTCGACAAGGTCTTTATGGAGGAAAGCCTGACCGACTATCTCCTAGCCGTTGTCCAGAGTACCAGGCAGTCCGAGCTCCTGGCCCTCGGGGTGAGCACAAGGGGAGCGCTCGCATTGAGTCGCGCTGCGAAAGCCCTGGCGCTCGTGCGCGGACGAACCTATTGCCTGCCGGACGATATTAAAGAGCTCGCTCCGATCGTGCTGTCTCACCGCATCATGGTGGCACGTCAGGCTGGTCTTCACCAGCGAAGTTTTGAGCAAGCTGAACGCATCATCCGCGATTTAGTCGACACGATTCCTGTGCCGGTCTAGTCTGCATTATTCATGAACAGGTCTGCTGTAATTGCCGATTCGCTGTTGCGACAGGCTGGTAGCCTGCGGGTTTGCCCCACGGACTTCAGACGTCCTGCACGAGTACGTCTCAGCTCCTGCGGGCTCCGCGAGATGGTCTTACAACGCGGCTTGGCGATTTCTCAACGAACCGTGATGAATGATACGGGACCGTGCGTCTCTGTCCTTTGGTAGCCCTCTCAGAGTTGGTGGGATATGCCGTTTCAGTTGCCGACGTTCACCCATCGAGTCTTCCGGTATCGCTCCACACGGATCACGTCAGAAGGGCTCCAATTCCTGATCTTTGTGCTGGCAATCGGTATTGCGGCCATCAATACCGGGAATAACCTGTTTTATCTGCTCCTGGCCATGATGTTGAGTCTCATTCTGATATCAGGCGTTGCGGCGGAATACTGCTTACGACGACTTGAAGTCCGACGACATCTGCCGGATCTCTTCTTTGTCAACACTCCGGTCACCACTGCGATCGTGGTCAAAAACAGAAAGTCGCGATTAACCAGTTTTTCGCTGACTCTGAGTGATGTCAGAGACAATCAATGCCTCTCCCCGAACCTGGAGATTCACTCCCTTCCTCCGGGCGCCAGTCAGGTGCTCTCCTACCAGCTGACTCCTACGCATCGTGGAAAATTGCTGTTGAACGGTGTGCGAATCAGCACGGAGTTTCCCTTCGGGCTTTTCACAAAACGGGCGTTCTACCCGATGGAGGACACCGTCGTGGTGTGTCCTGAGCTCCAGCCGGTTCATGAACGTCTTCTGCGTGGTCTCTTCGCTGCGGGGTACGAACAGGCCGTCCATCGACGGGGGCACGGCAACGATCTCTACAACCTTCGTCTGTACCAGGCGGGAGATGACTCCCGAAGTATTCATTGGCCGACGACGGCACGGACCTCCCAGTTGACCATTCGAGAGACCGAGGCAGAGGAGCAACGCCGCGCGATCATCTGTGTTCCCACAAGTGCTCCGGCGAGTCATGACGCCCCGTTTGAGCGCGCTGTCTCGTTAGCTGCGTCCCTGGTTCAGCATTTGACTCACCACGGCTACTCCATTCAATTGCGTCTAGGATCAGAGCGCTCGTCGTTTGGCCAGGGAGAAGCGCATCGCCTTGACCTCCTTCGTATGCTGGGCCTCTGCCAACGGGTCATGCCCACTGCAGAGTCCATGAAGCAAGACAACTGGACGGACACTCATTCCACGGTTGAAGGAGGCGGAGCGGTGATTGTCATACAAGCCTGGTCTGAATCTGAAGCAGGAGAGACTGAGCTTCCGTATATCCTGATCGATGGGGAACTCATTCCTGGAGCAGGCCATGCTGCTTAGTCAAGCTCTTCATTTAACCTCCATCCTGCTGGCGTCTGCGTCCTTCATTGGACTGACGCTGGGGGCCGGGTTACCGGAGTGGCTGGCCGCACTGACCGGCGCGACGTTGATCGCAGTGCTCCTACGAAATATGGGAATGAAGCCGGTCGATCGACTGACCACGCAGATGCCCGTGTCAGCAATTGGATGGAATCTGATCGTGCTCGGCGGCTTTGTGGGCTTTTGGATCGACCTCCTGTGGGTCTCCGGTGATCTACTTCCAGCCGGACTACACTTCTTGATGATTTTGATGGTCATCAAGCTCTTCAACCTCCGACTTCGCCGCGACTATCTGCATCTCTACGCGATCAGTCTGGTCGCAATGCTCGCCTCAGGATCTCTCACGACGGATCTGTGGTTCATCCCGATTTTTTCGATCTATCTTCTCGCCGGAGTCTGGACCCTTCTTCTGTTTCAGTTGACCAAGACGTCGGAGATCAGTGGCAATGCCTGGATGCCCGCGTCTATCCGACATGAGAGTCATGAAGGAGGCCACCGGGTTTCCCCACGGCTTTTTTGGATAGCGAATGGGTTGGCCTTTGGGGCCTTCCTCATAACCGTGATCATCTTCTTCACCATCCCACGGGTCAACGCGGGGATTTACCAGAAAGGATTTGGGGAAAATCTTCGCATGTCCGGGTTTTCCGATAAGGTGAACTTAGGTGCGATTGGGTCCATCAAGCGTGACCCCAGTATCGTGATGCGAGTCGAGTTGCCCAGGAACCCGCTGCATGATGCCAGACCGCTCTATATTCGAGGGATGTCCTTCGATCGGTACGATGGCAAGGTGTGGACGAATCAACTGAGCTATCGACGGAGTCTCATCGAGGAAAGCCCTGGTACCTTCACGTTTCGGGGAAAACGAACGGTCTCGCGGTCTCAGCTTGGTGAGGCGATCCAACAGAAAATTCTTCTAGAACCACTGGATACGCCGGTGTTGTTTGCCGCGCCGTTCATCGAAAGCGTGACAGGGATGTTTCCCAGTCTCTTCTTTGACGCAACCGGTGCGGTCTATTTACCCTTCCCGAGTTCGTCCCGAATTGAATATACCGTCGTGTCTCGTTCCAATGTGCTGGTTCCGGCGGATCTCGGGTCCGAGTCCGGGGTTTATCCCGAATCGGTGGTCAGGCAGTACTTGCAACTTTCCTTTCAGTCGGATCGCATCAACACACTGGCGGGAGAAGTGACGGAGAGGCAACAGGGCCCATATGAAAAGGCTACGGCGATTCAAGCGTATTTAACCCGTAACTACCGATACAGTCTGGATGCACCGCTTGCCGAGCAGCAGCAACCGCTCGAAGAATTTCTTTTCGCGAGAAAGACCGGGTACTGCGAGCACTACGCCACGGCGATGGTCATGATGCTTCGAACCGTTGGAATTCCCGCTCGTCTGGTGACAGGCTTCATGGCCACGGAATGGAACGAATACGGAAATTACTACGTCGTCAGACAGCAGGACGCCCATGCGTGGGTCGAAGTCTATCTGCCGCATTCCGGGTGGATCAGGATGGATCCAACTCCCACCGAAGACAATCCAACGGCTGGAGGCCCGGTATGGAAAGTTCTTGGACCCATCGTGGATAACATTAAGCTCCAATGGAACCGATTGTTCGTACAGTATAGTGCAGCCGATCAATTGGCCGTCGTTCGCGAATTAAAAGCCGAAGGGATGTCGGTCCGAAACAAAGCGCTGGATTCTATGACTGCCCTGTTCGGCGCCTTCATGACGATTTTGAGTGGGGTCGTGACCCACGATCTATCTCAGATCAGGATCGGGCTTCTGGGAGAGTTTCTTGGCTTCGCAGTGATAAGCCTTGCCATCCTTTTCCGGTTACGTAGGAGGCGACCGTGGGCAGCCTGGAGTCCCTGGAAAAAGGATCACGATAATGAGCTGGTCATCGCGCAATACTACCGTCGCATGCGCATCTATCTGGTCGGGCAGGGCTTTTCAAGCTCTACGGCTATCGCACCACTTGAGTTGGTCGAGGTCACTCAAGCTCGCTGGCGGGAAGCCCATTTTGCGGTGGCGTCGATTACAGAGCTGTATTGCCGGACCAGGTTCGGTCACATTCCGCTTACTCACGAGGACTTGAAGCGTGCGGAAGACCACCTCCATCGCCTACTGGAACTAAGGAAAGCGCCTCTGTGAAGCTCTAAGCCCCAGCAAGACCCAGATCACGATCCCAGCGGCGGACAAGCACAAACCAGAATTTTAGGGCAGGGGAAGGATTGTCTGGCAAGATGTTGGAGCGGGAAAAGGGATTTGAACCCTCGACCCTCGCCTTGGCAAGGCGATGCTCTACCACTGAGCTATTCCCGCTCGCGAACGACCAGGGGCGGAGTGTACTGACCTCTCCAGTGACTGTCAAGCCACGAATCCTATGCAATGGGCTAGAGCAAATCTGGTTTGGCTACCCATTAAGTCGTTACGAATATGTAACGTAACAAAGTGAGGTGACATAAATTGATAAAAAACCAATTTATCACTTATATATTAGCTATCTATGCAATCTATCGCCACTGCTTTTTAGAGTGATTGCTACGCAGGCTACTCATTTCAACTGCCATGTAATGATAGGGTATCGTCGTTGCAATTGATTCAATAAATATTAATATTATTAAATGGTTAAATAGTTTTTCCTTGAGTGGAAACGTGCTTTGGTTTTATTGGTTCGGATCTTGCTGAAAATCGAATTGAGGAGTTTGAGCGGATAGTGGAATGCGTGTTGCCCATTTTCAAAATTCCGTCCGAGTCAAATAGTAATTGAAATTTGGAAGAATAAAGAGCTTCGTTCAAGTTCACATCATGTGAGGAGGTATTCACAATGTTCTTGTCACGTCGACAATTTCTAAAGGTCTCTGTCGGTACGGTTGCAGCCGCAGCCGTGGCGGACAAGGTCCTGGCATTGACGGCGCTCCAACCGGTGATCGAGGTCGGGAATCCACTGGGTGATTATCCGGACCGATCATGGGAGCGTGTTTACCACGACCAATATCGTTATGATTCATCCTTTACGTGGGTCTGCTCTCCCAATGACACCCATGCCTGTCGCGTTCGGGCCTTTGTCCGAAACGGTGTCGTAATGCGTGTCGAGCAGAACTATGACCATCAAACCTATGAAGATCTCTATGGGAACCGTGGGACCTTCGCGCATAACCCGCGCATGTGCTTGAAGGGTTTTACGTTCCATCGCCGTGTATACGGACCTTACCGACTCAAGGGCCCGCTCATGCGAAAAGGCTGGAAGCAATGGATGGACGATGGATCGCCCGAGCTGACGCCTGACACCAAGCGCAAGTATAAATTCGACAGCCGTTTTTTGGACGATATGCTCCGTGTCTCCTGGGACACTGCGTTTACCTATGCTGCAAAGGCCATGATCATTATTGCGACACGCTACTCCGGCGAGGCTGGAGCTAGAAGATTGCGCGAGCAGGGCTATGCGCCTGAGATGATCGAAATGATGAAGGGGGCCGGTACGCGGTGCTTTAAGCATCGTGCCGGTATGCCTGTTCTCGGTATCATCGGTAAAATGGGCAACACCCGTATGAACGGCGGTATCAATGCGCTGTTGGACACCTGGATTCGGAAAGTCAGTCCGGAGCAAGCGCAGGGTGGTCGTTACTGGTCGAATTACACCTGGCATGGAGATCAGAACCCATCACAGCCGTTCTGGTCCGGCGTTCAGGGGTCGGATATCGATCTCGCGGACATGCGCTTTTCCAAGCTGAATACCAGCTGGGGGAAGAACTTCGTTGAAAATAAGATGCCGGAAGCTCACTGGAAGCTGGAGTGTATTGAGCGTGGTGCGCGCGTGGTTGTCATCACGCCGGAATACAATCCCACGGCTTATCGAGCCGACTACTGGATGCCTCTCCGTCCACAGTCCGATGGCGCTCTCTTCATGGGAGCCATGAAAATCATCATCGACGAAAATATGCACGACGTTGACTTCCTGAAGCAGTTTACCGATGCACCTATCTTGGTGCGAACGGATACTCTTCAGTACCTGGATCCTCGGGACGTCGTAGCTGATTATAAGTTCCCGGATTTCTCTAAGAGCTATTCAGGTCGGATTCAAGCCCTGAAGCCGCAAGATGTCGAACGGCTTGGCGGCATGATGGTGTGGGATTTGAGCAAGAAGCAGGCAGTCCCGCTCCATCGTGAACAGGTTGGATGGCACTATATCAATAGCGGAATCGATGCAGCCCTCAACGGAACCTACCGGGTCAAGTTGCTAAACGGTCGTGAAGTTGACGCGATGCCGGTCTGGCAGATGTACCTGGTGCATTTCCAAGACTACGATTTGGATACCACGCATCAAATCTGCCGAACTCCGAAGGACCTCATTGTGCGTTGGGCGCGCGACTCGGGCACGATCAAGCCGGCCGCGATTCACAACGGAGAAGGTGTGACGCACTATTTCCACATGACGCCGAATGGTCGTGCGGCGGCCATGGTGCTCATCATAACCGGTAACGTCGGCAAGTTCGGCACCGGACAGCATACCTGGGCTGGTAACTATAAAGCCGGCGCATGGACCGCTACACCATGGTCCGGAGCAGGCCTGTCGGTTCACACGGGCGAAGATCCTTTCAATATCACGCTGGATCCAAATGCTCATGGAAAAGAAATCAAGACCAAGTCCTACTACTATGGCGAAGAGGTCGGCTACTGGAACCATGGCGATACGGCCTTGATCGTCAATACACCAAAGTATGGACGCAAGGTGTTTACTGGTAAGACACACATGCCGACGCCCAGCAAATTCCGATGGGTGGTCAATGTCAACGTGCTGAACAACGCCAAGCACCATTACGATATGGTGCGGAACGTCGATCCGAACATCGAAACTCTGATCACGCAGGACATCGAAATGACGTCCGACGTGAATCATAACGACATTGCCTTTGCCTGTAACTCTTGGATGGAATTTACCTATCCGGAGATGACGATCACGGTCTCCAACCCATGGGTCCAAATTTGGAAGGGTGGAATCAGACCGTTGTACGACACTCGAAACGACCTCGATACCTTTGCCGGGGTTGCGGCAAAACTGTCCGAGATGACCGGCGACAAGCGCATGAAGGACTACTTCGCCATGGTCTACGCCAACCGCGTGGACGTCTATGCGCAGCGCATGCTCGATGCATCCAGCACCTTCTACGGCTATTCCGCAGACGTCATGTTGAAGTCGGAAAAGGGCTGGATGGTCATGGTCCGGACCTACCCGAGGCATCCATTCTGGGAGGAAACCAACGAGTCAAAGCCCATGTGGACCCGCAGTGGTCGGTACGAGAATTACCGTATCGAACCGGAAGCAATCGAGTACGGAGAGAACTTCATCTCCCATCGTGAGGGACCGGAGGCAACGCCATACCTCCCGAACGCGATCTTCACGACAAATCCGTATTGCCGTCCGGACGACTATGGTATTCCCATCACGGCGCAGCACCATGACGATAAGACTGTTCGTAACATCAAGTTGTCATGGCATGAAATAGTGCGACATTCAAACCCATTGTGGGAAAAGGGCTATCAATTCTACTGCGTGACGCCAAAGACGCGTCACCGAGTTCATAGCCAATGGTCGGTGAACGACTGGGTGCAGATCTATGAGTCGAACTTCGGTGATCCTTATCGCATGGACAAACGGACGCCGGGAGTCGGCGAACACCAGATTCACATCAACCCCCAGGCGGCAAAAGACCGTGGTATCAACGACGGTGACTATGTCTACGTCGATGGAAACCCGGTTGATCGTCCCTATCGTGGATGGAAACCGAGCGATCCGTACTACAAAGTGGCTCGACTCATGATCCGGGCCAAGTACAACCCGGCTTATCCGTATCACGTGACCATGGCAAAACATGCGCCGTTTGTCTCAACGCCAAAGTCGGTCAAAGGACATGAGACCAGACCGGATGGACGGGCCATTGCCATCGACACGGGGTATCAGTCGAACTTCCGGTATGGTGCCCAACAGTCCTTTACCAGAAACTGGCTGATGCCGATGCACCAGACTGACTCACTTCCTGGCAAACACGCAATTGCCTGGAAGTTTAAATGGGGCTATCAGGTCGATCACCACGCGATCAACACGGTGCCGAAGGAATGTCTCATCCGGATCACCAAGGCGGAGGACGGCGGAATCGGGGCTCGTGGTCCCTGGGAACCGGTGCGCACCGGATTTACGCCGGGCCAAGAGAACGAGTTCATGATTAAGTGGCTGAAGGGTGAGCACATTAAGATTAAGGTCTAAATGCTGTTGGCGTACCGACCAGCCCTTGCCCAAATCGGTGAGGGTTGACGAAGTTCGACGAGAGCCTATGATGAATCACGGAGGAAACCATGCCTGAAGTCTATAACTGGCAGCTAGGACGAAAGATGTTGTATCCCTACGAGGAGCGGCATCCGAAGTGGCAGTTTGCCTTTGTCTTCAATATCAACCGCTGCTTAGCGTGCCAAACCTGTAGTATGGCCGATAAGTCGACCTGGCTCTTCTCGAAGGGGCAGGAGTACATGTGGTGGAACAACGTGGAGACCAAGCCCTATGGTGGGTATCCCCAGTTCTACGACATCAAGATCACCCAGCTGATTGAACAGGTCAATCCAGGCGGACAGGTCTGGAACGTCCGGGTGGGACGCAAACACCATGCACCGTACGGGGTGTTTGAGGGGATGACCATTTTCGACGCGGGTGCCAAGGTGGGGCAAGCGGCGATCGGGTACATTCCAACCGACCAAGAATGGCGGTTTGTGAACATCTATGAGGACACCGCCACCTCCATGCGCGCGCTGGTCGAAGGCATCGACAAGACCGGGTTCTCACGGGATGAACCCTGGAAGATGACCGGCAGCAGCTTGCCGGAACATGAGACCTTCTTCTTCTACTTACAGCGTATCTGCAATCACTGTACGTATCCAGGCTGTTTAGCGGCCTGCCCGCGGAAAGCGATCTATAAGCGTCCTGAGGATGGGATCGTCTTGATCGACCAGAATCGATGCCGGGGGTACAAGAAGTGTGTGGAACAGTGTCCCTACAAGAAGCCCATGTATCGAGGCACGACCCGGGTCAGTGAAAAGTGTATCGCCTGCTATCCCCGGATCGAAGGCAAAGATCCGTTGACCGGGGGAGAACCGATGGAAACCCGGTGTATGGCGGCCTGTGTCGGAAAGATCCGGATGCAGAGTTTGATGCGGATCGGAGAGGATGGGCTGTGGGCGGAGGATCGGTGGCACCCGCTGTACTACACGATCCGCGTCGAGCAGGTGGCCTTGCCGTTGTATCCCCAGTGGGGGACGGAGCCCAACGGCTATTACATTCCGCCGCGGCATTCCCCGCGCGGCTACGCCCGCCAGATGTTCGGGCCTGGGGTGGACAATGCCATTGAAAAGTACCTGGTTCCAAGCCGGGAGCTTCTCGCGGTGCTCCAGCTCTGGAGGGCCAGTCAGCAGATCGTCTTCCGGTACGATGTGATCCCTGGGCCGAAAGTGTTCGAGACCCAGATTCACGGCAAGCGCTTTGAGATGTACAACGACACGGTCCTGGGCTTCAATAAGTCCGGGAAAGAAGTGGCCCGGATCCAGGTGGAAGAGCCAATCTACATTCGGCCGGCCGAACGGGTGACCTGGCTGTAAGTCGGGACGCACGAAACCGCTAGAACGAGGGGTGGAGTTCCAAAGAAGGGCTCCACCCCTTTTACTTTTCAATCGATGTTTCTCCCGAGGAAAGTAGCTGATGAGTGATCGTTCTCAATCAAATGCCAAGTCCACTTCGTTGATACGGCCATCTCACCGTCAGAAATAGAGCCTGATTCCCCTTGTTGGATCAGTCTTTCGACTCAGCCCTCCCTGAATCTTCTGCACACTTGACGGCATGCCGGACCTCCAGTAAAGTTTTTGTAGATCATCATCGTGCCTTCCAACCCCCGGAGTTACTTCAGCGTGACCGTCGAACAGCAGGAAGTGATCCCCTTTGCAGCTCAAGCTATTCCCTTCAAGGAGCTCCTCGCTACAGGCCAGCTTCCCGATGGATATCTCACCAGTGAATATGTCGCCCAGCAATTCGTTGAACGGCTTGTTCACTATATTCTGAGTGTCCCATCGGGGAGCTATACCATGGGTGAACTCAGTCAACTTTTGGAGCAGCTAGACCCTCGTGCACAGATCTTCTTTTTTAAAAAATTGAAGGAGACCAGTCCCGAGTGCTTAAAAGACTTTGCACCTCTCTATTACGGTTTCATGAACGAATTTCAATCCCTACTCTTCACCTAGGCGCGATACCACGCACCTACTTCCTAATCCAAGCACTCAGCCAATCGTGAACATTGCGGCGATTTAATCCTCTTCGATTGCTCAGTCACTATGTGATCGGTCCATACTGCAGGAGTATCCTGACGAGCAGATTCACACTTACGATAAGCATTTGTCCTGTTCATCATACAAAAAGCCACTCCATGCAGCGAAATCACATGAAATCATACAAGAACGGACGTCAGTCGTGGTGGGAGGAAACCGCATAGATTCGAATGGGACAAAAATTCTCCTTGTTGTACTGGTAATCTGATGTATAATTGCTCCTCATCTACTGGAAAAGGAGTGTTATGAATCCATCCCTACAACGTGCGGTCACCAGCTTTTATAACCTGATCTATGAGGCACAAACTTTTGCCACTGCAATGGCACGGATCGATACTGCGGAGCAGGAGCACTATGCCGGCCGTATTGAGGGTCTGAATTGGGTGCTTGATCGTTGCCAAGAACTTGAGGAGATGGACGCTAACCTCACGCCATCCTCTCTTCAGCGTATCTTGGGCGAAGTGAAGTCCGACCTAGAACACGAATTATCAGTTCAAAGGCGGGAAAAGGGTCGCAGGGCAGATGGACGGGAGGAAGCTCTCAACTTTGTCGCGGATTACCTTTCGAGTCTGATTACTGCGACTGAGATCGAGTCCGCTAAAACTCCCGCCTAGGACAAACGTTCCTTCTGAACGGGGCATGCATCAGCTCAGCGATGTTGACTGGGGGCCCCGTTAAGTCCTGTACTCCTGTCTCTGACATCTTGCCAACGGATCCTCTTCAGCAAGCTAGGCCAGGGTGCCGATGAACCCGTAATAACTTGACCCTGCAGCACGAATCTCAATAAAATGGGCTATGTTTCAAACGCCTCGTAAGCCAGGGATGCCCTGGGTCCCCGGTCGTCCCCAGCCTCAACGAAGTCGGCCTCGGTCTTCACAGACGGGGCAGCAGGATCAGTTTGGTTCCTTGAACGCCTCGCTTCTCTACTGTCCCCGTTGCCGGCTTGCAACGCCAACCAGAGAGCGGCTGCTTCTCGTCCTTCCCAGCGGAAATCTTTACGAGTATCTTTGTGCGCAGTGTGGCACCTCTACCGGGTCAAAGACCGAGAATCCTGAAAAGCCCGTTCACATTGTCGCACCCTGATCCCTGCAATTCTGCAGCAAGGCTCACTTGCCAAGGGGCTTAGCCATCAGTTTACAGCCCTCGATCTTTTGTAAGATCGACTCCTGGACAGCGGCGGTGTGCAGAGACTATAGCTAAGTTCACAATCATTGATAGGCCTTGACGATGTCGTCGAGCGTGGCTTGCTCCTGATATTCCCGGCGTTTCTTCAGCACGGCGAAGTCCCGCTCGATGGGATTGAGGTCGGGGGAATAGG